>WNFJ01129523.1_pt1 | contig 10435 bp, 9 predicted proteins | sample 5400461 | NCBI WGS metagenome assembly WNFJ01 (sample SAMN13153349, study PRJNA577476) | soil metagenome | isolation source: 115 cm saprolite on Douglas fir-dominated hillslope | place: USA:California | collected 2013-09-17
CACTTTTCTCCTCACCATCACTGCTGCCACACTCCGGCCCGTGCAACTCCGTTTCAAAAGCGTTCCTTCCTCGAAAGAGGTGAAAGACGCCATCGATAAGGCTGTGCCCTTCGATCTTTACCTCGACGATACGCACGGCTCGCCAGCTCATCGCAAGCATCTCGCATACTATTTCGCCGAACAAATTCGCGACGAGCTTTCAGCCCGAAAAATCCCATGAACTACAAAATCAACGGAAAATCTTTCGATGCGGAGCCAAGGCCGGGGCAATGTCTGCGAACCTTTGCCCGCGATCTGGGATGGTTCGGGGTGAAAAAGGGCTGCGACGCGGGGGATTGCGGAGCCTGCACGGTCTGGCTCGATGGCAAACCCGTGCATAGCTGTCTGGTTCCTGCGTACCGCGCGGCTGACCGCGAAGTGACAACCATCGAGGGTTTAAGCAAAAACGGAGAGTTGCATCCAATGCAGCAGGCATTTCTCGACGCACAGGCTTTTCAGTGCGGCTTCTGTGCGGCGGGGATGATCATGACCTCCGCCAGCCTTTCCGATGAGCAGAAAAAAGACCTTCCCTTCCGGCTCAAGGGCAATCTTTGCCGCTGCACCGGCTATCACGCCATCGAAGACGCGCTGCACGGTGTCGGTCACGTCGAGGAAGACCGCGCCGGTCATGCCTGTGGCGCCAGCCTGCAGAATCCCCTGGCCCATTCCATCGTCACCGGCACCGCTCGCTACACGGCGGACGTAAAGATGGAGGGAATGCTTCATCTCAAGGTCCTGCGCTCACCGCACGCGCACGCGAACATTGTTGCGATCCGCACGGAGAAGGCCCGCGCCTTGCCCGGTGTTCACGGGGTGTTTACCTGGGAAGACGTGCCGCCCCGCCCCTATACGTCGGCTTTGCACGACGACTACCGCGTCGATCCCGACGATACCTACGTGCTTGACAGGGTCGCCCGTTTCGTCGGCCAGCGCGTGGCGGCGGTGGCGGCGGAAACCGAGGGCATTGCCGAGGAAGCCTCCCGGCTCATCGAGGTGGACTACGAAATTCTCCCGGCGGTGTTCGATCCAGAGGAGGCCATGCTGCCTGGCGCGCCGGTGTTGCACCACAAGGAGGCGGACTCCCGCATCCGGCGACCGGGCCAGAATATTTTTGTCCAGATCGAGAGCGAATACGGCGACGTCGAAAAAGGCTTCGCGGAAGCCGACGTGATCCTCGATCGCACCTATTTCACCAATAAGATCCAGCACGCGCACCTCGAGACACACATCGCCATCGCCTCCCAAAGCGAGGACGGGCGCATCCATGTCCGCACGAGCTCGCAGGCGCCGTTCCAGACCAAGGCCAAGCTCGCATATCTTTTCGGCATCTACCCCGAGCAGATTCACGTTTATACGGAGCGGGTCGGCGGCGGTTTCGGCGGCAAGCAGGAGATGCTTTGCGAGGAATTGTGCGTGCTCGCGATGCTGGCAACGGGCCGGCCCGTGAAATGGGAATTCACGCGCGAAGAGGAATTCATTGGCGGCGTTTCGCGCCACCCGATGAAGACGAGTCTGAAAGTCGGCGCAAAGCGCGACGGCACGCTCACAGCGATGGAAATTCGCGTAGTGTCGAACACCGGCGCCTACGGCAACCACGGCGGCGAAACGCTGGCCGCATCGCTCAGCCAGTCGCTCCAGATCTACCGCTGTCCGAACATGAAGGGCCTCGGCTACGCCGTTTACACCAACATCCCGCCCTCGGGCGCGTTCCGCGGCTACGGATCGTCGCAGACCGTCTTCGCGGTAGAGTCCGCGATGGGCGACCTCGCCCGCGAGCTCGGCATCGATCTCATGGAATTGCAGCGGAGAAATGTCGTCGTCCCCGGCGATGCCGTGCACAGCATTTGGGAAGGCCCCTCCGATGCGGAGATCGGCAGCTACGGACTCGACCAGTGCATGAATTTTGTCGAGCAGGCGCTGACCAGCGGGCGCGGCGACACGAGGCCGGAAGGCGACGAGTGGCTCGAGGGTAAAGGCCACGCCATCCACATGCACGATTGCGTGCCGCCGACCGAGCAGCGCTCCGAGGCGCACCTCAATCTGCGCGCCGATGGCACGTATCACCTCGCCAACGGCGCGACGGAAATGGGCAACGGCACGATCACGTCGATGCGCCAGGTCGCAGCGTCGATCCTGAACACGACCGCATCCCGCATCGACATCATCAACGCCGATACCGACCGCACACCCTACGACACGGGCACGTTCTCGAGCGTCGGCACGAGCGTGTCCTGCAAATCCGTCAGCCTCGCCGCCGAAGACCTGCGGGATAATCTGCTCAAGGTCGCCAGTGAATTCACCTCCACTACGATCGAGCAATGCCGGCTCGTGGATGGCGCGGTGGAATGCGGCTCGCGGAGCATCCCGCTGTCCGAGCTGTTCGAGTCCGCGCCCGACGCGCGGCATCGGCTGAGCGTGATGCGCAAAGCTTACGGGTCACCGCGCACCACCTGCTTCAACGTGCATGGCTTTCGTATCGCCGTGAATCGGATCACCGGAGAAATTCGCATCCTTCAAAGCGTCCACGCCGCGGACGCCGGAACGATCCTCAACCCCATGCAGTGCCGCGGGCAGATCGAGGGGGCGGTTGCGCAGGGCATCGGCAGCAGTTTGTTCGAGCGCATGGTCTTCGACGACCACGGAAAAATGATCAATCCGACCTTCCGCAACTACCGCATCTCTGCCTTTGCCGATATTCCGCGCACCGAGATCTTCTTTGCCGACACCTACGACGCCTACGGTCCGCTCGGCGCGAAATCCGCCGGCGAGACACCGATCATCCCGGTCGCCCCGGCTCTCGGCAACGCACTTGCCGACGCTACCGGCGTCCGGTTCGACAGCTTGCCGTTCAGTGCCGACCGCATCTTCGCGCAACTTGCCGAAGCTAAATAAATGGATGCCGCAGCCGTCTTAATCGCCACCGCGAAAGTCCGCGCGGGCCATGAGCAGGACTTTGCCCAATGGCAGGGCCGCCACGACACGATTATCGCGAAATTTCCGGGCTACGTCAGCAGCGACATGATGCCGGGGCCCGACGGCGGCAACGAGTGGACCATCGTGTTGAATTTTCGGACGCCCGAGCAATTGGAGGTCTGGCAAAAATCCTCCGAGCGCGCCGCGATCATTGCGGAAAGCATCCCCTTCCTCGAAGGCGGAAATTTTGGCGATGCCGTGCGCACCGATGGCACCGGCGAGCAGCCCGGCACGAGCGTCACCGAGGTTATTCTCTCGAAAATCAAGCCGGGCATGGACGACGCCTATAGGGCATGGACCGTGAAAATCCAAGCGGCCCAGGCGCGTTATCCCGGCTACCGAGGCACGTATCTCCAGCCACCGTCATCTAATGATAGTCATTGGACGACGCTGCTACGATACGACACGGCGGAGCATCTCGAAAATTGGATGGCCGCGCCCGAGCGCACCAAGCTGCTCGAAGAGTCCAAGGAGTTCATCGAGAGCGAGGAACTCATGCGCTTGGCGACATCGTTCCCCGGCTGGGTGCCGATCAACCCCGCGACAGGTAAGGGGCCGCCGGACTGGAAGACCGCCCTGCTCGTGCTGCTCGGCCTCTTCCCCGTCGTTATGATCGAGCTCCGCTTTCTCAGCCCGGTGCTTGGCGCCCTCGGGCTTCACGCCTCGCTTGCCACTTTCATCGGCAATGCCCTGAGCGTCGCAGTCACCAGTTTCATCACGATGCCACTGTTCGTCCGATGGTTGGGCTGGTGGCTCTTCCCGCCCGACGCTTCGTCGTTTGCCGTCACGTCGAAAGGCGTGGCCATTCTTATTGTCCTCTTCGCACTCGAGGTTGCCGCATTCTGGCAACTGCTGCCCTGGTAAATAATCCCCAACACTCCATCCAACTAATCCATGAAAAACAAATCCGCTCTTCTCGTCGCAGCCCTTGCTTTCTTGGCCTGCGGTTCACCATCCATCACCGCCGATGACGTTCCCGACTTCCTTAAGGAGATCGTTCTCAACGCGGCGCCGCCACCAACCAAGCAGCAACTAGCCTTCACGGCCATGTATCAGTTGAACAACTCGATGTTCAACATCTATGACAATTCGCTGGCGATTTATCAAAAGAACATCCGTGCGCGAGTCCCGCTCATCATGGCCCTCTTCAGCGGGAAAGGCGGACGGTTCATCCTTTATCGGCCCGGCCAGGAGCCGCTCGAAGCGCCTTCGGTTCCCCCGATTTACCAGGCGGCCAAGTCTGTCGGGCATTGCGCGATGGCCACCTACGCCTGCGTCGCCCCCTACATCGCCGATGCCAAGGCTGACACCTCATGGATGACGCTGATGAAGAGCTATCGGCTGGAAGTGCAGATGGCCAAGGAAGGGCTGGTCAATCTCGACGCGAAGCCCGAGGAGCAGGCGCTTCTGCAGGATACCCTGGGCAAAGTTCTGAACTTCATGGACGCCTGTCTGGAAAAGGGAACGTTTACTTACGGCGATGTGGAAGCCTACGCGCGTGGCGTCGAACCCAATGCCGAAAAACTCATCGCGGTGGCATCCTCTGCGCAGGTCGGGCATTGGTTTAAGGTTCTCACCGAATGGAAAAAACTCCTTGGCAATGACTGGAACCGCACCTACGCGCTGGCCAACTCCATCTATGTTGCCCGCCAGAATAACATCCTCTTCAGCGTTCTAGTCCAATTCTTCGGCGAGAAAGCCATCAACGATCACGTGCTTCTGCTGGAAACGACGGATTTCCAGACCACGCCGGAACTCATGATGCAGGCCTTTGCCCGCATTGTCTCCGACCGTGCTTTGGGCAAGGTGTTTTTCAATAACGACCGGCTGATGGATTACGAATTGCTTGGGTTCGGCGGTCGCGCCGCCATCGAGAAGGAATCTCGGCAAGAAAGCGGTTCTACCGCCGCTCGTTCCCTTCAACAGCACGGAATGGCCGTGGAAGATCAATCCCGCCAGCGGCACGGGGCCGAAGTCCTTCGACGATCTTCACGCAGCAGGTCTGCTGAAGCCTTGATGAAAACTCCAACATTCTTTCTCGCCATGGCGCTCGCCGTGGCGGGTTCAACTCCTGCCACTCACGCGCAAACCACTTTTCTTCCGCAGAGCGAAACCGACGCGATCGTCCTCAAATTCCAGGCGACCTACGCCGATACCTTCGACCGCCGGGATGCGAAGGGCATGGCTGCATTGCTTACCGAGAACGCCACCCTGCAAAACGAATGGGGCGATGTCGTGCAGGGACGGACCAACATTGAAGCGACCCTCACCAGGCTTATGGCCAACCTCCCCGCCGGCGCAAGACTCGAGGACACGCCGCTTGTTTCCCACGCGGTCGCCGCGGACGTGATCGTTACCCAAGGCACCTCCCAAAGAATCAGTCCGAATACCGCCCCCGCCCAAATGTTTTTCACACGGGTGCTGGTACGTCAGAGCGGCCAATGGCGGCTGGCCGCGACTCAAATCGCTCGGCCTTCCGCGATGCCGAAACCAGCCAGCCAGCCGAAGTAAGTTGTTTGTTGAAACAAACTGTTCGATGGAGTGAGCGAAACCATTCACCGTTTGTTGCTGGAAGCTTCACACTCGGGTGAAGCCTGCGCTCTCGCAACAGTTGCGAATGTGACCGGGTCCGTACCACGGGCGGCCGGTACGAAAATGGTGATTTTCGAAGATGGCCGCATCGCCGGGACCATTGGTGGTGGAAAATTCGAATCGCTGGTCATCGAAGAGGCACAGAAGGCGATGGCCACTGGGAAGGCGATCTTAAAAACCTATCCCCTGCACGAAGCCAGCGAAGAATCGTTCGGCGCAATCTGTGGAGGAGAAGTGACTGTTTTCATCGAGCCCCAAGCGCGTCCGCCACTTTTTTGCCTTGCCGGCGCTGGGCATTGCGCGCAGGCCCTCGCAAAATTCGCTTCGGAATGTGGTTTTGCGGTCACCGTGCTCGATGACCGCGCGGATCTGCTTGGATTGCCAAACTTCGATTCGTGCATTCGCTGTTTGTCAGAACCAACTGCAGAAGCATTTGTCCGCTCCCACAAATGGTCTGAACGCGATGCACTTGTTCTCGTCAGTCGCAATTACCATCTCGACCGGGAAGCTCTTGCCGCAGCTCTTGAGAAGGGAGGCATGGGTTATATTGGAATGATCGGCAGCAAGAAAAAGGTCCTCAATGTTTTCGACGAATTATCCAAACGTGGAATCTCCAGGAAAGTTCTCGCCAGCGTTCGGGCTCCAATCGGGCTCAATATCGGAGCCGATTCTCCGGCGGAAATCGCGGTCAGCGTGCTTGCCGAGGTAATCATGGTTTTGCGCGCAGCCGATGGCCGTCCATTATGCGAATCGCTACCGACAAACCGACAAAGACAAAAAAACGCGTCTTGAACGAACTCCCTGTCGCGTTCGGAGTCGTGATTCTTGCGGCGGGCGCCTCCTCGCGCATGGGCGCGTGTAAACTTCTTCTACCGTGGGGTGAAAAGACAATCCTCACCCATCTTCTCGATCAATGGCGGAGTACCGGAGCTGCACAAATTGCCCCTGTCATTGATCCGTCAAACCAGCCCTTACGAAAGGCTCTGGCACATGCAGGGTTTTCCCCGTCCGATTGGATCGAGAACCCGTCGCCACAACTGGGGATGTTTAGTTCTTTGCAGGAAGCCAGTCGCTGGACAGGTTGGCTTTCAACGTTGACGCACTGGATTATCTCGCTTGGCGACCAGCCCCATATTCAGATTTCGACGCTGCGCCTGCTGCTCGACGCTGCGAGGGAAAATCCCACGCACATTTGCCAGCCAGTGCTTAACGGACACACCGCGCATCCGATTATTCTCCCAGCGAATAATTTCAGAGAGCTGGCTCAAAATGACATTCCTGACCTTCGCACTTACATCCGGACGCGCGAAGCTCTCCGCTTGCGCGTGCCGGTGGAGGATGAGGGAGTTTCTAGAGACCTGGACACTCCGGAGGATTACGCACGCTGGAAACCATAAGACCGCGACGATCACGCGCAGTCATTATATGGAGAAACTGATCTACTCGCTTGGCCGACCCGCGCGGCGGAATCGCTCGCGCCGGGCGTCTGGGAACGGCTACAGACGATTCGGCACCGGTATAATCCCGACGGTGTGTTCTACGGCCACATTGGCCAGGCGTGAGCCACGAACTTAATTCATTCGATCCAGTTTGTAGGACGTCTGTGCCAGACGCCAACGAATTAAATCGGGTCCACAAAATGGAATTGCAAAATGTCAATTTGGAATTGTCATTTTTTTGATTCCTATAAGTCTGTGTAGAACATCAATGGAAATTTTATGAAAAATGCAATGCTAACGATGATTACCGCTGGGCTGCTGGCAGTTACACCAATGAGTGCGCCAATGACTGCGCAACCATCCCCCGATGCGTCAGTCCCGGCTGTCTATTTGAAATACGGGGACGTGAAGTGGGAGAAACTCCACCCAGAGTTGGGAGCCAATTCGGAAGAAATAGCAATCCTGCACGTGAATCCAAAAACTGGGGCGACACAACTCATGATCCGTTGTCCAAAGAATCATCATGCCCCAAAACATTGGCACACAGCTAACGAAACGCACTACTGTGTTTACGGCCACTTTGTCATGCTGGATCAGGACGGAAAGGCAGCGGATTTAAGTCCTGGTTCCTTCAATTACATGCCTGGCAAGATGGTTCACGAGGGGTGGAGCAAGGCAGACGAAGGAAATCTGCTTTTTATCACGGTGGATGGTCCATGGGATATCCACTTTGTGGATGGCCCACCTACACCGCAACAAGTGCAAGACGTCTCTAAAAGGCCTGAGTTTCCGACATCCGCAAAACCGCCAGAAACCCCCTCATCCAAATCCAAATAGGCGTATTCAGAAGTCAATTGCGGTAATTGGGCCCTAGCCTGCGCGGCGGTGTATGACCGTCGCAATAAGCTTGTTAGTTGGTTCATTTCAAACGGCAGCCCGCATCGCACCCCGAAGCAAATTCTTAGCTCCTCCGGGGTCTGGCTAATCAGGGTGTAGAGGCGGCTGTCCTCAGCCGCAACGGCTTAGATCTGCGCGTGAAGACACGCGCCCCTACACCGCGCGCCGCGCGCAAATTGATTGCCCCTCGTTAAGCAAGCCGTTATTCTGGCCTGATCACCTGTTGACGAAACGCCATGAGCGCCGGATTACTTAAAGGACTGGTCGCGTTGGTGCCGGCGAGCTTGGTCTTTTCTGGTTCGATAGTCTTATTCTTTAGAGGAAAGACGGTGTGCTCTCTTCTACAGCTGCTCGGCGCAGGATGTCTGGTGGTAGTCGTCCTTACGCATGTCTGCGAAGCACTTCATTTGTTTCCTTGGATGCATTGGGGGCTCGAGCAGGGCGTTGGCCATTATCTCGATTTCTGGAGTGCTGTTCTTGGTCTCACATTGTTTCCCGTAGGATATTTGTTTCATGCGCTTACAAAGCGACAGGCCTAATAAGTGACACAAATGCAGTCAGGCGAGAAAATGCAGCCCGTATGTGAAGTAGGCTGCGAAATGCAGCCTAACCCTTAATTAGACCTTTGACGCGCATGGATGCCGGGATCACTTCTGAACAATTCGAGCTGCTACTCCCCTTGGCGTGCCAGTGGGCTGCCGCACAGGAACAAGACATTTGTAGCCGCGGTCAGGCACTATCAGACGCTCAGATCGGGGACGCCCGTCTAGTTGGCGTCGCAGAGCCCGAGCGCGTCCGGCTACTCTACGTTCCCGAGATCCCGGTTCCGGAGCATCCAGCCCTTCGCGCGGCCGCAGACGCAACGCAGCTTATTTCGCCTTTCACGGGTGGACTGATACTACGGTATGGCATTTTCATACGTTCGGATTGCAGATTTCACCGAGCGATGGTCGTGCACGAGCTCGGACACACTGCCCAATACGAGAGGCTTGGCGGTTTCGAATCTTTTTTGCGCCAGTATTTGTTCCAGTGTCTCACGATTGGCTATCCGGACGCTCCGATGGAACAAGAGGTCATTTCACTTACAGCGCGCATATGTGGTTAACCCGAATAGGCTGAGTTCTTTCTTGTTGGGAGACTGTCGCACACCCGTGCAAATTGGCTATCTTGCAGACCACCAGGAGTTCATTCCGACCCTTGCACAGTGGCATCACCGTGAGTGGGCGTATCTGCGGCCGGGCGATTCACTCGAGGCACGCACCGCCAGACTTCGAGAATCTTGTGGCCACCGAGAAATACCGACAGTCATCGTCTCGTTCACCGGTGGCACACTGCTCGGCTCGGCTATGCTGGTCGCATATGATATGGACACGCGCCTGGAATTGTCGCCATGGTTGGCCGGCGTTTTCGTCGCTCCCGACCATCGGCGGCACGGCATCGGTGCTGCGCTGGTCCGGCGGGCCGTTGACGATGCGACAGCGCTTGGCGTGCGGCGGCTTTACCTCTACACTCCGAGCACAGAGCTATTTTACTCACGCCTCGGGTGGTCGTTTGTCGAGCGAACGCGCTACCGAGGGACGGATGTCGTAGTCATGTCTTATGAATGTGCAGCTTAACAAAGCCGCTGCAGCCATTGCCGGAAAGCGTAAACAATTAATTTACGCCAGAAGATTGATTGCCCTCATTTGGCAAGCGCCTATTCTCGTTTCTTATCGCCTGCTGAACGCTAATGAATTTTCCGCATTTCCGGTGTCAGGGCGCATGCGGTAGCCTTTGCACGTGAAATTCACGTGCTATTTCGAGGCCATGCGGGAGCGGCCAGATCGTGCGGCAATTCGCATCGAGTGAATCGAACGCGCAGTGGAGCATCCAGCGCGCGAGGAGATTCAGCAGCATGGCCGCATCCGCAGGTGGGCGCCGATTCCGGAAATGGACGGGCGTTATTTGCGCGTTATATTGCTGCCGGACGGCGAGACCGTCTACAACGCCTTCTTTGGCCGTTCATATCGCCCATGAAGATTCGTTATTTCCAGGACACCGACACGCTCCACATTGAGCTGCGCGCAGCCGAGGTCGCAGAGACGCGCGACCTCGACGAGAACACGCTTTTGGATGTGGATGCTGAGGGCAACATTTGCGGGATTACGGTCGAGCACGCCCGAACGAGAGCAGATATTCCGCACTTCTCCTTCGAGCAAGTCGCCATCTAGCCGCTTTGATCAGACAATGATCCGGTCATCCGCGTAATCCGCGGTCACCTAAGACTTCTGGCGATCCTAACGAATCTCCGGAATCAGAATGCTCCTCCGGTCGAGCGGATCAGCTTCACGACAGCGTTTGCTCCATTGAACAACGGCAGCGCGGTCGTCATCATGAGCAGGAAAAAAACCGCGGCCTCGGTCGCGAAGTGCTGATGCGCTTCGCGCGTGAAGTAATCCCGGCTGAGAGCATGGAAAGGCGGTTCGCAGTCCTCTACACGTCGGCCACGGATATCG
>WNFJ01379110.1_pt1 | contig 10435 bp, 9 predicted proteins | sample 5400461 | NCBI WGS metagenome assembly WNFJ01 (sample SAMN13153349, study PRJNA577476) | soil metagenome | isolation source: 115 cm saprolite on Douglas fir-dominated hillslope | place: USA:California | collected 2013-09-17
ACCTGCACGTGGGGAATATCCGCACTGCATTGTACGAATGGGCGTTCGCGCGGCGCACCGGCGGGGCGTTTGTGCTGCTGATCGAGGACACCGACGCATCGCGCGTTACGCCCGAGTACATCGCCTCGGCGCAGGAGACGCTGCGCTGGCTTGGCCTGGATTGGGACGAGAGCCCGGAGATGGCGGGCCTTACGGAGGACCGTACCTGCAGAGCCAGCGCCTGGAGATATACGCGGACTGGGTGAGCAGGTTCCTGTACTTTGGCGATGCCTACTACTGCTATTGCACTCAGCGGGAGCCGGCGAGCGGCGAGCGGAGCGCGGGATAGGCGGGCCGAGCGGGTACGACGGGCATGGCCGATCGCTGTCGGCCAGTGAGGTGACGCATTCCAGGCAGAGGCAGGCCGCCCGTGGTGCGGTTCCGGATGCCGGGAGGGTCGACCACTTTCACCGACCTGGTCTGGGGTTACCTTCGATCACGCACACGTGCCCGACTTCGTGCTGGCGCACGGTGACGGCGCCCGTTGTACCAGCTGGCCGTGGCCGTCGACGACGTCCTGATGAAGAGCACCCACGTTTGTGCGGGGCGAGGATCTGCTGTCCTCGACCCCGCGCCAGCTTGCTGTGTGCCGCGGCCACCTGACTGGGCCGCGGCTTCTGCTCGGCTGGACGGTTCCGCCCATAGGCAGATCGGCGCTGGTGCGCGCATCGGTAGTACCCCGGCGGGGTACACGGGCGGATCTATCTAAGGTGTCTTAATTTGCCTATCGATCTAACAACAGCGCTCCCGCTCTTAACTCGCGTCACATCAGCATCTCGGCGCGTGCTAAGCATGCACGATGTCCGCGCGCGATCGCGAACCCCCCGTCTACCAGTCATTCCTTGCTCACGTGCGTGTTAACTGAGCGCGTGTAGCGCGCGTAGGTGTGGGGTTGCCTTCTGGAGCGCGGTCGTTGTTGTTGGGTGGTCGCTTATGTCGCTCACCAAAAGCCCAGATCGGTCCGTGCCCGCAAGAGGCGGGTGAATGCCGAGGGCCGGCATTCGGGGCGCCCGGCAACTTGCCGGACAACGACTCGGCTTGGCCGTGTACGGGCCTGGTTCACGCAAGCGTGACCGGATCGCCGCGACGGATCGCACCGCCGGCGATCACATCGGCGTAGACCCCGACGTTCACCTGATTGTGCTGCGCTGCGGTGCGCAGGATGCCGGAGTCCTTCGGCAGGTCACCCTGCGGCAGCGTGGTCATGACGCAGCGAGCGCAGGCACCGGTGACGCGCAAGAGGACACGGTCCCCGATCCCGACCGTGCGACCGATCCAGTCATCCTCCGCGAAACCCTTCTCATCCGGGCCGGTCGACACAACGATGTTCGGCCGGAAACGCCGCGCCTCGAAGCGCCCCTCCGGATACAGCGCGCGGAGCCGGTCAATGGTCGCCGTGGTCAGCAGGTGCACCAGGGCACAATCGAAGAACGTCCCCGCCGGCAGGTCGAAGTCGGTCACGGTGTCCCTGAGATCAAGACCTTCCACATCCGGCCAGTACTCCTCGGCCGTCCCGCCCGAGTCGCCCTCGGGCTGCGCCGCCGCGAACGCGACCTGGCGGCCGAGCACCCTGGACAGGATCTGCGGCAAGCCGGGCTGGCCGCTGGTCACGGCAGTCCCGTCGGGAAGGGTCAAGCGGACCTCGGGCAGCTCCAGCCCCGGCTGCGGAGGCTCGACGTAGGCGGCGCGGAAGTCCAGGAAATTACCCCACTTCCGCGGATTCTTCGCGCCCGCGACCTTCCCGGTCGCCGCGTCGATAACGGCGAACCGGCGATCCCCCAGCAGGCCGCGCACGGTGACCTCGGCGTCGTTCAGCTCCTCTCCGAGCATCGACTTCACCGGATAGCGCCACAGTGCTGCAACAGATCCGCCCCCAACACGGACCCGGCCTGAAGACGACGGATCGGCTTGCATAACGGCCCCCCAGCCAGCCACTCGATCACAGCACCCAGAGCAGAGCGGCACAAACCAGCTTACGGGCGGCCTTCATCAAGGCTCGCGTCACGGTGAATCCTCCCAAGGTTGCGGCCCGAGACCCTTGCCTCGCCATGAACGAGCTACTGTCTTCACCTGCCCGGCGGGCCAGTGAAGCTCCCAGGTCCACGTCGCGCTGCTGAGTTCGCTGCGCGGCTCGATCGTCTGCCCGGCCGGATCGCCTCGAGCCGCCGGGCAAGATCGTCGTATGCGCGGTCAGGGGTGCCGCCGTCCGACTGGCACATCGTCCGGCTCGGCCCACTTGTTGCGGATCACACGGGCGTCGTTCTCCATTGCCGCGATCTCAGCCGGCGTCATGGCGGCGACCTGCGCCGGGTCGAAGCCGTGGAACGCCTCCCGCATGCCGTCCCACTTGCCTTGAACGACCTGCCAGATCCCGGCCTCGAAGACCGCGCGCGACAGATGCTCGAGGAAGAACGCGGCATCGTCGGGTGCATGGTCGCGGAACTTCTCGAATGGCGCGGTCACCGGATCGGCCGCGGCCGTATCCCCGGACTTTATCCGCGCGACAAGCGCAGTCGCGTCGTCGCGGGTGAGGGCGTAAGTCCACAGCACGCTGCCGGGGTCCTGCAGGCGGCTGTCGTCGATACCGCCCAGGTCAACCGGGTCGAACCCGGCGTCCCGGATCAGCTGGGCGACGACCGCCTTGGCCCCCTCGTCGCCGGACAGGAACATGACCCAGGGCGGGCTTGCGGTGGTTGTCGTCCGCCATGACGTTGACCGAGAGCGAGTCCGGCTGGCCGCCCTGCAGGCCATACCGGTCGGCCAGCGCCATGAACTCGGGGAGCTGCGACCTGTCTGCGGTCGGTCAGCTGCTCGACGAACAGGCACCCGGCCGGTGTCAAACAATCGGCCGATCTGTTCATCGCCGAGCGGACCGTCGGCACCCACGTTGGGCGGATGCCCGTTCCTGGGTCATCGAGGGTCAGTGTGACGTCGGCGGCAGGAGCCGGCCATCAGGAGCGGGGCTGGGTCTGCGGCCGCTCGTGCGGACCGGCCGGTGTTCCTACCACGACGACCGCGGCAGGTTCATCGGTCAGCGCGCCGTTCGGGGCGAGCTGAGCGGCGGCTGCAGCGCCGGCAGAGCTGGCCCACACGGCGACCTGGCTGCGTGAGCTGAACCCGAGCTTGGCCAGGATGTTGGCGACGTGCCGGGCAGCCGTCGCCGGACTGATGAACAGCTCGGCCGCGATGGCGCGGTTGCTCTTCCCGTCGGCAAGCAGCTGCGCGACCTCGCGCTCTCTGGCCGTCAGTCCACTCGCCAGGACGTGCGCGGCGGCCGATTGCCGCGACGGCGCGACCGGGTCGTCAGCGGCATCGTCCGCCAGCGGGGGTCATGCCCTCGCCATCGGCCCACAGCCTCGCCACGACATTCCCGCCAACCTCCGCCGCCACATCCAGGAAACGCTGAGTGCGGGCGCCGGGAAGAGCAGGCAGCTGCGCTTGCTTGCGCAGCGCGGTCACCGCACCGGCCAGCCGGACGCCGGCCTGTGGGCTGCGCTCGAGTAGCGCGAGCCTGGCTAGCGCCTCCAGGCCGCGGGCCATCCCGATCCGGCTGCCTGATGCGTAGCTGAGCTGCAGGCTCTCAGCCAGGTGCCGGCGCGCGGCCGGCAGATCGCCTTGGTCGATCGCGAGCCGGCCGAGGCCGGCTTGGCAGCGGGCGATCTCCGGCCGGGCATTCACCTCGGTCAGGATCGTCAGTGCCGCCAGGTATCGCTCCCTGGCAATGTGCAGATCGGAGCGGAGCCTAGCGAGGTCGCCGAGCCCGACCAAGGCCCTGGCACAGCCCCACGGATGGTTGATCTCGCTCATCACGGCGAGCGCGGACTCGCCGAGCTGCTCGGCCTCCCTTAGCTTGCCCTGCAGTCCTGCCACCGTGGCGCTGATCCCGAGTGCGTAGCCAGTGTTCCAGCTGTCGCCTGCCGACCTGGCCACTTTCAGTGCCTCGTCGTTCCTGCTGATGGCCTCGTCCAGCCGGCCAGCGTGCAATGCGATCTCGGTCAGCAGGTTCAGCGCGGTGGCCGACCAGAACGTGCTGCCCGCCGCCAAGCAGCGCTCAAATCCGGCCAGGGCGAGTTGCTCCGCCTGCTCCGAGCCGCTGGCCAAGGCCAGCTGCGCCCGGCCGACCACGGCAGGCCCGCGAACCGCGTCGGGTACCGAGGCGGCCTCGTCAAGCTCGAGGAATCTGTCCAGCCAGGCCGCGCCCTCGGCAAACGAGCCGCGCACGAGCCACACCGGCCGCATCGCTGTGCAGATCCGCATGCCGGTCTGGGCGTCCCGGCCCACCAGGCAGCTGCTCAGCTCTTCCAGCTGGCTCGCCTGCTCAAGATCAAAGCGCTTGAACACCTCGATCCTGGCTGACCACGAGGCCGGCACCATGGCCTGGCCGATAGCGGCCGATTCCTCCCCGTCGCGCAGGTTGTATGCACGGCGCCGCTGGCGCAGCGCGGCTGCTTCGCCGGACTGGACCAGGCACTGGCCCGAATAATCACGGATGGTCTCCGCGTCCGGTTCGACCTCGACCAGCGACTTGTCCGCCAGAGCCGTCAGCAAATCGAGAATCTGGTCAGTCGGCAGGGCGTCGTCGGCGCAGACCTGTTCGGCCTTGCTAAGGGACCAGCCCGAGAACAACGACAGTCGGCGCAACAGCACTTGTTCAGGGACTGACAGCAGGTCAAAGCTCCAGTCGAAGGTCGCGCGGAGCGTCTGCTGGCGTGCCGGGACCGACCTGTCGACACTCGTCAGCAGCGCCGGGCGGCGGCCGAGGCGAGCAGCGATCTGGTCGACCGACAACACCCGCACCCACGCGGCGGCGAGCTCGATGGCCAGCGCCAGCCCGTCGAGCTCACGGCAGATTGCGGCGACGCCTGCCACGTTGGCTGGCCCGAGCGCGAACCCGGGAACCACCGCGGCCGCCCGCTCGGCGAACAGCTGCAGGGCGTCGTAGCTGGTCAGCTCGTCGAGACCGGCAGCGCCAGCGGGCGGCAGCGCGAGCGGCGGCACGTGCCAGACGGCCTCGGCCGCGACGCGCAGCGGCTCCCGGCTGGTGACGATCAGCTGCAAACCCGGCGAGCTAGCCAGCAGCCGCCGGCACATGCTGGCGCAGACGTCGATCAGGTGCTCGCAATTGTCCAGCACCAGGATTGCCCGGCGATGCCTCAGCGATTCGGCGAGCGTGTCGAGCAGCGGCCGTCCAGGCTCTTCGCCGACGCCGACGACCGATGCAACCCGCCCGACCACCTGCTCAGGCTCCCGCACCTCGGCTAGCTCGACAAACCACGCGCCGTCGGGGAAGCTGCCGGCGACAGTCGCCAGCAACCTCAGCGCCAGCCGTGTTTTGCCGATGCCGCCGGCGCCGCAGAGGGTGACCGCCCGCATCACCCGCAGCAGTTCGCGGAGCTCGCCCAACTCGCGGTTGCGGCCGACAAAGCTGCTGAACTCCTCAGGCCGGCTGGCAAGGTCCCGCATCATCATCTTCATTCCCGGCGGCTCGGTCGGACCAGGTCCGCCCCGTCGCGCACAGCACAACCGTAACCCCGGACCTGGCACAGCCACGACAGATACTCACTATTCGCCCTTACTCGACGAATTCGCGCTCAGGGCGCAGTCTCGTCCTCGCCGCTTGCGCGAGCGCCAGCCAGTGCTCTGCCCGGATCACCCCGCCACCAGAAGCACCACGCGCAAACCTCGCCTGCTGGCTGGCCGTCGGGGTGATCACCCCAAGGCCTGAGAAGCTAGCGAGTTCCAACCCGCCGTGTTCCCCGTGGAGCGGAGAGGTCGTGCAGCGTCCCGATCCTGATCACGACCGGGTTGCGGTCGGCGCACGAGTTGAGGATCTTCTCCGCGGCCGCAGGTGAGGTTCCGGGGTGGAAATCAACCTCCAGCTCATACGGTGGCGCGCACTGACCAGAGCAGATCACCGGGACGCGGGTGCAGCTAGCCATGCCCGCGAGAACGCTGGGTTCGAGCGAATCAAGATCAACGTCCGCCGAGGCGGGCGGCGTCGAGGTTGAGGTTGGCCAGTTCGCCGGCGACGACCATCTCGGGCCCGGCAAGGACGAGCGTCGAGTAGTTGGGCTCGAACCAGTTGGCGGCGGAGTGGCAGGCGAAGAGCAGGTACGAGCGGCGCCCGGCAACAGCCCGGGCGTTCACATCCAGATCCGGTCGGCGCCACGACCGCCATGGCATACCGGCCAGCCGGTCGCAGGGGCGGGTGGCATGGTCCGGCGCATGGCCATGCTCACCACGCAGATCACCGCGGAGATCCGCAGTATGTCATCGTTCCTCGCGGGGATGCGCATAACCGGAGGATCTGCGCGCTGCCAACCACCGTGCGGATGCAGCCCTCAGCCGCGCCGAGTCGGCGATCTGGCCGCGCCAATATCTTCGACTCAGCCGCCAAGATGACGCAGTACGGTGACTGATTCAGCTGACCGCTCACGACTGCGATGTATACGGATTCGCTACTTCGCATAACCATGGGCCCTGAACACCGCACTACTTTCGGCAGATGCGGACGTTGCCCGGATGGTTGCGAGCAGTCGCCGGATCACGTGACGAAAATCGTCCGCAATGCGCTATAGGCTGCCCATATGCCTGCCGATCGCTCGACGGACGACCTCACCATCCGGCCGCTCGCGCCCCAGACCTGGCGTGCCTTCGCCGACCTTGTCGAGCGGCACAACGGCGTGTTCGGCGGGTGCTGGTGCACCTATTTCCACTCGCTGGCACGCGACAAGGACCGCACCTACGAGAGCAATCGTGATCTGAAGTGCCAACTGGTCGAGCACGGGCGAGCACACGCCGCGCTGGTCTTCGACGGCGACGAGACCGTGGCCTGGGCGGAGTTCGGGCCACCAGGGGAACTGCCGAATATCCATCATCGACAGGAGTACGAGGCGGGCCTCGTTACGGCGCCCGACTACCGGATCACCTGCATCTTCGTGGACCGACGCTACCGGCGCGGCGGCGTCGCGGCGCTGGCACTACGAGGAGCGCTGGACCTGATCTCCCAGGCGGGCGGCGGGGTGGTCGAGGGATACCCGCACGACATGTCGAAGCAGCCCGAAGGCAAGAAAATGTCGTCCTCCTCCCTCTACAACGGCACCCGCAGGATGTACGAGGAGGCCGGCTTCACCTACCAGCGGTCGAAGGGACAGAAGAACTGCGTGATGATCCGGACGATCGCTCCAGCCTGACCTGGGTCCACAGACAACAACCGGATTTCGGCATGTGAGCGTCAGATCAGTCTCCGAGGGCGGGTTTTGGGCCAACGTCGGTTCCGGCCTACAGCGTGCGCGTCACCAGAGGCTGGCGCGGCGCGTGTTAACCGTGGTACCTGTGTTCCTAACATTATTGACTGTCCGCGCGCTATTCCTCGCCGGAGAAGCGCTCCCAGGCCGACTGGCGGGTCATGCCGAGGGCTTCCCCGATCCGCGCCCACGTCAATCCGAGGGAACGGGCTGTGCCCACCCACCCGGCGAGATTGCGGTCCACCTGTGCGCCAGCAGCCGCGACCAGTGGCAAGTGCGCCAGCACTTCGTCGGCGCTTGTGGCGTGCTCCCACGGCGCGACCGTCGGGACCCGGGACCCTTCGCCAGCGACCAGTTGGTTGCACAACTCCACGCACTCGTTACAGATAAAGACGCCAGGCCCCGCTACCAGCCTCTTGACCGAGGTGTTGGGCTTCAGGCAGAACGAGCACGAGGCGATGACCGCCCGTCCTTCGGACATTGCGCACTCCCCGGTGTCAGGTTCAGCCTTACGTTTCAGGCAGCACCTTACGATCGTCAGGCGTCACCTGACAAGCCGCCTGCGGAAGTGCCCGGGTGAACGCGAGCGCCGGGAGCGCTAGAGACTGTCGTAGCACGCGTCGATGAGCGCTCGGTTGCGCGGGTTGCGCCACCGCGGACCCATCTGGTTGGTGACGTAGCCGACCGCGAGACCGGCGTCCGGATCGCAGAAGCCGACGGAGCCCCCCGCGCCGTAATGCCCGAAACTTCGTGGCCCGCGGCCGAGTTCCCGCTCGGGGTGGGTGAGCTGGAAGCCGAGCCCGAACCTGGATGGCCGGTGCAGGACGAGGTCGTCGCCGTACACCTGTTCCTCCGTGGCGGCGGCCAGCGCGCCGCGGTCGACGACTTCGACGCCGTCGACCGCGCCGCCGGCGGCAAGCGCCGAATACACCCGCGCCACGCCTGCGGCCGAGGCATGCGCGTTCGCCGACGGTATCTCGGCCGTGCGCCAGGAGACGCTGTTCACCACGCCGCGGCCGGAGAAGTCGGGTAGGCGTTCAGCGCCATCAGCGCGTCCGCGCCCGAACCAGACGCGCCCGGACCGGACGCACCAGACGCACCAGACGTACCAGACGCTCCAGCTACGACGGCCACGTCTGCCGGGACGGATACGCCGGATGCGCCGGAGTCAGCAGGCGGCACGAAGTCGGGCAGCCCGTCTTCCCAGTGGAAGTCCGCGACGCGCGGTAGGTCGGCGGCCCCGAGCCCGATGTGCACATCGGCGCCGAGCGGTCCGGCTACCTCGCGGCGCAGGTATTCGCCCGGAGTCAGGCCGGTCACCAGCCGGATCAGTTCGCCGGCCAGGAAGCCGAACGTGTTCACGTGATAGCCGTGCCCGCTGCCCGGCTGCCACCACGGCTCTTCCGCCGCCAGCAGGCCACTCATCCGGTCCCAGTCCAGCATGCTGCCATTGGGCAACGCCGCGTGCAGTGCGGGCAGCCCGGCCTGGTGACTGAGCAGCTGGCGGACTGTGACGTCCTGCTTCCCAGCCGCGCCGAACTCCGGCCAATAGCTGGTCACGCGCTCGTCTGGATCGAGCAGGCCCTGCCCGATCAGCCTGGCCGTGCACGCCGCGATCAGGCCCTTGCCGACCGAGAACACGTTCACGAGCGTGTCTGGGGACCACGGCTGCCCGGGACTGCCCCAGCCGCCGTAAAGGTCAGCGACCGCCGAGCCGTGCGCGATGATGCAGATGGCGGCTCCCAGCTCGCCGCGTTCGGTGAAGTTAGCGGCGAACTCATCCCGCACCGCGGCGAAAGCCGCATCGCATGTACCGGTGACAGTCGCCGGCTGACCCATGGAGCCGCCTTTCCAACTCGCTGGCGCAGCACGCGCCCGGGCCAGACCCAGCCTGCACTGGCCCAACCGGAGTAGTCTGCCCGGACATGAGCCAGGTTCGCGACGTGGCCATCGTCGGTGCGGGCCTGCTAGGCCTTGCGGCAGGCCGCGCCCTGACCGCACAGGGCCGCGACGTGGTGCTGTTGGAGCAGGCGGAGATCGGCCATGAGAGCGCTGGCTCGAAGGGCAGCTGCCGCATCTTCCGGCTTGGTTACCCCGACCCGTTTTACGTCGCTGCTGCCCGCCAGGCCGGTGAGCTGTGGCGGCAGCTTGAGGCCGAGTCTGGCCGGGCCATCTTGCTGCCTGCGCCGCAGCTCTCCTTCGGCACCGGCCTGCGCGCCGTGCAGGGCGCAATGACTAAGGCCGGAGCGCCGTGTGAGCTACTCCCGGCCGGCGAGGTCGAGCGCCGGTTCCCGGCCATCAGGACCGGCGGCCCGGCCCTGCTCGAACCGGACTCGTGCGTGACTGCGGCCGACCAGGCACTCGCTGCGCTGGCCGACGCAGTCGCCGATATCCGCACCGGGATCCGGGTCACCAGCCTCGCCGACGACGGGCGGCTGGTAACGCTGAGTACGAGCACGGGCCCGGTGACGGCGCGGGTCGCGATCATCACGGCCGGCCCCTGGTCCGGTGGGCTGCTGGAGACACTCGGCGTCGGCGTGCCGTCCCGGCCGACACTTGAGCAGGTCGCATACCTGAAGCCGGCCACCGCGGCCATGCCGGCCACCGCGGCCACCGCGACCACCGCAGCAGGCAAGCCTGTGCCCATTTTCATGTGCCATGGCATGCAGACGCCATACGGGCTGCCGGTGCCGGGATCGCCACTGTACAAGATCGGGATCCATCCGAGCGGGCCAATCGCCGACCCGGACGCCCGCGACCAGCGAGCCGACGAGTACCTGGTCGCGCGCCTAACCGAGGTCGCTCGCACGTTCTTGCCGGGCTACGACCCGGTGCCCGCCGCAACCGAGCGCTGCATCTACGACAGCACGCCGGACGAGGACTTCGTCGTGGACCGGGTTGGGAACGTGGTCATCGGCTGCGGCACGTCCGGGCACGGTTTCAAGTTCGGGCCGTTGTTCGGCGAATGGCTTGCGGCGCTCGCCACCGGCCAGCCAGGCGTGGCGGCGGACCAGCGCTTCGCCCTGAACCGTTTCGCGCGCGCAGCATCAGCGCCGCTGCCACACCGAGGCTGAGCAGGCCGGCCAGCACATAGGTATTCCCGATCAGCTGCTGTGACCACGTCATCCCGTAACCCTGGACTGGCTGAT
>WNFJ01011333.1_pt1 | contig 10434 bp, 11 predicted proteins | sample 5400461 | NCBI WGS metagenome assembly WNFJ01 (sample SAMN13153349, study PRJNA577476) | soil metagenome | isolation source: 115 cm saprolite on Douglas fir-dominated hillslope | place: USA:California | collected 2013-09-17
ACGCCGCCCACCACCCGTTCGTGGCCCCGTCGTCTAGTGGACTAGGACGCAGCCCTCTCAAGGCTGAGACCGCGGGTTCGAATCCCGCCGGGGCTACCAAGTCCTGCGACCTCGCACGATTCCGCACCTTTGGAGCCAAACGTGTCCATCACCAGCCTCCGATACATGCTTTTGGCGCCAACAACACCGATCCCGCAGCTAGCGATAGCGGCAGGACAGGAGAGAAGAATGGGAGCAGATACGCGCACCCGGCGGTGACAAATCCCGCCGTCTCCAAGACGGGTGCGATGCGTCTCACAGCAAGAAATCCGGACACGACCCAAGCGTAGAGGTCGCTGACCCGGCTGGGTCAGCATTATCGCGGGGAGCCACAGGACTGGACGGTCAGCGGAAGGTCAGTCGCGGTTTCGTAGGTGTTGCCTCGAATCCCGCCGGGGCAACCAGAGCATCTGTTCGCGACGGCGCTTAACGTGGGAGCGGGAACCCCGAAAGTACCCACAGGATGAGTGCCGGCTCAATGATGAGTCGATGAGCGCGTGACCGGCGATCACAGGCGCGAGGCTGCGCCTGCCGAAGTGATAGATCAAGCCGAAGACCAATCCCAACAACGCTGCGCTAGCGATTCCGTACACCGAGTAGTTGAAGTGCGCGACTCCAAATACGGCTCCTGATCCCAGAATCTGCAGCCACAACCGCGTGCGCGAACGCTGAAGCTCGACCATGAAGTAGCCGCGGCAGACGACCTCCTCCACTGTCCCAGCGACGATCGCAGCGACGACGGCTTCTGCCTTAAGAAGGTCGTGGACTCCGAGATTAGGTCGGAGGCCCGGATTGGTGGCGGTCAGCGCACCATATGCCGCAGCGAATGTTAGCGCCGCGGCCAAGGCCCAAAGTTTCGCCGCGTCCAAACGCCCAGGTCGGTCAGCGTCAGACCCTGCTCGCGGAGCCACCAGATAAGAAGGAAGAGGAAGACAGCCTCGCCGATGATTGCGTTGTTGGTGTCAAAGAGCAGCGCCAACGCTCCGGCGAGCGCGTTCGACGAACGGTCCACGACATAACGCCCGAGCCGAGTTCAAGTTGATGCACTGTCACCAAGTACGGGGCAGCCGGTCGCCAGTTGATCGAGTGGTGCGAGCCTTAACCTGGCCCTCCCCCTCGTCAAGCCTTGTTGAGTCACGACCGTCAGGCTTCGGAGGGCGGGTGAATCCAAGCCGCCGAATCTCCACAAAACCCAGGCGGTTCAATCTGCAGGTTGAGACGCGATGTCCAAAGATCAATCTCCTGGCGGACGACAGCGCCGGAGGCGGGCAATAGCTTGGGCGCATGACACCTCAACCTCTTCTCCTCGACCGCAGTCGCTTTCGTCGCATCGCCAGCTCGCTGAGCTTGATGTTGGCCGGTCCGCTAGTGATCCTTGGAATTCTCGTCACTCCCTTTCCGGATGACGCCGCTGCCGTTGCCCGCGATCCGTTGCGGACTCAACTCGCCGCCGACCTGCTCTTCATCGGATATCTCCTGATCGTCCCCGGTATCTTCGCGATGCTGCGCCTGATCGGGCCACGCGGCACGGTGCTGGCGCACGTGGGAACGGTGCTCGCGCTGTTCGGGTGGATCACACTTCCCGGCCTGGTGCTTGGCGACTTCTATGAGCTCGCCATTGCCCAGAACCTCGGCGCTCCGCAGGCTGAGGCGCTGCAAGGGCACCTCGGGGACTATCCGGGCTTCCTGGTGGTTGCCGCGCCGACAAAGTTCGCGGCGGGGCTGGGAATGATCTTCCTCGGCGCTGCCCTTTGGCGCGCGAAGGCGGTCCGCTGGTGGGAGGTAGCCGCACTCATCCTTTGGTTTGTGACTCTCCTCGGGCTGCGAGGCCGCGCCGTCGAACCCGTCGAGCTCGTCGCCTCAGGCTTGCTGAGCTTTGCGCTGATCTCGATCGGTGTCCGGGCTCTCAAGGCCTCAAACGGGGGCCAGACGGTCTCGGCGGGCCTTTCCCAGCCGTCACGCGAGGTCCTGACCTCCGAGGCGTGAGCCTGGATTGCTGCTCGCTCCGAGCTGGTATTAACGTGCCGTCATGCGGAGCTGGCAAATGATCAGAGACCGCGCTGCCGACCTGCTTGCGCTTCCGATCCTAGTCGCGGCGCCGATCGAGAGCGTCGTCCGGGCCCATACCGCCCTGACACCCTTGACCATGACCGCAGTGTCCGCAGGGATTCTGCTATTGGGCCGCAGACGATTTCCGCTTCTGGCCGGCGCCGGCGCCCTGGCGATTGTCACGGCGGGCGCTGCGGCGGGAGGTCGGGCCTATTGGCAATCGGACACTCTGATCTTGGTTGCCCTTCTCGCTGCATGGACGCTCGGTCGCGAGCTTCCGCTAGTAGCGGCCGGAATCGGTGGCGCGCTGGGCGGTGGCTGTCTCGGCCTTGAGCTATCCCTCGCGCCGGCGGACGCCAACATCAACATTCCGGTCGTCTTGGTCCTGGAGGCAGGCTGTTTTCTGACGGGGGTCGCCCTTCGCCGCAGGAGCACGCTGGCCCGTGAGCTTCGAGGCCGGGCCGACCAGGTGGCCGGCAGCTTGGACGCCGAGGCTCGCAGGGCTGCCACCGACGAGCGGGTACGCCTCGCGCGCGAGCTCCATGATGTGGTCTCCCACACCGTGACGGTGATGACGCTGCAGGCTGGGGGCGCCAGGATGCTCTTGAACTCAGATCCCAGCAGATCCCTGATCGCCATCGCCGCTGTGGAGCAATGCGGACGGGACGCCCTGGGGGAGCTGCGCCGGATGGGCGAGGTCCTTCCGCGTTCGGACGCCAGTTCAGTCGATCCAGTGCCAGGCATGCTCCGCCTCGATGATCTGGTTAGGGGGGTGCGCGCGGCCGGGCTGCGGGTAACGGTGGAGACGGAGGGATCCGCTCACCGCCTCAGCCCCGGCCTGGATGTCACGGCATATCGATTCGTTCAGGAAGGCCTCACAAACGCCCTCCGGCATGGTGCGGGCGACGCGCAGCTTTCGATCGCGTACGAACCCGACGCGATCGGACTCGAAGTCATCAACCGATACACAAAGCCGGAAACCCAGGGCGGGAGTGGACTGGTCGGACTGCGAGAGCGGGTAGCACTGTTCAATGGATCGCTCGCCACAGATCGCAGTCCCGACGGCCGATACGTGCTCAAGGCATGGCTCCCGGTCGAGGCGTCGTGAGCGTCGCGCGAAGGGGCCGCGATGCGGTGGCAGTGCTTGCCGCAGTCATAGCGGTTGAACTGCAGCTCCGCTTTGGCCTGCCGCCGCCGATTGTCATCCTGGCAACTGCGGTCTGGGTCGTGGCATTGCTGCTGCGGCATCGGATCGCAGTTGCGCCTCTCGCCGGACCTCTCGCCATCGCTGCCGCAGCCCGCCTCGACAGTGGTTGGTCACCCACCTCTGCCCTTTTCTTCGCGGTCCTGCTGGCGGGGTGGACCATGGGCTGTTCCGCATCGAACAGCCGCCGGCTCGTGGTTGGCGGCGGAGGTCTCGTGGCCGTCGTACTTGCGGCCGCGTTCGCAGTCAATCGGCCCCTCGCCGACGCCGCCTACGTGGGCGTGTTCGGCGAGACGGCACTGCTGTTCGGGTGGGCTGTCGGCCGCCGCGGAGCCGAGGTCGATACCCAGCGACACGAGCTCGATGCCGCTGAGATTGCGCGCGCTGATTATGTCCGTGGGGTGGCCGATAGGGAAAGGGCGAGGATCGCGGTCGAGCTCCACGATGTCGTCGGCCACAGCGTGGGGCTGATGACATTGCAGGCCGGCGCGGCGCGCATGAAGTTGGAAGCTGGCAACACCGAGGCTGCTCGCGAAGCGTTGCTGGCGGTGGAAACAGTGGGGCATGCCGCATTGGTGGACTTACGCCGGATGCTCGGCGTCCTCCGGCGCGACACGACGGGGGACTCCTCATGATCAGAGTGCTTGTGGCCGACGATCAGGCGCTCGCCCGCGGTGGGTTCAGGATGATCCTGGAGTCACACGCCGAGATCGAGGTGGTTGGCGAGGCCGCAAACGGAGCCGAGGCACTGAGGTTAGCAAGCGAGTTGCTGCCGGATGTCGTCGTGATGGACATTCGCATGCCGGGCGTGGACGGCCTGCAAGCGACCCGGAGGCTCCTGAACCAGCCGGGTGATCACAAACCTAGCGTTCTCATGCTCACGACGTTCGATCACGACAAATACGTCTATGAAGCGCTGAAGGCGGGCGCCAGCGGCTTCCTTCTGAAAGACGTGCGACCGGAGCAACTTGTCGACGCAGTGCTTACCGTGGCGGCGGGCGAGGCGCTGCTTGCACCTGCGATCACCCGCCGGCTCATAGCCGAATTCGTCCGCCGGCCGCCCGATCGCAAGCGGTCTCCCGAGCTTGAGCGACTGACCGAGCGGGAGCTCGACGTTCTGCGGCAGGTGGCGCGAGGACTCGCCAACCAGGAGATCGCCCATGCCCTGTCAGTGACGGCGGCAACGGTCAAGACCCACGTGAACCATATCCTGAGCAAGCTCGGTCTCCGCGATCGGACGCAGGCCGTTGTGTTCGCATACGAGTCGGGTCTAATCGAGCCAGGCAGCGATTGAAGATATTTCAGGCGACAAGGGGAGCATCTGCGTTACCCGCCGCGGTCTGGCAAACTGCCGCTTTTGCAAATTCCCCGGCGATGCGGTGACCTGAAAAAAGGGGGGCCCGGGGGTTAAGCCGTGTCTTAGTCGCGCTTCTCTAGGCTCTCGGTCCATCCCCGGCACCTGTAGAGATCGAGGAGATCCTCGCCGAGATCCGGTTGATGTAGTGCGCTTCCAAAAGCGCGCGGTTAGTCGCTCGAAAAGTTAAGCAGGAGCAATCCGAGAATACAAAGGCACCTGACGCGAAGCTGACCCGGCATCCGTTGAGGATATGGATTCAGATAGCGGTCACCGAGGTCGTCCTCGGGCTCAAAGTTTGGAGTGCCTCAGTCCTCCTGGGGGAATGGCTCGGCTTGGGTCGTAGCTCGCTCGAGCGCGGTTCTGGCTGCATGCATTGCCCGCTCCACGAGGTCACGATCTCCTGGTTGAATGCAATCCAGGGTTACACGTTCCAGAGTGGCCACCAACTGGGTCAGTGCCGCGCCGAGCTCCCCTTCGGCTGGTTCGCTCATGAGCTGGCTCGAGTCTAAGCCTCATGTCCGTCGACGACCGCCGCAGGAGTGGTCGAGGCACCGAGAGCGGAAGTCCCGATCTGATTCGGGACGCTGCTCCCATGACGGGCTCGCTGGCCAGCCGTAGCGTGTCGCCATAGCGCTCCTTACGACGGGCGCATGGCAAGACAGAGGTCAATTGAATGGACGCGACGATTTCGAATCCTCCGGGTACCGTGATCCGCGGCATGACGCCTGGGCGGCTGGCCGGTCTCTCAGCGATTGGCGGAGTGCTATTGCCGCTGATCGCGAACCTCGTGTTCGCAGGAAACCTGGCGCAGCTTGCAGGCCAGTCCGTCCAACGCATCGCCAACTCGGTAAGCACGTACGGAACCCAGTACGACGCCGGATCCTTCATCGACCAGATCGGACAGATGCTGTTCCTTGCGTTCGTGGTGATCGTGGCTCGGCGATCCACCGATCGGGCCCTGTCCATCCTCGCCATCACGTCGGTGGCGGTTCTGGTCTCGCTCGATGCGTTGGCCGTCGCCGCCACATTCGCGGATGTGCAGCTGGCGCGCCACGGTGGTGATGCCCAGTCGGTGGCTGCACTCTTTTACGTGACCCCGGGCGTCAGGGCCATGGACAACACCGCGACCCTGATCTTCGGCCCGGTTTTCGGTGCGGTGGCCCTGCGTGGTCGATTGCTGCCTCCGCTCCTGGCCTGGGTTCCCATAATCCTGGGCTTCGGGGGCTTCCTGGTTCAGTTCGCCGCGATCTATTTCGAACCAGCCGGCGTCGGTGGCCTCCTTGTGTTCGTCGTGTACCTGGTCTGGCTGCTCTCGACAGGGATCTATCTGGTGGCACGCCCTGACAGGATCGATGCTCGCGGGTAGTCTTGGTTCGCCTTACGCAAGATGAAGCGAGCCACGGCGGCCTGGGCTCTCTGGAGCGTGACCATGATCCTATGGATCGCCTGGCTGGTCGGCCTCCAGCTGAGCGCCGCGCGCGCCTCGCTGGCGACGGCGTCTGGAGAGTCGCTCACTTTTGACCTTGGCTTCTGGGGCATCGTTTTGCCGGTCGCCGTCGTGGCCTGGGCGATGGTGGGTCTGCTGGTCACTCTGCGGCGTCCATCGAACGCCATCGGGTGGCTGTGCCTGACCTTCAGCCTCGCCGTCGTCGTGCACACGGCGGCCTTCGAATGGTCGTTGCATACCTTCGAGTCGGCGCCCGGCTCGCTGCCTGCCGGTACGGCTGCCGCCCTGATCTCCGCCGTCAGCGGCGAGCTGATGATGCCGTTGCCGCTGACCTTCATCGTGCTGACGTTCCCCTCAGGCCGGCTGGCGGGTCGCAACTCCACGGTTGTCGCCGTTTTTGCTGCGGTCGCAACCGTCGTCGCTATCGCGGGACAAGCGGCTTCACCCGCTGGCGCCGCTGTGGCTGCCCGCGCTGATGCCGGCTACCTTGGTGCAGCTCGGCCACGCGGCGGGCGTCCTGGCGCTCGCGCTCGCAATCATCGGGCTGGCGATTCGCACGCGCCGGGCGTCGGGCGTCGAGCGGCGGCAACTGAGCCGGTTTGCGACAGCCGGAGGTGCTGCCGTGGTCACTCTCGTGGTCGCGGCAGGCTCGGCTCTCCTTCATCTGCCCTGGCTCCCTGTGGTCGCTCTCTTGCTCGGGACCGCGCTGCTTGGGGTCGGGCTGCCGATCACGATTTGGGCTGCCATTTCACGGCACGAGCTTTATGAGACGGATCGCTTCGTCAATCGAGCGCTTGTCTACGTCGCACTCAGTGCGAGCCTCATCGCGATCTACGCCGCCGCGGTCGCGGCCGCATCAGCGGCCTTCCAGGTCCGCTTCGGACCTGCAGCCAGCCTCTCGGCGGCCGGTGTCGTGGTGGTCCTCTTCGCACCCCTCCGGGCTGGCCTTCAGCGTGCCGTCAACCGGGTGATGTACGGGGAGAGGGGAGACCCCTACGCGGCAGTGACCGCTCTCGCAAGACGCCTCGAAGCAAGCGCAGGCCCGGAGGCGATGCTGAGGGCGACGGTCGACACACTGGCCGTCACCTTACGCCTGCCTTACGTCGGCGTTCGTCTCACTGACGGCGGCGTCGCCGCGCAGCACGGGGAGCCAACCGGCGCCGAAATCGCAGTACCGCTCGTGCACGCTTTCGAGCGAGTGGGGGATCTGATACTAAGTAAAGAGGCGCCGCGGCGAATGGTTGAGGACCTCGCCGGCCACGTTGCGGCAGCTGTGCGCGCAGCCCAGGTAACGGTCGAGCTTCGCCAGGCCCACGAGCGGGTCGTCATGGCAACCGAGGAGGAACGCCGAACCCTGCGTCGCGAACTGCACGATGGTCTGGGTCCGACCCTCGCCGGGGTGACGCTCGGCATTCAGGCCGCCCGGCAGCAGGTCGTGCGGGACCCTACCGCCGCGGACAAGGCGCTTGCCGGCATGGCCGACGAGCTCCGATCCGCCGTCACCGACATCCGCCGTCTGGCCCGCGGCCTTCGTCCTCGGAATCTGGATGATCTCGGATTGGTCGAAGCCCTCCGACAGCAGGTATCGCGCTACTCCGCGGATAACTCAGGTCTGCACGTGACCGTAAACGCGACAGGAGAACTCGAAGAGCTGCCGGCTGCGGTGGAGGTCGCGGCGTTCCGGATCGCCCTGGAGGCTGTCACCAACGCCGCCCGGCATGCCGGAGCGCACCGATGCGACGTCCGCCTGGCGTTGAATGGCGGGCTCACGGTGGAGGTGACGGACGACGGGCAAGGGCTCTCCCAAGACGCCGTGCCGGGAGTCGGCCTGGGCTCCATGCGCGAACGCGCCGAGGAATTGGGTGGAAGCTGCGTGGTGACGGCGGCCCACGGCGGCGGGACGCGAGTTCTCGCGTGCCTACCAATCGATCCTGTAACCAGATGACGGTGTTGCGAGTGCTGATAGCCGACGACCACCCGGTGTTCCGACGCGGTCTCCACGCCGTCCTCGCCGGAGCGGATGGTATCGAGGTGGTGGGCGAGGCAGCTACCGGTGAGGAGGCGATCGCCGCCGCGGCTGAGCTTCGGCCCGACGTGATTGCAATGGACCTCCACATGCCCGGTCTCAATGGTGTCGAAGCTACCCGCAGGATCATTGCCGAGTCGCCGCACATGGCGGTGCTGGTGGTCACGATGCTCGACGACGACGACTCTGTTTTCGCCGCCATGCGGGCAGGCGCTCGGGGTTACCTGCTTAAGGACGCCGACCAGTCGCAGATCCTTGATGCCATGCGCTCGGTGAGTCAGGGCGGGGTCGTCTTCGGACCGACCATCGCGGACCGCGTTCTCGCCTACTTCGCCGCGCCGGGTCTGCTCAAGCCGGTGGTGCCATTTCCGGAGCTGACCGAGCGGGAGCGTGAGCTCCTTCACCTGATAGCACAGGGCCATTCCAATGATGCAATTGCGCGCCGGCTGTTCTTGAGCGGAAAGACCGTTCGTAACCACGTCTCGAACATCTTCAGCAAGCTGCAGCTCGCCGATCGCGCCGAGGCGATCGTGCGGGCGCGGGAGGCGGGACTGGGAAGCGAGCTGCCACGACGTTGAGGCCATTGGCCAGTCCGACACTTCAGCATCCACGTTTCAGCGGATGGTCAACCGCACAGCGTCGCCTCCCTTCGGAGGTATCGCACTCCTTAGCGTTCGTCCGCGCCTTGCCAACAGCAATGGCAGCCGCGAGCTCAGGGCCGTCAGCGGTCTTCCAAACCGCTGCTCAGCTACACGTCTCCGCGGCCGTCCTCTCGAAACTTGAGCACGCGCACGACTCGCCGGTGCTCAGGTATTCCATCGTTCTTGGCGCCTAGTGCTGTCCAGGTACGCCAGCACTGCGGCCACCCGGCGGTGAACCTCGCGCTCTTCGGTCAAGCCGAGTTTCGAGAAGTCGAGCTTGAGTATTTCTCCACGGCTGACTCTGACAGAGCAACGGCTCTTCCGATCGCAGCGTTCGTCTTGCCGCTTGCCATCTCCCGAAGCACATCGAGTTCGCGCGGCGTCAGGTCTGCAATCGGAGACTGGCGGCAGTTCCTGTTCGTGGGCGTGACTCCATTCCCGTTTGAACCAATGCGGGCCACGACTGCGAAATCGGGCTCGTCACCGGCCGCCGGCTGACTCGTCGAACAGCAGTTCCCGAAGTGACCGGTAGAGCCACTGTTTATAGCGCCGACGGCTCCATCCCCGCTCCTTGACGAGCATCCAGTAGAGCGACGGCGACGTCATCGCCCACAGAATGTCGGCCGCTGCGGCCGCAGTGAGGCTCGGTCGAAGAGCGGCCCGCTGAACCCAGTCGCGAATAACCGCCCGCTGGGAGGCCCGCCGGAGCGCGTCGCCCTGGGTCTCGGCGGCAAACAGAGCGGGGTCTGCATGCGCGGTCGTGCGCAGCAGGCCGAGAAACGGCTCCGCGGTGGCGAAGTACGAAACTATGAAATCAACCGTCAACTGCAGTTGGCCGTCCGGGTCCGCGGCCAGCGACTCGACGCGCGATTCGAAGTCTGGCCTTGGGATTTGTGCAAAGAAATCGAGGAGCCCAAGCAAGATGCCGCTCTTCGATCCGTACAGATCGTAGACGGTCCGCAGGCCGACGGCGGCCTCCACCGCGATCGACTCGATGGTTGTGCTTCCGTACCCGCGCTCGACTATGAGCTTCAGTGCTGCCGCCGCCACTCGTGAGCGCGTCGCATTCGCCTTGGCCCGCCGGCGGGATGCATCGTAGCGTCTTCTTCCCTTGCTCATTAACCGCATTCCAACTGCGATGAATATGGTAGGGTGGGGCGTGTGAAATCGGGCCCGGCAAATGCTGCGGTGCGTGTGGCAGCCCCCTCCGTGTTCATGGTGGTTCTGATCCTCGCGGTTGTCTCCCTCGTGGCACGCTGGCCGCATCAGTTCGGCGGTTCTGGGTCGCGGGAGCAAATGCTGTCCGACTTCGTGACCAGTGGGACCGCGACGGCGCCGCCTCTGTTCATCATCGTAATTTTCGGCGTGGTCGCTTTCGCGGTCGCTCGGCACGACCGCTGGGGAGCTGCCGCCCTCGTCGCCCTCCTCGCCCTGGCCGTCATGATGGCGCTCGGCTCCTTGGGTGAGGCCTTGGCGGCAGCGACCCCGGACGTACCCCGTCTGGTGCAGTACCTCAGCGGGGCCTTCGGAGTTGTGGCTGCTCTCTTGCTATTCGTTCTCGGAGCAGCGGCCCTCTGGGAGAGGCGACGCCCGGCGAGAATCTAAGCGGCCGAGGTTCCACGAAATCTAATCTTGGTTGCTGCCGCGGTTGGAGTAGCGGCATACCGCGCG
>WNFJ01300206.1_pt1 | contig 10434 bp, 13 predicted proteins | sample 5400461 | NCBI WGS metagenome assembly WNFJ01 (sample SAMN13153349, study PRJNA577476) | soil metagenome | isolation source: 115 cm saprolite on Douglas fir-dominated hillslope | place: USA:California | collected 2013-09-17
AATCCGCCCGACCACGCATCGAAGGTCGCGATTCCCATCTCCATCGCGGCCAGCGTATTCGCGAGCGCGGTGCCGCGCGTATCGTGAAAATGCATCGCGAGCTTCGAGGCCGGAATCACCTGCAGAAGCATTCCGATGACGCCCTGAACCTGCATCGGCGTGCCGACGCCGATCGTGTCGCCGGCCGAGACCTCGTAGCATCCGAGGTCGAGGAGACGCGCGGAGACTTCGAGGACTTTTTCGGGGGGCACGTCGCCCTCGTACGGACAGCCGAACGCGGTCGATATGTAGCCGCGCACGCGTATGCCTTCGGCGCGGGCACGCGCAGTCACCGGTGCGTAGTTCGCGAACGACTCGTCGATCGTCATGTTGATGTTGCGTTTGTTGAATGTGTCGGAGGCGGCGGTGAAGATTGCGATCGACTTCACGCCCGCTTCGATCGCGCGCTCGAGGCCTTTCATGTTCGGGACGAGCACCGGGAACTCGACGCCCGGGTCCTTCGGAATCTCGCGATAGACCTCGGCCGTGTCGGCCATCTGCGGAACCCACTTCGGGCTGACGAACGCGCCGGCTTCGATGACTTTGAGCCCGGCATCCGCCAGAGCCGTTATGTACTCGATCTTGGCCTCGGTCGGAACTGTGACGTTCTCGTTCTGCAGGCCGTCGCGGGGACCGACTTCCACGACTTTGACTGTGTCGACCGGGATCCTCATTGCAATTCAATCAAGTCGTTGCCGGGCTGCACCAATTCCCCTTCTCTGCAATTGATGGCCGCGACGGTGCCGTCGTATGGCGCCGCAATGACGTGCTCCATCTTCATCGCTTCGAGAATCACGAGCGGCGTTCCCTTTGTCACATGCTGTCCGTGCGATGCCAGGACTTTGAGCACGACGCCCGGCATCGGCGCGCTCATCGAGTGATCGCGATGGCGCCGGCGCGCGCGCGACGACTTCTCGGTGGAGTCGATCGAGTACGTCTCGCCTTCGAATTTGAAGCTGACCTGACCGCCTTGCACGATGTACGGAATGAAAACCGTACGACCGTCGATGCGCAGCTCCGCGATGTTGTCGCGCGTCGCGACCAACTCCACTTTCGGCGGAGTCATCGGGCGTAGCGGCTTCCCGGTGCGTAGAGCGGGATGTCATTCGCGCAAAGCGGGCAGATGGTTTCGCTGTACGTCTCCAGCGTCATCGCGAAGAGATAGACGTACGGGATGACGTCGTACGGATTCTGGCGTCCGCTGCGATTCAAAATCGACGCGAACCCCACCACCCGCCCGCCCGCTGCGCGGACAGTTTCGGCCGTCTCGCGGGTCGACTTGCCGGTCGTGACGACATCCTCGACGATGACCACTGACTCGTCGCGCTCGAGGCGGAATCCACGGCGCAGCGTCATTTGACCGGCTTTGCGTTCCGTGAACACGAACGGAATATCGAGCTCCTCGGCCACCGCATATCCGATGATCACGCCGCCAAGCGCCGGAGAAACGATTTTTGCGGGAGCCATCGGGCGGATCAGTTCCGCCAGTTCTTTCGCTACGCGCTTGGCGTTGCGAGGATGCTCGAGAAGCTGCGCGCACTGGACGTAATCGCCGCTGTGCAGGCCGGAGGAGAGGCGGAAGTGTCCGTGAAGCAAAGCGCCCGTCTCACGAAGTAACTGCTCAACATCGAGCGCCATGGCCCGTCGAGAATAGAATGTCGACGGGAGACGTGCAATGGGGAAACTCACCGAACAGATCCGCGCCCACCTGACGGAGTCGATGAAAGCTCGCACCGCCGAACGGACGTCGACGCTCCGCATGCTGCAATCGGCGCTCAAAAACGAGCAAATCAGCGTCGGCCACGAGCTGTCGGATGAAGAGGCCATGGCCATCATCCGCAAGGGCATCAAGCAGCGGCAGGACTCGGTGGAGCAGTTCACAAAGGGAAATCGCCCCGAGCTGGCCGCCAAAGAGCAGGCCGAGATGGAGATCCTGAAGGCCTACATGCCGCCGGAGCTTTCGGAGGCCGAACTGGAGTCGGGCCTTCGCGCGATCGTGGCGTCAACCGGCGCCCAGTCGAAGAAGGACATGGGGAAAGTGATGAAGGAAGCGACGGCGCGATACAAAGGGCGGGCGGAGGGGAAGAAAATTCAGGAGATCGTTTCGCGGTTACTTCCGTAGCGGAAACCATGCTGACAGCATCAGAAAAAGAACGCTACGCGAGACATCTGGTCCTTCCGGAAATTGGAGCGGAGGGACAAGAAAAGCTCAAGAACGCATCCGTTCTCATCATCGGCGCCGGCGGCCTCGGTAGTCCGGTGTCGATGTATCTGGCGGCGGCCGGTGTCGGTCGCATCGGTCTCGCCGACTTCGACAACGTCGACGTCACGAATCTCCATCGCCAGATTCTGTATGGCACCTCCAATGTTGGGATGCCGAAACTGGAGGCCGCGCGCAATCGACTCGGCGATTTGAATCCGGAGATCAAAATCGAGACGCACGCCGCGATCACATCCGAGAATGCGCTCGAGATTTTTCGCGGCTACGACGTGATCGTCGATGGCACCGACAACTTCCCAACGCGCTATCTGGTGAACGACGCTTGCGTGCTGGCCGGAAAGCCGAACGTCTACGGCTCGATCTTTCGCTTCGACGGCCAGGCGTCCGTTTTCTTTGCGAAGCACGGACCGTGTTATCGCTGTCTCTATCCTGAACCGCCGCCGCCGAATCTCGTGCCGTCGTGTGCCGAGGGCGGTGTGTTAGGCGTACTTCCGGGCGTGATCGGCACGATTCAGGCGACGGAGACGATCAAGTTGATCACCGGTGTCGGCGAGCCGTTGATCGGCCGTCTTCTACTCTTCGATGCACTCCGCATGGAGTTTCGCCCGCTGCGCCTCAAGAAGGATCCCAATTGCGCAATATGCGGCGCGCGGCCTACGATCACACATCTCATCGACTACGAAGGGTTCTGCAATCCTCTGAATACGACCGAGGTCACGCCTGATGAGCTATCGACGATGAAGAATATCGACTTGATCGACATCCGCGAACAGAATGAGTGGAATCAGGGACACATCGAAGGGGCGCGGCTCCTCCCGCTGAGTCAGCTTCACCATAACTTCGAGGTCATTCCGCGCGATCGCGATGTCGTCCTCTACTGCCGATCGGGATCGCGCAGCGCGCATGCCCTCGAGATGCTACGCGCGGCGGGTTATCACCGCGCGAAGCACCTCAGAGGCGGCATTCTCGCCTGGCAGCGCGAACAGCGTTAGCGCGTCGCGGCTGCCACGGGCTGCTGTGGCGGCGGTGGTGGCAGCGTCGCCGGCTGATTGACCAGATCCGTATATTCGAAGAGCGCGGTCGAAAGATAGCGCTCGCCGGTGTCGGGAAGAATCGCGACCACGCGCTTCCCTTTCTCGAGTTTCTTCGCGATCTCGAGCGCGGCGTACGCGATTGCGCCCGATGAGATCCCGACGAAGATTCCTTCCTCTTTCGACAGGCGTCGCGCGGTCTGCACGGCCTGATCGTATGTGACGTCGAACTCCTCGTCGACCACCGACGCGTCGTAGATCGCCGGCACGAAGCTCGGTCCGATGCCCTGAAGTTTGTGCGGCGTGAATCCGCCGCCCTTGAGCACCTGCGCTTCGACCGGCATGACGGCGACCATCTTGATTTTCGGGTTTCGCTTCTTCAGCACCTGACCGACGCCGCTGACTGTGCCGCCGGTTCCGACGCCTGCCACGACCGCATCGACCTTTCCGCCGGTGTCGCGCCAGATCTCTTCGGCCGTCGTCTCGCGATGGATTTTCGGATTCGCCGGGTTGTCGAACTGTTTGGCGCGCCATCCGCCCTTCGTCTTGGCCGCGATTTCGTCCGCGACGCGCAGCGCTTCAGGAAGTCCCTTTGTTCCGGGCGTCAAAACCAGCTCAGCGCCGAGGGCCTGAAAGAGTTTGCGGCGCTCGACGGAAAACGTATCGGGCATGACCAGAATGCATTTGTAGCCTTTGGCGGCTGCGACGAACGCCAGACCGATTCCGGTGTTGCCGCTAGTGGCTTCGACGATCGTGCTGACGCCCGGCTTGATCTCGCCGCTCTTCTCCGCGTCTTCGACCATCGAGATCGAGATGCGATCTTTCACCGACGAAAGCGGATTGAAGGCCTCCAGCTTGACGACGACTTCCGCGCCACCGCTGGTGACTTTGCGGAGTCGAACCATGGGTGTGTTGCCGATCAGCTCTGTGATGTTGTCGTAGATCTTCCCGTGTTGCATTTTTCCTCCAAAAACAAAAAGGACCCGAACTGGCGCTCGGGTCCTGAGTTTCTTCTTCGTCCGAAACGCCCTAGGTGATGGTGCGACAGAACGGACAACGGATGAGTGGACGCATTGGGACGATCAACCTAAGCCTCGACCGGCGGTTTGTCAATCAGGCGGCCGTACTTGCTTCACCAAGGTAACGGTAACCAATCTTCGCCACCGCCACGATCACCGCCGCCTCGGTGCCCACCGCTTTCTGCAGCTTGCGGCGCAACCGCGTGACGTGCGTGTCGACGGTGCGGCTGTTGAGATTGAGATCGACGCGATAGTTCCAGACGCGCGACAGCAACTCGTCGCGCGGAACGACGCGCTCTTTGTTCTTGAAGAGGTACATCAGCAGATCGAATTCTTTCGGAGAGAGCTTCAGCCGCTGATTGCGCGCCGAAGCCTCCCGCGTGGCAGGATCGAGCTTGATCAGATCGTCCTCGCACACGACGCGTGCCGCCGTCGTCGCTTCGCTGCGACGCATGACCGCGTCGATGCGCGCGAAGAGCTCCTGCAGTCCAAACGGCTTCGTGACGTAGTCGTCCGCGCCACCGCGAAGTCCGCGCACTTTGTCAGTTTCCTGACCGCGGGCCGTCAATAGGATCACGGGAACCTTCGAGTACTTGCGGATGTGATCGAGCACTTCGAAACCGCTGCGCTTCGGCAGCATCAGGTCGAGCAGAAGCAGGTCAGGTTGCTCGGAGTGAAAGAGGCGAATCGCTTCTTCGCCATCACCCGCCTGCACGGTTTCGTAGTTCTCGAGCCGGAGATTGATCTCCAATCCCTGCCGCAGCCCGGCCTCATCCTCAACGATCAGAATCTTGGTCATGATCTACTCCCGATCTCTGGTAGTACGTTTAGCGACGGAACCGGTTCCGTTGCGCTCGAGCTGTGCCGCGGGAAGAGCAGTCGGAACGTCGAGCCGATGCCGGGCGTCGACTCCACCTCCACCCGCCCGCCGTGCGAGACCATGATCTGCTGCACGAGGGTGAGCCCGAGGCCGGCGCCGCGGCGGGTTTGAGTATCTGAAAATTGTGCACGGTAATATGGATCGAAAATACGCGATAAATCTGCTGCGGCGATTCCGATTCCGCGGTCCCGGACTTCGATCACGACGTATTCCGCCGATTGCCGCAGCGCGATCGCCAGGAACTTGATGTCGCTCGAATACTTCACGGCGTTGTCAATGAGATTGAGAACCGCGCGCTCGACCGAATCGCGATCCCACAACTGCTCGTCGACGGTCTCTTCGACCTGCAGCGCGATCTCGAATCCGCGGCTCTTGATCCAAGACTCGTAGGTCGAGACGAGCGACGTCACGAGATCACGCGGGCGGACGGGTGTGAAGGCCAGCGCCTTCGTGCTGCGATTCTGCATCCGCGCGACGTCGAGAACGTTCTCGACCATGTGCGAGAGATGCAGAACCTCGCGCAGCATGGCATCCTCGATTTCGCCGCGCTGCTTTTCAGTCAGCTTCGAGCTGCGCTTCAGCGTCTCCGCGCCCAACCGGATCATGGACAGCGGCGTGCGCAGCTCGTGCGAGACGTTTGCGATGAGCGCGCCGCGCAGCTTCATCGTCTCCGCTTCGCGCTTGAGACCGCGCAGCGCCAGGTACGCGCCGAGCGCAGTCAGCGCGAGCGCGACGACGCTGACCCAGATGCTGAAGTAGCGCGCGTTTTCCCATCCGGACGTGCCGTAGGCGGTGCCGACGAAGGCGCGGATCGAGTAACCCTGCAGGGGCGGGCCGAGGGGCGCGACGTAGGCGAATCCGTCGGTGAGCCGGGCTTCGCCTTGACGCGACGGCGTCGACACGATCGCGAGCTGCGCGTGAGGTTCCGTCTCGGCGCGCCGCATGAGCGGCTGCTGATGGAGCACCGGGCGCACCCGTTCCACGAGCCGCGCTGGATCGTACGTGTACCGCACGAGCCCGCTCGACGTGTAGAACTCGCGCGTCAGCTTCGCGGCCGCAGTGTTGTTGCGGTTTGCCGGCTCGCTGACAAAAATCGAATTGGTCGGATCGGAGTCGGGAACGTAAATCGCCGACGTGATCCACTCATTGCTCTTGAGCCACTGCTGGAGCATCGCGGAATCGGGAATGGGTGTCTTGCGCTCGAGCTGCTGCCATTCTTCGGACGCGTCGAAGATGCCGTTGCGCACGGCCGAGTCGACACGTCGCGCCGTGATGTCAGCTGCGTAGCCGGCGTACTGCATCGCGAGGGTGTTGACGCCATCCTCGAGGCGCGCCGAAAGCTCGTACGAACGCCACGCGAGCACACCCAGGCCAATGGAGATGATCAGGAACGGTACGAGGATGGAGACGCGGTCGGAGCGGCGCATGCTGGATCCATTTACGGCTGCGCCGGGGCCGCTGCAATCGCATGCGCCTCGGCCAGATGTTGCGCAACGATCTTGTCGATCTGCGCCTTGGTGTAGGGCTCCATCCGCAGCTCGATCTTCTTCAGGATCCCGTCGCGCTGCACGATGATCCAGAGCCGGCCGGTCTCCCTGGCGTCGCCGAGGATGCGTTTGAAGTCGTGGATGGTCGCATCGCGCGTCGACTTGCCATTGACTGCCATGAAGCGATCGCCCGGACGGAGGTTTGCGCGATCCGCCGGCCCGTCTTCGACCACCGACTTCACAACCAGGCCGGGATTGAGCTCCTGCATTTGAACGCCGAGGTAGCGGCGCCCGGAAAGCATCTGGCGGATGATGCGCTCGCACTCGGCGGGCGGAGTCGTGCACTTTGGTTTCTTGTCATCGGCGTGTGCGCTGATGACGAGAAGCGACACCGCAACGACGAGAAATCGATAGTTTCGAACGCGCATTCTGCTGAGGACAGGTTCCCTGACCGGCTCAAATGTAAGCCGAAGCGGCTGGAGTGAGGATAACAAAATAGAAAATGTCCAACGAATTCCAGGTTTTACCGGTGCGCGGCGCGGTGGCGTGCGGGTGGGAGGGCGGGGGGCGGAGGGGTGTCGGGGCCGAAAACGCGCAAAGAGTAGCGATCGGCGATCACGAGCTTTCCTTTGGCGGCCGCGATCTGCATCGGCGCAAACGGCTTGATGTCTGTTGTGGCGACTGACGGCCTCGACGGATTTGTCAGGCCGAGCGTCTGCACGATTCCCGGTGAGGCGAGATAAGCGATGTCGCCGTCGGCGGTGATCGTCGCGGTGATCACCGGCGTGAAACTCAACTCCGCCGGATTGCGCGGCTCAGTCAGGTTGAATAGACGAATTCCGCTGAGCGTCTGTACGATCAGCAGATCGGGATGGCGCTCAGTCGCCGCAACGATTTCGCCGAGGACCGGACCGATCGTCAGGTTGTTGAGAGCGCGAGGATTGTGCTGATCGGCAACATCAACCGTCATCAGGTCGGTCGCCTGAAGATTGACATAGGCCACGTCGCCGCCGTCCGCCACGATGTCGAAGTAGTGCCCCTTGATTCCGCCAATCTGCCGCGGCTCCGCAAAGTTCATGAAATCGACGACGTGAAATCCGGAGTAGGGATTGCCTTCCAGGATCGTGTTGCGTCCGAATGCTGCGGTGCTGGGCGGTCCGCCCTGCGCATGGTAGGTGTTGATGAGACGCGGCGCGTAAGGATTGTTGATGTCGATCAGTTGCACGTCGCCGCGGCTGAAGGTCAGTGCCTGGCCGCCGCGCACCTTCACGCGATCGCCGATGTTCTCGATGAAGAGTGATGCGATCTCGCGCGGCGCATCGCTCTTCGAAATATCGAGGACGCGAAAGTAAGGACGATCGGCGACATACGCCAGAGTCCCGTCGGTCGCGACGCCCGACAACGGGCCGGCGAGATCGCGGAAGCCGGCGACGAATGTAGCGCCGTTGAAGATGCGAATCGGCGCGCCGGTCTCGGATGGCAGACCGAATTGATCGAACAGAGCTCCTGAAACGAAGAGGCGCGTTCCGTCGGCGGCGATCGCCTGCGCCGGTTCTTTGAATCGCGTCAGGAGCACCGGTGTCACGCTGGTGACGTCGTAGACGCTCACCGCATCCGGAGATTCCGTCGCGAAGAGTCGCTGGCTGCTGGCCGCGATGCGCGCGAAGTTCCGCTCGCCCGAGTCGATGCGATTGATGAATGATGGCGTCGCTCCTCTGAGGTCGTACGTCGCGATTCCGTTCACGCCGGCGGCGACGTACAACAGATCGCCGGCGACGGCGATATCGCGCGCATTCTCCGGAACGAATTGCGGATCATCGACACCGAAGAAATAAAGTCCGGTTCCCGGAACTGCTGCGATGAGCGTGTCGCCGTGCCACGCGATGGCGGAGGCCGGATGCATCAAAGGGAATCGTCGCGCGAATACGAATTCGGTGTTGTCCCAGATCGTGATGCCATCCGAAGTGACGCCGGCCACCGAACGGCTGTTAGACGCGAGGATCGACACCACGTCGGGATATCTCGCCGTGAGATGGAGGTTGAGGTCGTAGCGTTCGATTCCCGCTCGCGTCGCGACGGCGATTTCACGATCGTTCAGAAATGCGAGATCGAGACTCTCTGCGCCCGACTCCGCCACAGCATCGCGAGTGACGGGCGATCGCGAGACGTCGTACACCGCCACCCCCCGCCCGTCGGCGGCGAAAACTTTTCCGGCGTGCGGTACGAAACGCCTGGTGATTCCCCGACTTCCCCATTCGCCGGCGAGGGCGGCGGCGCCCCACAGGGCGGCGAAACTGAAGGTCAGAAAACGACGCACGAACACCGTCTATGCAAAAACGATACGGCCGAAGGATCCCGGCACATGAAAGTCGGCTGGATTCTTCAGGGTCGGGCTCCACGCGCTGTATTCGTCGCCCCGCGATTTGTCCCGATCGACGCGAAAAAAGTTGCCGCGCCATTCGTCTCCTGGCGCGGGGCGCGGCACATCGAGCGATGCGAATGGAATTCGCACGATCGTCTCGACCATGCCGGGCGTTTTCCGAATCGCGGCGAAGAGATTCTCGCAAGTCCATGCGAGATCGATCTTCATCGTCGCGCGCACTCCGTCCGGCGATTCGATGCGCGCATCGAAGGTCGTGCCGAGGGGATTGACCTCGATCTCGTAGTAGCGGCGGATGTCGCCGGGTGCGAGAAACACTTCCACGACGTCTTCCTCGTACAGCGGCTCATCGTGGCCCAGGTAAGTCGCGACGACGGCACCGTCGTGCGCCTGGTAAACGAGATCGAGGCATTCCGAATCGGCATAAATCGCAACTGTCGTCTCGAGTTTCGGCTCCTTCCCGTTCGTCGCGCGAAGGAGTTGCAGCGGCCGGCAGGCCGGTGGAACCGACCATGGCTCCTCGATGGAAAATTCTGCGCGGGGGACGCTCACGGCCGGTAGGCGCATGCGGCTCAACATGATATGTGGGCCTGGCGGCTCCGCGGCATACCGCGTGCAACGACCGACTGCGGGAATGACGATGGTAGACCTTGAACTGGACGAATTGAAAAGAGAATTTCTGGCGGAAGCGCGAAACAAGGTCCTCGAGATCGAGACAGAGCTCGAGACTGACCGATCGCCGCAGACGCTCGAACGCATGACTTATCTCGCGCACCAGTTGAAAGGCTCCGGCGGAAGCTATGGCTTCGAAAGGATCTCGACGGATGCCGCCGAGCTGGAGAAAGCTGTCGAGCGCATCGTGAAAGGGGATCACGCCGGGCGGCTGGAGGAGAAAATCCAGCAGCACGTTGTGAATCTGCACGCCGAGATCGACAAACGCACCCGCGAGATGAACGCCGCTCCGGCCGCCTAACCGATCCTGGCCCGCGCTTCGACCTGACGCTCTTCCGCCTGCACTTGATTGCGGCCGCCGTCCTTCGCGCGATAGAGAGCCTTGTCGGCTGCCACGATCAGCTCCTTCGCGGCATGGATCTTCGGATGCGGGACGGCCGCCACGCCGATGCTCACCGTCACGTTGACCGTTCCCGCCTGCGTCTGGATCGGAGTTGACTCGAGGAGGCTTCGAATCTTCTCGGCGAATGTCACGGCGGCATGCACGCCGGTCTCCGGCATCATCACCGCGAACTCTTCGCCGCCGTAACGTGCGGCCAGATCGGTGGTTCGAATCGAATCCTGAAAAAGCCTCGAGACCGCCTTCAGCACTTCATCGCCGACGGCGTGGCCGTAGGTGTCGTTGACCTTCTTGAAGAAATCGAG
>WNFJ01621024.1_pt1 | contig 10434 bp, 22 predicted proteins | sample 5400461 | NCBI WGS metagenome assembly WNFJ01 (sample SAMN13153349, study PRJNA577476) | soil metagenome | isolation source: 115 cm saprolite on Douglas fir-dominated hillslope | place: USA:California | collected 2013-09-17
CCCGCCGCCGCGCCCAATGGAAGCCCCGGGTGCCCCACTTCACCAGAGGCTACGGCCGCCTCTTCCTCGACCACGTGCTGCAGGCCCACGAGGGGTGCGACTTCGACTTCCTCCGCGGCAAAACCCCCGTTCGCTCTGAAGATACCGCCGGCCCCAGCCACAGCTAGGATCGTGGATTCGGATCCTGAGAATCATGCCGGAAGAGCTGAAGGCCAAGCTCGATGACGGCGAGGACGTGCTGGTGGTGGACATTCGCCACCAGGTGGAGTTTCGAGAGCGAGCCGACGATCATCCCTGGTGCGATCCACCGATGATCGAAGAACGGGAAGCGCCAGCAGGAGGTCCCGCGCGACCGGGACATTGTCCTCTACTGCACCTGACCCAACGAGGCCTCCAGCGGATGGACTGAATTCGGAGGGGAGCCAGCCAGCACGCGCTGTTAGGGCCAGCCCGCGCCGACTACACAGGTGTCCTGGCCCCGCAGGTACACGCCTCCGCGGGTTTCGCACTGCTGCTCGGCCGCCTGCTGCGCCGCACTCGATCGCGTGCAGGTCCCGGCGGCATACGCGCCGTCGGCGAACGTGCAGATCGCGAGCCCGCCGGCCAGGCGGCAACTAACGGCCGCGGCCCGACGCCCGTGAGATCGGCGCGCCGGGCAAACACCCCGTCCTGCGGAACGTGACGCCGGATAAGGTTGAAGCCTTCCGCCGCCAGGTCCAGGTGGTGGACCTCATCGGCTGCGAGGACACGGAGACGCTCGTGGGCAAGGTCGGCGAACTGGCCCGCGAGATCGTCCCAGTCGATCCTGGTGCGCCGGTCCAGGTCTGGCGGCGTTATCGACTGTGCTGCGAGGACTCTTGGACGCTCCTGACGTCACCCGGTAGCGAACGGTCCAACCGAGGTTCTGTCAGTTTTGTCGGTTACCCGCCGTCCCTCATGATTGGACGCGACTCGTCGATGCCACATCCTCGTGTTTGACGCGGCGCGTAAACGCTACTACGTGGTCGAGGCCGCTAAACTCACGACGCGTCGTCCGGAACGACCAGCCCAACATTCCGGTGCGGGGCTGCCTGAAGGCCGGGGTGCCGCCGGAGAAAGCGGTGTTCGAGTGAGCCTGGCGGCTGCTACCTCCAGTAGTTGGTGTCATTGTGGCTGGAGTCGGCCTACGTCACTCGCGAAGCAGACCGACAGCAGGCTCGGTGTAGACTTCGTCACCTGCGGCCTCACCATGATGGTTCGCCGATCAACATCGGTGCCATGTTTTTTCTCGATCACCAACCCCACGGGCCGGTCCAGCCCCCCCAGTACTGCGCCGCCGACAACTGCTCATCGGCGATCTGCTTCTGCAGGTTGAGCTCCTGGTACCTCTGGTAACGCTTCTCGTCGCCCACGTACAAACACTTGCACCTCTCGGGATCGGCGTAGACGTACTGCGGCTGACCATCGCGCGTGTCCCGCACGACCTTCCGCGGTGTCAGCGTTTGCAGATGCGCGAGCTTCTCGGGCGTGTCGGCCGGCTCCACCTGAAAGCCTGCGGCCGACAGGATTTGCTCGGTCTCGGCGGTCTGATGCGCGCGGATAGCGGCACAGCCGGTCACGCTGAGGCCCAGCGCGACGAGAGCCAGCATCGGTATCGTCCATCGTGAGGCGTCGGCTTCGCGAACGGAATCGCAGGGCATCACGCACCTCCCGTGTAGAGTTATCGAATCAGGACGACGGCCTCGTGCCATCCGAGACCGCCGTCCGCCATCATCTGCAGAGCCGCGCGACGCATCGCGCGGGTCACGTTATTCCTCTTCGCCGCGGACTGCGCGGGCCGGATCGGTTCTCGCATAAGCACCTCGGAGCCATCCTTGTCATGAGCGGGGCGGCCCGCATTTTCGCGTTCACTGTTGTGAGGATCGCGCCGACGGTGCCGGTTGCCCGCAGAGTCAGATTCGGCAAGAACGCGAAGGCGGATGCCTCTCAGGCGACCCGAGCGCGACTCCTCAAGCCGCGCAGCGCGGCCTATACAGCAGCGGTATGCTGGGACTGGGAGTGAAAGCTGTATGCGCCCTTGGCATCTGTTCCTGGGCCTGCCTGCTGCGATCACCTTCGTTGCGCTGTTCTTCCTCGCGGTCTTCCTATTGGGTCTCGTCGTAGGCCTCGCGCTCATGTTCTGGCGCGCCCGGCAGGATCGGCGCGAGCAGGAGAAGGAAGACCCGGTCACAGCGCGACGCTAGGCCGAGGCCAAGATGAGCGTCTCGGCCATTGGCAACGTGTGCCCACTGGGCCCACGCGCGCGCCCGACATGGCCAGCCGCTGAACTCGCGGGGGAGTCACTCTCCTCCCGCTCCAGCACTACTCCGGATCAGCCCCTGGGCGACAGCGCTGGAACCCGCGCATGAATCGGCTAGTTAAACCGTCAGAGCTAGTGAAGATGATTGCCGCAAGGAGGGCTCTATGATCCGGAAGCTAATGCTGGCTCTGGTGATCTTGGCGATGGCGGCGGTGCCCCTGCCGGCCCTGGCCGGGGACGGTGAGCATGAGGGCAGGCATGAATTTCGCGGCGGCGAGCGGTTCGAGCGCCACGAGCGATTTGAGCGCTTCCGCCAGCCTTTCATCGGCTTCTATCCGTATCCTTACTATGGCTATGCGCCGCCCGCCTGCTACTGGCAGCCGGGGTACTCCGTGAATCAGCCCTACGTGGACACCTGGGGCCGCTACACCTACGTGCAGCAGTGGGTGCCCGCTCAGTACGTGTGCTACTGATGCTCGGTCTGGCTCACTAGGCGCCAGCCGTCCAACCAGCGCCGGCTACGGGCTCGGCTTCCCGTGCGCATTCCCGGCAGCGGACCTCGGTAAAGGCTCCCTCTCGCTTCAGGGCGACATCGCCCGCTGTGAGGTAGGGGCACGTCAGGAGCGCCCAGTGAGCAGTGTCGCCTTCTCTCAGCGGTAGAAACCTGGTGCTCATGGCGGCGGCCCTCCAGGTCACCAGGGTAGGTTGCCGCCGGAGTTTAGGTCAACGCGATTGGCGTCCGGGCGCCAGCTTTGGCCAGATCGCGGGGTAGGATGTAGCGATGACTGGCCCACGTCGGTTCTGGCTCGTCGCCACTCTCGCTCGCGCTGCTGAGTCGGACCGGGCTGCCCTCGCATGCCCAACCGGCCGACGAGAGCGCCGAGGCCATGAACGCCCGGCTCGCAGGAGCGACCGTGAACCGGGTCGGGCCGAGCTATCTCTACCCTGACCACGCGACCACCCCGGGCGTGGTGAATCCGGACATCACCCAGGCCAACATCCAGCAGACGATCTGCACCCGGGGCTGGACCGCGACCGTCCGGCCTCCAGCGAGTTACACGGGCCACCTCAAGCAGCAGCTTGCCGCGGCCCAGGCGACAGATCGGAGCCCCGCCCATTACGACGAGGACCACTTCATCTCACTGGAGCTAGGCGGACACCCCCACGACGCCCGGAACCTGTCGCCCGAGCGCTGGGGCACGCCCGCGCATCCGCCCACGTCCCGAGGTCCGTTCCCGTCGCACCTCGTCGGGGCCAAGGCCAAGGACACGACCGAGAACGCGCTCAACCGGGAGGTCTGCCGATCAGGGATAGGAGATTGATGCGTGAAGCGCATTTGTGTCTTTGCCGGATCGAATAGCGGGGCCACGGTCGAATACGTCGCCGCTGCCCGGGAATTGGGACGTGTACTCGCTCAGCGGCAGCTAGGCGTGGTGTATGGCGGTGCACGGGTCGGACTCATGGGCGCCCTTGCGGACGCGGCCTTGTCGGGGGAGCTGCGGAACTCCGAGTCTGGGCCGGGTCGATGGCGGCCTGAGTACTCTGGTTCGCCCTTTTCAAGGGAGGGATCTGGCTTGCCGAGTGGTGCTGGAAGCCTTACCGAGAGACGCAAGAACGGCTGCGGCATGAACAGACAGAGACACTGAGAGCCATCGAAGTGCGCGCCAGGGAGGAGGACTCAACAGGATCGCCGCGATCTACACCCGCAAGAGCACCAACCAGAACGCTCCGGCGTGGGGGTAGATAGAGCATGCAGATTCCCGATGCGGTCCTCACGTGGGCCATTGATGAGACCAGAGCCTGGATCAAGGAACAGAGGACCATTCACCGGCCAGCCGGGGGTCAACTCCCTCCTGTAGCGAAGGACGCAGTGCGAGGATTCTTCACGCCGGCCGTTCTCGACAGCGCGCGAGTCGCTGTGCTCGCAGTGATCCCGAACCCGCCCTTTTTGGAACGGGCGCGCGCCGCCGGGCTTCCGGTCGAGGTCGACTTCAGCATCATGGAAGGCCTCACGCTCGTGGACACGATCCTCATCTCGCAGGCGGTCCCTCCAACGGATCCGCTTGGTCTGATGTTCCACGAGCTCGTGCACGTGGTTCAGTACGAGATCCTCGGCGTCGAGGAGTTTTCGCGGCAGTATGTGCGCGGCCTCGCCGACGGCGACTTTGACTACTACCGGATTCCGTTGGAGGTCATGGCCTACGATCTGGGCCAACGGTTCATGGATGACCCAGGTGCGACGTTTTCAGTGCTCGAGGAAGTGCGGCAGCGACTCTGAGCATGTTGCCAGGGACAGGCGACCGGGCTAGCCGCTTGTTCGCTGGAGGAAGATGCCCGCCAAGATCAGGCCGATTGCGAACACCCTCATCCATGTGAGGGTTCCTTGAGGATCAGGAACCCAACAAGCAGCATGAGGATCGCTGATATGCCGCCGATCAGGAAGGACGATGTCACCTTGAGGCCGTTGGCATAGGCCGCCAGGGTAAACAGATTGACACACGCGGTCGCCACGCCCGTTATGACCAGGACGTAGAAGCTCTGCATGGAGAAGGAAGTCGGCACCCCGGCGGCCCTAATCGAGAGCACCACGGCTATGTTCACAAGAAAGGCTACCCCAGTGACGATCGCCGTACCGAGCGCCGGATGAATCCCGGACGCCGCGAGCCTGAAGCCGATCGCGAGTGCAGCCAAGGACACACCGGCGAGGACTACATACATCAAGGCGAGCCCGGACATGGTGGCGCAATGATACCGGGAATCTCTCCTACGAGACTAGCGTTTGTCTTCCCGGGAGCGCTGCCTCCCGACACCGTGGACCCGCGTGGGCCGAAGGGGACGTGATGGACGAACCGACATGGCGGGAGCAATACAACCGGATGAAGCGATGGCACACGCGATTGTCCGAATCTACGGCTGTCGATGATCGTCGGTCGGACGACTTCCACGCGTTCTTCATCTGCTGCTTCCATCTCAAGGACTGGTTGAGAGCCGACTCTTCTGTGGGCGACGGGATCAGAGATGATGTTGCGGGCTTCGTGGACTGCAACCTGTGGCTTCGTCTATGCGCGGACCTAGCGAACGGCTCGAAGCATCTGAAGCTCGACAGGTACGCAAGGTTCGATTCCCCGGCTCGCCTTGAGAAAGTTGCGGCGGCCTTTGATGCTGCCTTCAGTTCTAAGGGCTTTGAGAGTCAGGACGCGTTCGTGATTCCGGTGGCTGGAACGCTGCTGGATGCTCTGCGGGTTACGCAGAGGTGCATGAGTGCTTGGGATCACTTTCTGACGGAACGTGGTTTGCTCGCTGATAGGGATTCGGTTATCGAGAAGGGCTCCTGAACGGACGACCGCTCCTCTGGGGGTCAAGGTCGTCCTCGTACGAAGTGTAGGGCCAACGAAATGATGGCGACAAGCAGGACAATGTGAATCAGGCTTCCGCCGACGTGGAATCCAAAGAACCCGAGGACCCATACGACAAGTGAGACGACAGCTACGAGCAGAAGGTTCGACAAGAACATGGGTCCCTTTCAGGCTCCTCTGGCTAGAGGCGTTTCTTCCCTAGTTCTTGGGCAGAGGTTTCTCATAGGCCTGCCTGCAGGTCTGGCCCGTGCAGATGTAACGGGCGTGCGTTGCCGTCCGTCCTACGAGTCGCATTGGTTTCCCGCAGTACGGACAAGGTGCCTTCTCGGGCACTTTCGATCCCATGGTGCGCCTTTCACCGGCCCGAACGGCCCTTCCGCTTCGTCTTCCTCGCTGGCGTTGGTTTGGCGCGTGTCCGCCGTGCTACTACTCGGCGCGGCTTTCGCGTGGCTGGCTTTGACAGGGCCGGGGCCGTCGGTTTCGCTTCTGGGGCCGTTGGCGGCGGCGTTGTGTCCAGCGGCCAAAACGTCCTGGTCCTATCAGTGACGAGGATATTTTCGATGGTGTGTCGCCCGCCTCTGTCAAGTTCGCCGATGGCCGTCTCAGTAACATCTGGAGGGATCTCAAGGTCGGTGAGCAAGAAGTTCCGCAGGGCGTCCTCGCCCTCGACGAGATGTCGACCGGGACCGCTAGGGACGAACACCAGCCGGTAGCGGTTCCTAACTCGGAGGATATGAACACGTCCTGTCATAACTGCACTTCCAGGAGCTACGTCGGACTTCCCACCTAGTCCTCCTGGGCCCGGCTCGTTTACAAGGCATTTGCAAGTATTTACCAAGAACGTCTACAAGGCGCCTCCGACCGGGTTCTCGGCGTTCCCGGTCGATCCGCCGCGCGCCGATTCGCGCGACATGTCACAGCCTTACGCTCATCGCGCCGAGATCGAGCGCCTCGACCAAAGGCCCGGCTCGACATCGGGCTCGGCCGCGCGCGAGCCCCCGCGAGACCAAACGCCACACTCTTTCACATCTCCGACGGAGAGACCATCGCTGCATTTGACCTCGCGATCCTCAAGACTCTCGCCCCAGCGCCGGACAAGGCGCTCATCTGGTCGAGTAAAGGCCTTATCCTCTTTGCCAACGTGAGGACGATTGGTTACCCGTATGGTTTCGATCTTGAGGTTGGAACTCTCGGTATCCGCGGACTACAAGGTCACATCGTAGGGGGAAGCGCTGGGGGGGTTCAGACCCGCCCGCATCCCCCGACTCGGACGAGTGATCTGTTGGCATACGTTACGATCCGCAGCCTTATGGGCCATCGACCTGCATTTCTGCATCCGGATCAGGGCCCGTAGCGACGGATGATTCGGTTCGAGTAGAGTTCGAGTCAAGTCGCGCTGAAGGTAGGAAGTCCACAGAGGTCACGCCCTGCTAGTTAAACGCGTTCCAGCTTTCCGAGGATCCTTTCGTTTGTGTCCTTGGGCTTCTTTGCTCTTGCCATTGACTCATCCCCCTGTTTTCTTGGCTTTGTTGTGAGCCTCCTTCTTTGCTTCATTGAGAGCCTTCTTCTTTGCCTTCTCGAGGACCTTCGCGGCTAGCCCGGGTCAGTCCCATCACGTGCGTCAGGATCGCGTCCAGGTCTTCTTTACGGAACGGCTTGCGCAGGACACGCGCACCCACGTCGCGTATGAACTGCGCATAGTGATCGACCTGGGAGGTCATGAACACGATCCGCTCGACGATGTCAGGGTGTTCAACCTGCATCCTCCGGTAGAACGTCGGCCCGTCCATCACCTGCATGTGAAGGTCAGAGAGGATCAGATCGTAGACGTGGGTTCGGACTCGTTCGAGCGCGGCATGTCCATCGGAGACCGTATCGACTTGGCAGTATCTTTGATGTCGTACCGCACGGGCCACAAGATCGCGAAAGAGCGCATCATCGTCAACAACAAGGACGCGCGGACCCTTGAAGCATCGCGCATGGACGTCACCGTCCGGGCGACGGCAGCGTGGCTCGCCAGCCGCAAATCCTTGACCGCAGACCGGGCAATGGGCGTCCTGGGCAGACATTGGTCGGGATTGGGCGCTACCTCAGCTCGATGTCCTCTTCGACGAGCCGAGTCACCAGGTTCGTGGAATCTTGGATCAGATCATTTCACGACCGGGCGAAAGGAGGGACAGGTCAGCTGGCTAGAAAATCACCGCCGGGTGGCCAGTTATCCGACTAGCCGGATGGCCTAGGTGGTAGGTCCAAGCCGCCTTGGGTAACCCTGGCCGCGGCTCCGGCGCTTGGCAAATCAGTTAGCGGCTGATCGAGACCGTAGCGCGCCGCCTTGACAGCCGCCTGAATGCGGTCGGCCACTCCCAGCTTCAGCATGATCCTTTGCACATAGCTTTTGACGGTACCAAGTCTGTACCCAAGCGCCTGGGCAATCTGACGATTCGTTTGGCCCCGTGTGATCAGGCGCAACACCTCCCGTTCAGTGACCGAAAGTGCTTCTGTCGTTTCGCTCTCCGTCGTGCTTTTCCTCTTGCCTAGTTCCCCGAGCAGTTCGTTCAACAACACAGGCTCCACTACCCGCTCGCCGCTTGCAACTGCCCGGACCGTCTGAATCAGTCTCCTTGCCGTCACCTCCATGGTCACAAAACCTGAGCACCCGAGGTTGATAGCGTGCAGGAGGTACGCAGCCCGTTCACGCGATGCCACAATGACAATCCGCATCTCTGGCCGCGCAGACTTGATCTCTGTAAGGCAGTCCGGGCTGTTGTTGCCACGGAGCTGAAGGTCCATCAGTAACACATCGGGCTCTTTCCGTCGAACACTTGACACCGCCTCAGTGACCGACGCCGCTTCGCCGACCACGCGCACAGATGAGCCGCTAAACACCGCCGTCGCGCCGATACGGAATATCGGATACTCACTGGCGACGACAATCTTGATTGAGCGAGGTCTCACCGACGACTCCTAACTACTCCTGATCATTTAGAGCCACAAGCGATCGTCTTGCTGCGATCAGCGGCGCACAGTTCGGTAAGGAGCATTCGAACGACGGGCACACAAGAACCGCGTTGACTAAGGGAGACTACAAACAAACTGACGTCATCTCGCTAACAAAATTCAATGCCTAGCTGGTACTCCACGTGGCCAGCCACTCGGTTAGATACCATTGTGTCACCTGGCCTACCGAAACGACGAGCTCGCCGAGAGCGCCATACCATCCCGCTGCACCGCCCGGCTGGACAAGACGGCGTGCGTCGGCAGCAGTGGAATCGTCCACCGTTTCGTACCACCTCACTGCCCGGCACGAGCAGGCATGGTCATCTGTCCGCCCCACGAGGCTTGCCGGGAGCGCGATCGCCGAGGCGGAGGTCGCCTCGCTTCGGATCCCACCCGTGCAGGGACGCGAGTACCCCCTCGACGTAGTGGCGCAGTACGGTATCCGGCGCTGGGGAACGGGCCAGCACCCACAATCCCAGTACGGACCCGACGAGGTAGTCAGCCACCTGATCCACGTCGGTGTTGGAACGAAGCTCTCTGCGCTTTCGGGCGTTGACACATGCCCGGCGGAGAAGCGCGCGGAGCTCGTCGAGATAATTCGAAACGATTCGCGCGACAGACGGAACGTGCGGGGACACCTCGGAGGCCGTGCTGATCATCAGACATCCGAGACGTCGTTCGGGCTCGACCGCCGCGTCATGGATCCCCGAGAAGAATCGAGCGATGTCGGCCAGCGCGGCATCCGGACGCCTGAGAGGCTCAAGCAACACCGCGATGACTTTCCCCCGATACCGGCGAAGCGTCGCCTCGAACAGGCCCCGTTTGCTCCCGAACTTCGCGTAGACCTCGGCCCGGTGGAGGCCAGTCCGAGCAATCAAGTGGTCGATCGAGGTGTCCCAATAGCCGCGCTCCCAGAAAACGCGCATAGCTTGGTCGAGCCGATCGTCCACGCTCACGCGCCCCATCGCACCCCTCCGGCCGGCCTCGAGGCCAACCAGTTAGAACATACGTTCTGTATCCAGAATATATGTTCTGTCAAGACCATCCCGCTAATCGATGGCAATGGGGTAGCGCAATGATCGGCAAGATCTATTTCTACAAGCTGAGCCGCGCTGGCGCAGACCCACTTCATGCACTGGTAGTGCCGACGGACGGGCTCACGCGCGAGCCCGACCCGCGGCCGCGCGGGGCGCGCGGGTCTTGCGGCTGGCTCTCCATGGCGCGGGCCAATCTAGTCGGCCTCCCCGGTGGAGTCAACCGCGATCGCCCGACCGAGAGGTGACGGGCTGCGGGGCCCGTGACCTCGCTCGGTCAGTGGATCTTGAGGAAATGGTCTGCGACCTGCCAGAGGACGTACCAGAGCGCAAAAGACGTGACCTGTTCGACGATCCTGGAGACCATGTCAGTACCGTGCTGCGTGTCCCGGCAGGCCAGCTAGCGGCAGGCGGGACGGTTGCCTTTCGGCGTCTGTTGCGGGGGGCGCTACACCTTCATGCTACACCTCGTGTCCAGGCCCCATCGGCGCCTGGGTCCGCGAGCGAGTCCTACCGTTCATCCCATGCGAGCCAGGTACCGCAGGCGCGGTACTTCAAGGCCGGTCTTGAGGATCAGCCGGTACCGTGTATCACGGTACAGGCTTCTCGATCAGTCCTTCCGCTTCCAGCGATCGGCCGGAATCGTGCCACCCGACGGCGGCGAAGGATCCCGCTCGTGGGGATGGATGTAGCTCTGGTCTTGCGATTCCTGGCGACCGCGGAGCATCCCGCTCACGCTCTTCCACGGCCTTGGACTCCGCTCCTAGTG
>WNFJ01300427.1_pt1 | contig 10433 bp, 8 predicted proteins | sample 5400461 | NCBI WGS metagenome assembly WNFJ01 (sample SAMN13153349, study PRJNA577476) | soil metagenome | isolation source: 115 cm saprolite on Douglas fir-dominated hillslope | place: USA:California | collected 2013-09-17
TGCCACTGCCCGTTCCCGTAGGCGGCCAGCCCTCATCGATTTCCTTCAAAATCATCTCGGCGTTGCTGACCGCGTCGGCAATGCAGGCTTCGCGCGCAGCTGAAGGCCTCTCTTCGTTCTGAGCTTGACACCAGAGGGTGGCCGGCATAGCACACGAACTCAAGTGGATTACAGTCGCCGCAAAAGATGTTGGTGTGGTTCTCCGGGACTACCGAAACTACATTCACCCACAAAAAGAACTGTCGCACGGTGTTTCCTTGACTACACCGGACGCCGTGATTCTCTGGGAGATCGGGAAGAGCATTTCCAGACAACTTCTGAAGTGAACATTGGTCTTCCTAATCCATCGCCAAGGTCCCGCGATGCTGGAGTTCGATGAGCGCGGCGGCAAAGGGATGATTCGATGGCACGCCAAGCCAGCGCCGCCCACCGGCGATCTTTTGTCGCCCGGCCGACTATTTTCGCTTCCGCCTTCGCTTCTTTGCTTGCTGGTGCTTCTTCCGCAGATGTTTTGGATCAAGTGCGTTGCGTTCCTCAGCCGCCAGTTGCTTCTCCCTGATTTGCCTTCTACGCTTCCAATTGGCGTTGCGCTCGAGCTTCAGCTTCGCAAGTTCTTCCCCGGTTTCACGGGCCTTTTTCTTCTCGATTTCAGCTTTTAATTGTGCCTCTGCTGCGTAGGCCTTCTCCTTTGCGGCAAAACGCCAGCCCATTTGCTGAACGAAGAAAGGCTTTTCTAAGTCCGGTGTCGATTGATAGGCCGTATCTAATTCACCGGCGGAAATTCCGGAGACCTCCTTGAGGTACTTGTTCCTTTCTTCTTTGTAGGTCGTATTCGCAACGTCTATTGAGGGTCCGAAGAATTTCTCATATCGGGCCTTGTCTATTACGACGACGCCCGCTCCGAAATACTCCTGCAACATACAGCGCTGCAAGAGATCGGGATCGAGTTTTTCGCCCGGGAGGGAAATTATGTAGCGGTAGAGTACTTCCGGCGGCCATGATATCGGTTCTGCGGGCGGAATCCGATCAAGAATCCGACTCTGCGAAAGAAAATATACATGCTCGAGTTCCATCCCTTCATGGGGTGCCTTATACTTGCCCTCCTTGAGCTTTCTGATTATCTGCAAGATCTCCGCTTCCGCCTCAACCTGCAGGTTCGACCGGAAGGTAGCTGATTTCTGTCTCTCTTCGCTGATTTCAAAGACTAATTCGAAGATGTCACGGGTGTCGCCAGCCTGAAATCCTTCAAGTTCGTCGGCGTTAACAACCCTGACCCCCAAGCGAGTGAGTACTTTTCTAACGCCGTCGTCAGTCGGGCCGAATGGAACCGCTCTTTCCAAGTATTCGCTGAATTTGCCGACTCTTCCCTCGGCCGACAGTCGAATATATCCATCCAGGAACAGATTCTGCTTGTAACCACCTTTTTGAGTTGCTGCCTCTAAAACCGCAGGGGATTGTGACTGTTCCTTTTCGAGAAGCCTAATCGCCCAGGAAAGGTGTTCCAGTATTTCTCGTACTAGCCTACCGGTTGTGAGTGTAAACGCCTTCAGGCTCTGCAATCGTCCGAAGAGGTCAATCGCATACTCATGATTCGCACTTCCTTCGGCCAAAAGTGGAATCAACGTACTTGAATCACACCACCAGATCGTATGCTCGAATACGTCGCGGCGAATCTTTGCACAGCTCGGGTCCAGTCCGAAAAGATGGTAGAGAAAGTACCCTTGGGAAATCGAAGCCAAATAGCGGCGCTGTGGCTCGTTCGGCTTCAGAAGGAACTCGTGAGAAGCCTCCATGAAAGCAATTGCTAGTTCTGGTGGCGAGATATCCGCAGCGACGCTGGAAATTGCAGAGAAGACATCACTTAAGGCACCATGGCTCAACGACTGACCGGAGAAGATCGCGTTCGCGATCGAAAGGCCTCTTTGCTTGAACACGCGCACCAACGTGTCTTGCAGCAGCCGTATGAGGTCCTTTAGCTGGTCGGGTGATACCACGCTACAGCGTGACTGGAGCTCAATTGAGAATTGACCGCATGCCTGCTCCTCTTCGGTCGTACGTCGCTCGGAAATCTCGGAGACGCGTTTTTGGCCCTTCTCACTGAGTTTGTAGCCTGCTCCCACTTGCTCCAAGAAAGAATCTGCCCTGAGCGTCTCCAAGATTGCTGGGATTTGAATCTGAACACCTTCAGTCTTAGCAGCTAGTGACAAGGGACTGGTCGCCATAAGTTGTGCCGGCGTTAATACTTCATTGCGAGTATGCAAGGCCCGAAGAATAAGAGGACCGATATACAGCACCGGGCTCAGTTCGCTCTCACCGGCAATCGCAAGTCTCCGATAGGTGGCGACCGCTTGAGCCGCCTCCAACTCTTCCGGAGAGTAGGTGATCGACTTGAGGTCAAAGCGCCTATGGCGGGGAATTACGAATTTGTCAAGGAACGTCAGAAGTCGCCGCAGCTGGAGGTGCGCCCCATCGTTGTTTTCATAAGTCAATGCAACGATGTTGAACCGCTCGAGGTATTCTCTGACTTCGGCCGACGTCAAGTCCGCGGCGATCAGAAAAACGGGGTGTTCAGGGCTTGCGGTCTCTTTGGCGATTCGTAGGATCAATTGCATGTCCGGGTCGCTCAAACTGTGGCCAACCACTAGGACGTCGAACATCTCAAAGATCGCCCTTAGCTTGTCTCTGAAGTACTGGCCGTCCGTGCCCATCAATTTAGCGTAATCGCCCGACGTGATCACCGCCTGCTCGGGGTGTGACAGATCGGAGTGCAATTTCACAATTAGGTGAGACGCGTCGTGTCGTATCCGGGAGAGTTCTTCTCTCGAATTTCGAATCGTTGCAAAATAGGTTTTCTTCGTTCGCAAGTAATGGTCGATTTCATCGTCCCAGTTTGTCGTCAGGTAACAAGAAAATGGCCAGTTCGCGAGAAGGTCGTACATATAGCCCTGCTCGCGTTTTGTCAGTCTGAGCATCTTATTTAGCAAGGTTACGAGTTGAGCCCGGTCACCCAGGTCTCTCTCGGCCTGTGAAAAAAGTTCTGGATACTTTCTCTGGGAGAGGTATTTTGCGTATGAAGGTTCGTCGCTCAGGCGGCCGATTCCCTTAAGGTGTGCGACTGTCTCCTCCGCAAGCTTTGCCCAAGATGGGTAGCCTATCTCACTGGAAGGGCCGGACCCGACCAAGACAAAAGCGCGTCCCTGGTTGATCTTTCTAATGAGCCTCTGGTCGTACACCCTAAGCCTCCTCCCAACCGACCATCCAATTTGCGCCTACTCGACTCCAGGAAAGTACTCACTGTTTATTACTCACTCAAGAAAAGCAGCTTGGCGAGCGGCGGAAGAGTTTCAAGGAGAGAGCGAGAAGTCCTACGCAGATTAGCGATGCAATGGGGCACGCTCGTAAGCAAGATGGCCGGAATCACCACTACAATCGTAATCCATTGATAATTATGGGCAATCCAGTTCACGAAGTGATTCTACCATCAAGTCTCAGGTGGGCGGGCCAGAGGCTAGCACCGACACTTACGTTCGTGCAGAAGCTCTCGTCGGAATAGCGAGGTGAGCCTGCCAACGGTGAAAAAACAAAGTACGTAGTTGACAGAACTGGATTTCCAGGTTATAGTTCCCCAAGTGGGAACACATATATAGTTCCCTCAGCGGGAACTATTATGAGTCATTGCGGTGGCGTCTAGTAATGCGACTGGTCGGCAAAGATCTCCTTGCTGAGTTCGAGAGGCGCCACGCCGATATCAAAGATCCGCTTCGGGCCTGGATCGGTGAGGTTGAGGACGCAGATTGGAAAGGTCCGGCGGACATTAAGGCCCGATATCCCAGTGCCAGCTTCTTGAGCGAAAACAGAGTGGTCTTCAACATGAAAGGTAACAAGTACAGGATCGAAACGAAAGTGAGCTACGAAATCAAGGTGGTCCTGGCCAGGAGAATAGGAACTCACGCCGAGTACTCAAAGTGGACTCTGTGAGGAGCGCGTTATGATCACCGCAATAAATTCAGAGACCGATTACAAGTCGGCCCTAAGTGAAATTGAGAGGCTTATTGATAGCAATGCCCGGGCTGGTACCCCTGAGGGTGACCGTCTTAACTTGCTTACGCTTCTAGTGCAGGACTACGAAGGGAAGCGAATTGCATTCGAGGTCCCTGACCCCATCGAGGCTATCAAGTTCCGTATGGAGCAGATGGATTTATCACCGCGGGATCTGGTGCCCCTCATCGGCAGTCGAAGCAAGGTTTCTGAAGTGCTCTCTCGAAAAAGACCGCTGACGCTGTCAATGGTTAGAGCCCTTCACAAAGGGTTGGGCGTTCCCGCGAAGTCACTCTTGCAAGAGCAATTTTTGTTTGACGCCGGCGGAGATGCCATCGAATGGGACCGCTTCCCGATTCGCGAGATGACTGCGCGAGGGTGGATTCCAGGAAGAGTGAGGGATGTGCGTCGTGAGGCGAGCGAAGTCATGCATCGGTTTTTGGAACCGCTCGGCAGAGATTGGGCACCGGTTGCCTTGTATAAGCAGTCGCACTATGTCCGATCTGCGCGCCAGATGGACCAGTATGCCCTTGCCGCTTGGAAAGCTCGCGTGTGTATTCGCGCTTTGGAATCACCACCACGTGTTGCATTTGACGCGAGTTTCCTTTCGCTTGCTTTCATGCACGAACTGGCCCACCTGAGCACCCTGAGCGATGGACCCATGCACGCGAGGGAATACCTTGAAAAGGTTGGGGTTTCTCTTATCGTGGAAGCGCAGCTCCCCGAAACCTATATCGATGGCGCGGCAATACTTGCCGCTCCGAATTGCCCTGTTGTCGCGCTCACCATCCGACATGATCGAATTGACAATTTTTGGTTCGTCGTCATGCATGAACTTGTTCACATATGGCGGCACCTCAGTGCAGACGTGACCGCTTTTTATGATGATCTGGACGTAGAAGATTCCGCTAACGCTCAAGAGCGTGAAGCCGACCAGCTCGCAGGTGAGGCCTTGATACCTGAGGCCGAATGGAAGAAAAGCCCTGCTAGCACCTTGCGCACAGCAGATGCGGTGCAGCATCTTGCCAGCCGCTTGCGAATTCATCCTGCCATTGTTGCAGGCCGGATCAGGCACCACTACAAATCGTATCGGGTTCTGAACCGTCTTGTTGGGCAGGGTGAAGTCCGCAGGCTCTTTTCGGAGACTGTAGGCTCACGAGGCAGGTAGAATATGTTTGGTCCAAAACATTACGTACCCATTCTTCGATGGAAGATGGCGGAAAAGCTTGCCCTTCGGGCTCTGCAGCAACAGGATCGCGCAGAAATTACTCCTCTTATAGAATTCACTCCAAAGATGTTCGACGCGCCTCGCCAGGGAAAGAAAAAAGGCGTGAAGCCAAACCCTTCCGAAGTGCTTTTGCGCCAAGCGAAGCACTTACTCGCGGATTGGGGCTATTCGCCGTTCTTCCTAGATTTGCACCACCTCGATGGGAAGGTCCCGGCCGTTGTGGCGGGTTCGAATCCGCTCGTTTATCTAGCAAATACGGCTAGGGACTATCGTCTATCGTTGATTCCTGTCACTGGATTGAACAGAACAGATGAACATCAGTCTGCAGTTGCAAACGTGGCCCGTATGGACCGTCGCGGGATATGCCTGCGCCTTACTTTGTCAGACGTTTTCGGGGCGACGTTTTATCAAAACTTAAAGGGCGTTCTGGAAAAGCTCGGAATCAAGAAAAACGATATGGACCTCCTTCTGGACTGCGAAGCTTGCAATCCAAAGACAGCAGATCTCAGAGCTCTCTTTGACAGGATTCGCGACCTCACTGAGTGGCGTTCTGTGACCGCGGCTAGTGGTTCCTTTCCAAAAGACTTGCAAGAATACAGACCCGGCTCGCATGTAATTCTAAGGAACGATTGGCTCAGTTGGAAGCAGCTAACATTCGATGAACGCGGTGTCCGAAGGAAACCAAGTTTTTCAGACTATACAATCCAATATGGTCACTATGTTGAACCCATCGAAAACTGTAATCCGAGTGCAAGCATCAGGTACACACTCGAAGACCGTTGGCTCATCATGCGCGGAGAAGGACTCCTTAACGAGGAAGGCCCCGGCGGAGCGCAATATACTGCAAACGCGATCCTATTGCGCGATCGTGCTGAGTTCTATGGAGCCGGCTTCAGTGAGGGCGACGCCTATATTTTCGAGATGAGCAACAGAATTGACAAGCACGGAAATCCGAGAACTTGGATTCAAGCGGGGCTCAACCACCACATGACAGTCGTGTCCCGGCAGATCGCCAATCTTGCCGATCCCTGAGGCATAGACGAACCCTGTCACGCAAATCGTCAAGGCAGGCCTTTTCAACTAGCTTCAGACAGATTTGACTCCGCGACTTGGAGTGCATTCCCGTTGCACAATCTAAGTCGTCGAGAAAAGTTAGTGCCTCGCCCCGCCAGAGGAGTGCGGCGAGAGACGTCGGATCTGGCGATGGGTTGCTTGTTGCCGATTTAAGATCACGGAAAACTGGCTCCTTACAATCAAAGCGCGCAGCTGTGATTCCCCACCATGCGGGCACCATCTCAATTGCCTGCCGGATATGCCGTTCTGCCATGACGAGCGTGACAAAGTCGAACACAGCCGAGAACGCGTGCACCTGCCCGGGAAGGCGTCTCAGTGTGTCGAGACCGCTCTTGAACTCGAAGCCGTGCAGTACGCCATTTACTACGGCTAGGTCGATTCGTGCCCGTCCGCGATGTACAGCGAGTTCGTCGATAATGACAGTCTCAGGATCGTTCTGGTGCCGAGCGTAAAGGTCCTGTTTTATGGCGGTTCGGATGCAGCTGTCATTCATTTGGGGGCCGAACCTATGATACCAACTCCGCATTGGGGCAAGGGACGCTGACAGTGATGGATTGTCCAAATGGCACTCTCCCCCAATCAATGATTCGTCTGTTGCTCGCAGTTGGATCACTTGTGTCGAGGGAGGAGTTGATATTTAACCTCCGTGGGTCGTTGGTTCCTGTCGAAGATAGATGGACTGTAAATCGTATCGATCAGTTTCTGCGTCATATCCACAGATTGCCAGCACCTCGGAAACGAACCGGCTCCCAGGTCGCCGCTGAATCTGAAGGACTATGTTCAAGGAATCCGCGATATTGGCCTTGATCGCGCGATACGGCATTTCTATTCCACTCTGCAGTACGCAAGTCGTGAAACGCGAAATCCCTTGAGCGGCAGAGTTGGCGTGGACGGTCGAAAGTGTCCCACTGTGCCCTGTATTCAGAAGCTGCAGCAGATCAAAAGCCTCGCCGCCTCGAATCTCGCCTAAGATGATGCGGTCGGGCCGGTGCCGCAAAGTGGTTTTCAGAAGATCGCGGATGGTCACGGCAGGCAGACCGTTCTGCTCACGTCGGGCCTCGAATCGAAGGACATTGTCTTTCTGAATCTGTATCTCCGCAGTGTCCTCGATCAAGACAATCCGCTCATGGTTTGGAATGCAATCCGTCAAAATATTGGCGAGAGTCGTCTTACCACTTGATGTTCCCCCGCAGATGAGAATGTTCTTCCGCTGGGCAACGTAGTCCTCCAACTGGACCGCCAGTTCGGGGGTCAGCGTTCCCACTTCAATGAGGTCCCTCATCTTGAATTTGAGGGAATTGAACTTGCGGATGGTCAACGCCACGCCGTGAATGCTGCAGGGCGGAATCACGGCGGCAACGCGGCTTCCGTCCGGGAGACGTGAGTCAAGGATCGGCTTGGCTTCCGAGATGTCGTCGCCTAGTCGCCTAGCAATGTTTTTGACCGCGACGATGAGCGATTCGGGCGTCAACTTCACTCCGGGAACTGCCTGAAGGTATCCGGCTTTTTCAATGAAAATCCTTTCGGGACCATTCACCATGATCTCGCTGATATCCGGGTCCAGGATGAGATGCTGGATCGGACGAAGAAACGGGAGAATCAGCTCGAATCCATTCATTAAAGTTGCCCGTCCGCAAGCTGGCGAAAGTAGGATTTGTTGACATCGTTGAGGTAGGGCTTGAGATAGCAGAACATCGGCGGTAGCGGGTTGAGCCCGTCGTAAGCCAAAGTGATGGATTGCGCGTTCTTCAGTTCGGTGAACGTCTTCATATCGAACCTATAGTCCCGCTGCTGGCTGTACGTCTTCGAAGTGCTGATGTGGGCTTTGTCTGCCAGCGGCTTGCCGGTCAGATAGCTGACCCTGGAGTCGTGGCCACTCTCCGAGATGTTGTAATTGACCCGCCATTTTTCCTCCTGACCGCACAGTTCACTCGCAATCTTTGCGGAGAAGTCGTCCGACAACGACAGGAAAATCTTCGTGCGGAATGTTTGCAGCAAAGTTCGCCACGTTTCCCCAGGCAGGGTTGATTGCAACGAGCTGATGCTCTGTGTCGCTACCAGAGGGACGCACTTTGCTTGGCGCGAAAGAGAAAAGAATTTTTCATCGCCACTCGGCTCGTTCACTCCGACTGTAGCAAGCTCTTGGTATTCATCGCAGATAAACAGAATGGGACGCCACTGTTTGCTGGGATTCTTCGCAATATGCGGGATTCGGTTCAAGACGGCGCGTTGAAAATCCATCTTGAGCATCACGCCGATGGCTCGTGCCAACCCTGGGTTCATGCTGGCGGGAAAATTCAGGGCAACGACCTTGCCTTGCTCCAATAAGGTTGCGATGTGAGGAAGGGGCTTTCGTCCAGATGCCTGCGCTTCAGGTTGGCGATACAGTTCGAGAGGCGGACAGAACATGCGCTTAACGCGTGGATTGTCGTCAAAGAGCGAGAGAAAAACCGAGATACCTTCGACCACGGAGCTCTGCAATTTCTTGTCGAGGTTTTTCCAGTCGTCGTTATACCAGCGCTTGACCGCTTCGAGCTGCTCCTTTCTATCCTGGTCAACGCCATTCGGACCACTTTCATGTTGGATGGTCGGCTCAATCCCGAGCTTCTGTAAAACACCTCTGCCTGCGGTCGAATCCAGCACTCGGTATTCCTGCCCACTCTCATTTGCCTCGAAGCCAACCTCAGCAAGTTCTCGGGCGGAAGATTGGAAAGATTCGCGCGAGACGGCGAGAAAGGATTTCCCCACGATGTTTTCTTCGGCCTGCCGCATCTTTCTTTCAAGCACTTGTGCCGAGATGGCCGACTCATAGACATCGAACAGGGTGACGTAATCAAAGCCAACCTGATGCAGGATGATGATGAACTTGACGAGGTTCGTGTATGCCTGCTGCCAGAACGGTTCTTTGCCCTTGCCAAACAGGTTGTTCAATAGGGATGCGATTCCGTAGGCCAGCGCGTAGCCTTCGAGATCGTTGTAAAGAGGGTTGTAAGCCCACTCGGAATCCATGCCGATTTCGATGTAGTCGTCAGTGCGGCCTCTCTTCAGCAGGATCTGTTTAAGCTTGCCGCAGAAGTCGCCTTTAACTTCAAGCACTAGCGCGCTCGCTTTGGCGTCCGCGTCTGCTGCCCGGTATCCCAACAATTGGTCGGTAAACGGGTACATGCCACCAGCCGTCTTTCCACTACCGGTGGCACCAATCATGATCGTGCCGGTAAACAGCCCACGCTCCGGGATAATGAGCCAACTGGGATTTTCTGCAGGAATCGGTAGGCGCGGGTTGTGAATTTCTCCGATAACTAGACTGAGTTGATTCCGAGACTCCACGAGCGGATAAAGTGGCAAAGGCTGCGGCTTTGGTGACCGTCTTGGCCGCAACGTAAAGATGTAGAGCGCGGACAGCAAGAATGAATAGCCGATGTAGGGTGTAGTGAACAGCATCACATGATAGGAAGCCTTCAGCCCCGCATACGTCCAGGGGTCTCGAAGTGCGATCAATCGAAGGAAATACTCGTTCCAGGTTTGAGGAACGAGCGAAGCAGTCGTCGGCCAGGGCATCTTGAAGTAGAGGGCTGTCCCCGTCACTAGCGCTAACAGCACTGCAAGGAAGTTTTTCGAGTTGAGGACACGTTGAATCATGCTGCCGTTGGCGCTGTCCTTGTTGTGTTTTTGGGAGTTGGGCTTGCGGGTTGGCGTGTGTCCGAAGTTGCAGTCGGACGTCCATGATTCTTTTCAAGCCACTGGTTAAACTCCTTGTCTCTACGGAACAGACGTTTCAAGGATTCGCCAATGATGTACTCATGGGTCGCGCCTCCAAGAAAAGCCGCATAGCGCTGAAGCATCGTGTGCGCTTCCTCGTCGAGGCGGGCCGAGACTACCTTTTTTTCTTGTTTGGGTTCTACCTTCGGAATCAGGGCCATCTCTTGATCTCCTCTGTTGTTGCTGATTCAAAGTCGTTGTGCTTTCTGCTTGCAACTCTGCCGGCGACGGAGCGAGGAAGTGTGCTGAACAAGTTGGGCGGTAGCGACCCCCGGCGCCCCAGGGCGTTGGGCGGCTCCCATGCCGCTCAAAATGGGGTCGCTACCGCCCAAAA
>WNFJ01300538.1_pt3 | contig 10433 bp, 6 predicted proteins | sample 5400461 | NCBI WGS metagenome assembly WNFJ01 (sample SAMN13153349, study PRJNA577476) | soil metagenome | isolation source: 115 cm saprolite on Douglas fir-dominated hillslope | place: USA:California | collected 2013-09-17
CCCTCCCAGGTACCTTCACGAACATACCTATCTCAGTTCATTGACACGCTGTGATCCGGGAGGCAGTCCAAAGGGCAATGGTGATAGACGACCTTCCCCACAGTAAGTCGCGCTGTGCCGGCCTTATCTCGAGGAAGAGATCAGACTCTTGCAACCAAAAGTTGTCCTGCTGGTGGGTACGATGGCGATAGAGGCGTTTTTTGGCAAGGTACGCTTAGAAGAAGTCATTGGTACATATGAGGAACGCGACGGGATGTTGCTTTTACCTCTGCCTCATCCTTCAGGTGTGAGCCGCTGGCTCAACGACTCGGCCCATCAGAAACTGCTTCAACAGGCCCTGGGGCTGCTCTCATCGTGGAGAGTCACATTTACCTTATAGGCTGGACAACCGTCATGGTTGTCCAGTTAATTCGAAGTCGAAGGGGTTGTGGATTCGTTAGAGTGGGCGGGATAATGAGCATCTTCAGCTCGTTGGTGCATATGATATTCGTGCACACCCTTCTTTAAGGTACCCAGCGCAAGCGTTGCACAGGTTGGACGGGTCATGACCAGTTCGCGTCCAAGCTGCTCGATGAGGTCCTCAAAACTCATTTGCTCGATCTCATCCGCCGTCATCCCTTGCGTAATTTCCGTAACGTAAGAGGCCGCGGCCCGGCTAATCGTACAGCCCTCGCCTTCCCAGTTGACAGCTTCCAACTTGCCTTCCTTGTCGAAGCGAGCGTGCATCGTGATAATGTCGGCACAGCCAGGATTACCGCCCGTGAGGCTGACATCGGCATGTTCCAACGGGCCACTGTTGCGCGGATTTTCATAATGATCCATCAGAAATTCAATGGCTTCTTGACGATCCATATTGGTTTTCTCCAGGAGAGTCTATGAAAAGTGAGTGGGCGCAACCTGTTGCGCCCGCTCTTGTAGTCACTATACACCTATAAGGTGCGCTGAACATTCCAACAGCTACGGTTTCTCGATTGGTGCCTTGACCAGGTTGCCCCACTCGGTCCATGAGCCATCATAGTTACGCACGCGTGGATACCCCAGCAAATATGTCAGCACAAACCAGGTATGGGCTGAACGCTCACCAATGCGGCAGTAGGAAATGACATCTTTATCAGGTGTGATTTCCCGGCTGAGGTAGAGCTGGCGCAGTTCTTCAGGAGACTTGAATGTTCCATCCGAGTTGGCAGCCATACCCCATGGAATGCTCTTCGCACCAGGAATGTGGCCGCCGCGTTGGGCTCCCTCCTGCGGGTAGTTGACCATGTGTATTAACTCGCCGGTATATTCCTGGGGAGATCGTACATCGATCAGGCCACGGCCAGGATTCTTGAGCCCACTGGCAACGTCGTCGCGGAAAGCGCGGATGCTCTCATCCATAGGCTGCGCGTGATATGTTGTTGCTGCAAAATGAGGGATTTCCTTCGTCATTGGACGCTGCTCTGCCTCCCACTTCTGCCTCCCACCATTCATGATCTTCATATCCTGGTGTCCATACATCGAGAACAGCCAGAACGAATAGCACGCGTACCAGTTGTTCTTATCGCCGTACAGGAAAATGGTGGTATCATTGTTGATGCCCCAGCGGCTCATGAGCTCCTCGAAGCCCTTCTGGTGCACGAAATCGCGCGTTACCGGGTCCTGCACATCGACATGCCAGTCGAGCTTGACTGCACCGGGCAGGTGACCGACTTCATACAACAATACATCTTCATCTACCTCGATCAGGCGAATATTAGGGTCGTTGAGATGTTCGGCAACCCAACCTGTCTCTACCAACAGCTCAGGATGTACGTAACCAGACACGGCTCCCTGGCCAGATGTCACGGAATCAGTTCCAGGCATTTGTGATGTCCTCCCTAAAATAGACTAAAATGTGTATTTCACCAACTCGCTATCAGGCATGAGGTGAAATTGAAACGAAGCACCGCTTCTTTGAAAGATAACAAAGTTGATACACTTTATATTCTACCCCAGGGGTCGGAATTAAGCAAGTTAGGAAATTTGGGAAGCTTTCACCACTTTAATCGTTCAACCAGGCCCGTATTGCGATGCGCGACACGGTCATTTCTCACCGCCCATTCTAAAGCACGCTGTTGTCCTACCAGCACACAGAGTCTCTTAGCCCGAGTTATGGCGGTGTAGAGAAGGTTGCGCTGCAAAAGCATGGAGTGTTCCCTGGTGAGAGGCACGACAATGGCGGGATATTCACTGCCCTGGCTTTTATGAACTGTGACGGCATAGGCCAGGATAAGTTCGTCCAGTTCCGCAAACTCATAGCTGACGAGCATGGGACCAGCTTCTTCCAAAAATTCTACTTTGATGTTGGAGTTCTCTTTATTGATGCTGCGTACCCAACCGACGTCTCCATTAAAGATTCCTTTGTCATAATTGTTGCGTACCTGCATAACTTTGTCACCCATGCGGATGATGCGACCTCCCCACTCGACCTCTGCAAAAGCCCTGGGGTTCAACCGCGCCTGTAGCTCTTCATTGAGGGTGGTCACACCTACCGGGCCTCTATACATCGGCGCGAGAACCTGGATATCGGTAATAGGGTTCAGCCCATAGCGCGCTGGTAGGCGACGATGTACAAGGTCAAGCACAAGTCTCTGCGTACGGACGGGATCCTCTTCAGACAGGAAGAAGAAATCGCTCACAGCCTCACTTTTCAAATGCGGCATCTTCCCGGCATTGATGCGGTGCGCGTTGACAATAATCTTGCTCTGCTGGGCCTGGCGAAAAAGCTCCATCAAGCGTACCGAGGGAATGGCCTCGCTCCTCAAAAGGTCTCTCAGCACATTCCCCGGACCTACAGAGGGCAGCTGGTCAGCATCACCTACCAGCAGTAGGTGCGCTTCTTTTGGCAGCGCTTTGAGCAAATGATAAAAGAGCAGGATATCGACCATCGAGAACTCATCGACAACGACAAACTGATACGGCAATGGGTTCTCCTCATTGCGCTGGAAGGTATTGTCATGCGGCGAATATTCAAGGAGGCGATGCAGCGTTTTCGCCTGGAAAGCCGTTCCCTGCGCGCCTGTGGCCTCGGAGAGCCGCTTGGCGGCGCGTCCTGTTGGAGCGGCAAGGGCAACGTCGACTTTGCGTTTTCGCAACAACATCAGCAAGGCGCGAATGGATGTCGATTTTCCCGTACCTGGCCCACCCGTGAGGATACTTACCTTTCTATTGTAAGCCGTTTGCACCGCCTCTTGCTGCTTCTCGGTGAGTTGCATTTTCCCATTCTGTGCCAGCCTCGTAAATACGGTGTCCCATAACTGTTGGTTCGCAGGGGGGAGTCCGCTAGGCGAGTGTAAAAGGATGCGCAAAAGTCTTGCCGAACCCTGCTCGGCATACCAGAACGGAGCGAAATAGACGCGCCGCTGCGGTTCTGGTTCCTCGACTTCACTCCAATCGATGGGATATTCTTCATCATCGATTTCGGGACGCGCTACCGGCTGCGCAGGCAGAGGAGGTTCAATAAACGCATTGTGCTCGCAGCGCAGTTGTTCCAATGCCGCGGGTAAGGCATCATATGGAGCCTGTAAGATGTTGGCGGCGCGAGTGAACAATTCACCCTCGGGCAAGAAACAGTGTCCATCTTCGTTGGCAGCCTGGGCAAGTACATAGGTGAGGCCGGTTGCCAGGCGCGGCACACTATCGGAGGGCAGCCCCAGTTTCACCGCGATATCATCAGCGATGCGGAAACCGATGCCATGCACGTCCTGCGCCAGTTGATAGGGATTTTCACGAATGACCTTGATCGATTCCTTGCCATACTGCTTGTAGATGCGCGTGGCGATGTTCATCGACACATTGTGCGTCTGCAGGAAGAGATGCAGTTCTTTGATCTCGCTCTGCTCGGCCAGCGTCTTGATTATTTGTTCCCGGTCTTTAGCGCCAATGCCCTTCACTTCGCTTAACCGTTCGGGCTGTTGCTCCATAATTGCGAGCGTTTGTATACCAAATTGCTCCACAATTAATTTGGCCTTCTTTGGCCCGATGCCCTTGATTAAACCCGAACTTAGGTAGCGAGTAATACCCTCGACAGAAGCAGGTAGGCGTTGCACAAAGCTCGTGACATGCAGTTGACGGCCATATTTGGGGTCTTTTTCCCACTCACCTTCAACCGACAAGAGCTCTCCCACGTGTACTCCTGGCAACATCCCCACGATGGTCATCAGGTCGTCACGAAAGAGTCGCCCACTATCCTTGGGACGAAAACGGGCGACGGTATAATGGTTGTCCTCGTTGCGAAAGACGATATTTTCTACTGAACCTTCGAGTGTTGGCATACTAAAACATTCCATCTAATGGACAAGAGGTTGGAAATTGTACCCATGTATGTTAATCTTAGCACATTGAACGCTTCTTTACCTGGAGCGTGACATTTCTCCTCCCTTAACCGCTTAAAATAGAGTATCTACAAAACATTTCACAACTATAGAAAGTTTAATGCAACATGCCCAATACACCACAACACAATCATGATGAACAAAAATCACAGGTACAGGATTATTTCTCACGTACAGCAGAAAGCTATGTGAGTAGCTTCTCGCACAAAAGTGGAGACGATTTACAGCATCTGGTCGAATTAGGGGAGTGGGATAAGCGACAGCAAGCGCTGGATATCGCAACCGGCGGTGGTCATACCGCGCTGGCAATCGCGCCTTTTGTCGCGCAGGTAACCGTCAGCGATCTGACGCCTCGCATGTTGGAAAAGGCGCGCGAATACCTCATTGCACAGGGTGTGACCAATGCTCACTATGTTGTCGCGGATGCGGAACATTTGCCGTTTGCAGCAGAAACTTTCGACCGGGTCACCTGCCGCATTGCCGCGCACCACTTCCCGAACGTCGCCAGGGCTGTAAATGAAGTAGCGCGTGTGCTAAAAGTGGGAGGGATCTACCTGCTGATCGATTGTATGGCTCCCAGCGATTCTGAACTCGATAGCTTCGACAATACCGTTGAAAAATGGCGCGATTCCTCGCATGGACGGTCCTGTACGCCCGAAGAGTGGCAGGCATTCTTTACCCAGGCAGGTTTGCAAGTAGAACACCAGGAATTTTTCCGTAAGACGCACCACTACGACGATTGGACGCTGCGCTCTCAACTCCCTGGCAGCGAAAAAGTGGAACTGGAGCGGTTTATAATAGAAAGTAGTCCTCGAATTCGCAGGTATTTCGAGGTTGTTCAACGGGCGGATGGTCACCTGGAGAGTTTTACCAATGACTTTATCCTGCTAAAAGGCCGCAAAAGGTCATTTTCAACTCCATCTCAAAAGTGAGATAAGAAGGCCATGTGTTTGTAGCATAGTGTAATCATGGGTTATAATACTCTTGCGCACAGGACCCATTGCATGTATTCTTCTTTAAGGGAGAGCAGGTAAGCACTTGGCAATGAGCAGTAAAGTTACCTATCGCAAGCAGTACACGCGCTGCGGAAAAGAGCGTTGTCGCAAGTGTAAGGAAGGAGACGGACACGGTCCCTACTGGTACGCTTATTGGAGTGAAAAAGGGCGCACTATTAGCAAATACATTGGAATACACCTCCCTCCAGGTATTGACACAGAGCGGCAGACGGCAGGAGATGTGGAGGCAGGGAAGGGAGCTCCTCTGCCGGCGGCTAACCAATCTTCACACGTAAATAAAGCAGTAACATCCAATACAAACATCGGTTCAGCACATGGAGAAAAACTGCCGCTCCAGCTCAACACACAGGTTCTACGAATCTTTGCCCTCGGACAATTTCGCATAGAACGCTTACAGGGAAACGAGTGGTGCGCGGTCATCAATCGTACCTGGCATCGCCGGCGCGCACGGGCGCTCCTTGGCTGTCTCCTCAGTAGCCCTGGACGCCGCCTGGGTAGAGAACAGGCAATGGAAGCATTGTGGCCCGACCTGGATATGGAGACGGCTGCTAATCGTCTGAATGGTGCGGTACACGAACTACGTCAGATCCTCGAACCCGAAATTGCACGCCCTGCGGCTTCTCGTATGCTGCGCCTGGAACGCGATGTACTTGAATTGGCAGATCGCACCCAGATCTGGTTCGACGCAGAAGCATTTGAAAGCGTGCTCAAAGAGGCAAATTCCCTCCTTGGCATACATGGCAGTAACCAGGCTTCGACATATCAGAGTTTGGATATTGCCAGCGCTAACCAGCTTGAACACTTGTTAGAGGTCGCAGCCATCCTGTATACCGGCGACTATTTACTGGAAGAACTTTATTCAGAATGGGCAGCGCCTCGCCGTGAGGCCCTCAAGCGTGGCTGGACTGGTTTGCTGCTTAAATTAGCAGAGTTGCGTGAGGCACGCAAGGCTTTTGCCAGCGCCATGGAACCGCTTAACCGCCTCCTCGCTACCGACCCTACCGATGAAACAGCAGTACAGCGCCTCATGATATTGCTAACACAGCTTGACCGACGAGGAGAAGCGCTAAACACCTATCGCCTGCTTGCCACCAGACTGGAGCGGAACTACGATAGCGAACCTTTACCGGAAACGCGTGAGCTTTATGAAAAGCTGCGCCTGGGGCAAATCAGCGAAATTGCCCAGCCGAAGTTCCTCATCTCACATCCTGCAAACGTCCAGGAGACCCTTGAGAAACAGTCACAGAATGCCCTGACTCAGAACGCTGCGCAAGAGAGAGAAGCCCCGTCAGAGGTTCGCATACCCCAACAATCTTCAGGCGCAGAGAAAAGCACTGCCCATGTAGTCGCTCCTTTTGTTGGCACAAGCCAATTAGGCCGCTATAATCAGAGTCCATTGATCGGCCGCGAGCGTGAACTCGAGGCGATGCGCCGTGTAATGGTTTCGCTTGAAGGAGAGGGGATTCCTTCAGGTAATACCGCTTCAATGCCCGGATCTGTGAGGAATCCACATGTGTTACTCTTGATGGGCGAGGCAGGTATTGGGAAAACACGACTGGCCGAGGAATTGAGCCACGAGGCGAACACAAGGGGCTGGGTAGTAGCATGGACGAGAGCATATGAACAGGAGGGCGCTGTTCCTTACCGCCCCTGGATAGAACTCTTGCGCACACTCTTACAACATGTTCCCACCGACCTACTCATTTCAAGCGTCAGTTCCCGCGCCAACACAGAAGCTGCCTCCACTGAACACTATGCCCCAACCTTGCTGGAAAGACTGAGCACATTACTCCCTGAATTGCGCGACCTATTCCCGCGAAATGAGAGAACGTATCCACAACTTCCTCCTGAGCAGGAGCGGCTTCACTTGTGGGAGGCCACTGCCGGGCTATTGAGTACCTTGAGCAAAACTAATCCCTTGCTGTTAGTGCTGGATGATCTCCATTGGACGGACGGCAGTAGTCGAGAGCTACTTGCCTATATTACGCGCCATTTACAGGACGAGCGCATATTGTTACTCGGTACGTGCCGGGACGTCGAGCTTTCTCCAGGCCACGGCTTACGTACCCTCATCGCTGACTTGCGCAGGGAACAGGCTATCGTTACGGTCGCAGTACAGCCACTGACTCAATCTCAAATAGGCACACTTGTCGCCCATCTGCCACAGAATATCGTGCATAGCATCCAGACGCAAGCAGCCGGAAATCCATTCTTCGCGGAGGAACTGGCGCGTATGAGCGAAGCCGCGCAGGCTGCTTCAGCTCAGCCAGAGGTTCACAGGCAGGGAACATCCTCACACAAACTAGGATCTACAGTCGAGGGAGAACATCTTCGAGTCTCACCTGGCAGCACGTTGCCGGAAGGCATTGCCGCCGTTCTTGAACGCCGCCTGGGAAGACTAAGCAGCGAGTGCCAGGCGCTATTAGGAAAAGCAGCAGTTCTGGGCGGCTCATTCGAGTTCGGCCAGCTACTTTTCATGGCCAATGAACACCCGGAGGACATGATCCTCGATCTACTTGAAGAGGCCTTGCAGGCCGGATTGCTCATGGAGGAAGGCACTGGCTCACGCATTATCTACCATTTCTGGCATCCATTGATTGTGAGCCATTTGTATGAGCGTCTCTCGGCGGCGAGGTGCGCGCAACTCCACAGACGTGCAGCAAGTGCGCTATTGCGGGCTCACCAGGGACACGAGGGAGAAATTGCCGCGGCCATCACCTATCATCTCAGCAAAGGCGGCGCTGATCCCTCCGAGGTAGCCCATTACGCCGAAATTGCTGGAAACCAGGCCTATTCGCTCTCCGCTTTCGCAGAAGCAGAACAATACTACATCCAGGCCATACAAACAATTACCCACGGTAAATTGCCCCTCAAAGAAGGTGAATTTGAAGCCGTACTACATAAAGCGGACAACTCATTGGCGGAAATAGAAGAGCCGCTACACGTAGCCCGCTTATTGGAGCGTATCTGTGAATGTATTGAAGTGCAGGGCGATTACGAAGATGCCCGGCGGGCCTATGAGTGCATCCTTGTGTTGCGCAATCAACGGCGAACACTTGCATCAGAGGACGAATGGATGCAGGAAGCTCAGATACAGGCTTTGATCTGGAGAGAGATCGGACGTACGTGGACCGCCAACGGTTTCTTTGACCAGGCTTACGAGTGTTATCAACGTGGGAAACAGGCTATGCTTGAAGCAGGTGTCACCTCTGGCGCGGCCTGGGCCTGTGTTCATCTTGAGCTTGGCAGTATACGCAGCCTGCAAGGCAACTACGATGAGTCAACCCGTATTGCTCTGGAGGCCCTTAAGATGCTCGAGCAGGCAATGCAAGAGCAGAATGAAGAAAGCGGATACCCGCCAGCGGGCTATACAGTAGGCCATCCAGCAGACCATAAGAGAGAAGAGCAGCCAGGCGCGCTGAACGAACTCAACGAGCGCAATGCGCACAATAGGAACAACTACAGTAGTTTTCAAACACGCACGGAACGAGCTATCTTAGGAGCTCCTTTAGAAGTTGGGCGGGCGCATGAACTGCTCGGAGTCATCGCGGCAAATGTCGGTCAATTTGCAGAAGCGCTGCAACAATTGCACGAAGCGCTGGCAATTTTCGAACAGCATAACCTCACCACGGCTCTGGCACAGGTCTATAGCAACCTGGGAGCGGTTCACGCTGTGAAGTCAGAAAACAGTATGGCCCTGACATACATGCAGCGTTCACTCGAGTTAGCTGAACGCCTGGGAAATCAGCCGAATATCGCTATTGTCACAGGCAATCTCGGCGAGATGGCAACTCGCTCTGGTAAATTACGAGAGGCAGAAGAGTGGTTCAAGCGCAGCCTGGCGATGGCGGAACGCATTAATGAGGCAGACCAGATAAGCTGGTGCAACACCGCCCTGGCGGTAACACTCCAGGATCAGGGCGATTTGACGGGAGCAGCGGAATGTATTCGCCGCTCCCTCAGTACTGCACGCTCCATGAAGAGCACGCGCAACATCGGCGGCGCTCTCATTGCCCTGGCGAACTTGCGCATTATGCAGGCGATCATCGCCGGCAAGCTGCACCATGAGGGCACAAACGCTGAAAACGTTTCTTATTCAACAGTGCTATGTACGCGGCTTCTTATGCGTGCGATGTCTACCTTACAGCGAGCTGTGGTGGTCGAGGGGCTGGAAACCGAACTGGTTGTAGAAGGACAGTTGATCCTGGCAAGTATCTACTTTTTGCTTGGCGATATGGAGAGGGCAAAACAAGAGACGGTGCGCACTATGGAGGAAGCGGAGCAGTACGAGCTCACCAGGATGCTAGCTCGCTCGTACCGCTTACTGGGAAGGATACTGGCCGTATGTGGAGAATATACACAGGCGAACACCTACTTCGATCGGGCGCTCCAAATATTTCGCGAGTGTGAATTTCGTCTCGATTACGCTCGCGCCTTGCATGGGTATGGCGTCACTTTGATCGAGCACAGTATCCCTGGAGATGTGCAATTCGACAACGGTCTGGCCTATCTCCACCAGGCGCGCGATATTTTCGCCGATTGTCATGCCAATATCGACCTGGAGTGGGTCGAACACGTCCTGGCAGACTACAGGTCCGAAACGGTCAGGGCATGATTCAATGCAGTAAACGCATTCAATAGTAGAATAGAGAGGTCCATTTTGTCAGACAACGCTACGGAATTGACAACATTACAACAAGCAGCAAAGACACGTTGGGATATTCAAGCAGCCATTACCGACATGTTTGCAGCCGAAGATGAAGGACTGCGAGCCGCGTTGACAGCGGCCAAACAGGCTGGTTTACCAGAAATCCAGATTTCACCGATCCAGGGCAAGTTTCTGCAACTGCTGGCGGCGACGTGCAATGCGCATAAAATACTGGAAATTGGCGCCCTGGCCGGGTATAGCGGCATCTGGCTTGCGCGCGCCCTACCCGCCGGTGGCCGCCTCATCTCCCTGGAGGTGAACCCCGATCATGCTAAAGTGGTGCGAGACTCCTTCGCGAGGGCTGGCGTCGGTGACCGTAGTGAAGTGCGGGTTGGGAAAGCGCTAGACCTTCTGCCA
>WNFJ01629909.1_pt5 | contig 10432 bp, 5 predicted proteins | sample 5400461 | NCBI WGS metagenome assembly WNFJ01 (sample SAMN13153349, study PRJNA577476) | soil metagenome | isolation source: 115 cm saprolite on Douglas fir-dominated hillslope | place: USA:California | collected 2013-09-17
CGCCATTGTGGACAGCAGAGGATCATGCCGCGATGATAGCGGGTTGAACCTTGACCTGGCTTTGAAAGTGAAAGAAAAGTACGGAACAGTCCAGAAGTATCCGGGAAGTGGCGAAAGAAGAACAAACACTCCGCAGATCATTTCTGAGACGGAAGCAGAGGCTGTGATTGAGACGACTCCCTCGAATTTCGAGAGTGGAGAGCCAGGCCTCGCGAACATCAAAGAATCATTGTCCGCCAAAAGACACGTTGTCACCGCCAACAAGGGGCCATTGGCCCTCGCAATGCCTGCACTTCTTGAACTTGCAAGTCATACGGGAGTCCAGCTTCGGTTCAGCGCAACGGTGGGAGCGGGGACTCCATTCCTAGACCTCGCGTCGAAATGCCTTCCCGGAGAGAAAATACTCGGAATCCACGGCATTCTCAACGGGACTACGAACTACATCCTGACCAGAATGGATGAGGGATCCCTCAGTTTTCAAAGCGCGCTCGTTGAAGCTCAGAAGAAGGGGTACGCAGAGAAGAACCCTGCCAATGATCTAAGAGGACTAGATACGGCCGCAAAGATAGTCATCATCGCGAACTGGGTTCTCAAACACCGGATAAGCATCAACGAGTTGAAAATAACTGGGATCGAAAACATAACACCAAGAAGGATCAATGCTGCCAGAAAATCCGGAGCGAGAATAAAACTCATCGGGCGTCTAACGGAAACACAGGCTAGCGTGAAGCCTGAAGAAGTCCCTTTAGACGACCCCGTCTGCGTTCCCGGCAGTCTCAACGCTCTATCATTCTCTACGCGACACGTAGGTGACGTGACCCTCATAGGTCGCGGCGCTGGAGGAGAAGAAACCGCCAGCGCAATAATCCGTGACCTAGTTGACATTCGAAGCGAATACTCGATCTAGGGATCACGACTGAAGCTCGTAATGAAATTCGGTGGCTCATCACTAGTAAACTCTGCGAGAATCAGAAACGCCGCTCGAATAGTCCAACGATTTTCACACGAGAACAAGATTGTCGTAGTCGCATCGGCTATGAACGATACAACCGACCGATTGTTGGAAATTGGAGAATGGGCTCTAAAGGGAGACAACTCCCGAGTACGAAAAAGTCTTGCGAGAATTCAGACACTCCATAGAAAGACTGCCCAAGCAACTTCCTCGAAGAAAATGGCGAAGGAAGTTGTCGACCGAATCGATCGGTTAAACACGGACCTAGGAAAAACTGTCGAGGGAATATCTCATCTTAGAGAGCTGACTCCTAGAAGCAAAGATTATCTCCTCTCTTTCGGCGAACGCTTCTCTACGCCGATATTGGCTGCAGCAATTCGCAACCAAGGCCTCAATGCTCGAGCTCTTACCGGAGCAGAGGCTGGAATAACCTCCGACGAGAAATTTGGGGAAGCGAGGCCGCTAGCAGAAGTAAGCTACCACGAAATACGACGACGACTCGACCCCTTGCTGGCTAGAAACGAAATCCCAGTGGTGACAGGGTTCATCGCCGTAACCCTGGCTGGAACCATAACGACCTTGGGAATAGGAGGGTCCGACTATACGGCCAGTCTTCTGGGAGCGGCTCTCAACACCGACGAGATCTGGATATGGACAGACGTTGACGGGTTAATGACGGCTGATCCCCGAATTGTAAAGGATGCAAGGCTCCTTCCCATGGTCTCCTTTGGAGAAGCCTTGGAATTGTCATACTTCGGAGCAAAGATGATGCATCCGAGAGCCATGCAGCCCGCCGCGCAGAGAAAGATTCCAGTCCGCATCAGAAACTCCTCCAAGCCAACCCTTGAAGGAACCCTTGTCTCTTCAGCAGAGACAAATGATGGGGGAAGAGTGGTGAAGGCAGTGTCGATAATCAGGAGTGTTGGGATAGTCACTGTCAGCGGGGCCGGGATGATCGGTTCCCCAGGAACAGCTGCAAAAGTCTTCACGGCTCTAGGCTCTAGCAATGTCAATGTGATGATGATCTCTCAGGGATCATCGGAAGCAACGATCTCATGCGTCGTATCCCGGAAGGACGTTGACAACGCAGTTAGAGCCCTACAACTTGCCCTGCTGGGGCAGGGACTAGTCGACAAGGTGGTCGCCGAGAAAGATGCCTGCATCATAGCCGTCGTCGGGTCAGGAATGAAAGGAACGCCAGGAGTAGCCGCTAGAATCTTCGGGGCTGTTGCTCGTAAGAAGATCAACGTGCGCGTCGTCGCACAAGGCTCCTCTGAATACAATGTCTCCTTCGCAGTGTCTGAGGAGGAAGGCCCGGAAGCAGTCAGGGTCATTCATGACGAATTCCAGCTCGGAAAGAACCACCCATAGTAGCTAAGACCAGCCAGGGCCAATTTGGCTTTCCCCAGCATTCCGGAGCCTACCCTGTATCTCTAACTGCACGCCTTCGATCATGAATTGCCTAGGCAACTTTGACAAGATGCAAACACTTAATTTCTCACCTGGCCCACACGATTTCTCTGTCCTCAGAGTTAACTCCCTTGAAGAAAGAAAGAATTGTCCTTCTGATTTCGACCCTGCTCATAGGTAGCATGATAACGCCCGTTCTCGTCAATCAGTCGCATGCCGCCGTGCTGCCTCAAACTCCGAGCAATGGAATCGTATGCCTTGCAAGCAAAGACGCTACCGTCTGCCCGACTTCGGGGCCTATCATCTCAGGATCTGCTCCTAGTCCTGGATCTCAGTTCATGGTCGCTGTGCTCGTTGACTCGTCTGAGGCTCTCAGCGCTTTCGATATTACGCTACTCACAAACAGTAGCGTCTTGGTACCTTCGGGTGTCCAAGCAGGAACCATTCTTGGAAACGCCCGTGAGGTTGTCAAGTGTATTGGTGATGTGAACAAGATAGGAACGACGCCTTGTCCATCTACCGACACTGCTGGCACGATTCAGTATGTAGTCGTAGGCGACCTTACATCCCAGCCGATAACAGGGGTTCTGTTCTACGCAGTCTTCAATGTCACTTCCAATTCGCTAGCCAGTCCGATAACTTTCCAAACGGGTTGCGTAAACACCAGCGTGGCGGATGGCACTTGTGTCAGTATCTCTGCCGGAGGGACACAACTCATTCCTGAGAATTTACAGACAGCCAAATTCAGCAACCTGCCATACTTTGACATAATACCAAGCGCTCGCAGCCTCGTGGTCTTTCAAGGCGATACTGACTTATCCCAAACGGTCATTGTCACGAGTCTGACCGGATTCGGGGGGACGACTGGCACAACCGTCAGCCTAAGCGGCTCCTCTTCTCCAATCGGACCGACCATAACGATCTCCCCCAATAATGTCATGGTAGCCATCAGTTCGGACGGCCTTGCAGGACTGAATGTCACTGTTCCAAACACTACGCCTCCGGGCAGTTACATTCTTACCTTGACCGGGACAAGTCTTGGACTGCCACGGAATTCGGTGACGATTCAGCTGATTGTCCCAGTGCCTGATTTTTCGATGGCGGCCAGCCCAAGCAATCTGTTCTTTAATGCTACTTTCTCAGGCATATCGCTCATAACGATATCAAGCATCGGAAATTTCCAAGGAAACGTCACGCTACGCCTAACATACTCTGCGCAGATCAATGCAACCCTCTCTAACCAGAAAACCAGTCAGACCCTCAAGCTGACGAGCAAAGGCACTAACACAACCGAGGTCACAGTGGGTTCAACAATAGCCGGGATCTACTCTCTGAACATCACGGCGACCTCTGGCTCGTTGGTTCACGTCTCGACAATTCCGATTCTTGTAATGGACTTTCGGATGAAGGCGATTCATGATCCTTTTGGAGGCCCCCTGATACTCGTAAACGGCACCTCAGACACTGAGCAGATTCTCATCACCGCGACGGACGTCTATTACAACGCAACTGTCACTATCGGACCGATATCCATCTACCGAGTCCAGCCGAACGGAAATGTACCCTCCAACGGAATATCAGTTGGATGCCATCCAACCGAACTGTCCATCGTCTCATACTACCAGGCGTATCGAATTATCCTGGGAAGCAACAGCACAAGATGCTTAGTTACCGCATATGCAATAGGGAACTATACTGTCACAGTGGCAGCTACCAGCGGCAGTGGGATCCATACTTCCAGTCACTCTGTTTCTTTCCAAGTCACAGTTGTACTCGTCTCGCCCCCGCCTCCTCCAGACTTCATCATATCAGCCGACTCGCCAGCCTTGCCCATTTTCGCGGGAAACAATGCCACTTCAACCATCACTCTCTCCTCAATAAGCGGTTTTTCGGGAACGATTACTTTGACTGCGTCTATCTTTCCTAAAACGTTCGTTGGAAGTCCACCAATCGCATTGCTTCACCCGATAAGTGTCGTCCTAAGCTCGGGGGGAACTGCAACATCAATTCTACTTTTCGCGACGAACAGGACCACTTCAACGGGAGTATACGCGGTTTATGTTTTCGGCCGTTCGGGGAATTTGACACAGATTGTACGAATAATTGTTCAGGTTCTATCCCCGCCTGATATTCCGCCCGTCGCCCAATTCACGGTCTCGCCCAACAGTCCCCTCGTCGGGCATCAGGTCGTCTTCGATGGCTCAAGCAGCTACGACTTAGATGGGATGGTGGTTTCTTGGGCATGGTCGTTCGGCAATGGCCTATTTACTACCGGCCAGTTCGCCAGTGTCACCTACAATACTGCCGGCAACTTCACGGTGACTCTGACTGTTACAGACAACGCAGGGCTCTCCTCATCTACTAGTTCAACTGTCTCGGTCATATCTCAGCCCACTCATGATGTAGCAATAGTTCTCGTAAATCTCCAGCCTAGAACCGTGGTTTCCACGCAAACTGTCTTCATCCAAGTTCAACTGGCGAATAGCGGTCTGGACAATGAAAGTGTCAGCGTGACAGCCTACGCCAACGGACGACCAGTTCAGACAATAACGGGATTGTTCCTGCTAGCTTGTGTGCCCAGCCCGTACAACTTCTGCGGATACCCATACTACTTCACAATTCGATGGGACACCGGTGGGATCGCCCATGGAAACTACACGATTTCAGCTAGCGTATTCCTCTCCGCTGGAGAAGTCGACCCGACACCTGCAGACAACAATCTTAGCGGCGGAATTGTGACGGTTCTGCCTGCACCCGTCATCACGCTCTCACCGAACACCGGACCAGACGGGACAATGGTCCTAGTTCAAGGAACAGGCTTTCCAGTTGAGGCACAATACGGGTACCCCTACGTGGGCTACATTACTGTCAACTTCGACAACATGACCCTGGGCTCCACGCTCACTCACAACGGTACCTTTGCATTCACTTTCGACATTCCTCTCTCTCAGGCCGGCGCCCATGGAGTCTTCGCCTCCGACCAAAACTCGGGAGCCCATGCCTCCTCCACTGTCACAGTACAGTCTACCTCCAATAACAGTCTGGCCCTCAGTATTGATATGGGGACAATCTACTTCCCCGGAGACGCGGCCGTAGCCTACATTCTAACGACCGTCAACGGTGCTCCAGTCGGACCCCAGAACATCCAGCTTCAAGTTGTACTCTTCAAGCCTGACGGAACAAACATCACGCTGACCGCGAGCAGAATTGGGACAGGTCTGTACAAGGCCACCTACGCCATATCTAGCACAGGACCCATTGGAACATACCTCGTTATCACAAAAGCCCACCAGACAGGCCCCCTAGACGTGTCGGCTCTGGTGAGCTTCGAAGTCAAGCTTCCCTGGCTCAGCTCAAACTCCGGGAGGATGGCAGTCGGTGCAACCGCTCTGGCGGGTCTTGGCGGGCTCGTCGCCCTCGCCTGGAAGAAGGGCTACATCCGACGGAAGAATGATGTGGCAACTCAACCCAGCGATCTCTTCTAGATTCCAATCTCGTTTCCGTGAGAGCGAGAATCACGATCGACCTCACTTCTGATTGTTGAACCGATAGATCCGTTCCTTGTGAACTAGGCTTCATTCCACACCCGTAGGATCCTAAGCCTGAAAATCCGGGCAGGTTTGAGAATCGCTGATTCCCGTGCCTATTCGTATTTGATTCGTGGATCGACGACGCCGTAGACGATGTCGCTGATCAAGTTCGCGGCTATGACTGAGAGGGCTATCATAAAGAACATGGCTTGCATTACGGGAAAATCCTTGTAGCCGATGGAATCGAACAGCCACTTGCCCAGTCCGTTCCAGTTGAAGATTGTCTCAGTAATTATCGCGCCGCTCAATATGAAACCGAACGACAAGGCGACATCGGTGATCAGCGGAAGAGAAGCGTTCTTGAAAGCATGTTTGAAGAGTACTGCTCTTTCGCCTAGTCCCTTGGCCCGCGCGGTCAGGACATAATCCTCACTCAACGCCTCCATCATCGTCGCTCTCGTCAACAGCAAAAAGCCACCGTACGAGAACAGGGTCAGAGTAGCGGCGGGAAGGAAGAGGTACTGGAGGCGGACCAGAATCTGTTGGCCGAGTGGCGGGAGTCCTTGGAAATCCCAGTTGCTTGGATAGGTTCCGCCCGCTGGAAACCAGTTTAGGGACACTGCGAACATGAAGATCAGTAGAACGCCCATGAAGAATGTAGGGAGGGAGAAGGTGGTGAGAGAACTGATTACCGAGAGGCTGTCAAGGGCTGAGCCACGCTTTCTTGAGACGACGATGCCTGAGACCGTGCCGATGACTATGGCCATAACTGTTGACGTCCCGAGCAGAAGAAGAGTGTTGGCCAGCCTCCCAGAAGATACCATCAGATAGGCCACGCCCTGGCCATTTGCGAATGAGACGCCGAAGTTGAACGTAAGCATTGCTTTGACATAGTCATAGAATCTTACCCAGAGGGTCTGGTTGTAGCCGAACTGCTCCATCAGTTTCTGACAGACGCCAGGAGGAACCTTGGGCTGACCCAGACAGGCGTATAGTGCCCCTACTTCGCCAGGCATCGCTTCGAAGATGATGAAGTTGAAGACAATGACAAACCCGATGAGGACTGTGGTGTACGCAAGGCGTTTGAGGAGAAACGAGCGTAACGTCAACTTGTACTACCGCTACTACTATTGTCAAGCCAGCGAGTTAATGCCAGCCCTTAGAACAACGCGTCCTGAAACCGGTACACGCTGTTCTCCGATTCGGGATAGCTACTAGTACTGATCTAACAGTCGTATCCGCCGCTCGGGTAGGGTGTCGTGCAACCAACCAGACCGGCCGGGTTGAGTGTTATGGTGTTCTCGTAGAGTACTGGGTTTAGTGGAAGGATGCCGACAGGTGGAGACGAAGCCCAGTTGAAAGGCGCGACCCAGTTTACGCCTACGAATCGGTTGACAATAGCAACCTGGCTGAGACCGATCGAGACGGGCCCTCCATTGGCTCCGATACCCTGCTGGAAGTGAGCACAGGGAGCGGAAGGAGTCACAGGCCTACCAAAGCAACTAGCGAGAACGCTGAAGTTCAAAAAGTCGTGTATAATATCACCGTTGTCCTGAGACCAGAAATAGAGCGCGAGATTGCAATTGCTGCGGAAGTAGGTACCGGATACGCTGGAACAAGGAGCCAGACCCTTACCGAAGCGAGTCAGAACGTAGCTGCCACCGACTGGTGGGTTTTGAGAACCGCTGGATGAGCAACTACCGCTACCGGAACTCGTCACCGTTCCACATTGCCAAGGTCCAGAGCCGACCAGAGTGTGGTTTGCGATAGGATCGTACGAGGCTGAAGTCTGGGCTAGGTTGACGTTCATCAACAGGCTACCGGACCGGACGGTGCGACCAGAGTATACTGCGCAGGATAGCACGTAGCTCCTGTAGCGGTACAAGCATTGACCCCAGAACTCCAGGCCGACGAGCCAGCACTGGTCCAGTAGGCTCCTGGCAGAACAGGAAGAGTCGGGAGTGTCAGTAGTGTGAAAGGGCTGACAGTGTTGAGGTTGATGTCGAACTGGGTCGAACTCAGAATGGTCGCACCAATCATTGGAGCCGCACCAGCACCCGCGAGGGCACCTGTTGCTTTCAGGGCTAAGTAGCTGAAGGCGACATCGAACGACGTGACCTTTCGACCGTCCTGGAAGAACATGTCACCCCGTAGTGTGAATCGGAATGACGTGGTTGTACCGGCTGGCGGCGTGTAGGTCAGAGATGGGTTTGCAAGTTGCTGTACGCTGAGGGCCATCCAGTCCACTAGTTGACCGGGGAAATCAGGACTAGGGACCATAAGAGAATCGTAGATGTTACCAACAATCCACTCGTTCCAGAGACTGTTATCGACGAAGGGATTGACTGAGCTGGTTGACTGTTTGAAACCCTGGCGTATGGTCCCCTGTTGTACCGGACCTGGATTCCAGGCGTTGAACCATGTGAAGTAGTTAGGAAGACCCGCACCAATGTTGGGGATCACTCTGTCCCAGCCGTTGTTGAGATAGCCGAACTGCGCAGTCTGCTCAAAGATTGGAAGAGTGTAAGCGTTTTTTCCGAACTGATCCTCAGCTTTGACGCCTGCGCCGATGGCAGAGAGCTGGGAGGTACCTGCACATGTTGCGGTTGAATTGTTACTAGTAGAGCCTGCAACCGGGTCGCCTGGAACGGTTATGCAAGGCGCGGACTCTATCTGGTTAGTGAGACTATCATAGCTTGTATTGCAGAGATACATGTAGTCAGGGGGACTGACCGTTGGCGCGGCGGTAGATGCGCAGGGACCGTTGGGGGGCTGAATTGAAGGAATGCTTGAAACGAACCTGCTGTTGTATCTGAAGTACAGAGAGGAGTCGAAGGCCTGTGGACCCGTCGGACTGATGTATGTAGCGGTGTACATTCCCCAGTTGAGACAAATAGAAGTTGAAATACATTGAAACAGGGGAAACAACGGACTGTGAGTGACAGTCAGGTACGTGCACGGCGTGACGTATGACCCGGTGAAGATGTAGCAAATCTGCTCAGCTATGCTGTCACCGAGGTGTAGCCGTGATGGATTGTCGTTTCTGATGAAAAAGTTGACAGTGTGAGCCGCAGCAGCAGCACTAATACCCGAAACTCTAGAATCGAGCGAGGAGACGCAACTAGCAGTACCGGTTCCACCGTCACAGCCAGTAGCTACACCGGCAGCAACAAAGTGGGCCGCGGCCGCGTTCAGGTCCTTACTGCCAGGAGCCTGCATAGCTGGATTACCATTGGCACCCGTTGCATTGGCTAGGTGATATGCGGTTCCTCCTCCAGGAAATCCTCCCGAGACGATGCAGTTGCTACCCGTCTGAGGGAACGAGGCGTCCCAAGCACATGGGTTGGCTGTCGGAAGGCTACCCACATTGTCAGATGGAATTGGTGCATCGAGCGCTACGGCTTGACCGGATATACTCGGCTCGTTCGCCGCGAACTTTGCCGTATCAATCATGTGAGCGATCCCTTGGCGTATCTGCACTCCGCAGGGAGCATTTCCAAAGTTGAAGTCGCATCCCCAGAAATTGTTGGCCAGCATGAACTGGATCTCAAAGTAGCCTGCCTCGCTTATGGTCGAGGTTATGCGAAAGTTCGGATTCGTCGTGAACGTGCCTATGAGGTCAGGTGTAAGCGGCCAATCGGTCAGGTCAATGTGGGGACTGGCTGATTGAATGTCCGTAAACTCTGCAGCTTCATCAGTAAAGATAGTAGCTGTAAGCGTGTCTTCAGCAGGACCCGAAGCAACCCAGGGACAAGGAAAAACCAGGCCCGGCCCGGGCCCGCTACTACATAAATCGAACTGAGCCCTTGCCAGCTCTAACCCCGGAACCCCCACCGTCCTAGACACAGGCCCCGGAAGGACCACCAGCGAGAACACCACTAGAAATGCGATGATAACCTTGCTGGACGATATTCTAGAAGTGAGCAAACTCAAACTCCCTCTACCGATGATCGTTCGAGAAACCTCGCGGTTCGATTCCACCGGGAGAACATGGCGATATGAGTAGAAGCTGTCCTATATCGCGAGGACAGGGACGGTTCAGCGTTCGCGACTAACCTCCTTCCCCGACGGCCCACGTAATCAAACCGAGTCTAGACGCCACCGCATTCGACTGGTCATGGAATTATGGCAATTAGATCAAGCGAAGGAAAGACTTTGTAAGCTTATCCCCTGAGGGGTCACTTGTGTTATTTTGCGTTCAAATCGTGCCTTGTTTTCTAAGAATTATCATAGCTTTCGTTGTGAGACGCGTTCGGCTAGCTGCCATGGACCTCGCTACCTCATTATGGTGACAACGTCCTTGTCGACTGGCGTATGGTCGAGTCCAACTCTCTGTCCCGCATATTTTACACTGGGGCCGGAGACGAGAGCATACTTTGCTCCCTCGCTGAATCTCGGATGAATTTTCTTGCAAACATCTCTCAGAGTCGAGCCTGCCGGAAGAATCAGCGGCTTCTCAAAATCAGGCTCACCGTCGGGACGCTTGAGGTAAATCCGGATGAAATCGAGGGTCTCCCAGATCCGCTCAGTAAGGAGGTCC
>WNFJ01694899.1_pt2 | contig 10431 bp, 9 predicted proteins | sample 5400461 | NCBI WGS metagenome assembly WNFJ01 (sample SAMN13153349, study PRJNA577476) | soil metagenome | isolation source: 115 cm saprolite on Douglas fir-dominated hillslope | place: USA:California | collected 2013-09-17
AGGCTCGAACAAGTCGGGTTTTCAGACATCGTCGAGATTCGTAATAAGGTGATGGACCTCCGCGCCCAGGGCGCAACGGTTTACCAGTTCGAAGGCGGGGAACCGTTTATGCATAGTCCCGATTTCATTAAGGACGCAATGAAGCGCGCACTGGAGGAGAACAAGACGCGCTATGCACCCTCCTCTGGTGTTGCGGAGTTGCGCGCCGCAATTGCGGAAAAACTGCGCAGCAAGAACGGAATTCCAGCGCACGAAAGCGACGTAATTATTTTGAATGGCGGAATGCAGGGACTGTTCGGCGGCTTTCAGTCCGTTGTCAACCCCGGCGATGAAGTGCTTCTGTTCTCTCCTTACTGGACTCCAATCAAAGATCTCGTCGCGCACTGCCAGGGTCGGATTGTTCTGGTGCCTACGAAAGAAGCGCGCGAGTTTGGTTTTCAACAGACGCTCAAACGATATCTGAGCGAACGAACCCGAGCCATCTATTACAACACGCCGCAGAACCCCACGGGTGTAGTCTTTACTCAAGAAGAAGCAAGAGCTGTTGCGCAATTTGCACAGGAGCGAGATCTCATGGTGATAGCTGATGAGGCTTACGAAGATCTTGTTTACGATGCCGAACATTTCTCGATTGCATCGCTTGAGGGAATGTTTGAACGCACGATCACCTCCTTCACATTTTCGAAATCGTACGCGATGACCGGTTGGCGTTTAGGTTACACGGTGGCAGCACAGCCGTGGATGACGGGCTTGCGCAAGACAACTCTCTATTCTTCGAATGGTGTTTCCACCCCGACGCAATGGGCGGGCCTCGCGGCTTTCAGTACGAGATCAGATATGCTGGAAAACAATCGCGTTGCTTACCGCGAGAGACGTGATCTACTTTTCGCCGGACTCAATGGACTAGGTCTTCATTGTGAGAAACCGGCGGGCGCGTTCTATGCCTTTCCGGATGTCAGCAGGATTAGCAGCAACAGTCGTGAGGCCGCTGAGATCCTTCTGGACCGCGCTCAAGTGTCGACGGTCCCCGGAATAGTCTTCGGCGCGGATGGTGAAGGCCACCTGCGCTTCTCTTTCTCGACATCCATAGAAACAATCGAAGCAGGTCTCGAATCACTTCGTCAGAACCTCTAAAAAGATGAAGGATCAAGAGAATCGACAAGGTAGCTTATCAGCCCCCGACTCAATTAAGGATATCTCCTCACGTGGCGAATTTGACTTCATAAACAAACTTCGGCAGCGCGCTGGTCCATCTTTCGTCTCACATCCCGCATCTCTGATAGCCGGCATCGGCGATGACGCGGCGGTCATCCGCACGCTTGGCGGCAATGACACCGTTATAACGACTGACCTGCTGGTTGAGGATATTGATTTTCGTCGTGCGTCGGCGCCCGCTCGTCTCCTGGGACATAAGGCGCTCGCAGTCTCTCTCTCCGACATTGCCGCAATGGGTGCGCGCCCTCGTTGGGCACTTTTGTCGATCGCCGTTACGGAAGATCTTTGGAATACGGACTTCGTCGACAAACTTTATGAGGGGTTGTTTGAGCTCGCGCAGCGCTACGACGTCAGTCTGGTCGGCGGCGACACCTCGCGCACGCCGGAAAAAATTGTTATCGACTCGATCGTGGTGGGTGAGTGTAAGCCGGGTTTCTCAGTTTTTCGTTCGGGCGCAAAGCCAGGCGATCACCTCTTTGTTACCGGGACACTGGGCGGCGCGGCTGCCGGTTTGCGATTGATTGATCGCGGCGCGCGTTGGCCTGAACAAATTTCGACGACTGATTCACATTCGCTCGAACAATTACTAGTGCGTCATCTTCGACCCGAACCACGCGTCGGCTGGGGGCTGGTCCTCGGTCAAGAACGGTTGGCATCGGCTCTGATTGACATCAGCGACGGACTCTCGTCGGATCTGAATCATCTTTGTAACGAGAGCGGTGTGGGAGCGCTCGTGGAGTCATCACAGATCCCGATCGATAGCTTTGTAGCTGAGCTGTGTGGCCGGCGCGCTTTGGATCCTCTGATGCTCGCGCTGCATGGGGGCGAAGACTTTGAACTGCTGTTCACGGTGAGACCCGAGAGTGTTGCCCGGTTGCCGCGACGAGTGGATGGAGTTGCAGTAACATGCATCGGTGGGATAAGGGAGTCGTCTGAAGGTGTCAATATCTCGGAGGGCGCCCGTGTATGGAAGCTCGATTCAGGTGGTTGGGAGCATTTCAGGAAAGTGTGATGTCCGATAAACTTCAGTTTGTCGCGGTATCGATATAGCGTCACTCAATCCAGAATTGTACGCTCAACTACAGAACAGGAAGCGGTAGCGACCTGGCCGTTTCGCAACACACAAGCCTTAGTTGAGCGGTACCGAAACGGCCAGGTCGCTACCGCTTCCTGTTCTGTAGTTGAGTCGCTGTGCAACTCACATCTAAATAGCTTAACCTATTATTCAGAGCATTACATCCTTGCGTTTTCCCCTAATACTTTCCTAGACTGCAACACCGCGCCACCCGCTTGTAGCAGGTCGCTACTAAGTCCGGTAGCGCGGTTCCCAGGACTACCAGAACCCGCCTGCTACCGCAGGCGGTACTGACTTGGAGAGCTTGTCATGGCGACCATCTTGTATGTTTAGATTTCGCAACACACTTTCTGGCCGAGTCGAAGAATTTCACCCGCTACGTGAAGGCGAGGTCAACTTTTATTACTGTGGTCCAACCGTTTGGCACTATGGCCACATCGGTAACTTCCGCTCAAACGTCGCTGCAGATATCCTGCGACGCTATCTGAAATTCAAAGGCTTCAAAGTCAAACATGTAATGAACATCACGGACGTCGAGGATCGCATCATTGCGAAGTCACAGCAGGCCGGTTTGAGTATCGACGATTACACCGCGAAATACATCGACGCACTTTGGGAAGACTTCGATGCGCTCGGTTGCGAACGACCCGACGTAGTGCCCCGCGCCACACGACACATTCCCGAAATGGTCTTGCTCATTGAGAAGCTGCTGGCAACAAATCATGCCTACAAGTCCGACGGCTCGATCTACTATCGCATCTCTTCCTTTCCGGAATACGGAAAGCTCTCGAAGATCAACTTCGCAGGCAATATTGCAGGAGCCAGCGAACGCGTCGATGCGGACAAGTACGAAAAGGAAGATGCTCGCGATTTTGCATTGTGGAAAGAACCGGCTTCAACTAGTGAGCCCGCATGGGACACAGAGATAGGTCGGGGCCGGCCCGGCTGGCACATCGAGTGCTCGGCAATGTCAATGAAGTATCTGGGTGAGACTTTCGATATTCATGCAGGTGGGATTGATCTTGTCTTCCCTCATCACGAAAACGAAATTGCGCAGAGCGAGGGCGCAACGGGAAAACAGTTTGTGCGCTACTGGATCCACTTCGAACATCTCAAAGTGGAAGGCGAAACGATGTCGAAGTCGAAGGGAAACTACTATACGTGTTCCTTACAACAAGCAGCTCAACTTCACCTTCGACGCGCTTGCCGGTGCGGAAAAAACGGTTGCCAGTTTACGCGATTTTCGTGCTCGGTTGAGTGAAGCAAAGACGGAGCCCGGTATGAACGATGCATTGCATCAAGCTTCGTTGCGCGCACTCCAGGAATTCGAAGAAGGCATGGATGATGATCTCAACACGTCGATAGCGCTGGCTGTGATTCATAATCTCTCACGAGTGGTGAATACGGCCCTCGCGCGTAAACAGGTTAAGGAAGACAACAAACGTGAGTTGCTCGAATTGTTGGCGCGCATCGATACGGTGCTCAATATATTTGGTGACGAGCAATGCGAGATGCTCGATAGCGAGGTTCAAACATTGATAGATAAACGCCAGGAGGCGCGTCGTCGCCGCGATTTTGGCCGTGCGGACGAGATTCGAGACGAGTTGGCCCGCCGCGGAATCATCCTCGAAGACACAAAAGACGGTGTGCGCTGGAAGCGGAAGTAATTGAGATACATTGAACGAAATTCAGCTGGAAACCGACCGACTCATCCCTGATCCATCCTGAAAACAAGAGTTCAATACGTGTCGCCGAGCGCCTCGGAGAAGAACTCGAAGGTCAAACAGAACTGATGGGCCACGATGTACTGATTTATGGAATCGACCGACCAGGCAGATGACCAGGTCAAGCTGATCGCTCTACTGCAACTCGCCTATTCCGGCGAGCTGGCAGCCGGTTATGCCTATCGCGGTCATTGGCATTCGGTAACCGACGCGGAAGAACGAGCACGTATCGAAATTATCGAAAACGAAGAATGGCATCACCGCGATCTCGTCGGTCAGATGCTCAAGAGTTTGAGTGCCGGACCAAACAGGGTGCGGGAGATTCGCGCTACTATTGTCGGCCGGGTACTCGGCGTGCTTTGTCACATCAGCGGTTGGTTAGTCCCAATGTACGGCGCCGGCAAACTTGAGAGCCAAAATATTCGCGAATACGAAACGGCGGCGCGTCATGCTCGTAGCTGCGGTCGCACGGAGTTCATTGATTGTTTGTTGACTATGGCCGAAGTTGAGTGGGAGCACGAACACTATTTCCGGTCCCGCGTATTGCAGCATCCATGGGCGGCGCGTTTGTCAATTTGGCCCAAGCCACCACCCAAGGAGACGATTCGTAGCTCATTTGAACATGAGTTGATCCCTCTCTGAAGCTCAGAGGTCTGCAGATTACGCAGAACAAAATCAGGATGCAGCGACAGTGTGCGGGACCAGGTAACAGCAAGACAGCGAGTCTCCATAAGAGACTCTCTGTGTGGAAACCGAAATCATTGGTCATATATCATTTGACATTTTTCATTTTTCATTGGCTGGAACCTCGAGAAAAGGTTCAAGCTGACGGTGGCCTAAATGCGAGTTTTAATAGACACCGAAGCCCTTCCAAATGGACAAATGAGAAATGTCAAATGATATATGACCAATGATTTGAGTTATTTGAGAAAGCTATGTACAAATCCGCAACTCTCCTCCTGATCGTGATTCTCGTCACTCCTTCTGCCATCGCCCAAAAGCCCAATAAACAAGGACTAGCCGCGCAGGTGAAGGCGGAATTTCTTCACGCATGGAACGGTTACAAGAAATATGCCCGGGGGCACGACGACCTGCGCCCTCTGACAAAGACCTATCATGATTGGTACGAACAGCCGCTGTTGATGACGCCGGTTGATGCACTCGACACGATGATCATCATGGGAATGAAAGATGAAGCTGCGAGGACGAAGCAGTACATCATCGAGAACCTTTTCTTTGACAAAGACATTTCCGTCCAGAATTTCGAAATCACAATTCGCCTGCTCGGTGGCCTGCTTAGCAACTATCAACTCACTGGCGACAAACGCCTGCTGCAACTGGCGGAGGACCTGGGAAACAGATTGTTACCCGTCTTCGACTCTCCCACCGGTATGCCATATCGGTTCGTCAATCTCAAAACCGGAAAGGTCACCGGGCCCGTAAGCAATCCGGCCGAGACTGGTACTCTGTTAATTGAGTTTGGGACGCTGAGCAAACTTACGAACAAGGCCATCTTCTATGACAAGGCGAAACGCGCTTTGGTGGAAACATATAAAAGGCGTTCACCAATCGGTCTCGTAGGAGAAGGCATAAACGTTGAAACCGGCAATTGGACCAACACCGACAGTCACATCAGCGGCGCGATCGACAGTTACTATGAATATCTGTTGAAGTGTTGGGTATTATTTGGCGACCAGGATTGCAGGCGAATGTGGCTCGACAGTATTGGCGCGATAAACAAATACCTCGCGGATGAAGTGCCACGCGACAACCTTGGGTTTCCTGGGAAGGTATCTGTCAACGAACTTTGGTATGGCCATGCTGACATGAACACCGGCGCTCGCGCCGCAACAACTTACGGTGCGCTTGACGCTTTCTTTCCCGCAGTCCTGGCGCTGTCCGGCGATTTGAAGCGAGCGAGCCGCCTACAAGAGTCCTCATTCAAGATGTGGAACCTGCGGGGGATCGAACCTGAGGAAATAGACTACCGGGCGATGAAGATCACATCTCCCGGTTACCCGCTACGGCCCGAAATCGTGGAATCAACTTATTATCTTTATCACTACACCAAAGACTCTAAGTATCTACGCATGGGCGAGGGGCTTTGGAAGGACTTCGTTAAGCATTGCCGAACAGATGAAGGCTACGCGTCACTGAAGAGTGTGGTTACAAAAGAAAAAGCCGACTCAATGCAGAGTTTTCTATTCGCGGAAACGTTTAAGTATTTCTATTTGTTGTTCGCTCCGATGAAGACGGTCAACTTCGATAAAGTTATCTTCAACACCGAAGCGCATCCGATGAGAAAGCAGACAGCAGACAGCAAACAGTGAACAGCAGACAGCCGAAGTAGACAGTAAACAGTAAACAGTAAAGGTCTCACTAGTCAGCTCCGACGGTCATGCTCAGCCATTCCAGCAAACATTGCAGAAGGGTTCGGCCGAGGAGGCAATAGAGAGATTGCTCGGTTCTTGCAGATCGCGATGGGCTCAGCTTACGAGGCTGAGTACCATCTCTTGCTGGCGAGTGATCTTGCTCTGTTAACAACGGCCAGCTATGAGCGGCTGGAACCTCAAGTTATTGAGGTGAAGCGCATGCTCGCCGCCCTTTTAGCGAAGGTCCGATCGGATCGTTGATCGCAAAACAGCAAACAGTGAACAGCATACAGTAGACAGCCGGAGCCTTCGTCCTTGAACTCGCTGGTTTGCTGTCTGCTGTCTGCTGTCTGCTGTCTGCTGTTCGCTGTTCGCTGTTCGCTTATTTCGACGTCACTCCCAGATTGAACAAGAGAAAGGAATAGATGTCGGTCGTCTGCTCAATCGACTTCGTCGTGTTGCTGGCCCCGTGGGCGGAGTTCGTGTCGATGCGAATCAGGATCGGATTGTCGCAACCCTGCGCGGCCTGCAGCGCTGCCGCATACTTGAAATTGTGAGCGGGCACCACTCGGTCGTCGTGATCCGCCGTAGTGATCAATGTTGACGGATACTTCGTTCCTGCCCTGACGTTGTGAATTGGCGAGTAGGCATAGAGCGCTTTGAATTCCTCTTCGTTTTCGCTGGACCCATAGTCGGCAATCCAGTTCCAACCAATCGTGAACTTGTGAAAGCGCAACATATCCATCACGCCTGCCTGCTCAACCACGACCCGGAATAATTCCGGCCTCTGATTGGAAACGGCGCCCACCAGTAGACCACCATTTGATCCCCCCTGAATCGCCAGCCGGCTTGGCGAGGTGTATTTATTCGCAATCAGGTATTCGGCTGCGGCGATGAAATCGTCAAACACATTCTGCTTTTTGAGTTTTGTTCCCGCTTCATGCCACTTCTCGCCATACTCGCCGCCACCGCGCATGTTTGCCGAGGCGTAGACCACGCCCTGTTCGAGCAAGGCCAGGCGGAGCGAACTAAAGGCCGGCGCGGTTACGATGTTGAAACCGCCATAACCGTAAAGGAGTGTGGGATTGTTGCCATCGAGTTTGAGACCCTTCTTGTAAACAAGAAACATCGGGACACGCGTGCCGTCCTTGCTGTTGTAGAAGACCTGCTTTGTTTCGTACTCAGTAGGAACAAAACCAGGAATATCGACAGTTCGAAACACCCTCGACTTCTTTGTCGAGATGTCATACTCGTAGATAGTCGGTGGAAAATTGAACGAGGTGAAACTATAGAAGACATACTTGTCATCTTTCAGGCCACCGAACCCGCCGGCCGTACCGGGCCCTGGCAACGCAATCTCGTTTTCGAGTTTGCCATCCAGGCCGAACACATAGGCGCGAGTCGAGACGTCCTTTCGCCACGAAGCGAAGAGCTTGCCGCCGGCGGTGCCCACACCTTGCAGCGGTTCAGATCTCTCCGGTAAAACGTCTTGCCAGTTTTTCTCATCCGGATTTCTCGGGTCAACAAGGATGACTCTGCCGTTTGGTGCGCTCTTGTCGGTGCGGATCAGGAATTTGTCCCCGACGTTGTCGATCACACCATAGCTGATGTCGCCAATGTCAGCGATGATGGGACTGAAGTTTTTCTCACCCTTTGATAGATCACGATAGAAAACTGCATTCCCCTTCTTACCCTTGCCTCGCTCGGAAATACTTAGAATTGCGAATCGCTCGTCTTCGGTTGTACTGACGTTCTGAAACCTCTGCGGGTGTTCCTTGTCGTCGTACACGAGTTCGTCTGCCGATTGCGGCGTGCCGACCTTGTGGAAGTAGACTGCCTGATATTCATTCTTCGTGGTGAGTTCTTTGCCCTTCTCCGGTGCTGGATAACGACTGTAGTAGAACCCATCGCCCTGCCACTCAACACCCGACGCCTTTAACCATTGGAGATCGTCAGAGAGACCTTTGCGCGTGCCGACTTCCATGACACGAATCTCAACCCAATCTGATCCGCCCTGCGATACGCCATAAGCGAGGTACTTACCGTCCTTCGAAAGCGAGAAGACACTCAACACAGATGTGCCGTCGGCGGAAAACTTGTTGGGATCCAGAAAGACTTCCGGAATGCCATCCAATCCTTTTTGCACATAGTAAACGCTTTGGTTTTGCAACCCATCATTCTTTGTAAAAAAGTAGGTGTCGCCGCGATGAAACGGCGCAGAGATTCTTGGATAATTGACTAGTTGGGTCAGTCGCGCTTTCAGTTTTTCGCGGTAAGGGATCGTGTCCAAATAAGCAAATGTGACCTTGTTCTGAGCTTGAACCCAGGCCTTTGTCTCTGTGGAGTTCTCGTCCTCGAGCCAACGGTAAGGGTCCGGCACCTTCACACCGAAGTAGTCGTCAACCTGATCGCCCTTTTTTGTTTCGGGATAAGTGAGCTTTGTTTCGGCCGCGGTGTTGACTCCGGAAGAACTGTTCGGGGCAGCGGAAAGCTTTTGGCCGTTCTGCGCTCCCGTGCGCCGCGCAAGCGGGAAAAGCGACAGGACAAATAAAAAAACCGCCATTAGAACCAGCGGAAACAGACTTCGTCTGAAAACAGGAACAGCAAATTGAGAACTATTTTTCATGAATGTTTATCTCCGATGGGCAAGGTTGCGCGATTTGCCGGATACTCTAATTGAGTTGTGAGAAAAGTTCAAAGTCGTCGGAAAGTGACGTCCACCGATTACGCATCAGCTATTATTAGTCACTCGAACCTACTTGATGGAGAAACAACATGAGGGTTGATGAAATCGCACCAGATATATTTCGCCTGTCCTTATTCGTTCGCGAGATGAATATCCAGTTCAATCAGTTCCTCGTGCGAGACGAGGAGCCGTTACTCTTTCATACCGGGATGCGTCAGATCTTTCCCGAGGTGCGCGAAGCAGTGGCGCGAGTTATCGATCCTGCGAGCGTGCGCTGGATTGGCTTCAGCCATTTTGAATCCGATGAATGCGGTGCACTCAACCAATGGCTCGATACGGCGCCGCAAGCAACTCCTCTTTGTGGTTTCGTTGGCGCCAATGTGAGTGTCAACGATTTTGCAGACCGACCAGCGCGCGCAATGAATAACGATGAAGTGCTTACAACAGGCAAGTATCGTTTTCGTTTTCTGGCGACACCTCATGTGCCACATTGCTGGGAGGCAAGTCTACTGTTTGAGGAAACCGCGAGAACCCTGTTCAGTTCCGATCTCTTTTTTCATTGGGGCGATGCTGAACCAAAGACCTCTTCGGATGTTGTAGACCGATTCAAGCAAGGCCTAATCGTTGATCAGCAGGGACCTTTTGCTAACGCGTATCCCTATACGTCGTTAACCGACGCAACGCTGCATCGTCTGGCGGCACTGAAACCGAAAACTATTGCTTTGATGCACGGTTCTAGTTTTGAAGGGAATGGCGAGCAGGCACTTAACGATCTGGCAGTCGTAATGAAGGAAGTGCTGGGGGGATCTTAGGATTCAATTGGTATAGCCGATGCGCCAGTGATAGAATCCTTTCATAATCCGATGTTCGACCCGCAGCCATTACACTTTCGTCCCCTTGAGTCCCGCGCAGATCTCTTCGCGGACTAATTTCCTGTCTCATACCGCACTTTTCGCTATTAAGGCAGAAAGTCTTAGGAATCTCTCGACTTTTCGCCAGCTATTGCCGATTTTTCTCGAGGAAGGATCGGCTAATTGACAAGGAGAAAGAACATGTCTACCAGCCTCATCGCACCGCCGAAGCGGCCGCAAATCAAGACTGCCCTACCCGGCCCAAAGGGCAAACAGATCGTTGAGGCTGATGCCAGGTTTGTTAACCCGGCCTACCCGCGGCCTTCGTTCAAGCTCGTGGCCGAGCGCGCGAGCGGCGTTTGGGTCGAAGACGTCGACGGGAATGTCTTCCTCGACTGCAATGCCGGAGTTGCAGTCTGCTCGACCGGTCATTGCCATCCGGCCGTAGTGAAGGCGATACAGGACCAGGCTGCAGAAATGATTCACATGTGCGGCACGGACTACTACT
>WNFJ01013520.1_pt1 | contig 10430 bp, 9 predicted proteins | sample 5400461 | NCBI WGS metagenome assembly WNFJ01 (sample SAMN13153349, study PRJNA577476) | soil metagenome | isolation source: 115 cm saprolite on Douglas fir-dominated hillslope | place: USA:California | collected 2013-09-17
GCGCTTCGAGCAAGGGCGGCAGGAGGCGTGGACGAAGGAACAGGAGCTGCTGGAGCGCTTGCGGGCCTTGCCGGACGGAGAGCAGAAAGCCGAAGAGGCCAAGCGGATGATCGACCGCGTTCGGACCTTCATCGGGTACCGGGAGTATCCAAAGTACGGCATGGTCAGCCGCTACTTCGTTTACAAGCAGGCCTTGCTGAAAGAGGCCGGGCGCCTCGTTCAGGCACATGTGCTTCGTGAGAAGGAGGACATCTTCTACCTCACGTTTCAGGAGCTCCACGACATCGTGCGCACGGACCAAGTGGATGATCAGCTCATCTCCCAGCGCAAGGACGCGTTCAGGTCGTATCAAGCGCTGACGCCGCCCCGGGTGTTCACTTCGGATGGCGAGGTCTTCGCCGGGGCGTACCGACGCGATGACGTGCCGACCGGCGCCCTGGTCGGCCTACCGGTTTCCGCCGGGACCATCGAGGGGCGGGCCCGCGTCATCCTGGACATGGCGGAGGCCGATCTCGAACCGGGCGACATCCTGGTCACGGCCTACACGGACCCCAGCTGGTCGCCCTTGTTCGTCGCGATCACGGGCCTGGTGACGGAGGTCGGGGGCCTGATGACCCATGGCGCAGTGATCGCACGGGAGTACGGTTTGCCGGCCGTCGTGGGCGTGGAACATGCCACCCGGCTGATCCAAGATGGGCAACGGATCCGCGTGAATGGAACGGACGGGTACGTCGAGATCTTGCCCTAGCCCTACCAGGGCCGTGAACAAATGTTGAACAGATGCGCTCGACGCGTCTAGGGTTCAAAAAGTGTTCATGGGAGCTGGGCTCACTGGATTCGAACCCCAGATCCAACGACGGAGACCGATCAGACGGGTTAGTCGGCGCCTCTCAACCGAAGGAAGACTTCGGGCGCTTGGAGGATCTTTTCCGTCCGGCTGTTCGGGATGTGGATCCGCACACCGGGATGGGCCGCTGTTCCGAAGTCCCAGCCTTCGAGGTACCGTGAGCGGATCTCCGCGATGGTCTTGACGCCGGCCGTGCTCGACCCGTTGGTCATCCAGACCGTCGGCTCGCGCGCATTGGCGTAACCCAACCCGACTTCGGTTCCGCTGTCCCGGAAGAACCGCAGAGCGGCGAGCGCGGTATCGGGTGGGACCAGATCGTTGGAGCTCTCGGCAACCTGTTGCAGCGTCGGCATCTCGCCCTGGGCCACAGTGGTCCGCACCTGCATGCGGGCCTTGAGATGTTGTGAACGCTCTCGTTTCTTTTGCTCGCTCGCCACCTGCTGGATCTGGACCCGCAGCCGGCCCAGGGCTTCCTCCAGGGGCGCCATCTCAGCCATGATTTCCCGTACCCGGCGCGCCAGGTCTTCATCAGACGCCTGGTCAAGGCTCGCATGCTCTGCCATCGACATACAATTATTGGCCAGCGTGTCAGTCGCTCAAGCGTCGACCGGCCAGCTCAAGGATGCCATCGGCACCCGGATCGATGCATTGCGGCCGGAGCTCGAACGAGTCAGTCGAGACATTTACGCGAATCCAGAGATCGCCTACGAAGAACACAAGGCCGTCGGCTGGCTGGCCGAGCTGCTCAAGAAGCACGGTTTCAGTGTCGAGGTGGGCGTTGCCAACACCCCGACCGCGTTCGTCGCCACGCGCCGCAATGGCACCGGGCCGACGGTCGCCTTCCTCTCGGAGTACGACGCGCTGCGTGGTCTCGGGCACGGCTGCGGCCACAACCTGATCGCCATGGCCTCCGCCGGCGCCGGGATTGCGCTCGCCGATGCGCTCGACCGGCTGCGCGGACGGGTGCTCGTCATCGGCACGCCGGCCGAGGAGGGCGGCGGCGGGAAGATCCGGCTGATCAAGGCCGGCATCTTTCAGGAAGTCGACGCGGCCATGATGTTCCACCCTGACACGAAAACCCAGGTGCTGCACTGGGCGCTGGCGGTCACCCACATGCACTTCGAGTTCATCGGGCGGGCAGCGCATGCGTCGGGCGACCCGGAAAAGGGTATCAACGCGCTCGATGCCTTCGTCCTCGCCTACAACGGGATCAGCCTGCTGCGCCAGCAGATCCGAGAAGGTAGCCGGCTCCATGGCTACCTTAAAGAAGGGGGCACCGCGCCCAACATCATCCCCGAGCGAACCAGCGGCGAGTTCCTGGTGAGGGCGCGCGACCAGGCGTACATGGAAGAGCTGCTCCAGAAGGTGAAGAATATTTTCCAGGCGGCGGCGCTGGCCACCGGTTGCAGTCTGAAACTCACCTTCGATGAGTCGCCTTACTCGGACCTTCGCAACAACGCCGTGCTGGCCCGGCTGTTCGAGGAGAACATGCGCCGTGTCGGGCTCGACCCCGTGGAGGGTGTGCCGTGGGAAGGCGCGGGGTCCACTGATATGGGCAACGTCAGCCACGTCGCGCCGGCACTCCATCCGACGGTGGCGATCGCATCGGCCGATGTGCCGGGTCATTCGCAGGCCTTTTTGGAAGCCTCCGGCTCCCTGCGTGGCTACCAGGCGATGATCGACGCCGCCAAGGCGCTGGCGATGACCGGCGCGGATTTGCTCGCCGACCCGAGCCTGGTCGAGCAGGCGAAAGTGGAGTTCCGCCGAGCCTGAGCCCGCTTCGGCGAAACTAAGCCCATGATCAATGAGCGCTACCGCGAGGATCGCGAGCGCCGCCGCCTCGGCAGCCTCACGGTGTTCTCCGGCCCGACCCACTCCGGCAAGACCAAGAAGCTGGAGGCCGAAGCCGAGCGCGCCCAGCGGCAGGGACGGCGCACGCAGCGGCTTACCGGTCCGGCGGACGCCAACCAGTTGCTGGACCAGCTCGACCCCGCCGGCGAGCTTGTCACCGTCGACAACGCGCAGCAGTTCGACGACCGCTTGGTGGACGTGCTGAACGACCTGGCCACCATCCATCGGGTCGACGTCGTGGTCGCCGGCTGGGAACTCGACTACGCCGGCCAACCCGCCGGTCCGATGCCCGAGTTGATGTGCGCAGCCGATTTTGCCCTCAAGCTCGACGACGGCGTTTGCGCCCAGCCGGGCTGCCGCAACCTGGCCAGCCGGACGCAGCGGTTCAATGCCGTTAATGGCGGGGCGGAGCGCTTCCTTCCCGTCTGTCGGCGCCACCACACCGCGCAACCTCGCGCGCTCAGCTTCCAGGAAGTGTGGTTCGACGAACCCTCGGGCGGCCTCGACGTCATCAGCGGTTGCATGTTCAGCGGGAAGACGCAGGAACTGATCCGTCGTCTCGACCAGGCGCATTACGCCGGGTCCTCGATCCAGGCATTCAAGCCCGCGCTCGACGACCGCTACGCGCTGGAGGCTGTCGCCTCGCACCGCGAGATCCGTTTCCCGGCCATTGCCGTTCCGGATGTCGCCGCGTTGCGCGCGCAGCTGCGAGACGACACCCGCGTGATCGGCATCGACGAGGCGCAGTTCTTCGGGCCGGAGATCGTGAGCCTGGCGGAGGAGCTGGCCGACCGCGGCATTCACGTGATCGTCGCCGGTCTCGATCTGGATTTTCTCGCCCGACCCTTCGGGCCGATGCCGCTCCTGGCCGCCTACGCGGACCGGCTGACGAAGCTCCAGGCCTCCTGCCAGTACCCCGGTTGCGGATCGCGGCAGGCGAGTCGCACCCAACGGCTCGTAGACGGAGCGCCCGCATCGGCCGATACGCCGCTCATCGTCGTGGGCGGCGCGGCGACTTATCAGGCGCGCTGCCGCCATCACCATCGGATCGGCGTCGTGGCCAAGCCCGAATCCGTCTTACTGGTCGAGGAGTCAGCCGACCTCTAATCCGCGAAGGTGCTCGTTGCCGAAGAGCACGCCGAGCGCCGCCACGGCCACAGCGCCGCCGACCGAGATCGTCATCGCCGCCAGCCAGGTCGTGAAGACCGGGAACCCGGTCGCACCGGCGAGGGCCAGCGAGATCACGAGCAGCAGCGCGCTGCCCCCGGTGATCACAGCAAACAATCCCATCCCGATGAAGACGCCCAAAGGATTCAGCATCCGGCGCGCGTCCGTCCAGTCGAAGCGAGCGAAGACCGCGCCGATCCCGACCATCAGCGTGGTCACCGTCGCCGCCTGCGCGATCGCGAGCAGAATCGCCGTCGCCGCCCAGATCCAGCCAGGCCGGATTACGATCTCGGCGACCAGGGTCACGAGCGCCACCAGGAACGCGGTCGGCAGGGCGGCCGACCAGACCTTGCCCTGCAAGAAGCGCAGCGTCGTGTTGGGCGACACGGCGTAGACCCAGATACTCTTGCCCTCCAAACTGACGGCGGTCAGCCCGAGCGAGATGCTCAAGGAGAAGAGCAGGACCCAACCGGGGACCAGGCCGAGCATGGCGGCCGCCGGGCCTTCACCGAGGCTTTGGATGGAGCCGAGCAAACGGGGAAAGCGCAGCCCGAAGATGATGAAGATGAACACGACCGGCATCGCAAACCGCAGGAGCTGGGCGAGATCACGGGTTCGCATCCGCCAGTCCTTGATCACGATCGACGCCAGCAGCGGGTTCAGCAGCGGCAGCGCGCCGCTGATGCGACGGCTCCGTTGCGCCGCCGGATGGCGACGTCGCGGCGGGACCGCCTGGATCCATCCGGCCAGGTAGAGCCGGCCGCTGAGGATCGTCCCGGCGACGAAGATCGCGGCTGAAACGGCGAGCAGCAGAAGCGCCCACTCGGCGGTGGCGAGCCAGTCGCCGCGAAGAACCGCGGCTCCGCTTCGCCCCGCCCAGCCCGACGGCAGGAATGGCGCGCCGGCTGCGGGAATATCCGGCAGCGCCGGTGGTACCCCGGGCCGGCGCGCGAAGCCGGAATCGCGCAGGGCCGGATTGAGCAGGAAGTTGAGGAGGTTGATGCCGAGCGCGAGGACGACGCCGAACACCGTCAAGACCTCCCGCCCCCGTCCGACCGGAATGAATCGGACGAGTAGCAGGCTCAGCACCGAAATGATGACGACGATGAAGACGGGGTAGAGCAGGTAGAGCGCGGCGAAGACCACCGGGATCACCGGGTTGTGGAGGGCGATCGCGAGGACGATCAGCGCTGGGGCGGTAAACAGCAGGCTGAGCAGCATGAGTCGCAGCACCTGGGTCACCATTCGCCCGGCCAGGACGCTCTCCACCGGGTTCGGCGCGACGAGCAGCAGGTCCAGGTCCGGATTGAGGAGCAGGGCATTGAGGCTGAACAGCAGGCTGCTGAACACCAGGACCGCGGTGTAGCCCAAAAACGCGAGGCTGAGCAGGTGGACGACATCGATCCCCACCAGCGCCCGACTGGACGCCTGGATGCCGGCCCAGGTGATGATCGCCTCCCACGACCAGGCGAGCACGATGATCGCGGCACCGACGATCGCGCCGGCGAGGCGGCCGGCCTGGCGGCTGCGGAAGGTCTGGTTGATGAACATCTGCAGCTGGGCGCGCCAGAGCAGCAGCCCGACCGCGAGGCCGCCGACGACCCGGGCGATCGGGTTAGCTCTCGAGTCCACGCAACACGGCGCTGACGTCTTCCTCGCGGCTCCCCGTCAGCTCGAGGAAGATCTGCTCCAGCGATTGCCCGTCCTGTCCCACCATGTGCCGCAGTTCCTGCAGGCTCCCCATCGCGACCAGACGGCCGTGATTGATGATGGCGAGCCTCGTGCACATCCGCTCCGCGATCTCCAGGATGTGCGTCGACATGAACACCGTTTTCCCTTCCTTGCAGAAGTCCTGGAGGATGTCCTTCATCTGGCGAGCGCTCTGCGGATCGAGGCCGACCGTGGGCTCATCGAGGAAGAGGACCTGGGGGTCATGCAGCAGGGCCGCGGCCAGCGACACCTTCTGCCGCATGCCTCGGGAGTAGCCGGAGAGGAAATCGTTCCCGCGCTCGTGGAGGTCGAAGAGTTTGAGCAGCGTCTCGATCCGTCGATCACGAAGGCGTCGCTCGACGTGATAGAGGTCACCGGAAAACTCCAGGAACTCTCGGGCGCTGAGCTTGTCGTAAAGCGTCGCTGCGTCCGGCACGTACCCGATGCGCGCCTTCGCCATCTCCGGCTCCGCCAGGATGTCGATGTCGGCGACGCGGGCGGTGCCACTGGTCGGGCGGAGGAGGCCGACCAGCATCTTGATCGTGGTCGTCTTGCCCGCGCCGTTCGGCCCGAGGAAGCCGAAAAGCTCCCCGGCCCCCACCTCCAGATCGAGGTCCTCCACGGCCGTCAGGCTGCCGTAGCGCTTGCTCAGGAGCCGGGTGGAGAGCACCGTGCCAAGTCTAGCGGGGGAGCCCGAAAAACCCGCCTAAAATGGGCCTCGAGGGGCAGGCTCCCCGAATTCAGCCTGAACTGGGGATGTGGCGGCCCCGGCGTAACAGGTTTTGCACTGTTACAGCGTTGTTGCCTTGACCCACACGAAAAGGCCGGTCAGCACAGATGGAGGCAGAACCGCAGGAGGGCGAACTCGGCGTCCTTGTCAGCAGCCCGGAGTTCGCGCGGATGGTGGATCGGTTCGAAGCCTCTACCGGGCTCAAGCTCCAGGTTTTCGACCTTGACGCCCATCCGCTGACGCCGGTCGAAGACTACCCGCGCTACTGCCGGCTGCTCCAGGAGCGGAAGGCTTGCCCGCTCTACAACGACCCCGACTTCCTGAAGCACAGCGAGGAAACGATCGCGGTCTGCAAGTCGGGCGTCGGGCACTTCATCGCCCCGATCCGCAACGAAAAGGAAGTCCAGATCGGGGGCGTCCTGGGTCCAGCGGTGAAGTTCGGTCAGAACTCGGTTGAAGAGTTTGCCGAGCTGGCCTTTCGTCTCAAGATTTTCCCCGACGAGCTGATCCAGGCCGCCGACGCTGTCCAGGAGCACGACGCCGAGAGGCTGTTGGGGGCAGGGGAGCTGGTCTCGGTTGGCCTCAGCCTGCTCGCCGAGATGCAGGCCAAAGAGCGCGTCGGGAACACGCTGCGCCGACTGCAAGCGCAGATCGCCGAGTCGAACTCCCAGATGCTGTCGCAGCATGTCGTCGATGCCCTCCTCTACCTGACGCGCGCCGACTATGGGTTGGTGCTGATGTTGGACGACAATGGAGCGGACCTCGCCTCCGGATATGACCAGCCCTCATCCGACCATCTGGTCGAGGCGAAGCGCCGCTTGCTCGAGGGGATCGCCGAATGGGTCAGGCACGCCGACCGCAGCGTCACCGTGCCCGACATCTCGAAGAGCGCCTGGTCTCGATACCTGACCAACGACGTGGTCAAGGAAGGCAGTATCGTCGGCGTGCCGATACCCGTGCCAAAGGGTGGCGGAACCTTCGGCGCCATCGTGGTCGGCTTCGACCGGCCGCGCGAAGACCTCGAGGAACCGCTGAGCGCGTTGGAGAGTTTTGTCGGCGAAGGTCTGTACAGCCTGGTGATGGGCCGCAAGCTGATCCAGGCCGAGAAGCTCGCCCTCCTCGACGTACAGTCGGGCGCCAACAGCCAACGGTTCCTTGAGGACCTCCTCGAAAAGGAAATCAGCCGCGCGTCACGCCACAACCACGACCTGGCGCTGGTGTTGTTCGAAATCGAAACGTTCGAGGTCCTCCGAGGTAAACATGGTGAGAGCGGACTCAGCCGGATCTTGCGGGAATTCGTCGCCGTCATCGGATCGAAGACGCGGCGGATAAACACGCTCGCACGCGTAAGAGACGGGCAGTTCTGTCTTGTCATCCCAGAGGCCAACCGGGAGGTTGCGGTCCGGCAGGCGGACCGGCTCCGGCAGATCCTGGAAGAACACCCGTACGCGGCCAGCCCGAATGGTGAGATCGTGCGTCTCGCGATCGACACCGGGGTGGCCGACAGCGAGCGCGGTCAGCTCGATCGCGTCTCCCTGCTCGCCGTCGCCGCGGAGGGCCTCCAGCAGGCCCGCACCGAACGGCGGACGCGTAGCTTCAACCCCTAACTTCCGCCAATCAGGCCACCACCCGATCGCATCATGGTGGGGCGGGAGGGAGGATAGTGGAAGGATGAAAGTCCTGATCTCCGGTGGATCGGGCTTTATCGGCCACCACCTCGTGGGGAGCCTCGTGAAAGACGGCCATGAGGTTGTCGTGCTGACGCGGCGTCCGGATGCGAAGGATCCGCCGAGCGGCGTCCGCTACGTCACGTGGGACGCGCGGAGCGCGAGCGGAGACTGGGTGAAGGAACTTTCGGGAGCGCAGGCCATCGTCAACCTCGCCGGTGCCAGCATCGGCAGTTGGCCCTGGACGAAAAAGCGAATGGATGAGCTCGTTTCCAGCCGAGTGTCCCCGACCACCGCCCTGGTGCAGGCGCTCGAGCGGATGCCCGCCGCGCTTCGGCCGCCAGTCTTGGTCAGTGCTTCAGGCATCGACTACTACGGCGACCGCGGCGACGAGATCATCACGGAGGAGAGTGGGCCTGGTGATTCGTTTCTCGCCAAGCTCAGCCGGCAGTGGGAGGCCGCAGCACAAAAGGCCGAACCGCTGGGTGTCCGGGTCGTGGGGATCCGCACCGCGATGGTCTTCGGTCGCGAGGCATACGCTTTTCGATTGCTGACGCTGCCATTTCGATTGTTCGTCGGCGGTCCATTGGGTAACGGTCGCCAGTGGTTTACGTGGATTCACATCGACGACATCGTCGGCCTCTACCGGCTCGCGCTCGAGAATCCGCGGGTGGGCGGGCCCGTGAACGCGGTGGCGCCCGATATCAGGCGGGAGCGGGAGCTCGCGAAGGAAATCGGTCGCGTGCTGCGCCGTCCCGCGCTGATTCCGGCGCCGGCATTTGCGCTCAGCCTCGTGCTCGGCAAAGAGACGCAGCTTCTTTTGCATGGCCGCCACGCCGAGCCGGCAAAGGCACGCGGCTACGGTTACCAGTTTCGGTTTGGCGGGCTCCACGAGGCCCTCGAGGACATTCTCCGGCCGCACTAAAGTTCGTCTTGACAAATACACAGATCTGTGTAAGGATGGGCAGCGTTGTCGCCTGCCGATCCTCTCGAGGAGTCCCCCATGCGCCCTTCGTGGAAGCTCGCCCTGATTGGGGGCGAGGTCACCGTGCTCGCCGCCTTCACCGGAATCGGGATTCACCTGGCGATGCAGCCCCACCGCATCGCCTTTCGGCCGCCGCCGATCGTGCTGCCGACGATACGGCCGGCCGTGATTCCACGCGTGGGCACGCCGCTCGTTCCTCCGCCCCCGAGCACAGCTCCTCTTGCTGGTCGCCCCGGGCTTGGGCCTGAACTCCTTCGCAAATTCGGACAGCAAGACCACGACCTGCTCGTCGAGCAGTGGGACATGCTGCAGCGCCTGACGCGCGCGATCGAGCGCTACGTCGAGGCAAAAATCACCGAGCGCTTCGGAGTAAAGCGCTGATGGATCAGCTCAAGCACCTGATCGACGTCTGGACGAGCTACGCGCAGGGATTGACGGGCAGCATCGGCGCGCTGGCTTTCGTCTGCGCCTTCATCTGGAAGATGGTTGCGATCGAGCCTCGCAGTGTGATGGAGGCCAAGCGCTGGATCGGCCGGATCGTCTTCGGCACGATCGGGGTGGAGATGGCCGGAATGCTGGTCCGCGTGCTGGTGGACTCGGTCAATCACTAGCCGCCTTGAAAGCTTGTGCTAGAGATCTTCTCGGGGCTGGTCACCGGCTTCTTCAACAACCTGATCAACGACGTCCGCGACTCGATCGCCGGCAGCGTCGAGACGTATCTGTTGAGTACTCACGACCTTTCGACGCTGACGCCAGGGGCGCTGACCGAAGAGCCGGCGCTGAAGGCCATGTTCCACCTCACGCTCGCGATGGCGGACCTTCTTCTGGTGCTGATTTTCACCTGGGCCTTCCTTCGCAGCCAGTGGGAACGCAGCTTTCGCGCGCATTACACATTGAAGGTGGTACTGCCGCGGGCGATGGCCGCGATTGCCATGGCGCATTTCGCGCTGCTCTTCGGACAGATGGCAATCGATTTGAACAATGCAATGATCCACGCGGTCTGGACCCAACCTCTGCCGGGCGGGTCCCCCCGCATGCCCTGGACGTTCGCCATGTCGAATGGCTTTGGCTTGCCGCTCTTCGAGATCGCGATCCGGCTGGCGATCGCCATCATGCTGGTGATCGTCGCGTTGACCTACATCGTGCGCTTCGCGCTGCTGGCGGTTCTGCTGGCCGTCGCGCCGCTGGCAGCGATCTGCATGATCCTTCCAGAGACCAAGCGATTTGCGCAGTCATGGCTGCGCCTCTTCCTGCTCACCGTTTTCATGCAGTTTGGGCAGGTCGTGGTGCTGCGCTTCGCCAGCCTGTTTGCCGACCGGGCTGGGGGAGGGCCGGTTGAGGCGCTCTACGGGGTTGCCGTGCTCTACCTCCTGATCAAGGTGCCAGGGCTGATGAACGCCGCCTCCCATTTCGAGCTCAAGGCGGAGCACCTCGCCGAGGGACTGGCCAAGCGGGCCGTCAAAAGCGCCATGG
>WNFJ01141322.1_pt1 | contig 10429 bp, 16 predicted proteins | sample 5400461 | NCBI WGS metagenome assembly WNFJ01 (sample SAMN13153349, study PRJNA577476) | soil metagenome | isolation source: 115 cm saprolite on Douglas fir-dominated hillslope | place: USA:California | collected 2013-09-17
GGACTGCCAGTGAGCGCAGCTCATGCCTCCTATTCCCATCATGTCGACGGAAACCTTGACATCCTGCGCTGAGGACGAGCAGACCGGAGCGGCGCAGATTAGCGCCGCCAATAAAACTGGTTTGGCCATTGGCCATGATTGATGCTTAGCGAATGCAATTTGCTGGTTCAATTCGGATACCGTGAGAGCCGCAGCTTCAGCGTCCGTGGTCGCTATGGCGGACCGTTTTCCCATGATGCTCTCTTTCGAGGCCGCGCCTCAGTGGGCGGCCCTAGGGCCTTTGGGTCGGTTTCATGCGGGCTTTCTGTCTGGACGTTCGACCAGCTCGAACGTGGCGAGGTGGGTGCTTTCCAACCAAGACTCTAGCGTAGCCCCGCAGACTTTACAGGATGCGTGACCGGTGTGCGGTACCAAGAACTTTGTTTCAGTGCGTTTGTACTCGGCGCCGCAATTGCATCGGACAATTGTCGCCATTCTCGGAATATGTGCCCGGAGCCACCCCTTTTCCAGTGTGGGGGGTCTTGGTTTCGCCAGTCAAACCCGGCGGGGAATTGCTAATTGAAAATTCAGCGAATCAGGTGCGGTCCGGCGGAAAGGCGCCCGGGTCAACAGGTTGCTCGTCGGTCTCGCCGCCGTCCAGTTTGACAAGATAGACCAGCATCAGTCCGTCAGATGGCTGACCATTGTTTTTGGCCTCAGCAAAAAGGGCCATCTCGTCGGCAGCGCGATCCGCGCCCTCAGCATTGCCTTCCCCATCCCATAACGGAACTCCGTCGGACTTGGCCTCTGCCAGGTCGTCCTTCAGCCATTGCTCGTGGCATAGCTCATGCGCCTCGCGAAGATTCTGAGCTTCGAACGTCAGCGTCGGCGTGTCACCGATCTCTATTGTGAAAATTGTGGGCAGGACGTTCGCGGTCATTTTGCGTTGTCCAGTGCCGGTTACGACAAACCGACGGTTACGATCTTCCGCGGTCCAACAGTATGACCGTTGTCAAGCCGATAAACAAAATGATCCAATAATGCGGGGTAGCTACAACCTCGAGACTTGAATTAATTTTTCGAGCTCATGGCGACCGTCCGCGTGAGCTTCCTGCTCGGTGGCAAACGATTCCATGGAAGACTGAATGGGTTTTCGTTCTCTCTGATGTCCCAGCGAAAGCGACCCGCGTGAATCGTGCAGGGCCGGGTTACAAGGTCATAAGGTTGCGGCGACTGAGCCATACCCGTCAATATGGCGCGGGCCAGGCAGTATTTCTACGTCGCGACGCACGGGGGGCAGTCATTTCCCCTTCGCCTTCGCTCTTCCAGTCGGGACGGGTGACTTCATGGCCTCCAAGCCCTTTTCGGTTAATCGAAAGAAGAGCTCATTTTTCGAGCCTTGATGTTGTTGTTCGATCCAGCCCTTTTGCAGCAGGCTTTCCACAAGTCGCGCGCTCGGAGGTAGAGTACGCGCCTTGATCCAGCCCGCTCCCCGCAAGTACTGCATGAACTGGCGCTCGTGGTGATTGGCAAACGTCACTTCTTCACCTTGAGCCGAGCTCTACTGTTTCTGACCGGGTGGAATGGCTTCGATATCCTGTTCAGAGAGGGGTTTCGTTTCCGTCGCAGGTGTCGCGCCCCTAAGCTCTGACGCTACGCAGTCACCAGCCCACAGCTTGGTGCCCTTGACCGTTCCGACGAGTTTGCAGCCCGTTGGTTCTTTCGGCTTTACTTGAGCCAGCGGCTTGTTGCCAACCTTGGGCGGCGCACTTTGAGCGAATGCGGTTGCCGAAAAGCTGATCGCGGCAAGAAGCAGTAAAACTCTCATTGTCATTTCCCCTTCGCCTTCAGCTTTCGGTGAGCCGACCGCAATTCGGTCCGTCGCAGACCAGCTATCCGCGCACGAAATCTCCCGATCTCCTGAAGCGCGTTGTGGCGATCCTGCCCCTGTGGAAGCTTGCGAGCGGTCTCTAATAGCTTCGCCGCCATTTCTTCCAGCTCCTTCAGCCTCGCCGCCCTCATTTCCCCTTCGCCTTGGGTTTAGCTTTCGTCTCCGCGACCCATATCCCCGCGGCCTCCCGCGCCAACCGTTCGGCTTTGAGTCGCTCGCTGTTGTTAGAAAATGCCTTCTGTGCGATCTCGTGTTCAGTCGCTGCCTTTTCGGCATCGACTTGGCGAAATGCTTTACGCGCTTCGCGTTCGGCTGAGGTCATCGGCTTAGGTGGTTCAATTTCGCCCGGTGTCTTCGTCATTTTTTCACCTTCAGCCCAATCTCTACAAGCCGGCGAACGGCTTCATGCTGATGGACTTCCCTAACACTCAATGCCGTTTTTCTTACCAACGGTGCAATAATCACGAACAGTTTTCCTGACGATTTTTGTAACGCCGGATACAAAATCGTCGTCATCTAATAATTTGCTGACCTGCGTTCCCGCGGCGCACCTGCCGCTGCACCACCTTGCCACTGGCAAAGCGCCGGTTCTCGACGATATTCCAGTAGTGGTGCTCCTTGCCGTCCTTGAAGCGCCGATTCGATCGCAAAAACATGGCCCGACGAAGCTACGCCGATCGCAACAGGCCCAAAAGATACTTGGTCTACACTACACCCGATTCCTGAGACCCACACATTGATCCGACTCGCCTTTTCGCCTCAAAATTCCCGAAAATTGTCGTTTTGGCACGCGAGTTGAGAAAGTTGGGTTAGTTGCAGGGAAAAGAATATGCCAGAAGGCGCGCAGGCAACTCGACAGCTTGCCCAGGCCAGCGCCAATCTCTTGGGATCCTCAATGGATGCCGCGGGTGGTATCCCGGCCGCCGCCACGGTTGCAGCCAGGATCGGCGCCTCGATCATGGCGATGCTCAAGACAGCTTTGCACCAATGGCTGCTCATCTTCATGCAGTTGCTTCGGCAACCTGAACAAGGGGTCCTCCGCACCGGCCACAATCTGCTGATGGGAGGGCCGTCCGAACATGAATGAAAGCTCCTGCAAAGCCGCGCGCCGCTGCAACTCCGTCATATAATCTTCATTCAACGCAATATTAGCCGGAAGCTGCTCGCTGAGCCGCAAGTCCAGAGGACCGAGATACAGAAAGGCGTCGATCCGGCTCTCGATCGACTTGTGCCACTCGTTGAAAGGGTCGCGTTGAACGTGGCACTCCTTATCCATCCGGATGAGCGGCGAAAAGATCTGCGAGATATCAAGGGCACCCAGCCAGTGCCTCGGGCGCCTGCAAGCGAGGGGATCGGCCAGGATGCAAACGGGCTGGCGGACAGTGTCGATACATCCCGTATCAAGAATGCCGAGCTCGGAGATGACATACGTGAGGTTCGGATGATCCTTTTAATATGGAGCGGCCGCGCCCATGCCATGCATGATATGAAAGGCGCCAAACAGCATGAGGGCCTTGCGGTGCTTCGCCAGGACCTCCCTCTCTATCACCGACGCAATGCTTTCATCGCGATCCATGAATGTCTCCTACGCGCTCTTCGCCCGCTCCCAGTCGATCGGTGGATCGCCGGCCAGCACGCGCAGGCGCCTCTCCGGTGGCAGCTTCTGATTGAGCGCCCTGATAAGCGGAAAGAGCTGCTCGAAAAATCCCGACAGGCCGCACATCGGCTGGCTGGTGTTTCGCCAAGTTTTGCGGACCGTGACGAACGGCACATCCTCTCCGGCGATGTACCGGTCCAGCTCCGGCTGGTACAGCGAATTGCCGCACTCGACCACGATGTCGTTGACCCTCGCGGCAAATGCCGGATGGCGGATCAACGCAAGAATGAAATCGTCCAGATCCTTCATCCCGTGAGCTTCAGGCATGGCGACCACCTCGTACTGGTTGAAGGCGGGCAGGATGGCCGATGCGTCGGGCTCCGGCGTCGGCTCCGCACCGACCGGCCTTGCCTCTTGCGGCGTTTGCGACCAACTGGTCGCCGGGATCGCGGCCATGAGTGGCAGCAGAACGAGACCGCACACCCGCATCAGCCGACGCACGCAGCAACCCCAGCGCCGCGCTCATGCTCCGTCGCCGGTTCGTCTATCCGTGCGCAGCGCTCCTCCGCGGACGGCCGGGCGCCGGCCCGGCGGGTTCGCTGGCGTGCCGACCTCGTCGGCCCGCAGGTCGGCACCTCTCTACCCCCGATCCGGCGTCGCATTCAAGCGCGCGATGCGGAGGAACATGCCGGCGACCCGGTGCCAACAGCGCGCATCCATCCAGATGATCAACCAGACTGTGATCGACCTCATCGCCGCACCGGCATCAAGGTCTCAGACGACGAACTCGCCGCCGTGAACATCACCCGCCATCAATTCCACGGCGAATAAAATTACACAATCAGCACAAAAGCCCGAGCCTGCAGCGTTAATTTTTGCACGGTCTTCAAGCTGTAAGGGCTGGACGTGCGCATAGTCGACTTTGATCGCAAATTTGAGGAGATGAGCTATTCGGACGCAGCTACGCGGCGTCTCCAATCATTTCCCAGAATCGGCGTGCTGAATGGCACGGGAATTCTACATCAAGATACGCCGTCCCCAACTTCATGGTGCTTTGGATACGTTTTGCGGTCGCGGCGCTCGTGATCAGCGTGGAAACCAATATGCCACCGCCTTGTGCCTTTGTCGCGATGACGTTCACTTTCTGGATGTCTGAATTACCACTCGACTTCAATCGGAGCCGAGCCTTGGGCGGCCCCATGTCACTTTAAATGTCGTAACCTCGTAACCCATCTGTTCGAGAATCGGCAGTGCGTCGCCGACCTGCTGCGCGAAGGTATTGAACTCAGTCAATAGCCTGCCTGTCGTGTCCGAGAAGTCGGGCAGGGAAAGGTCGGGCATTGACGGCAGCGAGAGGGAGGAGCGTTGCTCCGGACCGTGATGGGTAAACGCCGTGATCGATTGCGGTGTGATCCTCGGGCCTTGTCGTTCTATCGCGCCCTCGGCCGGCGGCTTACGCAATACGACGCCATCCCCTTCCCGGATTTTAATCGGCGTGGGGTTCGGACGCCGATCGGTGAGCTAAACTATTGATCTACCTTACGGTAGAGGGGGGCACCTTTGGACGCTTATTCACAGCTTCTCGACCGTTTTTCGCATTGGTCGAGGTTTGGCGCGCCACCACGCCCTGACGTGTCGTGCCGATCTTCGGGCGCCTGCCCCCACCATCGGGCACGGTCCAATCGCCCTCGAGTTGATATCGGACAAGGATCAACGATGACCGCGATGGACAACCTGCGCACGAAGGCCGCCCAAAGCCGTCGTGGATTTTCCAGAAATTTCCTGGGGGCGTTATCGGCGGACCGATAGACATGCCCTGCGCTCAGTGCCAATCTGCCAATCGATGTTCAGTCGGATGCTCAGGTCGGTGCATCGTTCATCGTGACCGATTGTATCGAATAGTGACCCATAGCATGAGCCAAGGCTCACTTCCAGAAGCGCAAATGTGTTCGCTGGCCGCGAAGGCAAGCGAGGCGATGGGGCTCGGCGATTTCAAAGAGGCGATCGAGCTTTTAAAGCGGCTGGTCAAGCAGGATCCGCTGCCGCGGTGGCGCGACATGTTGGCCGACGCCTATGCGGGGCGTGCGCGCAGCCTTGCTGCCAAGGGAATGTTCGACGAGGCCGAGACTGCCCTGAACAAGACAGCCGCTGCCGACGGAACTGTTCGAGAGCCGCTGCTCTACGTGCAATGCCTGGCCAAGCGCGGCCAGTTGGGCAAGGCCTTTCAGCATGCAGTGAAATATATCGGAACCGACAAGGTTCCGGCGGCGAGCGCCGCACGAATGGCCGAATTGACCGCCGCCTTGTGGCTGGTCGCCCCGGTTCGTGTCGACGCTCAAGCGGACCCCAGCTCCGAGCTTGGCCAATGGGCCCAATCTGCCGCGGCCGCGCAGCAGAGCCTGGCGGCGTGGGTCGAGGGCAAGCCAGCGCACGAGATCGAACCGCTGCTAAGCCGGATTCCGATGCGGTCTGCGTTCCGACCGCTGCGGCTCATTCTCAAGAGCCTCATCACGGCGCCGACTGATCCGGCACGGGCGCGCCAACTGCTCGACGGCATCGGGCGCCAATCGCCCTTCGCGTGCTGGCGCGAGGCGGTCGCCGCGGCTCTGCCGGGAGAAGCGCAGGAGCCACCGACCAACGCCGCTCCGCCCAGCCGGGCGCAATGTTTGTTCGCCGCGGAGGTCAAAGGCCTGCCGGCCGGCGGATCGCAATTGCTGGCCGAGTTCGTCAAGGCCGAGCGCAGCGGGGCGGCTGCCCTGATGTCGTTTCTGACAAGCCATGCCGCCGCCCTGCCGGCGACGGAAGCCAAGAGCGCCTGTTTCAACCTGTTGCCCAGGGCGCCGGACCGTTTGCGGCAAGTCGAGAGCACTTTCGGCAGCCTGGCAGCATTCGACCGGGCCCGGATTCTTGCGCTCGCCGCGGAGGCCGCGAATGACTGGGAGCGGGCGGAGGAGCAGTGGTGCGTTGCTGCGAAGGCCACTGAGCGCAGCGCAGACCCTGAATCCCGCCTCATGGCGGGGGTGATCTATCGCCACGTCGCCGGGCTTGCGGAGACGCACCCGGAGATCGCTGGCGAGGGCACCAGCCCGAGCATCGATTACCTTGAGGGGAGCTTACGGGCCGACCCGGATCACCTTCCGGCGGTCCTCAAGTTGATCGGGCTGTATCGTACCGAGGGGCAGGACAAGGACTGGCATCGATTGGCGGAGGACGCGGCGCAGCGCTTTCCACAGCAAAGCGCCATCCTGCTGCAAGCGGTGGATTCGGCGATCGCGCGCAAGGCGTACAAGAAGGCCGTCGGTTTCGCTCGCAGGATCCTGGCCCTCGACCCGATCAACCAGGCTGTGCGCCAGCGCATGATCGAGCTGCAGATCTCGCACGCACGCAGGCAGGCACGGTCCAAGCGGGCTGACCTGGCCTGGAAGGAGCTTGCCAATGCGGCTGAGTGGGAGCGGCCGGATGCTCCCAGCGCTCGGCTTTGCGTCAATCAGGGCCTCGTCGCCTGGGAGCTTGGCAATGCCGCGGACGCCGAGGCGCGGCTGCGCCGCGGTGTGGAACTGGCCGGCGGTGGTGTCGTCGGCTGGTTTTGTGCCTCGGTTGAGCACGCCCGGATGAAAGGGGGCGCCGCGAGCGGGGCCGTGCTGCGCGCAGAGCTGGTGCGGGCCCAGAAGGCCGTAGCTCCTTCCAAGGAAGAAATTCTGTCGGTCGCGCTGGGGATGAGCGACGGGGAAATCACTGAAGCGAGCAAGGAAATTGCTCCGCTGGTCTTCCGAATCCGCGGCTGGCTGTTGCAGGGAGCCAACCTTGCCTGGTCTGCCGCCGAGATTCACCCGGTTTGCGAGATGTTGCGATTGGCCGGTGCCTATGACCTGCTCGCCGACTATGCGAGGCTTGCGCTGTTGCGGACCCCCGATGACGCGACCTGGAAATTGTACCGGGTCATGGCGCGGGTGAAGGGCGACGCCGAGCGACTGTCGGTGCGCGAAGAGGACGAATTGATGGACCTGGTTGAGGACGCGGAGGCCCGCCAGGATTTCCACACCGCCAACCGCATTGAACGTTTCCTGGACTCCGTCCCCGACTTCCCCAAGGGGGCGGCCTCGCACCGCGCCCGGCGCGGCCCCTCGGCCAAGGGCATCGGTTCTGTCGACGACATCGAGGAGGGTTTCATTTCGCAGCTGTTGGCGGTGAGTCTGGAGGAAACGCCGCCCGAGATGGTCGAGCGCCTGGTCGCCAAGCTCGGGCGCGAGCGGGCTATCTCGGCGGTCCTCGAACGACTTCGACGAACGCCGGTCGGCGAATTATTTCCAGTCGAGAACATTCGCAGAGTTGCCGAAGAAATGGTGAACTCGATATGCGGAAAAACCAGCAAGTCAGTTGCATGAGTGATCCGTTCTCAACTCTCGGCGTCGGCGAGGATGCCGACGACGATCAGATCAAGCAGCGCTATCTGTCGCTGGTGCGGCTGTTTCCGCCCGACCGTGAGCCGGAGCGGTTCCAGGCCTATCGGGCCGCCTATGAAGCGCTGAGCGACCAGCGCAAACGGCTCGAAACCAAAGTGCTTGGCACCCGTGACGCGGCCTTGGGGCGCATCAAGTCGCATCTCCTGGCACCGTCGAAACCGGTTTGCGCCAGAGCCAGCAAGACGACCGTCACGGCGCTGCTGATCGATGGGATCGATCGGGCCTGCGGGCAGGACGGCACAACCTAGCGATTTTGGCTTGCGGGTTCCGATCAGATGTTTGCGACGATCAGCCGCCGGAACTTCGAAATCCAACACCGCACGAAAACCTGAGCTTGCGGGTCCAAGCTGCGGCCTCAATGCGATCCGAGCTGGTCCCCCAACAGGCCTGACACAGGGAAAGAATTTGGACGAGACCCTCAAACAAGAGCTGCTCGGTCGCTTTGCGACCTATCTCGATGCTATCGAGCCGAGCGAAGCGGAGGTGGATGCGGCCGGGGACGGACGCGAGGAGGCAGATCTCTTCTCGATCTTCGTCGAGCTTGCAGGCTTGCGCAATGAGACGCGCACGCAGTCTCGATTCGTTAAGGAGGCGATCGATCGATTCCGCGACGTCTTCGACACGCTGCAATCGAGCCACGCCACGCTGGAGCAGGATTTGAAACGGACACGGGCCGAGGCGGACACCCGGGAACGCATGCTCATCAAGCCGCTGCTGCTCGACATCATCGATATCCGGGATCGACTGGCCGCGGGCCTGAAACCGGCCGCGACGGCCGTGCCGCGATGGTATGAGCGCTTCCTGGCCAACCGGCAGCGCGAGACCGCGGAGGCTTGGCGCGAGGGCCTGCGCATGACGCTTCGACGGATCGACGCGCTGCTCGCGGACCGGCGCGTCATACCGGCCGAAACCGTGGGACGCCCGTTCGATCCGCGCATCGCCACCGCCGTCGCCACGGTCGCCGACCCGGATGTCGCGGATGGAATCGTGGTCGAGGACGTGCGCCCCGGATTTCTCTGGCAGGGCGAGCTATTGAGACTGGCCGAAGTCGTCGTGGCCAAACGCAATGCCTGAATGGAGACAAAGATGAGCGATGAGATCGTCGGGATCGACCTCGGCACCACCAATTCGGAGATCGCCGTGTACCGCGACGGCCGGCCCGAGGTGCTGGTCGACGAGTTGGGGCGGATGATTCTTCCCTCGGTGGTCGGCGTCGGGGAGGCCGGAGATCTGCTGGTGGGCGAGGAGGCGCGCAACCAGTTCATCTTGTACCCGGAGCGCACGGTCAGATCCATCAAACGCCGGATGGGCAGCGGCGAAAAGGTCCAGCTCGCCGGACACGCGTACACGCCGCAAGAGATTTCCGCCATCATTCTCAAACGCCTCAAGGACATCGCCGAGCGGCGCCTCGGGCGGTCGGTACGCAAAGCGGTGATCACTGTGCCGGCCTATTTCTCCGACACCCAGCGCCAGGCGACCCGCGAGGCCGGCGAGATTGCTGGGCTCGAGGTGGTGCGGATCATCAACGAGCCCACGGCGGCGGCCATGGTCTACGAGGCGACGCAACATCAGGGCAAGCGCATCCTGGTGTATGATCTTGGTGGCGGCACCTTCGATGCGTCGATCGTGCGGATCGAATCGGGTGTCGTCGAAGTCATTTCGAGCCATGGCAACAACCATCTCGGCGGCGATGACTTCGACCACAAGATCGTCGAGCATGTGCTCGATCACCTCAGGATCAAGCAAGGCGTTGACATCTCCGATCAGCCCAAGGCGATGGCGAGGGTCCTGCGCTCAGCGGAGGCAGCCAAGAAGCAGCTGTCGGATCATCCCTTCGCCCGCGTTGAGGAGGAATACTTGGCCGAGAGCGCGGGAAAGCCGGTCCATCTGTCGCTCGAATTGTCGCGCGAGGACTATGAGGACATGATCGCTCCCTTCATCGAGGAGACGCTGGGAGCCGTCCATATCGCACTCGAATCGGCTTCCCTCACCTCCTCCCAGGTCGATGAGATCCTGCTCGTTGGCGGCGCCACCCGGACGCCCATGGTGCGCCGGCGGCTGCGCGAGTCCTTCGGCAAAGAGGCCCGTGGCGAAGTCGATCCGGATTTGTGTGTCGCGATGGGAGCTTCCATCCATGGCGCGGCCATTGCCGGCATCGACGTGTCGGCCATTCTGGTCGACGTAACCCCATATACATTCGGCACCAGCGCTTTGGGCGAGCTCAACGGAGAAATTTATCCCTATACCTACGTGCCGATCATCGCCAAGAACACGGCGATCCCGGTGCGCAAAAGCGAAGTCTTCTTCACCGTGGTCGACGACCAGACCTCGGTCGAGGTGCGGATCTTCCAGGGCGAGAAGGACGACGCGATGGAGAACATCCAACTCGGCGAATTCCGCGTCGAGGGATTGAGCAAGGCTCCAGCCGGAAATCCGATCATCATTGATCTGGCCCTCGACCGTGACGGCATTCTCAATGTTTCCGCTAAGGAGAAGCAC
>WNFJ01389405.1_pt1 | contig 10429 bp, 7 predicted proteins | sample 5400461 | NCBI WGS metagenome assembly WNFJ01 (sample SAMN13153349, study PRJNA577476) | soil metagenome | isolation source: 115 cm saprolite on Douglas fir-dominated hillslope | place: USA:California | collected 2013-09-17
CTCGAGCGCCACGGGCCGGAGCGGCTCGCCGTGGGGATTGACGCGCGCGACGGACGGGTCGCGCCCCGCGGGTCGGGCGCGATGCTCGCCCTCACCCCGCTTGAGCTCGCGCGCCGGGTCGGGGCGCTGGGGGCACGCACCGTGATCTACACCGATGCCGCACGCGACGGCACGCTCGCCGGGCCCGACCTGGACGGTGCGCGCGCGATCGCCGCCCTGGGGCTCGACGTGATTGCCTCAGGGGGGGTCCGCTCCCTCGACGATCTGCAGCGCGCGCGCGCGGCCGGGCTCGCCGGCGCGATCGTCGGGCGCGCCCTACACGAGGGGCGCTTCACGCTGGCGGAGGCCCTCGCGTGCGTCGCGGCGTGACACTCGGGCTCGCCCTGCTGCGCGCCGCTGGGCTTGGCGCGCTGGCGCTCCTGGTGTGGAACCCGACGATCCCGCGCGCGGCGGCGGGCCGCCAGACAGCGCTCGTGCTGCTCGACGCCTCGCTCTCGATGGTTGGGCACGGCGGACGGTGGCGCCAGGCGCTCGACACGGCCCGTGCGCTCGCGCACGGGGGCGTGATCTGGCGGTTCGGCACCGGCGTCACCGCGTTCGACACGGCGCCACCCGCCGCAGGCGCGAGCCGGCTAGCGCCCGCGCTCGCGGCGGCGGCGGCGCGCGGCGGCCCGATCGTCGTCGTGACCGACGGCGCCGTGTCGGATCTCGCCGATCTGCCGGTCGACCTGCTGCACCGGACCCGCCTGGTCGTCCTGCCTCGGGTTCCCTTCTTCGACGCGTTCGTCGCCGCGGTAGAGGGACCGAGACGCGTGAGCGTCGGCGACACGATCCGGCTCCAGGTGAGCTATGGCGTAGCCGGTCCGCGCGCCGGACCGGGCGGCAACCGGCCGGCGCTGCTCACCGTCAGCGCCGACGGCCGGCGCCTCGCCGCGCGCCCCGTGGCGCTGCCCGACAGCGGCATCGTGTCAACGGCGCTCACCATCCCCCCGTCCCGCGCCTCGCTGGGACGTTGGACCGCACTCGAGGTGCGTGTGGAGGGCGTCACCGACCCAGAGCCGCGGGACGACGGGCGCCTGTTCCTGCTCGAGGTCAGCCGGCAACCGTCGGTCGTGCTGCTCGCCTCGCCGCCGGATTGGGATACGCGCTTCCTCGCTCGAGCCATGGAGGACGTCGCCCGCGTGCCGGTCAAGACCCTCGTCCAAGCGGAGCCGGGCGGCACGCGGTGGCGTGACGCGGCCACCCTCACCCCCGTCGCGCCGAGCGAGGTGGCGCGGCTGGTGGCGACCGCGCCCTTGACGATCGAGGCGGGCGAGCCGGGCGCCTTCGCGCACTTGGCGCTGCCGGGCGCGGCGCTCTTGTGGCCGCTCGGACGGCGCCAGGAGGGGGATTGGTACGTGCAGCCGCCCGGGCCGTCGCCCGTCGCCGCCGCGCTCGCCGGTGTGGTGTGGGATTCGCTTCCGCCCGCCACCTCGCTCACCGAGCTCGCCGCCGACAGCGCGCTCACGGTCGCCCTGGGCGCTCGGCTGGCGCGGCGTGGCCCACCCCGTCCGGTGGTGGTGCTCTCGGAGCACGGCGGCCATCGTCGCGCGGTGATCGCGGCCGCCGGGCTGTACCGCTGGGCGTTTCGCGGGGGCGCGAGCGCGGAGGGGTACCGCGCCCTGGTCGCGGCACTCACGGACTGGCTCTTGGGCAGTAGCAGTGCCGGCGGGGAGCGGTTCGCTCCGGTGACGAACGACGTGCCGAACGGGATGCCGCTCGCGTGGCGCTGGACGGGGAGCGGCGAGCCGCGACCCATCATCCTCGCCCTTACGGCGGAGCGGCGGCCGCGGGTCGACACCCTGCGCTTCGACGCCGGCGGCCGGGCGGAGCTCGATCTGCCGCCGGGCGTCTATCGCTACGCGGCGATCGACGGTGCGGAGCGCGGCCTGGTGGCGGTCGACCTGTACTCGGATGAGTGGCGCCCGGGGGCGGCGCGGCTCGCGTCGCAGCCGGGTGGGGCCGGGACGCCGCTCGGGCGCGTGGCGCTGCGCGATCGCTGGTGGCTGTTCGTGCTCGCGATCGCCCTGTTCGCGACCGAGTGGGGGTGGCGCCGGCGCACGGGACTGCCGTGATGCCTCGGTGAGGGCGCGCGCGCCAACGTCCGAGCCGTGGCGCGCCGGCCGATCAGCCGATCCACGGCCGAGGAAGAAGGACCTAGGGAAGGGGAGCGGGTGGGGCTCGAGCTCAAGACGTCGGTCAAGTATCTGAAAGGGGTGGGGCCGAAGCGCGCCGAGGCGCTCGCGCGCTTGGGCGTCCGTAGCGTGGGCGATTTGTTATACCACGCGCCGCACCGCTATCTCGACGCGACCACCGTCACGCCGCTGGCCCGGGCGCACGTGGGGCAGGAAGTGACGTGCGTCGGCCGCGTCGCGAGCACGGGGGTCGTGCCGACCCGCAAAGGGCTGCGGGTGTTCCGCGCGGTGCTCCGCGACGAGAGCGGCCCGCTCGAGTGCGCCTGGCCCGGCCAGCCATTCCTCGAGCGCCAGATCCGCAAGGGCCAGCTGCTGCTCGTCACCGGTCCGGTGCGCTACTATCACGGCCGCCAGCTCGTGCCGCGCGAGTTCGTGATCCTCGCCGACGACGGCGAAGCGGGTCCCGAGCACGGGTTGGTCCTGCCGGTCTATCCCGCGACCGAGGGCCTCACCCATCGCCAGATTCGCGCCCTCATCCAGCAGCACTTGGATCCGCTACTCGCCCTGGTCGCCGATCCGCACCCGCGCGCCCTGCGCGACGCCCTGGGGCTCGCGGACCTCTCGAGCGCACTCGCCGCGGTGCACCGGCCGCACACACCGGACGACGCGGAAGCCGGGCGGCGCCGGCTCGCTTTCGATGAACTGTTCGATCAGCAGCTCGTGCAGGCACGCGCCCGCGCGCTCGCCAAACGGGCCCGCGCCGGTATCCGCTTCACGCTCCAGAAGGAGCTCACGACGCGCTTAAAGGCCCATCTGCCGTTCGAGCTCACCGGCGACCAGCGGCGCGCCATCCGCGAGATCACCGACGACATGACGGCACCCGTCCGCATGCATCGCCTGCTGATGGGCGACGTCGGCACCGGCAAGACGGTCGTGGCCCTGTTCGCCATGCTGCTCGCGGTCGAGAACGACTACCAGGCGGTGATCATGGCGCCGACCGAGCTCCTCGCCGAGCAGCATCTCGCGACCCTGACGCAGCTGCTCGAGCCGCTCGCCCTGCGGCCGGAGCTCCTGATCGGCCGGCTGGGCGCGACGGAGAAGGCGGCGGCACGCGAGCGGATCGCCGCCGGGTCGTCGCGACTCGTAGTCGGGACACACGCACTGATCCAGGAATCGGTGACGTTCCGGCGCCTCGGGCTCGCGGTGATCGACGAGCAGCACCGGTTCGGGGTCGAGCAGCGGGCCGCCCTCGTCGAGAAGGGTGACGCGCCGGACGTGCTCCTGCTCACGGCGACGCCGATCCCCCGCTCGCTGGCGCTCACCCTGTACGGCGATTTGGACGTCACCCCGCTGCGCGAACGGCCACCGGGGCGGGGCAGCGTGAAGACGGCGCTGCGCACCGAGGCGGCACGGACCAAGATCTACAGCTTCCTCCGGAGCGAATGCGCCGCGGGCCGCCAGGTGTACGTGATCTATCCCGTGATCGAGGAGTCGGAGCGCGCCGATCTGAAAGCCGCGACCACGATGGCGGACCGGCTCGCCGAGGTCTTCCCGGAGCTCGTGATCGGCTTGGTCCACGGGCGACTTAAGGCGGAGGAGCGCGACCGGACGATGCGGGCGTTCCGCGACAACCGCGTCCACATCCTCGTCGCGACCAGCGTGATCGAAGTCGGGATCGACGTCGCGAACGCGACGGTGATGGTGATCGAGCATGCCGAGCGGTTTGGACTCGCGCAGTTGCACCAGCTGCGGGGGCGGGTGGGGCGGGGGCCGGCGCCGAGCCACTGCATCCTCCTGTCCGACGTGGCCGAGGCCGGGTCGCGTCTCCAGGCGTTCGCCGGGACGACCGACGGGTTCGAGATCGCCGAGCTCGACCTCAAGGAGCGTGGCATGGGTGAGCTCGCCGGCGCGCGCCAGTCGGGCGGGTTGCCGCTCCGCTACGCGAACTTCGCGACCGACCTGCCGTTGCTTGAGGCGGCCCGCCGCGCGGCGGGGGAGATCATCGCGCGCGACCCGGCGCTCACCCGGCGCGAGCACGCGGCGTACCGCGCGCGCATCGTGGCGCGCTACGAACGCGGGTTCGAGTTGTTCCGGGTCGGATAAGCCGCCGCTCGCCACGCCCCACCGCGCGGCGCGCACCCAAATCGCGTTGACAGTCCAGAACGGCCCCGCTAGTCTCTACCGCCCGGATGCCCGCCTTCCATCGGATCGAGGAGTTGCCGCCACTCGTCGGCCAGCCCGTGCTCACGCGCGGGTGGGTCATGACCACGCGCTCCTCCGGCAAGATCGCGTTCGTGGCGTTGCGCGACGGCACGGGCTACCTGCAGGTCGTGCTCTCGAAGAAGGACGTCCCCGAGGCGGCGTGGGCGGCCTGCGCGAGCCTGACCCAGGAAACGTCGGTCGAGGTGACGGGCACAGTGCGCGCCGATGCCCGGGCGCCGGGCGGGGTCGAGCTCACGGCGTCGGATCTCCGCGTGCTCGGCCCGAGCGTCGATTTTCCGATCACGCCCAAGGACCACGGCATCGCGTTTCTGTTCGAGCACCGCCACCTCTGGCTCCGCAGCCGCCGCCAGGTGGCCATCGCCCGCGTGCGCTCCGAGGTGGAGCAGGCGATCCGTGACTTCTTCTACGAGCGGAAATTCGTCCTCGTCGACACGCCGATCCTCACCGGCGCGATCGGGGAGGCGGCGGGGAACCTGTTTGCGACGGAATACTTCGATTTGGGCACAGCCTACCTCGCGCAAACCGGACAACTCTACGTGGAGGCGGCGGCGGCAGCGCTCGGCAAGGTGTACTGTTTCGGCCCCACATTCCGCGCTGAGAAATCGAAGACGCGCCGGCATCTGACGGAGTTCTGGATGGTCGAGCCGGAGGTGGCGTGGAACGACTCCGAGGCGAACATGCGGCTGCAGGAGGAGTTCGTGTCCTACATCGTGGCGCGGTGCCTCGAACGGCGGCGGGTGGAGCTCGCCGAGCTCGAGCGCGACGTAGGGCCGCTCGAACGGGTGCGGCCACCGTTCCCCCGCATCTCCTACACAGACGCGCTGGTCCAGCTGAAGGCGCTCGGCAGTGACATCGAATGGGGCCGGGACTTGGGAGGCGACGCGGAGACGTTGCTCGCGAAACAGTACGACCGCCCCGTGATGGTGTTCAACTACCCCAAGGCGGTGAAGGCCTTCTATATGAAGGAGAACCCGGCCGATCCGCGCACCGTGCTCAACAACGACATGCTCGCCTCGGAAGGCTACGGGGAGATCATCGGGGGCAGCCAGCGCGAGGACGACTACGAGAAGCTGCTCGCGCGCATCCGCGCGGAACAACTGCCCGAGGAGTCCTACAGCTGGTATCTCGATCTCCGCAAGTACGGCACGTTCGTGCACGCCGGGTTCGGGCTGGGCGTGGAGCGGACGGTGGCCTGGATCTGCGGGATCGCGCACATCCGCGAGGCGATCGCGTTTCCGCGAACGCTGTACCGACTGTGGCCCTGAAACGGCAGCGCCGGGGGACGAACGCCCCGGGGCGTCGCGACGGGGTGGACTAGCCGCGCTTCACCTCGTCCCATAAGGCGTCCAACTCCTCCAGGCTCGCCCCCCCGAGCGTCAGTCCGCGCTGCTCGGCCAGGTGCTCGAGCGCTTCGAAGCGCCGGCGAAATTTGTCGTTGGCTCGCTCGAGCGCCGCGCGCGGGTCGACCCCCAGTTTGCGCGCCACATTGACCGCGGCAAAGAGCAGGTCGCCCAGCTCGTCCGCGATCGCCGCCGGCTTCCCGGTCCGCGTTTCCCGCTCCAGCTCGTCGAGCTCCTCCTTCACCTTCAGGAGCGGGCCGTTCGCGTCCGGCCAGTCGAACCCCACGCCCGCGGCCCGCTCCTGCAGCCGGAACGCCATGAGCAGCGGCGGTAGCGTGGGCGGCAAGGACCGCAGCACGCCGCTCGCCGCTCCGCGCTCGCGCTGCTTCGTCCGCTCCCAGGTCTCGCGGTCGGGTCGCGCCGCTTGGGCAAACAGCTGCGGATGGCGCCGCCACATCTTCTCCTCCAGCCCCCGCGTCACCGCCTCGGCATCGAACTCGTGGCGCTCTTCACCGAGCACGATCTGGAAGGCGAGGTGGAGCAACAGGTCGCCGAGCTCGTCGCGCAGCTCGGCAGGGATTCCGCCCCGCAGGGCTTGGTCGAGCTCGAGCACTTCTTCGACCAGGTACGGGCGAAGCGTCTCGCGGGTCTGCACCCGGTCCCAGGGACAGCGGGCGCGCAGATCGCGCACCAGCGCCAGGGCGCGGGCGAGGGCGGCGTCGTTCGGCACGGCTCCTCCGGGATGGGGTGGCGCGCGGCAACACGGTAGTGGCGGAATCTACGACCCGGCGCACGCGGGCCGCTGGCCCCGTCGGCCGCTCGGGCGGCGCGTCCAACCGCTTCATCGTCTTGCATTTAGCCGGTTGGCCGGGTTATCATACGCGCGCCTGTGAACGGGTCAATCCGCGGGCGCCAGTCCCGCGCCTGGGTCGAGGTGAGCCTCGCTGCCGTTGTTGCGAACGCCCGCACGGTGGCCCGGATCGCCGGCACACGGCTCCTCCCGGTGGTGAAGGCCAATGGCTACGGGGTGGGAGCTGTCGCCGTGTCTAAAGCCCTCGAAGCACTGGATCCCTGGGGCTACGGCGTCGCCACGCCCGAGGAAGGCGCCGAACTTCGCGCCGCGGGCATTACGCGATCCGTCCTGGTGTTCATGCCCGGGCAGCCCGGCCTGTTCGACGAGCTCGATCGGCTCCACCTGACGCCCGTGCTGGGTGACGCGGCGTCGATCCGGGCATGGACCGCGCGCGGTACCCGGCCGTTTCATTTAGAGATCGACACCGGGATGGGCCGCTCCGGCGTACGGTGGACCGAGGTCGACGCGATCCGCGAGGCGGCCGCCACACCGTCGCTCGAGGGCTGCTATACGCAGTTTCACTCGGCCGACCGGCGCGACGGCAGCGCGGACGAGCAGCTGGGGCGCTTCGAGACCGCCGTTGGGCGGCTCGCGCGCCGTCCGGCGCTGCTCCACGTCGCGAACAGCGCGGCGGCGCTCTCGGGGAAGCGGTTCGCGTTCGACCTGGTGCGGCCGGGCGTGTTTCTGTACGGCGGCGCACCGGGCGACGGGTTTCCGGCACCCGAGCCCGTGGTGAGCATCCGCGCCCGGGTCCTGGCGGTGCGGCGCGTGGCGGCGGGAGAGAGCGTGAGCTATAACGCGCTCTGGCGCGCAGCGCGTGACACCACGGTCGCAACGCTCGGTATCGGATACGCCGACGGTGTGCGCCGGGCGGTCGGGCTCTCGGGACGCGGCGCCGTCCTCCTCGGTGGCCGGCGCTGCCCCATCGTCGGTGCCGTCACGATGGACTTGACCATGGTTGAGACCGGCGACCAGCCCGCGCTAGTGGGGGACGTGGCGACGCTCATCGGGGAGGGAGACGGGGGTGGTGGCCGGATCACGTTGGACGAGTTCGCCGCCTGGAGTGGTGAGCTGCAGCGCGCCGTGCTCACGTCGCTCGGGGCACGGCTGCCGCGTATCTACGATTGAAGCGCGCCGCCATCATCGTGCTCGACGGGGTCGGGATCGGGCCGGCGCCCGATTCTGACGCTTACGGCGACGCGGGATCGCACACGCTGGGCAACGTGGCACGCGCCGTGGGGGGCCTCACACTTCCCAACCTGGAACGGCTGGGATTGGGATGGTGCCGCCCGATCGCGGGTGTGAGCGCGACCGTGCGGCCGCGTGCGGCGTACGGCGTGGCGCTGCCCCGCTCGCACGGCAAGGATTCGACCACGGGACATTGGGAGCTGTGCGGGGTGCTCCTGGCGCGGCCGTTCCGGACCTATCCCCAGGGCTTCCCGCGCGACCTGCTCGACGAGTTCGCGCGCCGCACCGGACGCGGGTGGCTCGGCAATACGGCCGCCTCGGGCACGGCGATTATCGTGGCGCTCGGGGAGGAGCATCAGCGGAGCGGGAAGTGGATCGTGTACACGTCGGCGGATTCGGTTTTCCAGGTGGCGGCGCACGAAGCGACGGTGCCGCTCGAGGAGCTGTATCGAGCGTGCGCGATCGCACGCCAGCTGCTCGGGGACGAGTACGCCGTGAGCCGCGTGATCGCGCGGCCGTTCGGCGGGGCCCCCGGGGGGTATCAGCGGACGCCGCACCGCCGCGATTTCTCGATCGCGCCTGTGGGGCCGACGTTGCTCGACCGCCTGGCCGCGGCGGGCGTGCCGCGGGTGGGGATCGGCAAGGTGGACGACCTGTTCGCCGGCCGCAACATCACGAGCGAGCACACGCCCACCAACGACGCGGCCTACCGGCTGATCGAGCGGGCGCTGGACGAGACCGAGACGGGGTTCATCTTCGTGAATGTGATCGAGTTCGACCAGACCTGGGGGCACCGCAACGACGTGGCGGGGTTCCATGAAGGATTGCGCGAGCTCGATGCCTGGATTCCCCGGCTCGAGGCCCGCACCAAGGGAGACGATCTGATCATCCTCACCGCCGACCACGGGAACGACCCGACCACTCCCTCGACCGATCATGCGCGCGAGGCCGTCCCGATCCTCGCGTTCGGTCCCGCGATCCGCCCCCGGGCGCTCGGCGAGCGCGGCACGTTCGCCGATGTGGGCGCGACCGTCGCCGCGTACTTCGGTGTGGAGCCGCTCGCCGCGGGCACGTCGTTCCTGCGGGAGCTCCGGGCGTGAGCGCGGAGCTCGTGCGGCGGGCCCGCGAGGTGCAGGCGCACGCCTACTGCCCCTACAGCAAGTTCCGAGTGGGCGCGGCCCTCGAGGCGGCCGATGGCCGCGTCTACGTGGGGACGAACGTCGAGAGCGCGTCGTACGGGCTCACGGTCTGCGCGGAGCGGATGGCGATCGGGGCGGCGGTCGCCGGCGGGGCGCGCGAGTTCCGCCGCATCGTGGTCACGACGGATGTGGATCCACCGGCGTCGCCCTGCGGTGCGTGCCGCCAATTGCTGGCCGAGTTCGGCCTCGACCTCGAGGTCATCGCGGCGGGCCCGAAGACCGAGCGGCGCTGGGTGCTGCGCGACCTGCTGCCCGACGCGTTCGCGCGCACGACGCTCGGCCGATGAGGGGACGCCGAGCGGCGGTCCTGGGGGGCGTGCTCCTCGCGGCGGCGTGCGTCGAGCGCGTGGCCGCACCCGGCAGTTGCCCGACCTACTGCCCCGCGGGCGCGATCACGATCGTGGATACGCTGCTCACCACCGCCATTTCTCGGGACTCGGCATTCCGGGGCTACGTGCGACCCCACCAGGCGAGCGTCATGCTCGCCGCCACCCTCCCGGGTGTCGTCGATGGCCGCTCGCTGTTCACCTTCTCGGGCTCCGGCAGCCGGTTTCGGCTCACCACGACCGATACGACCACCGGGGCGATCCTCCGCGCCGATTCGGGGCGGCTGTGGGTCGAGGTGACCCGCCGCGACACCGGGGCGCACAACCTGACGCTGCGCCTGTTTCGGATGCCGGTCACGATGGACTCGAACACCACGTTCGACAGCCTCGCGCCCCGGTTCGCGGACTCGCTCGTCGTGCACACCGTCAACCTCGACACCTTGCTGGCGCGGCCGGGGCGCAAGGACTCGATCTCGGGAGATAGCATCAGCGTCGACACCGTGAACCATCTGCTGGTGGTGTCCTTGAAGCTCGACTCCACCGCGGCGCGCTACGTGCGGGCCGACTCCGGCGCCGCCGCCTACGGCGTGCGCGTTGCGGCCAACGCGCGCGCCAGTATCGCGCTCGGGAAGAACGCCATCGGCCCGTCGGCCCTCTGGTACTTCCGCGTCGACTCGGCCGGCAAGGCGGTCGCGCGCAGCCCGGCGGCCCTGCGCGCGGGGTTCCAGAGCTTTGTGTTCACGCCGCCGGCACCGCCGATCGACTCGACGCTTGCGGTGGGCGGGTTACCCTCGGCGCGGAGCATCTTGCGGGTGGCTTTCCCGCGCTTCATTCGGGACTCGTCGCAGATCATCCGCGGCACGCTCGTCCTCGTGCCGGCGGTCCCGGCGCGCGGAGCGCCGGTGGACTCGTTCACCGTGGAGGCCCATACCGTGCTCGCGGACTTCGGCGCCAAATCGCCGATCGCCCTGGACGCGACGCGCACCGACACGACCGTGATCCGCGTCGGGGCGACCGACACGGTGAAGATCGAGGTCACCAACCTGCTGCAGTTCTGGGCGTCGGACTCCACCCACCCGACGTCGATCGTGCTGCGGGCGAAGGCCGAGGGCGCCTCGTTCGCCGA
>WNFJ01700699.1_pt3 | contig 10428 bp, 7 predicted proteins | sample 5400461 | NCBI WGS metagenome assembly WNFJ01 (sample SAMN13153349, study PRJNA577476) | soil metagenome | isolation source: 115 cm saprolite on Douglas fir-dominated hillslope | place: USA:California | collected 2013-09-17
GACCGTGGCCGACGCCGTGGCGCAGCTCCCCGGCGCGAACGTCGCCGTCGTCTCGGTCCCGGGTCCCTACGCGGGCCTGGCCGCGCACCAGGCCCTCACCTCCGGGCTCCACGTGCTGCTGTTCAGCGACAACGTGCCGCTGGAGGAGGAGATCGGGCTCAAGGATCGGGCCAGCAAGCTGTCTCGGCTGATGATGGGCCCGGGCGCCGGAACCGCCGTGCTCGGCGGGGTGGGCCTCGGGTTCGCGAACGCCGTCCGCCCGGGGCCCGTCGGAGTCGTCGCCGCCGCTGGCACGGGAGCGCAGGAGGTGATGACCCTTCTGGATCGCTGGGATATCGGCGTCTCCCATGTGATCGGCGTCGGCGGGCGTGACCTTTCCGCCCGCGTCGGCGGGCGGATGGCCGCCTGCGCGGTGCGGGCGCTCGACGCCGATCCCGGGACGGACGCGATCCTGCTCGTGTCCAAGCCGCCGGACCCCGTCGTCGCCGCCGAGGTGGCGGCCCAGGCCCGGCATACGCCGCTCGTCGCCGCGTGCATCGGGATGATTGCACCAGACGACCAGCTGACTGGGGCGGTGCTCGCCCGGACCCTGGAGGAAGGGGCCGTCCGGGTGGCCGGCCAGCTCGGCAGGCCGGTCCCGGACCTGGCGCCCGGCCTTCGCGGCGCCGCGGAGAACGCCATCCGAGGGCTGGACGGCGGCAGGAGGGCGGTACGCGGATTCTTCACCGGCGGCACGCTGTGCTACGAGGCGCAGGTGATACTGCGCGAGCTGCTGGGCGCCGTCTACTCCAACATTCCGCTCGACGCCGGTCACGGCTTGCCCGCGCCGCCGGCGGCGCACGTCTGCCTGGACCTGGGTGAGGAGGAATTCACCCAGGGCCAGCCGCATCCGATGATCGACCCGGCCGCGCGCCGCGAGATCATGCAGGACCGGGCGCTGGGGCCGGACGTGGCCGTCGTGCTCCTCGACGTCGTACTCGGGTACGGATCGCACCGGGACCCCGCCGGAGACATCGCTGGGACCTGCGCCGACATCGTGGCCGGCGGCGCAGCCGTCGTGGCGTACGTGCTCGGCACCCGGGCGGATTCGCAGGGGTACGACGCCCAGCGCGCGATACTGGAGGACGCTGGCGTCATCGTGACCGAGACGGCCGCCCGCGCCGCCCATACCGCCGCGGCGATCGCGACCCGTCAGCCTGACCTCGTCGCCATGGTGACCCGGTGAGCTCGCCGACCCCGGTCGCGCTGCTGACCTACTCGGTCAAGCCGCGCGGCGGCGTGGTCCATACCCTCGCTCTGGCCGAGGCGCTGCACGAGGCCGGCCATCCCGTCCGCGTCTTCGCTCTCGGCGATCCTGCCGCTGGCTTCTTCCGGAGCGTGCGCGCCCCGTTTACGATCATCCCCGCCCCGGCGGCCCTGCCAACGCTGGAGGAACGGGTGTTCGCCAGCGTCGCGGCGCTGGCGGACGCGCTCGCAGGCCAGGTCACCGCCTACCCGATCATGCACGCGCAGGACTGCATCTCGGCGCGTGCCGCGTGTCGTGTTCGCGATGCGGGCCGGGCGGGCCGCCCGGATGATGGCTTCTCAGGCGGCGGCCGGCCGAGGCGCGGGCCCGTCGTGATCAGGACCGTCCATCACGTGGACGACTTCACCAGCCCCTCCCTCATCGACTGCCAGCAGCAGGCAATCATCGAGCCCGATAAGGTCCTGGTCGTCAGCAAGTACTGGCAGCGGTTGCTGCGGGAGCAGTACGGGGTCGAAGCCGGCGTGGTCCATAACGGCGTCGACGCGGCCCGCTTCGCATGCGCGGACAGCGACCTGGCCGGGCGGCTGCGCCAGCGTGCCGGCGCTGTTGGCCGTCAGCTGATCCTGTCCGTCGGCGGCATCGAGCCCCGCAAGGGCAGCGACACCCTGATGCGAGCACTGGCGGCGCTGCGGCAGTCGGGCCGGAATCCCGTTCTGGCTATGGCCGGAGGCCACTCCTTCCAGGACTACCGCGCGTACGCCGAGCGCGTCCTGGCTATGCTTCCCGACCTCGGGCTGATACTCGGCAGCGACGTTATCCAGCTCGGCACCGTCCCGGACGCCGAGATGCCGGCCTGGTACGCCGCGGCAGACGTGCTCGCATTCCCCTCGACCAAGGAGGGCTGGGGCCTGGCCGTCATGGAGGCCATGAGCGCAGGGCTCCCCGTCGTGGCATCGGATCTGCCGGTATTCCTCGAGTACCTGCGGCCGGGCAGAGACGCTCTGGTGGTCCCGGTCGACGACGCGGCCTCGCTCAGCAGGGCACTCGCCGCCATTCTGGACGATCCCGGTCTGGCCGCGGAACTGCGCGCCGCTGGCCTGGCGGTGTCCCGCAGATTCACCTGGTCGCGGTCGGCCCGCGAGCATCAGGCTCTCTATAGCTCGATCGCCGGGCGCTGACGTAGGTGCATCGTTGCGCAGGCACTGCTCGCACTGCTCGATCACGTCGCCGGAGATCGTCCTGGTTGCGTAGTCGAACCCGGTGGTACCCGAGACATGGATCCAGTCGCCGTCCACGACCGGCGCTGCGGGCCGGCCTCGATGATCACGGTCGCCGGGTTGGTCAGCCCGGCCGCCGCGACCGCGGCCGGCAGGTCGCCGAGCCTAGCCCGGACCGCGCGCTGGGACGGCAGGCTGGCCTCGGCGACGCACGCGGACGCTGCGGCAGGGTCAGCTCCCTCCCTGATCAGGCGCGCGACGATGGCCGGCAGGTAGCGCATGCCCATGAGGATGACCAGGTTCGTCCCAGAGCGGCTCAGCGCTGACCAGTCGATCCGGCTGGCCGGGTCACCAGGGTCGAGATGCCCGGACACGACGCTGAAGCCGGCCGCGCCGTCGGTGCTGGTCAGCGGCAGGCCGGCGAGCACCGGCGCGGCAGTGGCACTGGTGACGCCGGGTACCACCTCGACCGGGATTCCGGCATCGGCGCAGGACTGCACTTCCTGCGCTCCATGCGCGAAGACGAACGGGTCGCCGCCCTTGAGCCGAACGACGGTCAGGCCGGCCCGGGCGCGGTCGATCATGAGGGCGACGATCTCGTCGTAGGTCAGGGTCCGGCAGCCGGGTGCTCGCGCGGCGTCGATGATCTCGACGTCAGGCCCCAGCCTGCCGAGCAGGCCGGTCGGGGCGAGCCGGTCGGTGATGACCACGTCCGCGGCCAGCAGCCGGTCGAGCCCGCGCACCGTGATCAGGTCGTCGGCGCCCGGGCCGCCGCCGACGAGTACGACGCGCCCGGCCGGCGCAGCCGACCCGGCAGGCACGGCCGACGCGTCAGGCACGGCCGAGCACTTCCCGCAGCGCAGCAGCGAACCGGTCGGAGGTGCCGGTGTCCCGGACGGCGACGCGGATCCAGCCCGGCGCCAGGCCGGGGAAGGTCTCACCACGCCGGACCGCGAAGCCACGCTCGTGCAGGCGGGTCCGCACGTCGGTGATCCCGGCGTCCAGCAGCACGAACGACGCCGACGCGTCCGGGACCACACGGACAGCGCCGAGGCTGGACAGACGGGTCAGCAGGTGCGCGCGCTCCCCCGCGAGCACCCGGGCCCAGGCCGCCGCCTCACCCGCGGCTGCGCTCGATGCGGTGGCGACACACGCCGTGAGCGCCGGTGCAGACACCGGCCACAGCGGCTGCGCCGCCGCCAGCAGCGCGATCACGTCCGGTGCCGCCAGCACATAGCCCACCCGCAGCCCGGCCAGCCCCCACGTCTTGGTCAGGCTCCGGATCACGGCCAGTCCGCGCAGGTCGGCATGGGCAGCCAGCGACTCCCGCTCACCGGGCAGGCAGTCGGCGAAGGCCTCGTCAACGACTACCAGCCGAGCCGGCCGCACCAGCTCCAGCAGCACGGCAAGCGGGTGACAGACCGACGTCGGGTTGACCGGGTTGCCGACGAAGACCAGGTCCGCGTCTGCCGGGACCAGCGCCGGGTCGAGCGTGAACGGGAACGGCAGGACGACCCGGTCGACCTGATGACCCGCCGCGCGCAGCGCAGCCTCGGGCTCGGTGAACTGAGGGTGGACGACGACCGCGTGCCGGGGCTGCAGCACGCGCGCGAGCAGCACGAACGCCTCGGCGGCACCCGCGGTCAGCAGCACCTCGTCCGCGGGGCGGCGGTGGCGGGCGGCGACCGCCGCGACCGCCGGCCGCTGGTCGGGATAGGCGGCAAGGTCGGCAGCGCGGATCAGTGCGGCCAGCCAGCCCGGCGTCCCGGACGACCGGACGTTGACGGCAAGGTCGACCAGGCCGGGCACGAGATCGGCGTCGCCGTGGTGTCCGAGGGCGGCGTCCGCGTCAGGGGGAAGGCCGGCGTCGCCGTGCTGCGCGGGGCCGGCAAACGTGATGCCGTCACCGGCGTGCCGGCCAGGCGCAGCTTCGGCGGTCATGTGCGCGCCGCCCGCGAGTCCAGCGCGGCTGCGACCAGCCGGCGCGGAGCGGACGGCAGGCCGGCCCAGTGCACGTGCAGGTAGGACGCGACCAGCGTAGGCGTTGCCCAGCCGTGCCGGCTGCCGTCGGCGAACTGCCAAGCGGCGCTGGTCCCGTGCGCGGGAACGCTGGCGGTGCGGTGGAACTCGTGTGCCCGGACGACTGTCCCGGCCTCGGCGAGCGGGCTGGATGCCAGGGCTACCGCTTCCCGGTAGGCGAGGGTCAGCTTCGGTGTCATCGTCGCGGCGGCCGGCAGCACTCCGCACTGCGGGCGACCGTCGAGCTGGGCGCCGAGCCAGAGCAGGCCCGCGCACTCGGCGATCACGGGCATGCCCGCGGCTACCCGGCGGGCCACCTCGGCGCGCAGCGTGACGTTGGCCGCCAGCTCGCTGGCGTAGAGCTGCGGGAAGCCGCCGCCGGTCACGAGCCCGTCGGTGCCGGCCGGCAGCGCGCCGACGGTGAGCGGGTCGAACTCCGCGACCTCTGCCCCAGCCGCGGCCAGCAGCTCGCGATGCTCGGCGTAGCCGAAGGTGAAGGCGGGCCCGGCGGCGACGGCCACCCGGGCAGGTGCGCCAGGGCCCGGGCCGGCTTCCGGCATCGCATTGTCCGGGAACGCGGCCGACCAGGGCACTGCGGTCAGCGGCGGCGCGGCGCGGGCGATCGCGGTCAGCAGGTCCAGGTCGAGGTGGCACCGGATGAGCGTGCGCAGCGGCGGCAGCCAGGCCCTGACCTCGGCGCTGCGCTCGGCCGCCGGAACCAGGCCGAGATGCCGCGACGGGGTGTGCAGGACCGCCTGCACCGGCAGCGCGCCGAGCACCGGGATGCCGGTGCCGGCCAGCGCCTCGCGCAGGATCTGCTCGTGCCGGGCTGAGGACACCTGGTTGAGCACGACTCCGGCGACGCGGACTGCCGGGTCGTAGCTGGCGAAGCCGTGCACGGTCGCGGCGATCGAGCGGCCTGCTCCTCCGGCCGCGACGACCAGGATGATCGGGGCGTCCAGCAGCCTGGCGACGTGCGCGGTGCTGGCGAAGTCGCGGCGGCCGGCCGCGCCGTCGAACAGCCCCATGACGCCCTCGATGATCGAGAAGTCGGTGCCGCGTGCGCCGTGCAGGAACAGCGGCGCGATCTGCTCTTCGCCGGTCAGCCAGGGGTCGAGGTTGCGGCCGGGACTGCCGGTCGCCGCCGCGTGGTAACTGGGGTCGATGTAGTCCGGTCCTACCTTGTGCGCCGAGACCCGCAGGCCCGCGGCCCGCAGCGCGGCCATCAGGCCGGTGGCGACCGTGGTCTTGCCGTCGCCCGAGCGGGTGGCCGCGATGACGAGCCTGGGCTGGTCTACCACTCGATGCCGGCCTGTCCCTTGCGCCCGGCGTCCATCGGATGCCGGATCTTGGTCATCTCGGTAACGAGGTCAGCGGCGGCGACAAGGTCCGGGTGCGCGCGCCGGCCGGTGATAACGACGTGCTGGGTGCCTGGCCGAGACGCCAGCGTGGCCAGGATCTCAGCCACGTCCAGCGTGCCGTTGCTGACCGGGTAGGTGAACTCGTCCAGGATGATCAGCCGGTACCGCGCGGCCGCGAGGTCTAGCTTCACCTGGTCCCAGCCCGCGCGGGCGGCGCGCTCGTGGTCGGCGGGCTGCGTCCGCAGCCAGGACCATCCTTCGCCCATCTTGTGCCAGGTCACCGGGCCGCCCTGCCCGGTGCTCTCGTGCACGGCGGCGAGCGACTTGAGCGCCGCTTCCTCGCCGCTCTTCCACTTCGGGCTCTTGGTGAACTGGAACACCCCGATCGGCCAGCCTGCTGTCCAGGCGCGCAGCGCCATACCGAACGCGGCGGTCGACTTGCCCTTGCCGTCGCCGGTGTGCACGACGAGCAGCGGCTGTGCCCGGCGCTGCCGGGTGGTGAGCCCGTCGTCGGGAACCGATGTGACCTGTCCCTGCGGCATCAGGCGACCTCCCCGGCTGTGATGACGGCGGCCAGGGCGCGGGCGGCATCCTGCCGGGAGGGCTGGCTCGCTGACGCCAGGCCCGCGACGGTCACGAGCTCGGCGTCGAGGTCGCGGGCAAGCTGGGCGGCTAGCCCGAGGCGTACCGGTCCTTCCTCCGCGTCCACGACGACGCCGGAGATCCCGGCCAGGCGCCGTGCGGCGCTCCTGGCCCTGCCTACGGGGTCGCGGCCGCCGGTCGCCCGCCCGTCGGTGACGACGACCAGCAGCGGGCGCCGGGCCGGGTCCCGCCAGCGCTCACGGCGTGTGAGCTCTGCAACCGCGTCCAGGCCCGCGGCCAGCGGGGTCATGCCGCCGACGGGCAGGTCGTGCAGGCGCTGGCTGGCGAGCTGCACGGACCTGGTCGGCGGCAGGACCACGGTGGCGTCGCGGCCGCGGAAGGTCAGCACGGCAACCTGGTCACGGCGCCGGTAGGAGTCGTTGAGCAGGGAGAGCGCGACAGTGGTGACAGTCTGGCTGCGCCGCCGGGCGGCCATCGACCCGGAGGTGTCCAGCAGCAGGATGACCAGGTTCGACTCGCGGCCACGCCGTAGCCAGCGCCGCAGGTCGCGCGACGTGGCCAGGAACGGCTGGCCGGGACGGGCCAGCGCCGCCGCGCGGACCGTGGGCGCCAGGTCAGGCCGGGTTGCCGTGCCGATGCTCGTAGTCGGCCGGCCGCCCGCGCCGCGGGACCGCGACCGGCGCCCGCCGCTGGCCGTGCCGATGCCGCCGGCCTGCAGGTGCCGGATCTCGAAGGCCGGCCCGGGCGCGCCCGCGGTCCGCGGCCCGGCCGGACCGCGCGGGCCCGCTGCCGGCTGGCCAGCCTGGCCGACGCTTCCGGATCCCAGATCAGCCGGCGACGGCTCGTCGGCTGCCTCAGCGGGAGCGCTGTCATCATGCCCCGTCGGGGCGGCGGCCTCGGTGCTGGCCGGGCCCTCCGGCTCGCCGCCACCGCCGCCGGGCGGCGGGTCTGTGTCGTCGGGTCCGCCGAGTGCCTCGTCGAGCTCCGCCTGGCCTATGCCCGGATCGTCGAACGGGCCCCGGCGACGCCGGTGCGGCAGCGCCAGCCTGGCTGCCTCGCGCACGTCGGCGCTGGTGACCGCGAGGTCACCGCGCCAGGCGGCGTGCGCGATCGCGGTCCGGGCGGTCATCAGGTCGCCGCGCAGGCCGTCCACGCCGAGCGAGGCGCAGGCCGACGTGATCCGCAACAGCTCGGCCTCGGGCAGGTCGACGCCGCCGAGCGCGGCCTGCGCGGCGGCGATGCGGCTAGTGAGCTGCTGACCGGCCCGCTCGTGCGCGGCGGCGGTGGCGGCGGGCCGCAGGTCGTGGCTGATCCGGGCGCGCACTGCCTCCGCCCGCTGCCGCGGGTCGGCGCTGGCGACAACGGGCACGCACAGCCCGAACCGGTCCTGCAGCTGCGGGCGCAGTTCGCCTTCCTCCGGGTTCATGGTGCCTACCAGCAGGAACCGGCAGGCGTGCCGCAGCGACACGCCCTCCCGCTCGACGGTCGTGGTGCCGGTCGCGGCCGCGTCGAGCAGCACGTCCACCAGGTGGTCGGGCAGCAGGTTGATCTCGTCGACGTACAGCACGCCGCGGTGGGCCAGCGCCAGCAGGCCCGGCACGAACGCCTCGGAGGTGGCTGCCCCGGCCAGCACCCTGGGCACGTCGAGGCTGCCGGTGACGCGGTCCTCGGTCGCGCCGAGCGGCAGCTCGACCAGCCGGGCCGGGCGGTACTCGGCTGCCGCGCCAGACGGGTGCGGGCCGTCCGGGCACGCCGGGTCCGGCCCGGCCGGGTCGCACGAGAAACGGCACTTGGCCACCACGATGATGCCGGGCAGGACATCAGCCAGCCCGCGTACCAGGGTGGTCTTAGCCGTCCCCTTCTCGCCGCTGAGCAGCACGCCGCCGATGCCGGGGTCGACCGCGGCGAGCAGCAGCGCGAGCCGGGCGTCGTCCTGGCCGACCACCGCGGAGAACGGCATCACGGTCATCGCTACGCCTCCCCCGCGTGGGTTTCCTCAAGCTGGCCCTCGACTTCCAGGTAGGTACTCCTGAGCTGGTCGAGGGTGGCGGCTTCGGGAGCCGCCCACAGGCCGCGCTCGGCCGCCTCGAGCAGCCGCTCGGTGATACCGCGCAGCGCCCATGGATTGCTGGCCTGCAGGAACTTGCGGGTATCCGGGTCCAGGACGTAGCTGGCTGACAGCTGCTCGTACATCCAGTCGGTCACCACCCCGGTGGTGGCGTCCCAGCCGAACAGGTAGTCCACGGTGGCGGCCAGCTCGAACGCGCCCTTGTACCCGTGCCGTTTCATGGCCTCGATCCAGCGCGGGTTGACTACCCGGGAGCGGAACACGCGGGCTGACTCCTCGGTCAGGCTGCGGGTGCGGACGTAGTCGGGCCGGGTGCTGTCGCCGACATAGGCGCGCGGCGCGGCGCCGGTCAGGGCCCGGACCGCGGCGACCATCCCGCCGTGGTAGGCGTAGTAGTCGCCGGAGTCGGCGATGTCGTGCTCGCGGGTGTCGCTGTTCTTCACCGCGACCGCGATCCGCCGGTAGGCCGCCTCCATGTCCTCCCGCGCGGCCCGGCCGTCCAGGCCGCGCCCGTAGGCGTGCCCGCCCCACAGGGCGTAGACCTCAGCCAGGTCAGCGTCGTCCCGCCAGGACCGGCTGTCCATCAGGGCGAGCAGGCCCGCGCCGTAGGCGCCGGGCGGCGAGCCGAACACCCGGCTGGTGGCCCGCCGCAGGTCGTCGTGCCGGGCCACGTCGGCCAGCACGTGCGCGCGCAGCAGGTTGCTGGCCGGGTCCTCGTCCAGGCCCGCCACCATCCTCACCGCGTCATCGAGCAGCGTCACCACGTGCGGGAAGGCGTCCCGGAAGAAGCCGCTGATCCGCACCACGACATCGATCCGCGGCCGGCCGAGCTCTTCCAGGGCAATCACCTCGAGCCCGGTGACCCGCCTGCTCGCCTCGTCCCAGCACGGCCGGACGCCCAGCAGCGCGAGCGCCTCGGCCACGTCGTCGCCGGAGGTGCGCATGGCGGCCGTGCCCCAGACTGAGAGGCCTACCGAGCTAGGCCACTGCCCGGTCTCCTCGCGGTAGCGGGCCAGCAGTGAGTCGGCAAGCTGCCACCCGGTGTCCCACGCCAGCCGGGACGGCACCGCCTTGGGGTCGACGGCGTAGAAGTTGCGGCCGGTCGGCAGCACGTTGATCAGGCCGCGCAGCGGCGATCCGCTCGGCCCGGCCGGCACGTGCCCGCCGTCCAGCGCGTGCAGGACGGCGTCAATCTCGCCGGTCGTAGCCGCCAGCCGCGGGATAAGCTCCCGCGCGGCGAACTTCAGCAGCCGGGTCACCGCGTCGTTGGGCTCGCCGAGGACGGCGGCGGTCACGCCGGCGGCCGCGTCCGGATCCCACCCCGTTCCCTCCATGGTTTCGGTAAGCGCACGGGCGGTCGCCTCAGCCTCGTCCACCTCCGCCCGGCTGGCACTGCCGTTCTCGGCCAGCCCCAGCGCCTCGCGCAGCCCTGGCATCGCGCCGGCCACCCCGGACCAGATCTGCCGTGCTTGCAGCATCGCCAGCACCAGGCCCACCCTGGCCTGCCCGACCGGAGCGACGCCGAGGATGTGCAGCCCGTCGCGGATCTGCGCGTCCTTCACCTCGCACAGCCAGCCGTCCACGTGCAGCACGAAGTCGTCGAACTCGGCGTCGCGGGGCCGGGAGTCCAGGCCGAGGTCGTGGTCTAGCCGGGCGGCCTGGATCAGTGTCCAGATCTGCGCCCGGACCGCGGGCAGCTTGGCCGGGTCCAGCGCGGCCACGCTGGCGTGCTCGTCCAGCAACTGCTCCAGCCGGGCCAGCTCGCCGTAGGTCTCCGCCCGCGTCATCGGCGGCACCAGGTGGCTAACAATGGTGGCGTGCGCCCGCCGCTTGGCCTGCGTGCCTTCGCCCGGGTCGTTGACCAGGAACGGGTAAATCAGCGGCAGGTTCCCTAGGGCCGCGTCCGCCGCGCAG
>WNFJ01162067.1_pt4 | contig 10426 bp, 9 predicted proteins | sample 5400461 | NCBI WGS metagenome assembly WNFJ01 (sample SAMN13153349, study PRJNA577476) | soil metagenome | isolation source: 115 cm saprolite on Douglas fir-dominated hillslope | place: USA:California | collected 2013-09-17
TCACTTGTACTCTTTACTCAATTATGGTATATTCATAGCACGAGACTTTCTTTATAGCAGTGAAAGATATTTGAAAGCCTTATTTCACCTGCGATAACACAGGATGGTAAAGCGCTCGTATCAGGTACCTCCTGGTTTTGGTTCGCTAGCGGTTCCCAGAATGGAGATAGTTGATGAGAACTGCCGCTGTGGCCTTGGTGTTGATTGTTGGAGCTGCAGTAGTCCTCTGGTATGGTAACACATTGAATTCATTGATTCTTGGTGGGTTGATAGGTGGATTGGCGGCTTTGCTACTAAGCATCCCGATTTCCCTGGTTTTATTTTCCTACTTTTCTCGCCGTCATGAAGATCAACTTAGGGCAGAAGTTCAAGAAGAAATGTCCCTGGCTCAAATCCATGAATACGAATACCTTGAGGCTCCAGAGGACATTTACGATGCCGTTCCTCCTGCACAATACGAACGGAGCGATTATAGAGTATCGACAGGACGAAATCTCGTTCCCTCTTACCCTCTTCCGCCTCCAACAAGGCAAAATCAGCTTGCGGCATCAGAGGGTCAAGCATATCGTCAACGACAACAGAATATCCCCTTCGTCCGGCTCGGCCACCAAAATCGGCATCTTTAGCTCCTTCTGGACGAGGCAATGGTAACGCGCTTCCGTCACGTAATCCGAACACTGCACGACAGGCGCGCTATCCAGGATTCCCTGGTTATCAACCAACTCTCCCTCGTGAATCGCATCGGACCGCCGCTTTGCGTGCTGCACGGCAGGAAGCTGCCCAACAATATAATGACGATGACCTTGAAGTGTACCCAACTAGCCTATCCAGAAAGGTTCCCACTGTCCGCCCGGTCCAAAACCTGGTACCGGAGCAGTATCGGCCCGGGACCAATCGGCCAGCTCAAAAACCCCATCCACAGGGACCAGATCACTATCGTTCAAAGCGAACCGTCGATGGTTCTCCAATTCCACCCGGCCACAAGCATGCATTGCCTGAAGCTAGTGAGAGCCTCGCCAACGAAACCTCTCAGGGAATCTATTATCGATCTCGCGAGCAGCAAACCGGCCAATTGCGAGATTCAACAGGTCCGGTTGGGCGTGGTCCGCAGACCGATCAAATTCGGCGCTCAAACGAATCGATGACCCGTAATCCCCGGGTTGAAGCTCAGCTTCGTAATCCTGAAGTCATAACTGGTAGCCTCAAGAATCCTTTGGTACGGCGCGCACCGTATATGTATGAAGATGATCCCCTGCGCCAGGAATTAGCGCAGCAGATAGATGTGCCATTCATACAACGTCGCGCATCACTCTACGAAGAAGAGGATCAGGATTACTAAGTAGTAGAGCCCGGGATATATATCGAGCTCTACTACAATCTTCTTTGCTTACTACAGCCTCCCCACTTCAACCACCTTACAGAAACCCTGTGAATTTGTACTAGAGCCTAGCCGTGCAGAGAGAAATGTGCTAGTATGGGATACAAATGTCTGTTATATACTCAAGGAGGCTATATCATTGTTAACTAACCTAACAAACACCATAACAGTATGGATTTACAGTCTCTATGGATTTACCGGTCTGGCTGGCATCGTGTTTGCTATGGCCCTCGAAAGTTGTTGTATCCCATTGCCGAGTGAAATAGTAATGCCAGTAGCTGGCATCATCGTTGGCAGTTATTATACATCGCACCCTTTACATCTGCCTGGTACAAGCCCAACGTTTCCGCTCTGGCTCAATTTGGTGCTCGTAGCTCTGGCTGGAGCCCTCGGCTGTCTCATTGGCTCAATCGCTGCCTACTACATAGGGTACAAAGGTGGACGGCCGCTATTGCTCAAATACGGCCGCTATGTGCTCATCTCCCAACACGATGCCGATAAAGCAGACCGCTTCTTCCAACGCTGGGGGAGCCCTACTGTCTTCTTCTCACGCCTGTTGCCTGTAGTACGCACGTATATCTCACTTCCAGCTGGTATAGCAGAAATGCCCTTTGCAAAGTTTTGCGTCTACACCTTCCTTGGCTCGTTTCCCTGGTGTCTCCTCTTGGCCTATCTAGGTACCATCCTGGGAGCCAATCTTGAGAAACTCACTCCCTACTTCCGCAGCTTCGAGATTGTCATACTCCTTGTTCTGGCCCTTCTCGTCGGCCTCTATATCTGGAGACATATTCGCAATGACCGTATTGCACGCGCCGCCCTTGCATCAAAGCAATCTGCTTCCATGCAATCAGCGCCTCAACCTTCGCAACAGGGTTTGAACCAGCAGGACCTTCAACAACCCTGGAATGGGCAGTCCCAACAACAGCAATATCTTTCTCAGCAGGGGTGGACCCAACAGTCCCACCCTCAGCAACAGCAGTTTCAGCCACGACAGCCTCAATCACAGCAATCGTGGCCGTCTTCCACGGGTGATAATGACCGTACTATTCGCCGTGGCTAAGAGCCCGAGTTCCTAGGGGCTGGACATGCAGCCCCTAAGAACGATCGCAAAGGAGGTTCTTTCCATGTCTTCACCCCCTGATCTTTCCAAAACCTCACCCCTCAACACACCTTTTTATGTCCTGTGGCTGAGGCGCTTCCTGTTCGCTTTAACGATCCTCGCCTGGATAGCTATCGGAGGAATCATCCTCTATATCCTTGGACGTATCATTAACTCAATTTTTTTACTTATCGTCTCGTTGCTGATTGCCTATATCCTCTATCCCCTCGTAAAAATATTCCAACGTTTCATGCCGCGGCCCCTGGCGATCCTCGTCGTTCTCGTCCTTTTACTCGTTTCGCTGGCCTTTATCATATTTTATGTGATGTTTACCGCTATCACGCAGTTAACTCAACTCGCTGTGACCGTAAATAAGTTCGTTATAGCAGTACAGGCTGGACGTTATCCAGACCTCATTAAGTTTATGAATGGCATAGGTATTACGGATACATTCCTAAAGTCATCAGCGCAACAAATGTTGGGCCAGATGGGAAATGTCCTCTCTGGCGTTATTCCATTCGTAAGCAGCATTTTCGCTGTGTTCATCAACATAATTATCGTTGCCTCGTTTAGTATCTATCTTTTGGCTGATGGCCCGCGCGTGATATACTGGCTCAAACATAAAACGCCCCTCAAGCAACACGAGCGAATTGACTTTGTGTTATCTACCCTGGAACAAGCAGTGGGCGGTTTCGTTCGCGGTCAACTGCTGCTGTCCGCGCTGATGAGTTTCCTTATCGGCGTTGGTGCGTATTTCATTGGCATTCCCTTTGCGGTACTCATTGCCGTGATCGTTTTTATCTTAGAATTCGTTCCAGTCGTCGGCGCCTATATTTCGGGGGCAATTGGCATTCTCTTTGCGCTTACTCAGGGGTGGCAGGTGGCACTCATTTACGCGATTTTTGTTACCTTTATGCAGGGAATACTGGATGGCCAGATATTGGCTCCGCGTATCCTTGGTCGTTCCGTCGGAATACATCCTATCATCTCCATTTTTGCCTTGATCGCAATGGCGCAACTCTTCGGTCTCTTCGGCGCCCTGATGGCTGTCCCGCTGGCAGCTTGCGCGCAAATCTACATAGTCGCCTTCTGGAAGGAATGGAAGGCGAGACATCCCGAAGAGTTTCCCCCGGAAGAAAAGGATCCAACTCCCACCAAAGTTCCCGAGCATTCCACGGCAAAGACATAGAGTTGGTATGCATAGCGGACCATTCCTCTAGCATGGAGAAAACTTCCTTGCTTCATACTATCACTGTAGCATCAGCCAGGTTACGGGTGAGCTAATCAAAGAGTTTGCTCAACGGCCTTTTCGGGCTAAGTACTTTTACGGTTGACAACGACGTCGAGAAGCATGACAATGGCCCGGAATGAAAACTTCTTTGCGCCTGACAAAGAGAAGATCAATCTCGGTGCTCTTGGTAGCGGAGCAATAAGAAGGACACTGAACAGTAGGTGAATCATATGACGTGGCGAAAACGTTTAGCTGTATTGCACAATAGGTTAAATCTCTATCCCGTACCAGAACCCATGCCTCGCACTCGCTTCTTCTGGCTGGCAACCGGTCTGGTTGCGCTGGTCGCAGTCACCTTTTCCGTATATTTTATTCTTCTGCATCTTGGGCGACAGGATGCCTATCTCACGCCCGCTGAAGACCTGGGCACGATGGACCAGGCCGTCTGGAGTCTGACACACGGCCAACTCTTGCAACAGACGGTATGCAATATCGTCAGCGATACCAACTGTACGAGTGTGAATGGTGTTTCGCGCTTTGCCATCCACTTTGAACCAATTCTTTTCCTGGTTTCGCTGTTTTATCTGCTCGTTTCCAGCCCTAAAACATTGCTTGTCTTGCAAACCCTGGTTGTAGCGGCCGGCGCATTTCCTGCCTTCTGGCTAGCACGTCTGCGATTGCGTAACGAACTCGCGGCCGTAGGGATCGCCATCTTGTATTTGCTCTATCCCGCGCTGCAACAAGCGGAAATCTTCGATTTTCACGCTGTTACGTTGACCTGTGCCTTGTTGCTCTTTACCCTGTATTTTATGTATACGCGCCGCACTATGTGGCTCTTCGTTTTTGCTATTCTCTCGATGGCCTGTAAGGAAGAGATGCCGGCCGTCATTGCTATGTTTGGCCTCTGGTCAATCGTTTTTCAGCAGCGCTGGCGCACCGGCCTCGGGTTAGTAGCGCTGAGTATGGTCTGGGTGGGCATGACGCTGCTGGTCTATCACTTTGCCAGTCCTACTGGGCATCCATTGCTGGCTTCACGTTATGGCTACCTCGGCAACAGTCCATCACAGATTCTCTTTTACTTCCTGCGACATCCACGAGCGGTGATCGGCCAGCATCTATTAGAGCCGACACACCGCCAGTACCTTCGCATACTGCTGGCTCCGGCAGGATATCTACCTGTGCTGGCTCCCTGGATACTTGTCCTGGCGTTCCCTTCAATCGCCTTAAATCTGTTGAGTTCATTCCGCAATCAGTACCTCGGTGTGTTCCAGTACAGCGCTGAGATTGTGCCGGTGCTGATCTTTGCCACGATTGAGTCCATGGTGTTGATTACCTGGGTTGTACGGTGGTTAGTAAAGCAGTTGCGCGCACAACAGGAACAACAAACTCGGGACCAGGAAGCATCCCCAGCAGAGCAAATGAAACGTGCCGTGTTTGTTCGTCCTGCTCTTCGCTGGCTACAACCCGCGGTATTGCTTGTACTTATAGGCTTTACGCTGTTCACAACTGTGCGTGAAGACTTCACATATGGCGCGCTCCCATTTTCAAGAGCATTCGCGTGGCCGCAAGTGACACAACATGACCAGGTCGCGCAACAATTAGTGGCAATGATCCCTCCTTCGGTCTCTGTCTCTGCGCAATCGAGCCTGGTGCCTCACGTAAGCGAGCGTAATCATGTATATTTGTTTCCCTATGCCGATGACACGGCTGATGATATCTTCCTGGATATCACTAGCTTTACTTACCCATTCGCAGCGCCCCAGTTTACAAACGAGGTGAAGAAGGTATTGCAAGGTGGTCGATATGGTGTGGAAGCAGCCGAGGATGGCCTTCTCTTGCTTAAACGTGGCCTTCCACCTCCCGGAATTTCGTCCTATTCCCCGGTACAAACCGGCCCTGACGCTGTGCCGGAACTCCCCGCTGCGTTTTGCTCGTTCACACTCGTAGCGCCGCAGGAGGTGCACCATGCGCTCGATGTTGATTTTACCCCACAGGATAGTCCGGGCAGCAGTATCAGCCTGGTTTGATACAGCGTAGCTCCGCCTCAGTCCTTTCAAGTTATAATGCCTCTGATGCAGGTCACTGCCTATTGGAGAGTCAATACGGCGAATATGCCCCCGTTGAGAGTCTTGACGGCGTTGCTGGATAAGCATGGAAAAGAGGAATTTTCGAGTATCGATTTTCCTGCGCTTTCCTGGTGTCCGGTCAGTTCTTGGAAACCCGGAACGATTGTGCGCACAGTGGGCAGTACAGTGTACGTTGGCAATGTTCCCCATGGCATCGCCCGGGTCACCCTTGCCCTTTTGCCCTATAACGTTCCCTTCGGGACAAGGGAGACTCTTACGCATCGTGTTCCGTTGCATATTGTGAAAGCGCCAATGAATGTTGCTGCTACTATGGGGACAAATGCGGTCCAGGTAGAGGCGATTACCATCTAGACGTGCCGTTTCACTGTTGAGATGTGCTTATGCTCATATTGATGCTGGTTTTGCTGCTGTAAACAGCAAAACCAGCATCAATAGTATGGAACCTTTTACTTCTGCTTTACGTGTCTCTAAACAGAAGACAGGCGTGAGAGAACAAAGGTTTTCACAGTTATCATGTGGTTTATGTTATGAAGAGTGAACGATCGTAGTGAAACTGTTGAGAAGGATGTTTACAAAGAGCACTAATCACTGAGTGAACATCAATCTTCGCGGGCATAACGAGCATAGACAACAAAAAAAAGGAGTGTTTCCCATGACATTAGCAACTATGGTATTAGCAGATCTTACTCTTGAAAGTCTGATCTGGTGGATTATCGTTGGCTTGATAGCAGGCTTCCTCGCCAGCGTGGTGATGCGTGGTGGAAGCTATGGCATCGTTGGGGATATCATCGCTGGAATTATTGGAGCCTTCATCGGTGGATGGCTGTTCGGCGTGCTTGGCATACATGTAGGAGGTGGACTGTTAGGAAGTATCATCGTAGCCTTTGTAGGCGCGTGTATACTGATCGCCCTCCTACGTGCCATTTCGCGGAGCTCATATCGCAGGTGACGGTGAAAAGCATCGTGGAGAATTGGTAAAGAAAACGCCTTCTGTTCTTTTGCGAGCACATCACGTCGGGGCAACTATCACAGTTGCCCTTTTTTCGTTCACAAATATCCCCTGACCATAACCAAATGTGCTGTAAACACCAACCTCGAAAATAGATAGTAAGTGTATGTATTTCATAAAAAAAATAGTGATAGTTCCTTTCTTTTTTCTATTAAAAAAACGCATACCTGATTTATCGCTTCTTAATCAGAGCTCTACCATTTCGCAACCGATTCGCAACTTCAGCAGACTATCTTATATGGAGCAGCAATGACGCTTTGAATACATCAACCACTGTTTGTAGTGGGAACTCAATTGTGTTGAGAGTGGTCACTGCCAGGAATGGTCTAGATCGGAGTATACACATGCAAGGTTTGATTTTTGTGACATGGGAAAAGTATTTGTCAGAGCGTTTTTCGGGTTCGGTCATCAAGGAGTATCGGGATAAACTTGGGAAGGCCCTTCCAACTGCACTGTTGGCCAGTCGCGTCTATGACGACAGTATCCTGTTGACCGGTGTGGCTACGGCAAGCCAGATTACGCGCGTTCCCGTAGAAATGCTGTTGCGGGAGTTCGGCCGTTATTTCATAACCAATGGGCTTACCAGGCATCTTTGTTCCTATATCCTTACACAGGTTCATAGTGGGCGCGAACTGTTGCTCGCCATGCATGATGCACATGAACAAATGAGCCGTCTTCCCGATGGTCTTACTCCACCTCTTTTTCAGTATACGACACGAAATCAGAAACCAGGTGAATTGACTCTCATCTATGATAGTCCTCGCAAACTCTGTTCAGTACTCATGGGTGCTATCGAAGGGGCGGCAGAACGCTATGGGGAGCAGGTACGCATCGTCGAGCAGACATGCATGAACCGGGGAAATTCTGCCTGTCGCTTCGAAATACGCTTCTCTGCCTCATCCACAGAACTCCTGGAAACACCGGAGCAGTCGGAGCGTCAGCAGGCAAAGCAGCATTTCGCTCATTACATCCTCTCACTCCTGCCAGATAACGGAGGAAGGGGAGTCACTCTGACAGAATTGCAAAAGAGACTTGCGCTGAGAGGGATGCAACTGGAGCGCATACGTCCTGCTCTCCTTCTGGAGGCGTTACGCCATCTCCATTATGCCGGCCTCGTTGCGACCACCGCGAACCACGCGGGGGATGATTTGATGCACCGGCGCTATTGGCGAGCCCCAACTTCCGGCCCTCCCACATCGGCTAGCTTGTAGTTTGAAGCAGTAGCACTGATATGAGTGTGCTCGTGCCGCGTCGACTGGACAAATACCCATGTTACATCAACCTGTGCACTCAAGTAGGAGTATGACAACAACGCGCGAGTGCAACATCTACCACGTCTCACATAATAGAAAGCTGTAAAAGGGTGAACGAGCATGTCCTATCCGCAAATGTCTCTTCAGGCGTACTCTCAGGAGCTCTTGCTCGAAGCTAAAGCCTATTTGTCCTTGTTCCACCACGAGTGTGGAATGCTCGAAGCATATCCTGAGCGACTCGCCAGAGTGCAAACTGAGATCGAAAGGACTGGAACCTACTGGCATACCTCCGAGGAGCTGGCTTACGGGGCAAAGATCGCCTGGCGCAACAACACGCGTTGCATTGGGCGGCTCCACTGGAAATCGCTCGCTGTCCGTGATATGCGCCACCTGGAGACAGCAGAGGAGATCTTCACAGCCCTCGTCGAGCACCTCCGGCTTGCCACCAACGGCGGGAAGATCCGGTCGATGATCACCATCTTTGCCCCGACAACCCCGGAGCAACCAGGTATCCGTATCTGGAATCCACAGCTCATCCGCTATGCAGGCTATCGCCAGCCAAATGGCTCGATCGCCGGTGATCCTTCGCACGTGGGGCTCACCGATATGATCCGTCGCCTGGGCTGGAAGGGAGGTGCAGGCACTCCTTTTGATCTCCTCCCCCTTGTCATCCAGCTCCCTAACCAACCTCCGAAACTGTTTGAACTACCGCGTGACGTAGCGCTGGAGGTGCCACTCAGTCACCCCGACTATGCCTGGTTCGCCAGGTTGGGCCTCAAGTGGCATGCCCTGCCAGTCATCTCCAATATCCGCTTAGAAATTGGTGGCATTTCGTACTCGGCCGCTCCCTTCAATGGGTGGTATATGGGTACCGAGATTGGGGCGCGCAACTTGAGCGACGTCAACCGCTACAACCTGCTCCCGGTAATTGCAGAGCAAATGGGACTCGATACCCGCTCTGACCGCACCCTGTGGAAAGATCGAGCCCTCGTCGAACTGAACATCGCCGTATTATCCTCTTTTGCCAGGCACGGGGTGACCATCGTCGACCATCATACCGCTTCCCGCCAATTTCTCCGCCACGAGGAGCTGGAAAAACACACTGGGCGAACGGTTCCAGCCCATTGGGTCTGGATTGTGCCCCCGATTTCTGGCTCAGCCAGCCCACTCTTCCATATGACCCACTATAGGAATACCATTCTCAAACCGAACTTTTTTTATCAGCAAGCGCCCTGGCAGGAACCGCTTCAACAGAATATCACACTCCTCACTCAAAGACACTTGAAGAATGCACCAGCGTCACATTTATTCAAGGGGTGAGCCTTTTGAAAATTGGCACAACTAACTTCAGTACGCGTGTGCTTGTGTGCCCTTGACACTACAGTAGATCTCCTTTTGATCGCGCTCCTCGCCGATTGATGGGCCCTTGGTGGATGGTCCGCTCTGGTTTGCGCTTTGCGCTACAATCAAGCAGTGCTATAATCACACCATGAATAAAGAATTGCAAGGCATCATTAAACAAAGCTCTTTCGGGATTCAGGAGGTGTGAGAATGAAAGCCCTATTCTCGGGTGTGCATTGGGGTCGGGTCTTGCTGACTGGCGTTCTGGTCGTCATCCTGGACGTCATCCTCAATACGGTTTTGCTTTTGCTCACTACCCACATATGGGGCCAACCGGACCAAGCTCAGATTGCCATTCAGGTCTCTTCTTGGAGCACCTACATCCTGGTCATATTGTTGACGGTTGGTGGTGCCGTATGGGTTGCACGTAAGGTAGAAGGAGAGGGTCCTCTGCATGGCTTCCTCGTGGGCTTGGTCGTTGCTCTCATCCTCCTCCTCTTAAGCGTAGGCTTTGGGAGTCCTCTTCTGATGGCGCTGCTAACCTTTGATCTGAATCTTGCTGCTGGCTGGCTGGGTGGCGTCTTGGGCAGCCGAGGGCGGAAGAAGTCATAGCCCGGTAGCTTGTTGATCCGAATTATCTTGTTATCTGAACCTGGACGTGGGCGAGAACGGAATGCAAAGGCTACGCGGGAGGCGATTCTCAACGCAGCAGAAGCAGTCTTCTAAATGTGATAATATTGAAACTCTGCGCTAGAATACAAGCGTAACTTGTACAAGGTAGGAGAAGTTAAGCTGGTCATAATATCTGCAAAGGAGGGGCACCCGCACCGGAGCATGTATGGATAGAACACCAGGATGGAACCAGGCAACATGTCAAGTGCAGGTCGAAAACCATATCACGCTTGAAGGCAATTTGAGTCTGCCGGAGCATCCTCGCGGCGTGGTGCTGTTTGCACATGGCAGCGGAAGCAGTCGTCATAGTCCTCGCAATCAATTTGTTGCCCAGGTATTGCACGAAGCTGGCTTTG
>WNFJ01667906.1_pt1 | contig 10426 bp, 8 predicted proteins | sample 5400461 | NCBI WGS metagenome assembly WNFJ01 (sample SAMN13153349, study PRJNA577476) | soil metagenome | isolation source: 115 cm saprolite on Douglas fir-dominated hillslope | place: USA:California | collected 2013-09-17
ATCGGGTTCGCGTCCGGCGCCGGCAACATGTCAAAATGTCCGAGAACGATCAGCAATGCGCAGCATGCCAGCGCCAGTGCCGAGGCGAACGCGACCACGCGACGCGAGGCCGAAAGCGCTGCCTCAAGCGGAACCACCACGAGCCAGACCGCGGCAAAGGATTCGATGCCGCCGTTGGTCATTGCCACCGTCATGACCAGGCCCGCCAGCGCCAGCGACGACAGCACATGCGCGCCCTCGTAGCGGCCGGTACGCGACAGGAACCACGACAGTAGAATCGGAGCGATAAGCCACGCGAATGCCGCGACCTCAAGCGCGGTGGGCGCGCCGCGCGTCGCAAGATAGACCGGGAACGCCGCGAAGGCCGTGAGGCTTCCGAGCAGCCGCGGCGCCATGAACGCGCGATGGCGTGCGCGCGTCAGCGCGTCATACCGCGCCGACGGATGCAGCAGGGCGTCCAGACAATCGCGGATGATGCTCAAAACTGTCACGGCTCTCGCGCCTCGGCTGGTTCGTCAAACAGACGCGCCGGAACGCCCCCTTTATCGTTGCCCCACCGTGTCAGAGCGAAATTAAGCGAACGCTAAGGCGCGCCGGCCGGCCGTCAAAGACCGTATGTTCGCGGCGTTTTCGCATTTCGTGAGACTGCCCATTCGATGGAGATGGTGAACGCGGGGTTTCCAGACCGAACCGGGTATGGTTTCGAAATGGTGGATGCGCGCAGGCTATCCGTGCTTTTTCCGGAAAGCCGGCATCAATCGAAAATTTACACCGAATCCAATCAACCGGATTTTCCGCAAATTTTCGGCGATTTAACCTCAACGCAAACACTTGCGATTTATCGACGGCTGTTAGTCAAGAATTGATTGCGCGATCGCCGCGACAGGATCGAAAGAGACGGAAGCGAGATGTTTTTTCTGCTTCGCATGGTATTCTGGCTCGGGCTGGTGCTCGTGCTGCTGCCCCGAGAGAAGACACCTGAATCGGACAAGCTGCCGCAGCTGGGCGCATCGGAAGCCGTGTCGGCTGCGACCGCGGCGGTGTCGGACATGAGTCAGTTTTGCAAGCGCCAGCCGGCAGCCTGCGAAGTCGGCGGCCAGGCCGCGACCGTGATCGGACAGCGCGCCCAGGCCGGCGCGCGCAAGCTGTATCAGATCATCACCGACAAGCGTGCATCTGACCATACCAGCTCGATCGGCGGCGGCGAGAATGTGGGTCCCTCGGTCGTGGAAGCGGCGCCGCGCGACACGCTGATGCCGGACGACCTGCTGGCGGAGTGGCAAGCCCCGCCGACGCCATGACCACAAATTAAGCCCGGAACTATTTCCAATATTGACCAGGCAATATCGCTTTCGATCTCCTGCGATCCTATATATGGCTTTGGGATTGAGCGCAGGGTACGATGACGATCGACGAAATCAGGGATAATTTTGCGCTGCTGGACGATTGGGACGATCGTTACCGGTACGTCATCGAGCTCGGCCGCATGCTGGACCCGATGCCGGAGGCCGAGCATTCCGCTGCCAACAAGGTGCAGGGCTGCGCCAGCCAGGTGTGGCTCGCAAAACGGGTCGCGCGCAGCAAAGCCAACGAGCCGTTGCTGAATTATCTCGGCGACAGCGACGCGCACATTGTGCGCGGACTGATCGCGATCCTGCTGACGCTGTATTCCGGCCATACGCCACGGGAAATTCTTGTAACCGACGCCATCGCGGTGTTCGACGAATTCGGATTTCGCGAACATCTGACGCCGCAGCGTTCCAACGGCCTGCGCGCCATGGTCGAGCGCATTCGCTCCGACGCCCGCGAGGCGCTTGCCGCCGCCTCCTGAAAGTCGGCTGTCAGGGCCGGTGAGCTATTTCCGCCGCCGCCGCTGCTGGCCGAGCCCCATTTTCTTGGCTAGCTGCGAACGCGCCACCGCATAATTCGGCGCAACCATCGGATAGTCGGCCGGAAGGCCGGCGTCATGTTGTATTGCGAGCGCAGATGGCGCTTCAGCGATTTGAAGCGCTTGCCGTCCTCGAGACATACGAGATAGTCGGGGGTCATCGACTTCTTCACGGAAACCGCGGGTTTGGCGGGTTCCAGAGGCGTTTCTGCCCGGCCCGTCGAAACCCGCAGCAACGCCGCGTGAATCTGGCTGATGAGGGCTGGAATTTCGGAAGCCGGCGTCGGATTGTTGCTGAGATAGGCCGACACGATATTCGCAGTCAGGTCGATGAAATTTTTGCCGGCGGCGTCGGACATGTGTGAGCCCTTCAAGGTCGCAATCACGCAAGGATATTTGCGGATCGCACAGTATCCGCAGCGCCAATACGCTTTCGGAATCTTCCACTACTTGTCGAATATGAACGGATTACTGCTGACGTGACAAGAACAGCGGCGCTTTATTTTTCAAGGCCGGTTCCCTGGAAGTACAGCTTGCTCAGGGACGCTGGTCGAGGTGCGAACGCAGTTCATCGATGGACGCGAACCGCATCATGCCTTCAGGCATTTGTGCCTCGATCGAGCCGTCGGAATACAACGTGTAGGCCATTCCATCGACGACGCCTGATTTGAGAACCGTTACCGGCGGCTGTTCCTCATTTTGCGCGGCCGGGGAAAAGTGATCTGCCCCGGTTGCGCCGGCGCCTGCTTCGGTGAACGTCGACGGCGCCCGGCCGCTGCGCCGCAGCAGTGGCGCATCGGCCGCCCTCGCGCGTTCCGATTTCGGCCAGGCGTCATCGAACGTCGCGGGCGGCGCCTCGCTTGATTCGGGCGTCGGCGGTGCCGCGGCGGGCGGTGCGGGGCGAAGATCGGGCGCGGATGGATCGGCCGTTCGCGCCTGGGCGCGCTCGCGCTCCTTCCGCGATGAGGAGGAAAACAACAGATTGCGCCCCGGCTTGACGGCTGGCGCGGCCTCGACAGGCTCGGATGCGGCCGGCACATCATTACGCCCGCGATCGCGCGAGGCGCCCTCATCGTACCATGGCGGTGGCGACAGCGCTGCCGGCTCCGCACTTCCTGCATGTTCCGGTGCCGGCTGGTCGCGGCTGAATAAGAAACCGTCATCTTCCGCAGCCTGATTGCCCTGCGCAGCGCTTAAAGCCGTCGGTAACACCCTGGAAACGCCGGGGCCGAGCCGCCGCGCGATATTCTTCAGCTCCCGGACAACCATCCAAAGGCCGAACATGATCATCCCAGTGCACGCCGCGACCGCGCCTGTGAGGATCAAGGTATTGCCGAAACTGAATTCCTTGACCGGGATCCCGAAACCGATTGCCAGAAGACCAGCCAACAGAAAGCCAATCCCGGCGATCAACAACACAGCCACCATCGAAATCACCCCCCGGCCGCGCCCGAAAAGCTCGCAAGCCGCCTTTGCCACGATACCGTCATATTGCGCACATCGCCAACCGGCAATTGCGGGAGCAGTTCCCACAAAGGAAGAGAATCCGGGCCTTAATTCTCATCCTGCAGTCATCCGGGCTTCCGAAATCCTGGCCTCCTGACGATTGCTGCATTGCATCAGGGAAATTGCGCCACAATTGCCAATTACTTGGAAAGGGAACTGCGCTATATGGATGCCGGGGAATGAGGCCCAAAAGCGCCATAGCTGGGCCAAGGGGATACCGGGTTACCAATAGCCATGTCATCCATAACAACTTCGGTCATCGATACGCCCTCGCGGCGCTCGGTGGAGCGGACTTGCGACGACCTTGCGATCATTGCGCTGGCCGCGGTCGGATTAATCGCCAGTCTTACGTTTCGCGATTATGGGTTGGGCTGGGACGATTATACCCACGCCGAATATGCCGATCTGCTGCTGCGCATGTATGGTTCCGGTTTCAAGGATACCGGCGCGCTGACGTTCGCCAATCTCTATATGTATGGCGGCGGCTTCGACATGGCCGCCGCGCTGCTTCACAAAGTAATTCCGCTCGAACTGTTTGAAGCCCGCCGCCTGCTTGGCGCCGTCGTCGGCGTGATCGGGCTTGCGGTGACGTGGCGGCTTGGCCGGCGCGTCGGCGGTCCGCTTGCCGGACTCGCAACGCTGCTGCTGCTGGCGCTGTGCCCGACCTACTACGGGCATATGTTCATGAATCCGAAGGACGCGCCGTTCGCCGTTGCGATGGTGATCCTGATGCTGGGCCTCGTCCGTCTGGCCGAGGAGTATCCACAGCCCTCGCCCCGGACCGTCCTGATCGTCGGTCTCGGCGCCGGCCTTTCGATCGGTTCGCGTATCCTCGGCGGGCTGGCCCTGGTCTATGCGCTGGCCGGCTTTGTGCCGCTGTTCCTGGAAGAGATTCATACCCACAGCGCGCGCGAAGCCGCGCATCGCTTCCTGCATGTTGTCTACGTGCTGCTGCCCGGCCTGATCCTCGGCTACCTCGTGATGGGGTTGATCTGGCCATGGTCGATCATGGAACCGGGCAATCCCTTTCACGCGCTGACGTATTTCTCGCACTTCTTCGAGAAGCCGTGGAAGGAAATGTTCGATGGCGCGCTGGTGTCAGTGCCGGATATGCCCTGGTCGTATCTGCCGACCCTGTTTGCGCTGCAGCTTCCCGAAGTGCTGCTCGGCCTTTCGATCGCCGGTGTCGTCGGCACGCTGATGTCGCTGTCGCGCACCGATGTATCGGCCCGCCACAAGACCATCCTCTCGATGCTGACGCTGGCGGCAACGCTGCCGCTTGCGATCGCGATGGTGAAGCGCCCGGCGCTCTATAACGGCATTCGGCATTTCATTTTTGTGATCCCGCCGATGGCGGTGCTCGCAGGCACCGCGTTCGCGCGCGGAATGAACTGGCTCAAGGAAAATCGCCGCAGCTGGCAGCCCGCCGCCGTGGCCGTTTTCTCGTTCGGCCTGCTGTTGCCGCTCGGCGAGATGATCCGGCTGCACCCCTATCAATACACCCACTTCAATCATATCGCGGGCACGGTTCGGTCAGCCGACAATCTGTTCATGCTGGATTACTGGGGACTGGCGCTGAAGCAGGCCTCCGACGGCCTGCGCGACGAACTCACCGAACGGCAGGAAGCGCCGCCAAAGGGTCACAAATGGAAGGTCGCGGTGTGCGGTCCGCAGCGCCCCGCGCAGGTCGCGCTCGGCCCTGACTTCACGATCGGCTGGGACAGCCACGCCGCCGATTTCGCCATGACGCTCGGCGAGTTCTACTGCAAGGGCCTGACCGCGCCGGTCATGGTGGAGATCAAGCGCGATGACGTGGTGTTCGCCCGCGTTTATGATATCCGCGGGCGCAGCATTTCCAGCCTGCTGGCTATACCGGCGCCGTAGGCGAGAGACCGGCGCCCGGAAGCATAACTGCCACGCCAGGCCTGCGCCTTGCTGCGAAGCACGCGCGGGGCTAGGCTTGAGCCGAAAATCAACAGCCCATACGGGAGAAAACCGGTCATGTCACCAGCGGACGCTCGCCTGAAGGAAGTGCCGTCGGAAATGACGGAAGCGGAATGGGACCAGCGGGTCAATCTCGCCGCGTGCTACCGCCTGGTCGCACATTACGGCTGGGAAGATCTGGTCGATACCCACATCTCCGCGCGGGTGCCGGGACCGGAGCATCATTTCCTGATCAACCCCTACGGCCTGATGTTCGACGAAATCACCGCGTCGAGCCTGGTGAAGGTCGACCTCGACGGCAACCAGCTCACCAAAAGCGACTACAGCATCAACCCGGCCGGCTTCACCATCCACTCTGCGATCCACGAAGTGCGCGAGGATGCCGGCTGCGTGCTTCATCTGCACACGCCCGACGGCACCGCCGTGGCGAGCTGCATGGAAGGCCTGCTGCCGCTGAACCAGACCGCACAGCTTGTCACCCACGATCTCGCTTATCATGACTACGAAGGGATCGCGCTCGATCATGACGAGCGCCCGCGCCTGCAAAAAGACCTCGGCAACAAAAACCACATGCTGCTGCGCAATCACGGCACGCTGACGGTCGGTCGCTCGGTCGCTTCCGCCTTCGAGCGCATGTTCCATCTGGAGCGGGCCTGCACCATGCAGGTACGTACCCGCATGCTGGGGCCGACGGCCTATCCGGTCGACCCGGCTGTGATCGAGAAGAATGAGAAGGTGATTTCGAATCCCGATCGCGCCGAGTTGCGCTCGACGATGCTGGTATGGCCACCGCTGCTGCGCAAGCTCGACCGCCTCGACCCCAGCTACAAGAATTGAAATTCTCGGGGTTTCCGTGTAGTATCGCTCTCAACGACCTCTGCACTTCGATCCAAACGCCGCCCAATTCCGGGCGGCGTTTTCATTTTCTGACGAGGCCACGGCGTCCTATCCCTTCGGCGCGTCCGCCAGCGCCGCCAGAATTCGCGCCCACGAGCGAATGCCCTTGTGAAAGCTCTTCAGGTCATATTTTTCGTTCGGCGAATGGATGTTGTCGTCGTCCAGCCCAAACCCCACCAGCACCGTATCGAGGCCGAGGGTGCGCTTGAAATCCGCGACGATCGGGATCGATGCACCCGAGCCCATCAGGACCGCTTCCTTGCCCCACTCGTCGGTCAGCGCGCGCTTGGCGGCGGCGAGCGGCTTCATGTTCCAGTCCAGCGCAATCGCCGGCGCGCTGGAATGGTCGCCAAATTCGGCCCTGCAATCTCCAGGCAGCCGCGCGGTGACGTAGTCGCGGAAGGCTTTTCGGATCTTGTCGGGCTGCTGCCCCTCGACCAGCCGCAATGAGATCTTGGCAGATGCTTCAGCCGGGATCCCCGTCTTTGAGCCCTCACCGGTGTAGCCGCCGATGATGCCGTTGACGTCGCAGGTCGGGCGCGAGGAGATCTGCTCGATCAGCAAGCGGCCTTTTTCGCCGGCGGGGATCGAAAGGCCGATCGGCTTGAGAAAGGAATCCGAAGTCAAATTCAGCTTCGACCACTGCGCAAGGATATCGGGCGGTAGATCCTTCACGCCATCATAAAAGCCGGGGATGGTGATGTGGCCGTCGTCGTCAAAAAGGCTGCCGAGGATGCGGGTCAGCACCCGGATCGGATTTTGCGCGCCGCCGCCGAAGATGCCGGAATGCAGATCGCGGTTGGCGGCCTTGATCTTGACCTCCTCGTAGACAAGCCCACGCAGCGAGGTGGTGATCGCCGGCGTATTGGGGTCCCACATACCGGTGTCGCAAACCAAGGCGAAATCCGCCTTGAGGTCGTCCTTGTTCTTTTCAAGAAACGGAACGAAATTTTTCGATCCGATTTCTTCTTCGCCCTCGATGACAATGGTGACGTCGACCGGCAGCGAACCGGTGACGGATTTCCAGGCCCGGCAGGCCTCGACAAAGGTCATCAACTGGCCCTTGTCGTCCTCGGCGCCCCGCGCCACGATGATTTTTCGCCCGTCGGCATGCGTGGTGACGGCTGGCTCGAACGGCGGACGGTGCCAAAGATTGAGCGGATCGACCGGCTGCACGTCGTAATGACCGTAGAACAGCACGTGCGGCCGGCCATGGCCGTTGCCACCGCCGTTGGGCTTGGCGACGATGGCGGGATGACCGGCCGTCGGCTTGACTTCCACAGCGAAACCGAGCGATGCGATGTCGTTGGCAAGATGCTCGGCGGCCTTCCTGCAATCGCCGGCAAAAGCCGGATCAGCCGAGATCGATTTGATCCGCAGCAGCGCAAACAGCCGCTCGAGGCTGTTATCGAAATCGGCATCGATGCGGTCGAGGACCGGTTGTAGTTGCGGCGCGTTGGACATTTTCGATCTTTCCTTGAGGGGCTAGCGGGCGCTTTTGTTGATATCGGGTTTTAGCCCCGTCGCAGACAGGGAGCCAGCGGTCTCATCCAGCGGCGGATGCAAGATGTGCCAGACCAAACCCCCCGCAATCACGGCGGTAGCGGCGAGGTTGTTCCCGTAGGCCTGCAGATCGTTTGGGAAAACCGGAAACGACAGGCACATCAATAGTCCCGCGGCCGCCAGGGCGGCCCAGCTACCCGCGCGCACGGCAGCGCGGGGATCGAAGGCAGCCCGATGCATCAGGATGGTCATCGGGAAGAATAGCCACATGAAGTAATACTGCCGGGCCAGAGGCGAGGCCACCGTCATCAGGCAGAACAGGATACCAAGTTCTTCGGCATCGGAGCGCGGCGTCGTCCGCGAGCGCGCCGGCATCACCGCGATGTAGCCAAGGCCGATCGCCAGCGATATTGCGATCACGACCCAATTCGCGGTCTTGAAATCGAGGTCGACCAGATTCATGTACGCTGGCGGCTTGGCCGGATTGTCCTGGTTGTAATTGACCGGGCGCACCAGCCGATGCGTCACGGCGATGATGGATTGATTGACCCACGACCAGTTCTGCTCGCCGCGCTGCCCAAAACCCTGCTCCGAGCTCGAGCCGACCATGCCCTGAAACCAGGTCCTCAGTTCGGAAAAATTGTGCTGGAAACCGCGCACGGGCGCCGGAACCACGAACAGAAAAACACCCAAGAAGACAATCATGCTTGCGGCGGACGCCCACTGCCTTCGCCAAACCAGATAGGGAAGCACCGCCACCGGGAAAACCTTGATCGCGGTCGCCAGCGCAAACATGCTTCCCCCCATCCACGGGCGCTGGTGCTGCAGCAGCCAGAAGGCGAACAACATCATCGCCAGCAGGACGAGATTCGGCTGCCCGAGATCGAACATGTCGAAGACAAACGTAACCGTGACAACCGCCGGCAGCGCGAACAGCCACGGACCCGGTATCTTGCCGGACCCCGTCATCGCGTTCGAGAACTGACCCGTCATCCACCACGCAACCACGTTGAAGGCGGACAGGCACAGATAGAGAGGTATCTTGCCGAAATACGAGGGTATCGCGAGCAGAACCGCTGATAGCGGCGGATAGATGAAGTCGAAATAAGCATTGGGATCGCTGGGGTAGAGATCCCTTCCCTGCAGCACCTGCTGCCCGGCCCAGAACCAGAGCGGATAGTCTTTTGTCTTTCCGTTCCCCCAGATTTCCGGACCGAGCACGTCCGCCGTCAGCGCAATACAGCAGACCAGGAATAGAACATCGAGCGGCGCTCGCAACGACGGATATCTCAGCACAAGCACCTTTCCGAACAATCAGAGTGAGAGCACGTCGCAGTCGACGCGCGAAGGATCTATCGTCGCAGCAACCCGCCAAGCGCGCCGCGCACCAGAGCGCGGCCGACCGACCCGCCAACCGAGCCGCCGACGGATTTGCCGAGATCGGCAACAACCCCGCCGACTACCTTGTTGGTGACCGAGCGCGTCACGCTGCGCGCGATCACCTGACCGGTCGACATCCTGCCGCGCGGCACGTTGGTCCCGAAAATCGTCGCCCGAGAATTCCTCCGCCGCCGGCCGATCCGTCCGCCGTCGCCGCTCCGGCGACGCGCTTCTGCAATATCTCATAGGCGGATTCGGAATCGATCGCAGTATCGTATTTGCCCTTGACCGGGCTGTTGTCCATGATCGCCTTGCGCTCTTCAGGCGTGATCGGTCCGATCCGCGCCGAGGGCGGCCGGATCATGATGCGCTCGACCATCGCCGGTGTGCCATTGCCTTCCAGGAACGACACCAGGGCTTCGCCCTTGCCCAATTCCATGATGACTTTTGCCGTGTCGAGCCTTGGATTGGGCCTGAACGTCTGCGCGGCGGCGGCGACCGCCTTCTGATCGCGTGGGGTGAAGGCCCGCAGCGCATGCTGCACGCGGTTACCGAGCTGGCCGAGCACCTTGTCCGGCACGTCGATCGGATTTTGCGTTACGAAATAGACGCCCACCCCCTTTGAGCGGATCAGCCGCACCACCTGCTCGATCTTGTCCATCAACGCCTTTGGCGCGTCGTTGAATAAAAGATGCGCCTCGTCGAAGAAGAATACCAGCTTGGGCTTCGGCGGGTCGCCGGCCTCCGGCAATTCCTCGAACAACTCGGACAGCATCCACAGCAGGAAGGTCGCGTACAGCCGCGGGCTCTGCATCAGTCTGTCGGCAACCAGGATATTGACCATGCCTCGTCCGTCGCGGTCGGTGCGCATGAAATCCTTCAATGTCAGCGCCGGCTCACCGAAGAATTTCGTCCCGCCCTGGTTCTCCAGCACCAGGAGCTGGCGCTGGATGGTTCCAACGGTCGCCTTGGTGACATTGCCGAAGCCTTGCGCCGCCTTTCGGATCGGCGCCAGCGGATCGTCGCCGCCATCGGCCGCCTTCTTGCTTGCCTCCGGAACGATCGCGTCCAGCAACGCGCGGAGATCCTTCATGTCGATCAGGGCAAGACCGTTGTCGTCAGCCACGCGGAACGCGACATTCAGCACGCCTTCCTGCACGTCGTTCAGATCCAGCATGCGCGACAACAACAGCGGACCCATTTCGGTGACGGTGGCACGCACCGGATGCCCCTGCTCGCCGAACACATCCCAAAACACCGTCGAAAACTGGTCGGGCTGGAAGGTGAGGCCCATATCGCCGGCCCGTT
>WNFJ01737829.1_pt1 | contig 10426 bp, 9 predicted proteins | sample 5400461 | NCBI WGS metagenome assembly WNFJ01 (sample SAMN13153349, study PRJNA577476) | soil metagenome | isolation source: 115 cm saprolite on Douglas fir-dominated hillslope | place: USA:California | collected 2013-09-17
AGGCCATACAGGACGCGCAACTTTCGTTGGAGCATGAACAACCACAGCGCGTAGGAACGGTCATTGCTAATACGATGGGCGGCGTGCACTACGTCTTACAGCAAATGGAGGCGCTGCACGTGCGCGGGCCGCGCGCCATGAGCGCCTATACCGCCATAGCCTGGCTACAAGTAGCTAATGCCGGACAAATCTCCGTGCGCTATGGATTGCAGGGATATTGCAAAGCGCCCGTCAACGACCTTGCCGGCGGATTGGACGCGCCGGGCGTGGCATACCGGGCTATCCAACGCGGCGCGGCAGATGTGATTATCGCAGGGGGCTGCGAAGCCTTGCTGAATCCCAGTATGCTGCTACTGATGGCGCAGAGTGGCTGCTGCGTGTTGGGCGATGACCCGCGCGCCTACCGTCCATTTGATCGACGCGCTGCCGGTTTGATCCTGGCTGAAGGCGCGGGTGTGTGTATCCTCGAGGAATACGAACATGCGCTGCACCGGGGAGCGCCCATCTATGGCGAGCTGGTTGGCTACGCACAGTCCAACGACGCGCATAGTTTGCTCGCCTCACCCACAGATGGTTCGCGCTACGCTCGCGCCATGTGCGAGGTAATGAAAGAAGCAAACTTGCGCGCGGCAGACATTGGCTATTTCAGCCTTGATGGGCGCGCCACCCACGAGGCCGACGCAGTCGAAGCAGACGCGCTCAACCGTGCCTTTGGGCCAGATATTGACACGCTGCCCATCAGCATCCCGCGCTCTATGCTCGGCCACAGTTTCGCCGCCGCCGGAGCAATCGATACTATCACCGCCCTGCTAGCGCTTCGTTATGGTACGATTCCTCCGACCATCAATTGCGAACAATTCGACCCGCGTTACCGGCTCAACCCCGTGCGCGAAGCAGGAATGCCTCTCACGCAACCAGCCGTATTGCTGGGCGGACGCAGTCTTAACGGCGCGAATTGCGTGCTGGCGATAAAGAAGTTATAAATATGACAAACACTCTCCCCTATTTCTCGGTTATCATTGTGGGGGCAGGCCCGACAGATGTGGCGAGTTTTCTTCTTTTGAATAGCCAGGGCAGCAGGCCAACGCATAGCACGCCAAACCACAGGGCAGTTACTGTAGCGTATTGCGGGCCGAATAGCCATGTTCCGAGCCAGCCACCGAAAATGGTAGACACCATGCCGATGCCGAGCATGATGAGCCAGCCAGGTTTGCCCCATGACGCGGGGCGCAGCTTCGCGCCGCAGGCTAGCGCACCGAGCAGCAAGCCTACCACGAGCCAGGTGAGTGAGAGCAGCAGCATGGTTTACTCCATTCCAATCGTCAAACGCTCACTTGTAGCACTTCGTTGAGAATACGGTTAAGCGACAGGCCATCGCCGAGCAACTGGCCGAGGTTGAGATTGAACTTGACCTCAACGTGCTGGAAGATGCCGAATAGCGCGAAGTCGTGTGGGTGATTGATACGGGTGAGCGCGGCATCAAAGTCTATCGATTGAGTGAACGGTACGTACTCGTCATTGCGGTCGTGCAGCAGGTAGATAGGGGCGCGCACCTGTTCGATAACGCGACTCGGCGAGAGTTCATCGAGCAGGACATGGACGGGCACGGAAAGCGCAGCAATGTTGGCATCTGCCTGTGCCGGCTCATCTCCTTTGAGCAGGTGATAGAGGGCTACGGTATCCGGCGAAAACTGTGAGAGTTCGTTAGAGGTAAGCGGTTTACCTTTAGGCGAGAGTGCATTAATCAAACGCGTTGCTTCATTGTACGGCAGTAAGGGATCGATGGTATTGGCCAATACATCTATTGGCGTATATTGTGGTTGCCAGGGCTGCATATGCCCATTGACATCCAGGGCGCGGCGTCCAAAGTCGCGCAGCAGCGTGGTGGTGTTGAAGTAGCCGCCAAAACAGAGGATGAAGGCCACCTGGTCGCGAACACGCGGGTCGGCAGCCGCGAAGGTAGCCAGCGCATTACCCGCGCTGAAGCCTATAATGCCCACGCGCTGCGCCCCGACGCCTGGCCAGTTCGCCAGCGTCTTGAACGCCTGTACAACGGCGTCCGTATCCTGGACCGACAGAATGTATTTGATCAGCGTGGGCGTCGTCAAATCCATCACCACCAGTCCCGCCCGCGCCAATCCCTGCGAGAAATTGACAAGCTGGTCTACCTTGCGTTCGTCACCTACACCAGGGATAACCACCACTCCTTCGCGCGCCCCCGGAACAGGTGGCGGCGGCGTAGTAGGTTCATAGATATCCAGGTAGACGGTGCCGCTGCTGTATGGAATGGTTTTCTGTACGTGCCGGATCGGCTCTTCAGCGAGCGAAAGGATACCGGGCTGCGATGCCAGGATCAGTTCGGGCAAGATGTACATCGCGCGGGCGGCGGCCCGCCCCGCCGGAATGGCTGAAAAGAAGAAGCCAATTGCGAACAATAGAACGAGCACAATCCGCGCCAGTATATTACGAAATTTCAATTTTGTAGGGACGCGATTTTTCGCGTCGGGGACAGCAGCATGTTCATCCGCGTTTGCAGGCACATCATTTTTCGCATCCAGGGCAGGGTTTGAGGACGCGATAAATGGCGTCCCTACAGGTTCTTCGTCTTGCATACATTCACCAACCTGTAATAAGCAGTCTCACCTACAATACGACGAATGTTGATGGTTTTTCACACATTACCCGACCGTCCTGATAAATGTGAGGACAATTTGGCTTTCGATATGGTAGAATATATGTACCAACGCTTCATATGGCTGATCTAACATCTCTGCGGCATCTCAACGAAGGGAGCCCCCTTGCTCAAACGCGAATTTACCGTTGCCGGCGAATACCAGTTTAACCGGGCCAGCGCGGTGCGCTGGATTATTTCGCACCTCGCACGTTATAAGCATCTCGTTATTACTTACATGCTGACTGCCGCTGCTGTCAATATCCTTGTATCCCTCATCCCGTTGTTGACGGGCCTGGCTTTCAGTGCCGTATTGCAGGGGAATCGGGGGGAACTGGTGCGCCTGGCGCTTATCTTGCTAGGTTCTGTGTTGCTTACCGGCTGTCTCGATTTAAGCGCGCGTTTCTTTCCCGGTTGCGCGCGATGCGCGTGCTGAGTTATACGCGAATCTGCTGGGCAAAAGTCAGACCTTCCATAACCGGCAGCGTGTTGGCGATATCATGGCACGCGCCGCTAACGACATGAGCCAGTTGAGTAGTATGATTGATCCCGGCTTTGATGTCATTTACGACTCCTTCTCCAGCCTGGCTATTAACATCGTCTTCATAGGACTATTGAACTGGCACCTACTGCTGACGCCCGTTCTCTTTACTTTGTCGTTTCTCATTGCGCTGCGTTACTATGCGCGCAAGCTCAATCCTGTCTCGGATAGTATGCGCGAGCAGTTTGGGGAACTTAACGCGGGTCTGAACGAGGCGGTTAGTGGCATCGAAGTAGTCAAGGCCACCGCCCAGGAGGGACAGGAGAAACTCAAGTTTGAGCGTAATGCTGGCCACTATCGCGATTTCTTCATTCAAAATGGGCTGGTGCAGGCATGGTATCTGCCGCCGCTGCTGTTCTCAATCGCCCTGGTTGGAGCGTTCCTGCAAAGCCTGCTATTAGTCTTAAATCACCAGCTTTCGGTTGGCGGCCTGGTGTCTTTTATTCCCGGCATTCACCGCGAACTGGGCCTTCAGCCTGGTGCAGCTGGGTGTAGCAGGCGCAGAGCGCATCCTGGTTATTCTGAAGGAAGAGACCGAGTTGGACGAGAACGAAGGCGGCTACAACGAGCAGATATGGGGTGATATCGTCTTCGAGAACGTCACCTTCGGCTATGGCGGCGCGCCCGTCTTAAAAAATATCTCATTCCACGCCCGGCCTGGTCAGACTATCGCTATTGTCGGTCAGACTGGAGCGGGCAAGAGCACGCTTACGAAGCTGGTCAATCGCATTTACGACGTTGATGATGGGCGCATTCTTGTCGATGGCGTGGATGTGCGGCAATGGAGCCTGGATGCGCTGCGTTCGCAGGTATCCAGCATTGAGCAGGATATCTTCCTTTTCTCGCGCTCCATCGCCGATAACATCGCCTATGGTCTGGGACAGGATGCCGACCAGCAGGCTATCGAGCAGGCCGCGCGGGATGCTCAGGCCAGCGTCTTCATCGATAGCTTCAAAGATGGCTACAACACACTGATTGGTGAGCGCGGCGTTACGCTTTCAGGCGGCCAACGCCAGCGCATCGCCATCGCGCGCGCCCTGCTGACCGACCCGCGCATACTCATGCTTGACGATTCGACCAGCGCCATCGACAGCGCGACCGAAGACGAAATCCAAAAGGCTATTCACCGCCTCTTGCAAGGGCGCACCACGCTGTTGATTACACATCGACTGTCACAGATACGCTGGGCCGATAAAATACTGGTTTTGAAGCGCGGGGAACTGATCGATCAAGGAAGCCACAACGAATTGTTGGAGCGCTGCGAGACCTACCGCCGCATCTTCGCTCATTACGAGACGGCTTTACCCGCCGTTTCAGACACACAGCAAATCGCAGGATAGAAGGAGCACATATGGGGTTTTTCATGGATGGCCTGGACGCCGAGGCATACGATCGCAGCTATAGCGACCGGCAGTTGATCGCGCGCATCATTGGCTATTTCCGACCCAAAGTGCGCGTCATGCTGATCGTTGCGACCTTGATCGTCTTTACCTCGCTGTTTGACACAGTCTTCCCCATCCTTATCTCCTATGGCATCAACCTGGTGGTTGCCTCGCCAACCGCTCGGGTGATTCTGCTGCTGATTGGCGCGATCTTGCTTGCAGGGATCTTTTCGTGGCTGAGCAACTTCTTCCGGCAGTGGCTGACAGCGTGGGCGGTGGGCGACGTGGTCTTGAACTTGCGCAAGGACGCTTTCAACTCTGTCGTTGCACGCGACATGTCCTTCTACGATGAGTTCCCCAGCGGGAAGATCGTCAGTCGCGTCACCTCTGATACCGAGGATTTTGCGACCGTTGTGACGCTGACACTCAACTTGATCAGCCAGGTTTTGCTCTTTGCGCTGATAGCGATCGTGTTAGTGGTGAGAAGCATCGAACTGGCGCTGCTGGCGTTTATCATCCTGCCGTTCATTGCGGCTATTGCGCTGGTCTTCCGGAGTGTTGCGCGCCGCACCACGCAGCGCTCGCAGCGGTCGATGGCGAATGTAAACGCCAATGTGCAGGAGGCCATCAGCGGCATTACCGTCGCCAAGAACTTTCGCCAGGAACAGAATATGTACGACGAATTCAAGCGAGTCAACGAGCAGTCGTACCATGTCAATGTTCGATCGGGCTTCGTCTATAATGGAGTATTCCCCTTGCTGGTGCTGGTCGCCAACGTTGGTACCGTCATCGTCGTCTACTTCGGCGGGCTGGACGCGCTGAATCACAGCATCACGGCGGGAGACTGGTTCCTCTTCTTGCAGGGCATTCGCATACTGTGGTTCCCCATCACCAGCATTGCGGCGTTCTGGAGCCAGTTCCAGCTTGGGCTGGCGGCCAGCGAGCGCGTCTTCGCCCTCATCGACGCCGAACCGGGTATACGCCAGTTGGATCAACAGGCGGTCGTGGGGGTTGGGGGGCGGCTGCACGGCGAAATTGAGTTCAAGAAAGTCTTTTTCAGTTACAATGATCGCCAGACGGTGCTGGCAAACTTCAACTTGAAAATCGCGGCGGGGGAGACAATCGCCATCGTGGGACATACCGGGGCCGGCAAAACCAGCATCGCCCGGCTGGTGTCACGCTTCTACGAGTTTCAGGGCGGCCAGCTTTTGATCGACGGGCGCGATATTCGCACGTTCGACCTGCATGACTACCACCGGCACCTGGGTATCGTGCCGCAAATTCCCTTCCTATTTTCGGGAACGGTGGCCGATAATATCCGCTACGCGCGCCCCGGTGCCAGCGATGACGAGGTCGCATATGTAGCGCAGCATATTGGCAATGGCGACTGGCTGGACGCGCTGCCCGACGGACTGGACACGCTGGTGGGCGAGGCGGGCCGGTCGCTCTCTCTAGGGCAGCGTCAACTGGTCGCGCTGGCGCGCGTCCTGCTGCAAGACCCCTCGATCATCATCCTCGACGAAGCCACCGCCAGCGTTGACCCGCTCACAGAGGCGCAGATTCAGGAGGGGCTTGATCTCATCTTGCAACAGCGCACAGCCATCCTGATCGCGCATCGTCTCTCCACCATTCGCCGCGCCGACCGCATTATCGTGCTCGACCTCGGCAAAATCGTGGAGGAGGGCAACCATGCTACACTGATGCAGCAAGGCGGTCACTACGCGCAGCTTTATAACACTTACTTCCGTCATCAATCGCCGGACTACAAGCCGGGCGAGGGATTCGTGCCTGTGCAACAGGTATAAAGTAGCGACACCCCTTGTGGGTGTCCCGTCCCTGACACCCGCGTATGCATCAAAGCCAAGGCGGACGGGACACCCACAAGAACTTATCCGAAAACCCGTGTCGTCCTTGAGCCTAGGCGGCGAGGGGCACGGACCGAGCCTGAAAGCGTGCCGCCTGCTGAAAGCAGATCAACGCATTGGCCAGGTAGACAAAGGCCAGATAACTCGTGGGGAGCTTGTCCCAGCGAATAAGCAGCCGCCGATTGTGGTTGAGCCAGGCGTGCAGGCGTTCCACCACCCAGCGCCGCGGACGCTTGCCCGGTTGCCGCTCGGCCTCCTGCGCCAGTTGTTCCGGGGTCGCCGGATGCCCGTGATTGCGGTTCCACCAATGGGGACGCACATGCTCGATGTAGCCACGCGCTTGCAGCTGGGTGAGCGTGCTCTCATAATCATAGCCAGCGTCCGCGCTTAGATGCTATGGGTGTGCCTCAGTGGGCGTCGGACGGGCGATGACGATGGCATCCAGGGTGGCCGCCGCCACCGTCATATCGGTGCGATTGGCAGCCTCCAACACCACCGCCAGCGGCAGGCCATGCCCCTCACTCAGTTGCGAACGCTTGGTGCCCCGTTTGCGGCGCTTCACCGGGTTGGCGCCGGTGGCGCCGCCGCCGAAAGGGGCTTTGCTCTGCGTCCCATCCAGACTCTGCCACGTCCAATCCAACCCCTCCACTTCCTCAAACGCCTCTAAGCCCGCCGCCCACAGGCGCTCAAAGACTCCCTGACTCTCCCACAGGCGAAAGCGATCATACACCGTCGAGGGCGCTCCCAGCTCGCGTGGCAAGGCATTCCATTGCATCCCCGTTCGCAACACATACACGATGGCCGCAAACATCTGCCGATCATCGGCAGCGGGCCGTCCTCCCTTCGGATGCGCCGGACGGACCGGGATCAAGGGGCGCACCCGCTCCCACACCTCATCGCTGACTGTCCAGGGTTTCGTTCTGCTCATCTCTCTCCTCTGCTCCTTTGAACTTCTGTTCTGCTCTGCTGCATTCTACCACATTCCCGCCAGTTTTCGGATAAGTTCCAAGGGGTGTCGCTACTGGTTTTGCGCTTCGAGATAGATGAGCAGGGCCATGGCGTCGAGGCGCATCACGTTTTCCGGCGAACCCTGCACCTTGATGGCTCCCTGCATGTAGTTTGAGGCGGGATTCTCATCGCCCCAGAAGATGTTGGCCAGATCTTCGCTGCCGCCGCGCACGATCAGGTCGGGCTGATCCTGCGCACCGTCGCTGACGATAGCTCTGCCACCCTTGATAGTCATGGTGAATGAGGCAGCAATATCGGTAGCCTCAATATAGATGATGCAGTTCCAGTTTTTCAGGGAGCGCAGCACTCGTTCATTTTTACTGCCGTTGGCTACGTAATCATCAAGAGCTTCGCGCAATTCTTCGCGTGTTGCCATCCACTTATCCCTCCTTCCTAGAAACACGATGTATCGCGTCCAATACCTCTGCTGCTGCTCGCTGGCCCGATTGAATAGCGCCATCAAGGTAGCCATTCCAGACGGTAGCTGTTTCCGTGCCGGCCCAGTGCAAACGGCCAATGGAAGCGCGTAACGCCTCGCCATAGGTTGTCCAGCCGCCGGGGATCATGATACCGGCGTAGCAGCCGCGTGTATACTCTTCATCGGCCCAGTTTTGTTCAATATATTCGTAAGGGTGCGCGGCCTTTTCGCCGAAATAGCGCGCCAGGCACGCCAGCACAGCGGCGCGGCGTTCTTCCAGGCTGCGTCTACCCCATATGCGAGCCTCGTTGCCCTCGATAAAGCCCATCAGAACACCGGTTTTGCCACTCTCCGGCGAGTTATCGAAAGTAACGCGAATGATGCCATCGAAACTGATTGCCTGGCCTGATAAACCTTCTTCGCGCCAGAACGGGGTTTCATAAAGACAATGCACCTTGATGATAGTTCCCATTGGCATACGCTGCGTCAACTGGTCGCGATAACCCGCTAAGGCGGGTTTGTAGCACAAACGGCCAGCCAGTGTGGGCGGGATGGCGATGATCGCTCGCTGCGCTTCGACTGCGATGGTATCACTCACAACACGCACGCCCGCAGCATCATGTTCTACGATATGTACAGGCGTATTGAGGATCACGCGCTCGCCCAACTCTTGCGCGACCTTGTTGGCGATAGACTGCGAGCCGCCGTGAAAGCGGCGTTCCTGCGCTCCGCGGGCCACGCTGAGCAACTGGTTGAGGTTGCCACCTGAATGGATGTAAAACAGGAAATGTAAGAAAGAAAGATCGCGCGGTTCGACTGAGAAGACGGCCTGCACAGCCAGGGTGAAGAGGTTGCGCGCCCCCTCGGACGCAACGTTCTGGTTCATCCAGCTTGCCGCGGTTTGCGAATCCCGCTCTGCCGCCGAGGGCGCGTTCCAGGGAGCATCCAGAGGCACCTCGCTTGCCATGATGTTCAGGTTCAATATGGTTTCGACGATTTCCAGCGTGACCAGCGGATCGACGGTCGAGATAGCTCCTTCGTAGGTCATGCGCTGCCCATGCTGGTACTCGATGTTTTTACCTTCACTATACGTGGGAAATGTGGTGACACCAACCGATTCCGCCAGCGCTGCCAGCCGATCCTGGGTCGGGCCGATCCATTGGCCGCCGAGGTCGATCAGCGTGCCGTCGCTGGCCGGTCTCGTATAGGAGCGCCCGCCCACGCGGTCACGTGCCTCCAACACGACGACATCAACGCCCGCTGCAGCGAGCGAGCGTGCCGCGCTGAGCCCGGCGAATCCCGCTCCCACAATCACGACATCGGCCTGTCGAACCTGTTTATCCCGCTGATGCATCGATTCCCCCCATGCAATCTTGACCGTTGTTTCTGCCTGTAGATATGACGAGATCATATCATGGACAATGCCCATTTTCAATGCCGCCCAGGCGGCGGCCTAAGAGAGAAGGAGTCTGCGGGCTGCTCGCCCATATAAACCTTTCCCAGCGGCAGGATTGACAGGTACGTAACAATACTACAATAAGGTATACTATCCACAATGATCACTATTCAAAGGAGACAAGGGGTATGCTACTCGCGGGCGACGTTGGAGGAACCAAGACCAACCTGGCACTTTTTACGAGCGAAAATGGCTGGCGCGAGCCGGTTAACGAGGCGACTTTCCCCAGCGGGGATTATGCCAGTCTCGAAGCTCTGGTGCAGGCGTATCTCGCGCAACAAAAGACTTCAATTGATCACGCCAGCTTTGGGGTGGCCGGTCCCGTCGTGAACGGGCAGGCCAGTATAACCAATCTGCCCTGGAAGATGGACGAAAAAGACCTGCAGGACGCGCTACATATCCCATCGGTGCGGCTGCTGAACGACCTGGACGCTATTGCCCATGCCGTTCCTTACCTGGATAAGCGCGATTTGTCTACCCTCAATGAAGGACAGGCCGCGCCTGGGGGGGCCATGGCGGTGATTGCCCCCGGCACCGGTTTAGGCGAGGCTTTTCTTACCTGGAATGGCTCAAGCTACCAGACCCATTCGTCTGAGGGGGGCCACGCCGATTTCGCGCCCACCAATGCCTTTCAGCTTGATCTGCTACGCTATCTGTTAGAACGTTTCCCACATGTCAGCTACGAACGCATCTGCTCCGGCAAAGGCTTTCCCAATATTTATGCCTATCTCAAAGATGCCGGTCATGCCGTCGAACCGGACTGGCTGTCCGACGAGCTGGCCCAGGCGACCGATAAGACCCCGATAATTATGAAAGCGGCGCTAGATCGCAACCCACCATGCGAAATAGCCGTCGCAACGCTGAATATCTTCGTTTCGGTGCTGGGCGCGGAGGCGGGCAACATGGCGCTCAAGGTGCTGGCAACGGGCGGAGTCTACCTGGGTGGCGGTATCCCACCGCGCATCCTATCCTATCTATCCTATCTAACCGGCGAGAGTTTTATGCAGAGCTTTCGCAATAAGGGCCGTTTCGGAAAATTGCTTTCCGCCATGCCGGTGCATGTGATCCTCAACCCGAAAGTTGCT
>WNFJ01323342.1_pt1 | contig 10425 bp, 13 predicted proteins | sample 5400461 | NCBI WGS metagenome assembly WNFJ01 (sample SAMN13153349, study PRJNA577476) | soil metagenome | isolation source: 115 cm saprolite on Douglas fir-dominated hillslope | place: USA:California | collected 2013-09-17
CAGGTGCCGGCCACGCTCCAGCCGGCGGCCTTGGCAAGTCTGGCGATTTCAAGGCCGCTATAGCCCAGGCCGAAGATGAAAAGACGCTCTGTCATCTTGTCAGGATCATCGCGGCGCGGTTCTTTTCAAGGATGTTGTTGCCCCGCCAGGCCTTGCCTTTGCTGTTGGCGCTTGCGGCCGCGTCGTCCGCGGCTGCGCAGGGCCCCACTCCGCAGGGGCTCGGCCCGCTCAGCCCGCTCAATCCGCTCGACAGTGCGCCCGATCATCTCAAGCGTTACGGCGAGTGCATGACCCTGGCGCGCAGCGAGCCGCTCAAGGCGCTGCCGGTCGCCGAGAAGTGGCATGGCGAAGGCGGTGGCCTGGCGGCACGCCATTGCGTCGCCGTCGCCATGTTCGAGGCCGGCCGATACGTGCAGGCGGCGGCACAATTCGAGGCGATCGCCCGCGACATGGGCACCGATCGTCCCGGCCTGCGCGCCGAGCTGTGGGGCCAGGCTGGCCAGGCCTTCATCGAAGCCGGCGCGGCCGACAAGGCGGCCGAAGCGCAGACCCGCGCCATCGAACTCAAGGGCAACGACCCCGACCTGTGGGTCGATCGGGGACTGAGCTACGCCGCCATGCGCGCCTGGCCGCGCGCCATCTCCGATTTCGACCGCGCGCTGATATTGCGGCCCAACGACGTCGAGATTCTGGTGCTGCGGGCAGCGGCCTGGCGCAATGCGCGCAATCCGACGCGCGCGCTCGACGATGCGGCGCACGCGCTCAGGATCGCGCCGGATCATTCCGAGGCGCTGCTCGAGCGCGGATTTGCCAACCTCGTGCTCGGCGAGCGCAACCAGGCCAACAACGATTTCAACAAGGTGCTGCGTCTCGTGCCGCCGGATTCGGCCGCGGCGCGGCGCGCGCAAGCCGGCCTGCGCGGCGAGCAGCCGGTTCCGCCGCCGGCCGATACGCCGCCGCCGGCGCCGGTCGCCCCGCAGGGCGGCGGCAAGCGGTAGCGTCCGTCCCATCACTGATGTAAGAGCCACAGGAATGAACCGAATCCCATCGTCGATCGCCCTCGTGATCGCCGCGCTCTTTGCGACGGCGCCCGTTCTCGCCCAGGCGCCGCAGCCGCCATCCTCCTTCTATCCGGCGCCGCCGCCGCCGCAGGCGCCCACGGTCCAGCAGGGTGCGCCGCTCACCGGCCTCAGCTCGCCGCTGCCGGCCGGCGCGCCCAAGATCGACCGCACCGAGATCGCCTCGGAGACCGAGGCCCAGCTCTTCGCCGACGCGCGCAAGATCGTGTGGGGACGCTACGCCAAGATCAAGGGCGCCAAGCCCGGCGACGTCGCGGTCACCAAACAGGGCAACCTCTGGGCCGTGAAGGGCCGCATCGACAGCGTGGCGCCCGGTACCGAGGGCGACTGGGCGTCGATCGACGGCGTCGTCGAGCGCATCTCGGCCGGCCACGTGCAGATCCGCGGCGAGGTCGCTTTCCGTATCGCCAAGGTCGAGAAGGGTGTGCCTTGCAAGGTGGGCGGCGTGCTCAATTTTCGCCGCTCCGGCAAGTCGCAGGTGTGGCGCCTGGCGGAGGGCGACAATCCCTGCGACGGCGCGCGCGAGAACTTCGATCTGGTCTACGAAAAGCCGGTCGAGAAGAAGCCCGTGCCGACCCAGCCGAAGCGCGGCTGATAGTACAGTGTAGTTGTCATCCCGAGCCCGAAGGGCGAGGGACCTTTGAGGCTACAGTAAAGGTCCCTCGCTTCAGCGCGGATCAGATCCGCGCGACTCGGGATGACAAACGGAGTTTGTCAATCTCCTGGCGGGCTAATGCGTCGGCGCGTTCGTTCTCGGCATGGCCGCTGTGACCCTTCACCCAGATCCAGTCGACCTGGTGAGGCGCGCGCGCGGCGTCGAGGCGTTGCCATAGCTCGACGTTCTTGACCGGCTTCTTGTCGGCGGTGCGCCAGCCGTTCTTCTTCCAGCCGTGGATCCACTTGGTAACGCCGTCACGCACGTAGATGCTGTCGGTGAAAAGGCGGACGCGGCACGGTCGCTTCAGCGCTTCCAGCCCCTGGATGGCCGCCATCAGCTCCATGCGGTTGTTGGTGGTGGCTGGATCGCCGCCGGAGAGTTCGCGCTCGCGGCTCGCCACGCGGAGGATCGTGCCCCAGCCGCCCGGTCCGGGATTTCCGCTGCAGGCGCCGTCGGTGAAGATCTCGACCTCGGCCTGGTTCACAGCCCGTAGTCCGCGATCGAAGCAGCGCCGCGATGGAAGCGCAGCTTGGCGAGATATTCCTGCGGATCCTTGCGCTTCACCAGGGCGTCGGCGGGCGTGTGCACCCAATCGTAGAGCCGGGTCAGCAGGAAGCGCAGGGCGGCGCCGCGCGCCAGCAGCGGCAGCACGGAGCGCTCGTCGTCGCGCAGAGGCCGCACCCGGCCATAGCCTTGCAGGAGCGCGCGCCCCTTGGTGGCGTTGAACGATTTGTCGGCCTCGAAGCACCAAGCGTTGAGGCAGATCGCGACGTCGTAGGCGAAAGCGTCGTTGCAGGCGAAGTAGAAGTCGATCAGGCCCGACAGCTTGTCGTGCAGGAAGAGCACGTTGTCATTGAACAGATCGGCATGGATGACGCCCGACGGCAGATCGCGCGGCCAGTTCTTCTCGAAGAAGTCGAGTTCGGCCTCGAGCTCCAGCGCCAGATTGTTGTCGATGTGGCGCCTCGAGGCGTCGAACAGCGGCCGCCAGCCGGCGACCGACAGCGCATTGGGTCGCTTGAGCGCGAAATCCTTGCCGGCAAGGTGGAGCGCCGCCAACGCCTCGCCGACCGGCTGGCAGTGTTGCAGCAGGATGCGACGTGGCCATAGGCCATGCAGGAAGGTGGTGATGGCGGCGGGCTTGCCGGCCAGGGTGCGCAGCGCGTTGCCGTCGCGACCGTGGATCGGCTTGGGGCAGGTGATACCGTGCGCCGCCAGATGGTCCATCAGGCCGAGGAAGAACGGCAGGTCCCGGGGGTCGACGCGCTTTTCATAGAGCGTGAGGAAGTATTGGCCACGCGTCGTGGTCAGCAGGTAGTTGGAATTCTCGACACCTTCGGCAACGCCTTTGAAGGAGTCGGCTTCGCCGATGTCGTATTCGGCGAGGAAGGCTTCAAGCTCCGTGTCGCCGACTTCCGTATAGACCGCCATTACGCCACCAGCGTGCGCGGCAGCTTGAACACGACGCTTTCCTCCGTCGTGCGCACTTCCTCGACCGTGACGTCGAAGCGTTCGCGGCAGGCGGCGACCAGTTCGTCGACCAGCAGCTCGGGCGCCGAGGCGCCGGCCGTGATGCCGAGACGCCCAACACCCACGAGCCAGGTCCAGTCCATGTCGGCGGCGCGCTGCACCAGGCGCGTTTTCGGGCAGCCGTAATGGGCCGCCACTTCGACCAGCCGCATGGAGTTGGAGGAGTTGGGCGCGCCGATCACCACCAGCGCATCGCAATGCCGGGCGATCGCCTTGGCCGCCGCCTGCCGGTTGGTGGTGGCGTAGCAGATGTCCTCCATCTTGGGGCCCTGGATGGACGGGAAACGGCGGCGAAGGGCTGCCACGATCTCGATCGTGTCGTCGACCGACAAGGTCGTCTGTGTCGCGAAGGCGAGGTTGTGCGGATCGGCCACGTCGAGCGCTTGGGCCTCCGCCACATCCTTGACCAGCAGCACGGCGCCGGCGGGAAGCTGGCCCATGGTGCCGATCACCTCGGGATGGCCGGCGTGGCCGATCAGCACGACGGTGCGCCCGGCCTCGTGGTGCCGCTCGGCTTCGCGATGGACCTTGGAGACCAGCGGGCAGGTGGCGTCGATGAAGACAAGGTTGCGGCGTCCGGCCTCCGCCGGCACCGCTTTCGGCACGCCATGCGCCGAGAACACCACCGGACGGTCGTCCGGCACCTCGTCGAGCTCCTCGACGAAGATCGCCCCTTTGGCCTCGAGGCCCTCGACGACGCAGCGGTTGTGCACGATCTCGTGGCGGACATAGACCGGCCGGCCGTAGCGCTCGATGGTGCGCTCGACGATCTGGATGGCGCGATCGACGCCGGCGCAGAAGCCGCGCGGGCTGGCGAGCAGGATCGTGAGCGGCGTCTTGTGGGACTCTATCATGAGAAATCGTTCAGCGCGGATGCCGGCCCGCTCGCTTGCAGGCTCGCGGACCATTGCCTAGACTCCGCCCGCAAACGGATTGGCGCGGCACCGTAACAAAGCCGCCGCAACGGGGAAAGCAACATGACCGAGCCGGTTGTCGCGGCGAGGACGCCAGCGAAAGTGACGTTGGAGGCCGGAAAGGACTATTGGTGGTGCGCCTGCGGTCAGAGCAAGAACCAGCCGTTTTGCGACGGCAGCCACAAGGGCGGCGCGTTCGTCCCCATGAAGTACACCACAGAGAAGGCGGGCGACTATTGGCTCTGCGCCTGCAAGCACTCCGGCAAAAAGCCGCTTTGCGACGGTACGCACAAGACCCTGGCATGATCGACAGAAAATTGGTCCTTTTGGCGCCGCTCGCGCTGTCGCTTGGCGCCTGCGGCTGGTTCGGCGGCGGCAGCAGCAAATCCGCCGACACCGCCAACGTCTATTGTCCGACGCCGCTCACCGTTGCCGACGCCCAGCGTCTCACCCGTTTCAAGGATGGGCCGGGTCGCGATCCGCGCGATATCGTCTTTGAAGCGGCGCTGGTCGCCTCGGGCACGACGTGCGAGCTCAGCCGCAACCAGCTCAGCGTCAACCTGATCATGCGGATATCGGTCAATGCCGGCCCATCCGTCGGCGCGGGCGCGACGCAGGTGCCTTACTTCGTGCGCGTCATCAACAACAGCGGCGGCGTCGTGCAGGGCCAGCAGTTCACCGCCGACTTCCGGCTGACGTCGGGCAATCCGCGCGGCGCCTCGCAGGAGGAACTCACGCTGCGGCTGCCGTACAACGAGATCAGCGACCTTGCGGGCTACCGCATCGCCATCGGGCTGAAGCCGACGCAGGAAGAGCTCAACTACAACCGGCAGGCAACGAACCGGCCGTGAGCGCAGCGCCGCTCAGGTAGCTGTCACGGGGCGGCCGTCACCGGGCGCAACCAGGTGCGCTCCTCGCTCAGGATGAACCGCTCGGTCTCGGCGAACGTGAAGTTGTCCATCGCCGCCTTGCCTGCCCTGAGCCGCGCCCGGTAGGCCTCGTAGGCCGCCAGGCTGTCGAACGAAATCAGGGCATGGGCGATGTTGTTCGTGCCCTCGTGCGGCATGAAGTAGCCTAGAAGATCGCCGCCGCAGGCCGGGATGATGGTGAGCCAGTTGCGGGCATAGGTTTCGAACTGAGCGCGCTTGAACGGGTCGATCACGTAGCGGATGGCGCAGGTGACGGTCATGGAGGCCTCCGATCGGGTTGCACCGGCCAATCTAGCCCCTGCCGGCCGGTGAATGCTTCGGTCCCGGCCGAAGACTTGACAGCGACTTGCTGCGCACGCTCCACTCCCAGCGCATACCCGGAGGATTGTCTTGAGCGCCTATGCGGAACGATTGGAGGCACTGGCGGCCGACGCGGCCGACCGCTGCACGAGCTGCGGCAAGTGCTTCGAGGTCTGCCCGACGGCGCGCGAGGCCGGCTTGGATGCCGCCCAGGCGGTCCAGCGTGTCGGCGAACTCAAGGCGTTGACCTTGGGCGGTGCGCCGGCGGACGGCTTGCAGAAATGGCTCGGCGCCTGCGACGGCAGCGCGCGCTGCAGCGCCGCCTGCCCGGAGGACATCAATGTCCGCCAATGGGTGACCATCGCCAAGATGAAGTCGCTGGAGGCGACCCGGCCGCGCGAAGAGGGCGCCGCCAACGCCGCCAGCCGCTTCCGCCACATGGCGCAGGCGGTGCGGTTGCTCGCCAGCATGCAGCTGCCGTCGGAGACGCTGAAGAAGATCCTGGCGCCGGCCGAGCGGCGCACCGCCGACGTGCTGTTCTATACCGGCTGCAACGTGCTGCGCACGCCGCACATCGTGCTGAACGTCATGGACATCCTCGACGCGCTCGAGCTCGACTGCGGCGTCTATCAATTTCAGGAGGCCGACCTGCCGACCTACGAGCGCATGGGCCATCGCACCTTCCAGCGCTTCGGCCAGTCGGGCGCCGCGAGGGTGCTGACCTGGTGTCCGACCTGCACCAAGAATTTCGACGAGCTCGAGAAGGACGTCGAGGCGCCGTCGTTCGACCTGGGCCATATCAGCGAATTTTTGGCCGCCAAGCTCGACACGCTCCGGGCGCGCTTCGTGGCCGATCAACCGAGGCGCCGGGTGGTGATCCACGAGCATCTTGGCATCGGCGCCACGGTGGCGAGCATCGCCAAGCTTTTGCGCGCGGTGCCCAATCTCGAGCTGCTCGAGCTCGAGCAGGATTCCGGCTTCTCTTATGCCTGCGGCGGCCAGGCCGCCAAGTTCAAGGAACGCGAGCAGGCGATTCATCGCCGGCTGGCCGAAGGCGCGGTCGCGGCCGGCGCCGACACCATCGTCACCATGTACCATTCCTGCCACCGGGCGCTGGCCGGCGCCGAGGCGGTCTATCCCCTGAAGGTGGTGAATTTCACCGACGTCATCGCCGAGGCGCTGGGCCGCGGCGGCCATCCCGACTATTACCGCCTCTACAAGGCGGGCGGCGCGATGGACGAGGCGGTGGCGGCGGCGCGAACCTTCCTCACCAACAACGGCGTGCGGATCGACGAGGCCTCAGTGCAGTCGCTGACCGCCGACATCTTCAACGAAACCGGACTCGCCGGCTCACGCGAGGCTTTTGCCCAGGCTTTTGCGGCGATGGCGCGGGAAGGCTGAGAAACCAACTGCGGCGTTTCTGTGCGGGTCGATCCTTGAAATTCGGCAGCTCTAGATTACCCTAGCATCATGAATGCCATGCTGATGAAAGAACTGTCGAAGCTCAGCATCGAGGAACGTCGAGCGTTAATCGACGACTTGTGGGACAGCATCGACAGCGAACTCGATGCAGCACCGATCTCCGAAGAGGTCGGTAAGCTGCTCGATGAGCGCGCGGCAGCGCTAGCGCGTGATCCAAAGCAGAAGAAATACACGCTCCAGGAAATTGCCGCGCGTCGTAACGTCAAGTTATGACCTTTGCGGTCGTCTACGCAAAAGACGCCGTCGACGACATCGATGCAGCGTTCGACTGGCTTGCCGCTCGGGTACCATCCGCAGCAGTTGATCTGTTGAAGGGCAATCGACCGGGCAGAAATACATCTCAACCGCAATCCCGCCATTTACCAAGTCGTTCGAGGTAATTCGTCAGGCGACATACGTAGGGTCAACCTTCGACCTTTTCGATATCAACTCTACTTTCAGATCGTGGCTTCTGAGGTCGTAGTGATCGCCTGCCTGCACGCCAGCAGGTCGCCCAAGGCACATGCACAAATCTTGTCTGGCCGTGTCTGACTGTGTCAGCCAAATGCGTTGGCGGAAGAAACTGTAGCGATTCTCACCTCTCCTTCGTCGCCAGCACCGCCCACGCCGCATCGGCGAAGAAGCGGTGATGGCCCGACAAGCCACCGGTGAAGCGGCCATAGACCTTGTAGGTGGCGGCCTGCAGCACGACGCCGATTGCCGAGGCGGCGGCGAGGTCGACGTTGCGGCGGGGGATCTCGCCCGCCTTCATCGCCTGGGCGATCATCTCGCGCACCACGTTCACTGGATTGGGCGTATCGTCGGGCACCTGGAGCAGGAAGGAGTGCTGGTTCAGGAGGTGATAGGCGAACAGCGTCCAGTCGCGGTCCGCCCAGTCGCAATAGCAGCCGACGATGGCATCGATCTTGGCGCGCAGGCCCTTGGCCGACCGTTGCGCATCGCCCAGCGCCTCGGCCAGCGCGCGGTGGTGGCGCAGGAAGAGATCCAGCGCCAGCCGTTCCTTGCTCGGGAAATAGCGGTAGATCGTGCCCTCGGCGATCGACGCCGCCGAGGCGATTTCCTTGGTCGTGGTCTCGGCCACGCCGCGTGCCACGAACAGGGTCAGCGCGGCGCGTTCGACCCGCGCCTTGGTGTCTTCGGCCTTGCCCATGACGGCCAGTCTATGAGGGAGCGCTCACTTGGCAAAGTTGCCTCCCCCACGGGCTCGCAGAACCAGCGCCAGTAGACCCGTTTCTTCGATGTTTTTCCTCGTGGACGGGCTGCGGGCCTGCCCCTATGGTCGCCGCACCCAGACGATCCCTGTGGGAGAGACCGCCTTCGCTTCGCGCGAGGAGGAGGCGGCGCCGAAGGAGCAACCGGCCCCGGAAACTCTCAGGCAAACGGACCGCAGGAGGATGGGTCTCTGGAAAGTGGCGTGCGCCCGATCTGGCGTGCGCCCACCGACGAAGTAAGCCGGTCCGCCGGCGAATCTTTCAGGTCTCCGGACAGAGGGGGTCGCGAGCGGCGCAGCTTTTGCGTCGCGGTCTGCGACTCTGAGGGAGACCCTTTTGACCGAAACGCCTGCCGGCCCCCTCAAGCGCACGCCGCTTTACGCGCTGCATCGCGAACTCGGTGCGCGCATCGTGCCTTTCGCCGGCTACGAGATGCCGGTGCAATACCCCACCGGCATCCTGGCCGAGCACGCCCAGACGCGGACCGCGGCCGGCCTGTTCGACGTCTCGCACATGGGCCAGGTGCGGCTCACCGCCCGGCCGGGGCAGGCCGCGGCCAAGGCGCTGGAGTCCCTGGTGCCGGCCGACATCGCGGGCCTACGATACCGGCGGCATCCTCGATGACCTGATGGTGACCAGCACGGGCGACCATCTCCTGCTGGTGGTCAATGCCGCCTGCAAGGACGCCGACCTCGCGCACCTGCAGAAGCGCCTCGCCGCCGCCTGCGAGGTCGAGCCGATGTTCTCCCGCGGGCTTTTAGCCCTGCAGGGCCCGTTGGCGGCCGAGGCGCTGGCGCGGCTTGCGCCGCAGGTCGCGGGCCTGAAATTCATGACCGGCGCCTTCGTCGTGATCGACGGCGCGCGCTGCTACGTCACGCGCTCGGGCTACACCGGCTGCGACGGCTTCGAGATTTCGACGCCGGCCGATGCCACCGATCCCATCGCCCGCAAGCTTCTGGCCCAGCCCGAGGTCAAGCCGATCGGTCTGGGTGCGCGCGATTCGCTGCGCCTCGAAGCCGGTCTCTGCCTCTACGGCCATGACATCGACACCACGACCACGCCCATCGAGGCGGGCCTGTTGTGGAGCATCGGCAAGGAGCGCCGCCAGCAAGGCGGTTTCCCCGGCGCCGCGACCATCCAGAAGCAGATCGCCGAGGGCGCGCCGCGCAAGCGGGTCGGTCTTCTGCCCGACGGCAAGGCGATCGCGCGCGAGGGCGCGGAGATCGCGCTCAGCGAAAAGAATGGCGGCGGCAAGACCGTCGGCAAGGTCACGTCGGGCGGCTTCGCGCCGACGCTCGGCCGCGCCATCGCCATGGGCTACCTCGAGCGCGCCCACTCCGCCAACGGCACCAGGGTCGAGCTTCTCGTGCGCGGCAAATCAGTGCCGGCCGAGATCGTGCCCATGCCTTTCGTCAAACACACCTACTACCGCGGATAGGAGTTTTGGATGGCCAGCGTCAAATACAGCCAGGAACACGAGTGGATCAGCGTCGAAGGCGAGGTCGGCACCATCGGCATCACCCACTACGCCCAGGAACAGCTGGGCGACGTGGTGTTCGTCGACGTGCCGAAGGCCGGCCGCACGGTCGCCAAGGGCGAGGCCTGCGCCGTGGTCGAATCGGTGAAGGCCGCCTCCGATATCTACGCCCCGGCGTCGGGCGAGGTGACTGAGGCCAACGCAGCCCTTGCCGACGCGCCGGGCGACGTCAACGCCGAGCCGATGGGCAAGGGCTGGTTCTTCAGGCTGAAACTCTCGGACAAGAGCGAGCTCGACGGCCTGATGGACCAGGCCGCTTACGAGGCGTTCGTGAAAAGCCTGGGCTGAGAGGAGCCTCGCATGCGCTATCTTCCCCTCACCGAGACCGACCGTCGCGACATGCTGGCGGTGATCGGCGCCAAGTCGGTCGACGAATTGTTCAAGGACGTGCCCGCTTCGGCGCGGCTTGCCGCCAAGGTCACCGGCCTGCCCGATCATCAGGGCGAGCTCGAGGTCGAGCGCGCCTTCCAGGCCTATGCCGCCAGGAACCTGTCGCCGTCCTCGGCGCCGTTCTTCATCGGCGCCGGCGCCTATCGCCACCACGTGCCGTCGACCGTCGACTACATGATCCAGCGCGGCGAATTTCTAACCTCCTACACGCCGTACCAGCCCGAGATCACGCAGGGCACGCTGCAATATCTGTTCGAGTTCCAGACCCAGGTGAGCCTGCTCACCGGCATGGAGGTGGCCAACGCCTCGATGTACGACGGCTCGACCGGCGCGTCCGAGGCCGTGCTGATGGCCAACCGCATCACGCGCCGCCACAAGGCGCTGATCTCGGGCGG
>WNFJ01110456.1_pt1 | contig 10424 bp, 12 predicted proteins | sample 5400461 | NCBI WGS metagenome assembly WNFJ01 (sample SAMN13153349, study PRJNA577476) | soil metagenome | isolation source: 115 cm saprolite on Douglas fir-dominated hillslope | place: USA:California | collected 2013-09-17
CATCACGCGCGTCCTCAATCAGGTAAGGAATACAAGTGTCACCGCCACGCGCTTGCGCAGCGGCGCAGTGGCGCTTCGTTCATATGACGGGTCTCTTTTCCACGTCTCGCGTTTTCAGGAAAGAAGTCTCAGGAAAAAGATTGTGAAGTGGTGTGGGCGCGGCCACGCCGCAATCCGGCGACCTAGTCAACAACGAGTACCGCCGCGCGTGCGCTCCAGTTTGAAGTCTTTGGCGGTGAGCGCCCCGCTCGCCCCCTCAGCCTCCACATACTGTCGGCCTTCGTCCTTGGACGAGCGAAGCGAAGCGCGCGAGCAAAGCGCACCGTAGGCGCGCGTTTTGATTGGGCCACTTCCCTTAACTCAGAAGTTGGCCTATTACATGCTTTCGTAATCTATTTTTACACATGCTGGGCATGCGAGCACCGCCGGCCGGAATTTCCGATGGAAGAGCAGCCTCTCTTCGGTCCGACGCACATTTGCGATTCAACCGAGACTGATGGAGATGAAAAATGAAAACCCTCTTTGCGATTTTATTCCTCGCCTGCGCATTGGTCGTACTCAGCCATGGCCCTGGCAAGGTTGCGGCGGGAGAAGACGAAAGCGCAACTCCAGCTTCCGCGCTGAGAGGCAACTATGCAGATGCACTTCACGGATCTTTCGCGCTTTGCCTGGCTCCTATAAGCCCCTTCGCCAAGAATCCTGCAGCACCAAAGGCGCGTTAGTATTCCCGCAGAGTATTGTTACCGCCGGACATGTTACTAATGGCAAGAACGGCAGTTGCGAGACAGGCACCGAGACTGTTTCCGATTTCCCCGTGGACCTTTCCCCTCCATTCGTCACCGCATTTCAGACCGTTGGCAAATCGCTCGACTACGACCGAAACACCGGAACCGGGGACGCTTCGTTTACTACCTACGTCGGAGGTAAATGCAACGGGCAGAATTCGACAGCACTGGCGCGACGATCATCAGTACCGGCAACACGCATTTTGTGGCTTCCGACAATGGAAAGCGGATAGAGGGCGTCGTTACGGTCCTTACGGACCCGACTAAGGGGATTGGCGATTTCTCTCTGTCTTTCGTGGAGTTGAAACAATAGACGCGCGCTCCAACGGTTCTTGCTGATGCCGGAGATTTGGCGCGTAGTGGGCGGCCGAACCGCCCACTACGCGAAGTACCATCGGGATTGCGGACCGCTGAGGGTTTGCGTGCACAACCGCCACGCGCGTGGGGCTCGTACTTTCTCGCGATAAGCTTCCCACTCTGCCGATTCGAGCATGAAGGTAACGTCCAAGCAGCGCCACGCGGTTCGAGCGCGCGCGAGCCCGCCCGCGCCGCGCGGCGGCGTGGGTTCGAATCCCACAGGGGGCGCCAGTTTTTCGTAACGGCGCGGATCGACCGAGGTCTTGACTACCGGGTACATTCGATTGTTTGATGTCACGCGCAAACGGTGATCGGGTTCCACCGAAACCGCTCATCCAAGCGAGCTGATGACTCCTACTGATGTCGAACACGGTAAGGGCCTTTCTTCTGAAAGGACTCTGGCGGAAGGGACAGGGTCCTCCTTTGACGCGAGCAGCCGGCATCTCGCAGGCATTCCGACGAACATTCGGGAGGTTTTTGGGCCTGCGTAAAAGTCTCAGCCGGGAGGTCGGCTATGACGTTCACAGGAAGGGGCAAACAACTCACCATCTTCATTAGCGAAACCGATCAATTCCACCACCAGGCGCTATACATGGCAATCATCGAGATGCTTCGGCGCGCGGGATGCAGTGGCGCCACCGCCGTTCGGGGCGTCGCAGGCTTTGGCGCCTCGTCAATGATTCACAGGGCCTCGATCCTTCGACTGTCGATGGATCTTCCACTCGTGATCATCGTCGTCGACCGCCCCGAACGGATCGATCGCATCATCGGCCCACTGCGCGAAATGGCTCCGAGCGCGCTCATCACGGTGCAAGAGGTGGAAGTTGCGCAATCGGGAGCACCCTTCAAGGAAGGCTTGCCCGACGTGAAGGTTTCGGAGGTGATGCATCGTGAAGTCGCCACGCTACATCCTGACAGTCCGATAACCGCCGTGGTTGAACTGCTGCTCGACAAGGACTTCACGGCGGTGCCGGTGGTCGACGACCAGGACAAGGTCGTCGGAATGGTCAGCGACAACGACCTGTTAACGCGCGGCGGGATGAAGGTCACGATCAGTCTGAAGCGGGCGACCGATTTGGATTACGTGCGCGGGCTTCACGATTCTCTGGAGAACCCCCACCACAAAGTGTCGGAGGTGATGACGCGTCAGGTGGTGACGATTACTCCGGATGCCATTCTTGCCCGAGCTGCCAGGCTGATGGTCGAAAAACATCTCAAGCGCCTGCCGGTCGTGGACAGCGACGGAAAGCTGGTCGGCATCCTGGGCAGACTGGACATTTTAAACACGATCGCGGCGGTCCATCTGCCGCAATGGCATCCCGAGGCACATCCCGTCGGCGAGCAAGCGACTGTCGCCGAAGTTATGACGCGTGAGGTTCCAACCGTGCACGATTCAGCCATCGTCGAGGAAATCTTCGAACTGCTGGTGTCGTCGTCGCACAAGCGCGTGGTCGTCGTGGATGATAAGCGGCAGGTGGTCGGGATTATCGCCGACTCCGATCTGATCTCCCGGGTGAACCGCGAGAGTTGGCCGGGCATCATGGAGGTCCTCATCTCCAAGGTCCCAATCGGCACTGTCAGCAGTGAGGCGCGCAGGCATATTCAGAAGCTGCGCGCACGTTCGGCGAAGGAGTTCATGACACGCGAAGTGATCACAGTGCGGGACAAGATGCCGGTCGCGAGCGCGTTGGCGCTCTCGGCGGAAAAGCGGGTCAAGCGGCTGCCGGTGGTGAACGCGGAAGGCGAGTTGGTTGGGATCGTGGGACGAACCGAGATGATGCGAGCGCTGCTGGCCTGACCAGGAGCAGGGAAGGATTCAGAGAGTGCTGGAAGTATTGTTCGTCGCGCTGGGCGGGGCCATCGGGTCGGCGGCTCGTTATCTGGTCGGTGGATGGTTTGCGGCTCGGTTCGGCGCGGCGTTTCCGTACGGAACGTTCGTGGTTAATGTTACGGGGAGCTTCATCGTCGGACTCTTTCTCGCATACGCTCAGGAGCGCGTTTCGTTGAGTCCCTATTGGCGGCTCTTCTTTGCGGTTGGCTTCGTAGGCGGCTATACGACCTTTTCGACCTATGAGTATGAGTCAATTCGACTGCTCCAGGATGGTGAAATGCTGCTGGCGGCAGTCTACCTGATTGGAAGCGTGGTGACTGGCGGCGTCGCCGCGATCGCGGGTATCGCGCTCGGCAGCTGGATCTGAGAGGCGCCGATAGCGCTCACCACTTCTCCCCGTATGGACGAATCTCCTGCTCGAAGGTCCACGCATCGCGAGGCTGCCGATAAAGCTGCCAGTACGCCTCCGCGACCGCGGCGGGGCTCATGAGCTGTCCCGGCTCCAGGTTCTTCAGCCCCTCCTCTCCTGCTCTCTCCCTGATCCGATCGCGCACCCATGCGGTATCCACTCCCGCGTCGATGATGAGATGGGCGACGTGGATATTCTGCGGCCCGAGTTCCCGCGCAGCACTTTGAGCGACCGCGCGGAGACCGAATTTCGCGCTGGCAAACGCTGCGTATCCGATGCCGCCTCTCAGACTTGCGGTGGCGCCAGTGAAGAAGATGCATCCCCGCCCACGCGGCAGCATCAGGCGCGCGGCTTCCCGACCGGCCAGGAATCCGGAATAGCAGGCCATCTCCCAGACCTTGCGGAAAACACGCTCTGTCGTCTCCAGCAGCGGAAAATTAACGTTGGCCCCGACGTTGAAAATGGAAACCTCCAGCGGCGCTCGGCTGTCCGCAGCTTGCAGGAAGGCGGTGATGTCGTCTTCCTTACGCGCGTCGAGCGAGCGCGCGACGACTCGCCCGCCAGAGGCCTCGATGTCCGCGACCAGCGGCGCAAGCTTTTCACCGTTGCGGCGGCCGGAGAAAACAACAAAGCCCTCCGCGGCAAACTTTTTGGCGATCGCGGCGCCGATGTAATCGCCGGCTCCGATCACCGCCGCCGTAGCGTTCCGATGTTCCAAGGACCTTCCTCCTCGCGTCAAATCTTCACTCGCGGAGACGTTGTCTAGTACTCTCGCCGCTATCGACTCGTAACTCCTCTCGTCATCAAGGGCTCGTGCGAGATTTCGCCCTAAAGCGGCGGCGGATGGGTCGACGCTCTATGGCGTGCCTTTCCACCCGTCGCGCCGCGCTCTTGAGTATTCGTCGCGAAAGCGCCTCGTCGTTAACCGCCCGTGCGAGAATCACCGCGCCAACCATGCAGGCGAAAGCCGCGATCGCATCGTCGTCGCGGCGCGAGGCTTTATCCTCCGGCATCAGGCCGGCAACAAACTCGAGCGCGTCTCTCAACCCGCTGGTGAAAGCCTGACGAACGGCGGTAGGCTCCCTGGCGATGTCGCAACTCAAAGCCGCGACCGGACATCCCCGGCCACGGCTGTCACGGTGCGCTCGCGACAGGTAGTAAGTCACGATGTCGGACAGCGCCTTCTTTTCCGGCTTGCCTTGCGCCGCCCGCTGCCAGGCGCGCTTTGACTTCGCCAGCGCGAAACGAATCGCCTCGGCCACGATCTCCTGCTTGGATCCGAATTGGCTGTAGAGGCCGCCGTGAGTAAGGCCGGCATCTGCGGCGATCGAATCGACGCCGGTCGCGCCGATGCCCTCTTCGCGAAAAAGGCGCGCAGCCGAAGTCAGGATTTCTTCGCGGTTGTGCGCAGCTTTTTCTTTTGTGACCCGCATCCGGCTAGCCTCGCTTTGCCCTCGTCCTTGACATAATTGATTACGAGCGCCATTAATATATCAAACATGACGAGCGTCATCAATTGGAGCTTCCCTTGAATAAAGTCTGCGTGCTGGTCGGGGTGGGCGAAGGCCTTGGCGCGGCCCTGGCCCGCCGCTTCGCCGCCGGTTACAAAGTCGCGCTGGTGGCGAGAAGTGCGGGTGTGATCGAAGCCGTCGCCGGCGAGATCAAATCCGCCGGCGGCGTTGCGCTTGCGGTCCAGAGCGACGCCACCGTAGAGGCCGATATCGCGGCTGCGGATGAGCGGGTCACTCGCGAGCTTGGGCCGATCGAAGTTCTGATCTACAACGGCGGCCGGCGGCCGATGGGCCGGCTGCTGGAAACAACGCCCGAAGTTTTCGAGCAGACGTGGCGGCTCCATACGTTCGGCGCCTTCCTGTGGGCGCGGCAGGTCGCGCCCGCGATGCTCGCCCGCGGCAGCGGTTCGATGCTGTTCACGGGTGCGACCGCGGGCATCCGCCCGTGGCCAAATTCCGCGGCGTTCGCTCCGGCGAAGTTCGCCCTGCGTGGTCTCGCCCAGGTGATGGCCCGCGACCTGCATCCGCAAGGCGTCCACGTTGGATATGTAAACGTGGACGGCGGTATCGACATGCCGCTGCTGAGGAAATTCCGCCCCGACGGAAAGGACGAGGATTTTCTCAAACCTTCGGCAATCGCAGACGCGTTCTGGTATCTCGCGCATCAGGATCGCAGCGCCTGGACCCACGAACTCGATGTCAGGCCTTTCAAAGAGAAGTTCTAGCCCGGCACTGTCGAGATATCGTCATGGCGCATGATTTGACTTTGTGGGGAACCGGCACCGGGCGCACGATGCGCGCCCACTGGATGTTGCTGGAACTCGGACTCGAGTACGAGTTTCATCCTATCCAGGCGCGCAGCGGCGAGACTCATACCGAGGAATTCAAACGGCTCAACCCGCGGCACAAGATTCCAGTCCTTCGCCACGGGCAATTTGTGTTGACCGAGAGCGCCGCGATTATCCAGTATCTCAGCGAGACCTTCGCCGATTCCAAAGAGCTATATGTGCCGAAGGACGCCACGAGCCGGGCAACCCTGAACGAATGGTGTTACTTCATCGTCTCCGAGCTCGACGCGGGTTCCCTGTACGTCGTGCGGCGTCACGAAGGACTGAAGCACGTCTATGGTGAGGCGCGCCGGGCGCAGTCGAGGAGGCAAAGAAGTACTTTCTGCACAACCTCGAAGCGATGGCTTCGCGAGTCGAGAGCGGTGGCCCGCATTTATTTGGCGAGCGGTTCAGTGCTGCGGACATCCTCTTGATGACCTGTCTCGATTGGGCGATGTCGAGCCAGATCGCTCTGCCCGGTCCGTTCTTGAACTATCGCCAACGAGTTAGACAACGTCCAGCCTATCGGGCGGCGCTCGAGCGAAACTTCGCGCAGTAGCGGAGCCTCGCCGTCAGAGGTCAAAGAAATGCCAGGACCGTTAGAAGGCGTTCGCGTGCTGGACTTCACGACAATGGTCGCGGGGCCGGTCGCGACCATGATGCTTGCGGACCAGGGCGCCGAGGTCATCAAGATCGAACCGCCGCGTGGCGACCTCATGCGCCACCTGAGCCGCGGCCGCAACGGGATGTCCGCGTCGTTCCTTTGCTGCAATCGGAACAAGCGCTCGCTCGCGGTCGATCTCAAGGCTGCCGAGGGTCTCGCGATCGTAAAGAAACTGATCGCCACGGCACAGGTCCTGGTTCACAACTTTCGTCCCGGAGCCGCGGAACGAGTCGGCCTCGGCGAAGACGCCGTGCGCGCCATCCGGCGCGATCTCGTCTATGTATCGATCAGCGGGTTTGGCGAACGCGGTCCATACGCGGGCCAGCGCGCCTACGATCCCGTGATTCAGGCTTTGTCCGGGTTGGAGGAAATCCAGCGCGACCGGGACACCGGACGCCCGCGGATGGTGCGCGCCATCATCGCCGACAACACCACCGCGCTGACCGCGGCCCAGGCTATCACCGCGGCGCTTTTCGCGCGCGAGCGATCCGGGCAAGGGCAGCACGTGCGGATCGCGATGCTGGACGCGATGATTTCCTACCTGTGGCCCGAAGCGATGGCGAGCCTGACCTTCGTGGGTGAGGAGATCTGGGTGATGAGATCGATCCTTCCGAGGGTGACGAGGGACCCGACCTGGTATTCGCAGCGCAGGACCGATACCTGACCGCCGCTGCGCTCTCCGATGATGAATGGGCCGGCATGTGCCGAGCGCTCAATCGACAGGATCTCATCGACGACCCCCGCTTCAAGACAGCGCGCGACCGGTCCATACACGCGGTAGAACGGCGCGAAATCGTGGCCGCCGAACTGGAGAAGTGGACCGCGAGCGAAATCCTGCAGCGGCTGCTGAACAACGACGTCCCATCCGCTCCGGTCTTGAGCCGCTTCGAACTCCTCCAGGATCGGCAGGTTCAGGAAAATCACATCCTCGAAGAATTCCAGAGCGAGATCTTCGGGAAGGTACGAATGCCGCGGCCGGCAGCGCGTTTCGATCGCACTCCGGCCGGTGTCCGCGAGTTGGCGCCGCTGCTTGGCGCGGACAACGCGGCCATCCTGGGCGAGTTGGGCTACAGCAGCGACGCCATCGCGCGCCTCACAAGTGGCCGCGTCCTTTATAGTCGACCTGCTAATTCGCCCGCAGAGTAATTCAACGAATCACGCTTCGCTGGAAATCAAAGAGAAGGAAATCCCTATGTCTGATACTAAACCCGTCGTAATCGTGACTGGCGTGGGTCCGGGAACTGGAGCGGCGATCGTGCGCCGCTTCGCGCATGGTGGGTATGCGGTCGCGATGCTCGCACGCAATCGAGACCGGCTAACCATGCTGGAGCGCGAAATCTCCGGCGCGCACGCGTATCAATGCGACGTGACCGATGAAGCGCAGCTCGACGCCACGATCGAGGCGGTCCGTGCCGGCCTCGGAGTGCCGAAGGTACTGATCCATAACGCGGTCGGCGGCGCCTTCGGAAATTTCATGCAAATCGATCCTGAAATCCTGAATCGAAACTTCCAGGTCAATACCATGGCGCTGCTGCATCTCGCCCGCCGGCTCGCGCCTGCGATGGTCGCGGCAGGCGAGGGCGCCATCATCGCCAGCGGCAACACCTCTGCGTTGCGCGGCAAAGCGGGCTTTGCGGGTTTCGCGCCGACCAAGGCGGCGCAGCGGATTTTGGCGGAATCGATCGCGCGCGAGGTCGGACCAAAGGGCGTGCACGTCGCCTACGTGCTGATCGATGCGGTTATCGATCTGGAATGGACGCGCAAGCGATGGCCCGACGCTCCGGACGCATTCTTCATCAAGCCCGCGGCAATCGCCGAGGAAATCTGGCACGTCGCGCATCAGGATCGCAGCGCCTGGTCTTTCAACGTGGAGATCAGGCCGTTTGGCGAAACCTGGTAGATACGCGGCGGCGTGCATCGCCGCGTATGCAAGACGTCATCCGCTCCAGGAGAAGGATCATGAGTGAGCTACGAATTTTTTCCTACCTGCCCAACCCGCGCGTCTGGAAAGCGACGATCGCAGCGCGTCTTTGCGGTGTCGAAGTCGAAGTGAGGGGCGCCTCGCCGAAGGAGCTTCAGTCCTGGTTGTGGGACTTCGACGCGCGGCCGCTCTCCAGCGACGAGCAAGCCCGGCTCGGCGACGGAGCGGCTGGCAAGGTCGGCTTCAAAGTGGCGCTGCACAAGACCGCAGCATTTATGGAAGCGCATCCGTTCGGCACCGTGCCAGCGGCTTTCAGCCCCGACGGCAAGGTCGGCATTTTCGAATCGAACAGCATCATGCGAGCCGTCGCGCGCCTGGGCGAAAACAAATTCCCTCTATACGGCCGCGGCCCATACGAAGCGGCGCGCGTCGATAGCTTTTTGGACGCGAGCCTCGCATTCGCTCGCGATGGGCAACATTACCTGTTGTCGCTGATGAACGGAGCGGTCTCATCGGAGGTTCATTCAAGGGCGCGCGACGGATTTGCGGCATACGCCGCCGGAATCAACCAGGCTTTATCGTCCGGCCGCGAGTACCTGGTGGGCGATAACGTCACGCTCGCGGACATTTGCTTCGCGGCCGAGCTGAGCCTGTTCCTCAACGAGAGCCCACGGGCCGACGTGCTTGAGAAACAAGGGTTCGAGCCGATCTTGCATCGCGGGGTCGGCGCGATGTTTCCGCGGGCCTTCGCGCACTTCGCCAGGCTGCGCGAGCATCCTGCGTTCGCTCCGGATCTGGCGCCGTATCTGAAAAAATTCGAATCCGCGTTGTCGGCCTGTATGGCTCCCGGCTAGCGGCAGTGAGTCGCCGCCTGGGAGCCGACAGCATTGCCGCCTTGAAGTCGGTTCTTCGCAAGCTTCGTGACTAGAGACGTTTTTTTGGCATGATGCTTGTATATGCAAGTAACGAAGGCGACGCGTGAACACTTTCACTGAAGATAGCGGCGGAGAGCAATTCGCGGATGGCCAAAACAATCGCGATTTGCGAGTCAGCTTGGACGTCAGAGACCAAGATACCCGACAGGATACGCAGTTCGATACGAACCGGCTGGATGCTCTCAAGCAGAATCCTGCCGACGAGCGCTATCGGCGAATCGATCTACCCGGCGCGCCCGAGCGAGAGCGCGGCACCGCGGGTGGAGGCTCCTGGTTCAATCGCACAACCCGGCGAGTCCTGCTGGCGGCGTTGCTGCTTATCGTGCTGGGTGCGGTCGCGCCCTTTGCGTGGAACTACCTGCAATCATACGAGTCCACCGACGACGCGCAGATCGACGGCCATATCGATCCTCTGAGTTCACGCATCAACGGCACCGTCATCCGGGTTCACGCCGAAGATGACGATCGTGTGAAGGCGGGCGAGCTGCTGGTTGAGATCGATCCCCGCGACTACGAGGTTGCGGTCGCGCAGGCAAAGGCGCAGCTGGAACTCGCGCTCGCGCAGGTCGCCTCTGCGAAACAGGACTACGCCGCCGCGCTCGCGAACGTGCGCCAAGGCGATGCGGCGAACTTCAAGGCGCAGAGGGATGCGCAACGGTTCGCGGTCCTGCTCGACCGGCGAGTGGTGGCGCAGAACGAATACGATCAATATATCGCGACGGCGCGCGTCGATGCGGCGAAAGTTGATTCCTCCAGGGAGGCCGCGGGCTCCGCGCTCAAGACGATCGCGGCGCGCGAGGCCGACGCCGATGCCGCCAGAGCGGCGCTGGATCAGGCTCTACTCAATCTGAGCTACACAAAAATCTACGCGCCGGCCAACGGTATCGTCGGCAAGCGCAGCGTCGAGTTGGGCTCCCGAATCGAACCTGGACAGACCCTGATGTTCGTGACCGAGACCGACGAGATATGGGTGACCGCGAACTTCAAGGAGACGCAACTCGCGCGGATGCATCGCGGCCAGAAAGCTACTATTCATATCGACACCTTCGGCCGAAACTATCAGGGCTACGTTAAGAATCTGCCCGGCGCGAGCGGCGATCGCTTCAGCCTGCTTCCTTCCGAGAACGCGACCGGCAACTACGTAAAAGTCGTCCAGCGCCTGCCGGTGCGAATCGACATCGACG
>WNFJ01372630.1_pt2 | contig 10424 bp, 5 predicted proteins | sample 5400461 | NCBI WGS metagenome assembly WNFJ01 (sample SAMN13153349, study PRJNA577476) | soil metagenome | isolation source: 115 cm saprolite on Douglas fir-dominated hillslope | place: USA:California | collected 2013-09-17
CGTCGGGGCCGCGTTTGACTTCCTGGCAGGAACGAAGCGTCAGGCGCCACTCTGGATGCAGAGAAGCGGACTTGAGTGGCTATTCCGGCTGTGCTCCGAGCCACGGCGATTGTGGCGCCGCTACGCCTACATCGTACCGGGCTTCGCCATTCTTGCTGTCGGCGATCTCGTTCGCCGCGCGATCCGTAGCTTTGAGGAAGCGCGCTCAGAGTCACCTTTGCGAGAATAGGTTGCCCGCGAATGTCCATGCATCGCATCGGCAATCCAAGAACAGTCGACGGGGCGATCGCGTGCCCCGTCCACCGCTTGCGCGAATGCCGAATCAACCACCCCCCGATGACACCCGCGATTTTTAGTCCGAGGCCGAAGGTCGCCTGAAGGCCCAGAGACGCCGCACGGAAAGGGAAGACATTGGACAGCAGATTGAAGAGCGTTCCGATCACAGAGCGAGCGCTGATCCGGCCACCGGCATCGCTGCTCGCGCCGAAGCGCGTTGCGGCCGTTGCGACCGCGAGCGGAACCCAAAAAGCACCCAGCATGTCGTGGGCCAGTCGCTTGCACACCGCTTGGAACACTTGGCAAACGCACACTTTGGCGGTGACGGATCAGGCGATCGTCAGCGGTGCCAGTTTTCTGACAACAATCTTGATCGCACGTTGGACCTTCCCGAGCGAACTCGGACTGTACTCGATCGGAATATCTCTGCTGATATCGTCACTCGCAATCCAGGAATCGCTGATCTTCACTTCCCTACACAATCCAACAGGGTCAGCCGATCGGAACGCGGGCCGAGCACGCCGGCAGCGCACTCGCGCTATGCGGCCTTATGTCGGCCCTGGGTATCGTCGTCCTGACGTCGACCGCGTTGGGGCTGACCGCCGGCAACATCGATCCCAAACTTGTAGCGATGGTTTGGGTACTGGCTGCGGTAGCGCCGTTCGCGTTGCTGCGGGAATTTGGCCGGCAGTTCGCTTTCGCACATCTGCGCACAGGCCAAGCGCTGATCCTCGACGCGGCGGTGGCGACGATTCAACTCGCCGGACTCGGATGGCTCGGATGGACCGGTCGAATTTCCGGCGCCACCGCTTGCGCGATGCTCGGCGTCGCCTGTGCCTTGGTCGCGATCGTGTGGCTTTACCTCGTCCACCGCAACTTTGTGATCCGGCGGGAACAGATATCCGCAACGATGCTCCAGAGCTGGACCATTGGGAAATGGTTGTTTGCCACCCAAATCACCGTGTCGGTGCAAGGATATGTGGCCTACTGGGTGTTGGCGGCGCTTGCCGGCATGGCGGCTACAGGCGTCTACGCGGCATGCATGAGCGTCGTGCTATTCGCGAACCCCCTGATCATGGGGCTTGGCAATATCTTGGCCCCGAGATCTGTGTTAGCCCTGCAGAAGGGAGGCGGCGCGCAGCTCAGGCTTCAGGCCATTCGAGATTCGCTACTGCTCGGCGCGGCAATGACGCTATTCTGCCTCTTGGTGCTGTTCGCCGGCGAAGATGTGCTGCTGCACTTGCTCTACCACGGCGATCAGTATGAGGGACACGGCCACACTCTCCTGATTCTGGCGCTGGCGATGCTGGTGATGGCGATCGGCATGCCGGCCGGCGGCGCACTGGCAAGCATGCAGCGTCCGCGCGAAGTGTTCTGGACCGGCCTATTTGGCGCCGTCGTCACGATACTTCTCGTCTGGCAACTGGCGACCGAGCACGACGTGCTGGGAGCAGCGTACGGTTTCCTTGCCGGTAACGTGACCCGTTCGGCCGCGCGCTGGGCGGCGTTCCTCGCGCTGGTCCCGCAATCCACCGCAGCCTCGGGTCCCACGGGCCCAGAATCAAATTCCACACTGGCAATTCGGGTGTTCCGGCAATTCACTATAATCTCGAGCGAACGCAGTTGGGCAATTGAACAGCTTGGCGAAGGCGGGCAAGCGCATGTGTTCGTCATTCGATCGCTCGACCAGCAGCCGGTCTGGCACACTCACGGAAGCCTCGTGATCAAGCTGTACAAGCCGGCTGCAGCGCAAAATTATGAGATGGCAAAGGAGCAGTTTGGCTTGCTGTCTCGGCTACATGCAGCTCTGGACGGCCGCATCATTGACGGCTGGAAGATTTTTGTGCCGAAGCCACTCTACATTTGCGCATCACCGCTCGCGTTGGTGATGACTGTCGTTCCAGGAAGAACGCTCAGCCTGTGCCTGGGAAACGGCGATCACGCCACATCTGAAATGCTGGAGTCCGCACCACGCGCAATCGGTTCCGCGATGGGGAGGTGTTGGTCAGTCGGGCAACTTCACGGAGACTTCAACTTTGACAACATCCTCTGCGATATCGTCAACAGAGGCCTCTCCTTCGTCGACCTGGAGCTGCCGACGAATTCCTTTCTTCTTCGCGATGACGTTCCTCGACGATGGTATCCGGCATCACACGACTTGGCATACATGCTGTATGACACGGGAATGAGGGTGAAGAGCACTATCGGTAATCCCAAAGCCCGATTGCGCCAGCAATTGTTCGCCGAGAGCACCCTACGAGCGTTCATCGAGACGATTGGTCCATTCGAAGAGAAACAGCGGTTGCTGGACGAAATTGAGGCGTGCGCTCGGGTACACCTCAAGGGTCTGTTTCCATCGTCACCGCGCGAGCTGTGGCGCATGATAATCAAAACAATCGCCGCCCGTCGCATAGATACAATACTACTGAGGCTGAAAGCTCAATTGTCTCAACTCGATGGAACCAATTGAGGAATTTGGAAACGATGTGACGATTTCCGCTCGGAGCACAATAGATGGAGAGACGATCGTGAGACCGGCGACCTTCATCACCACCAGTTGGGACGACGGCCATCCGCTGGATTTGCGTGTGGCCGAGCTGCTCTCGAAGTATGGTTTGCGCGGCACGTTTTACATCCCGATGAGCGCCGAGAACGAGACGATGCCGGCAGCCCAGATCCGGGAACTCAGTCTCACCTTCGAGATTGGTGCACATACCCTGCATCATGCTGTCCTGACCGAAACCACCGAGCAGAAGGCGTGGCAAGAGATTGCCGGATCTAAATCCTGGCTCGAAAACAATACCGGCCTGCCATGCCTGATGTTTTGTCCGCCGAAAGGCAAATACACAAATAGGCACTTGGAGATGGTTCGAACGGCAGGTTATCTCGGTGTGCGCAACGTCGAATTGTTGTCGCTCGACTTCCCACGTAACAATGCGGGGATCATGTTGCTGCCAACCACGATCCAGGCTTACCCACACGGCTCCCTTGCGTTCGCGAAGAACGCGGTCAAGCGGATGGCGCTCAAGAACCTCTTGCGGCTTATGACTCATAGTCGTTCGACCGATTGGCCTGCGTTGGCGCGATCATTGCTGCACGAATCCATCAGATGTGGCGGCGTGTTCCATCTGTGGGGTCATTCATGGGAGCTGCAGGAAACCGGCCACTGGCAACGCCTGGATGAGGCCTTGCGATGCATGAGTGAGGTCGCAATCCAAGCCCCCTCGCTCACCAATGGACAGATCTGCCAGCGCGCATTGTCGTCGAATGCGTCAGTCGACGAAACAGCGCTGCGGGAAGAAATAGCCCGATGAGAACGACGAAACGAGGCCTCGGACGAAATGGCTCATCTCGCGGACAGAGCTTGCCGATGACCGACGTCGTCCCTGTTGGGAGTTCTCCGCAATGAAAATTCTGGTAGCACACAACTTTTACAAGCAGCCCGGCGGTGAAGATCAGTGCGTGGCGGCCGAGGTCGCCATGCTGAGGGCACACGGGCACGAGGTGACGCAATACTGCCTGCGTAACGAATCGATCGATGCGATAAGTCGCCTACGACTCGCGTCGCGCACCATCTGGAGCCGCACGGCGTTCCGCGAGCTGCGAGAATTATTCCGAACGCATCGGCCGCAGATCGCCCATTTCCACAACACGTTTCCTCTGATCTCACCGGCCGCCTACTATGCCGCACGGGCAGAAAACGTTCGTGTGGTCCAGACCGTGCATAACTTTCGCCTGCTCTGCGCCAATGCGCTTCTGTTCCGCAATGGAGAGGTCTGTGAAGACTGTCTTGGAAAATGGATTCCCTGGCCCGGCATTACTCACAAATGCTACCGAGACAACCGCGCCGCCAGTACCGTCATAACGACGATGCTCATGACGCATCGAGGGCTGGGCACCTGGTCGAAGGCAGTCGACATGTATATCGCTCTCACCGAATTCGGTCGACGGAAGCTCGTCGAAGGGGGCCTGCCCGCAGACAAGATCGCAATCAAACCCAACTTCGCCTACCCCGATCCGGGCCCTGGTACGGGCACTGGAGGGTACGCGGTGTTCGTCGGGCGATTGTCGGCGGAGAAGGGCGTGGAAACGCTCCTCGAGGCTTGGAGACAGCTCGGCTTCCGTCCGCCGCTGAAGCTCCTAGGCGATGGTCCGATGGCGGCGACAGTCCAACAGGCCTCGGCGAAGGACCCCTCGATCGAATGGTTGAGACATGTGCCGCTCGAAGCAGTCTATGATTTGGTCGGAGAGGCGATGTTCCTGGTGTTGCCTTCCCAATGTTACGAAACCTTCGCCAGAGTTGCCATGGAGGCGTTTGCCAAAGGTACACCGGTCATCGTCTCCAAATTGGGGGCTATGGCCGCGATGGTCGACGATGGCCGCACCGGACTGTACTTCAAACCGGGAGACCCAGCCGATCTCGCCGCGAAGGTGCGGCAAATTCTGGCAGACCCTCTCCGGCTGGCGCGAATGCGGCAGGCCGCACGTCAGGAATTCAACCGGAACTTCACTTCGGACGCCAACCACAAGAGTCTCATGGCGATCTACGAACAAGCTCTCAGTGGTCACAACCAACTTGAGGGCGCCGCCCATTGATCGTGCACCACTGCCCATAAGGAGCTACACATGCTTGTGACGGCAAAGCGCCAGCGCCAGGTCAGCGATGCCGTGCCGCCGCAACAATCTCTGCTGCCGACCGAGTGTGAATTTTATAAAGCCTACAATTGGTGTTTGAATCCGCTTCCGACCGTCCTCGAAGCGATCGACCACCTTCGCGGCGAGATCGACAGACTTAGGGTCGTGCCGCATGACTGGCAGGCCGGCGAGGTCGCGACAAACGTATTTCTGCTGTCCTGCGCCCTGTTGAACGCTGTTGACGAGTACCTGCGCGGGAGGACTATCCGAATGCCGAGGCAGGCGGCCGCCACAAGCCTCGGGCGTGGTGCCAGGTGGGCGACCGATGGAATTGTGCAAACTCTTCGACAGCGGAGCCTGGCGCCGGCGCGTCGATGGAGGGAGCACTGGCAGGCTAGCCTCGACGAGTTTCTCGCAAGTGTCGTTGCTGGAGAAGCGTCTGACCCTGCGTCCTTCGCCGAGACGGGCAGCAGACTGGCCATGTTGCTCCAATTGCCGCTGCCGGCCGATTTGGAGGCCGAGCACATCGGCGTGCCGAGCCCGTTCCGCCGCCTCGACTTGACGCATTTCGACGTGCTTGCCCTGGGGCGACACTTTGTCGAGCGCTTCCCCGATCGCTCGCAGGCAATCCTGCTTCTGGGCCTGCGTACATCTGGTTCCTATTTTGCTCCGATACTGCGAGCCTTTCTTAAGGCCGAAGGCTATGAGATCGTGTCGTCGCTGACAGTGCAGCCGGACAAAGGCTCGGGGTGTTGGGAGCGCAAGGAACTGAGACGCTGCGCCCAGCGCGGACACATGGCCCTGATCTTGGACGATCCGCCGCACACGGGCGGCACAATCCTCAGAGCCCTGGAAATGGCTCGCCGGGTCGGCTTCGCGCACGACAAGATAAGGGTACTCGTCCCGACCCACCCCGCACGGCGAAATTGGTCCAAATCACTGCCCGACGATCTCGTCGTGTCGCTGGAGCCCGACCAATGGCACAAGCGTCGGTTGCTGGATCCGGCAGTGGTGGAAAGCCGCTTGGCAGAGTATTTTGAAAGGCAGAACTTCGTGAACCTACGCTTGGTCGCCAGCAGCTACGCAGATGAGCTAAACGCGCGCTTGCAGAGGCGCTCGGATGACCAGCGCAGCACCAGACTCAAGCGGATTTACGAAGTCCAGCTGAAGACGCCCGATGGGCGGACGCAAACGCGATACGTCCTTGCTAAGAGCGTTGGCTGGGGATGGCTGGGTTATCACGCTTTTCTGGCCGGCCAGCGTCTCCCCGGCTTCGTTCCGCCGATCCTCGGGCTGCGCGACGGGATTCTCTACATGGAATGGTTGCCGCAGTCCCGGCTGCTTCAGGACATGCATTACATGCATATCGCGGAGGACGACCACAAGGCGCGCGAGGCGCGGATCGACAGGTGCGCCTCTTATGTGGCTGCGAGAGTTCGGAATCTCGGATTGGGAACAGGCCCAGCGTCCCGCAAGGGTCTGCAACGGGACGAAAACGGCTTTCGGTTGCTGCAGAAGGTGCTAAGCAGGGCTTACGGTCGGATCGTCACGAACACGCTAATGCAGCCACGCCTTGAGCGGCGATTGTGCGAGCAACCTTGCCCGTTTCCCACACTCATCGACGGCAAGATGGGACGAGACGAATGGATCACCGGATCACGCGGATTGCTCAAGACCGACTACGAGCATCACGGGATGGGCAAGTCCGAGCTGAACGTGGTCGATCCTGCCTACGACCTGGCGGAGACCATCCTGACCCTGGCACTCTCACCCGAAGAGGAGAGCAGGCTGATCCGCCGCTATGTCGAGCAGACGGAAGACGCAGGCGTAAAGCAACGGCTCTTCATGAACAAATTGCTCGCAGGCTTTTGGGCGATGGAGACGGCCCAAGGGCACCTCTTCGGCAAGCCGCTCGTCGCCGACCGGCAGCAGGAATTCCATAACCAATTCATGAGCGCCTGGAACTTTCTTACGGTCCATACCGCGCGCTATTGCGGTAGCTTTTGTCGGCCACCGCCAGCGCTGGATTGGCGTTCGCCGCTTGTCGCGCTCGATGTCGACGGCGTGCTCGACCGTCGGCTCTTCGGTTTTCCATGCACCTCGGCGGCCGGCATCGAGGCCCTGTCTCTGTTGAACGCCCATGGATTCTCGGTCGCCCTGAACACGGCCCGGTCGGCCGCTGAACTGAAGGATTACTGCCTAGCCTACCATTTGGCCGGAGGCGTCGCCGAGCACGGCAGCTATCTGTGGGACGCCGTAGATCAGCGCGAGCGAATTCTCATCAACCCGGAGGCTATGGTCCAGTTGGATGAGCTGCGAAGACATTTGCGGCTACTCCCTGGGGTATTGCTCGATGACCGCCATCAATATTCCATTCGGGCTTTCACCTACCACGACAAGCCGCGCGGCCTTGTCTCCTCTCTCTTGATGTCGGCGCGTTCGTTCAGCATCGGGGGCGGTGCTCCGGCTCCCCTCCCGACGCTCGTCATGCATCATTTGATGAATTCCTTGGGATTGGATCGGCTTTCCTTCCACCACACCACGATCGATACGACGATCGTGGCCAAGGATGTCGACAAAGGTACAGGCTTGTCGGTCCTGCGCGATTGGGTCTTGCGGCCCGACGCCGAGACGATCGCGGTTGGCGACTCGGAAGGGGATCTGCCGATGTTTCGCGCAGCCACACACAGTTTTGCCCCGGCCAATATCGACTGTGTCCGTGAGGCCCGGCTCCTCGGGTGCCAGATCGTTCGATATGCTTATCAGCGGGGCCTGCTCGAGATCTCTCGCTCGCTTGTGCATCCGGACGGTGGGTCATGTGAACACTGCGCGGAAGGTAAAGCCCTGCGGCCCGGTGGCCCAACCCTGTTTCTGGAGGTGCTGCAAGACGCGGACGACAGCCGGGCTAGAAACCTGTTCCGCAGCCTATTCGACCCCACTGTATTCAAGATTTTCGTGCGTTAGCGACCTCTCCGCTTCATGCAATCGACACGCGTGGTGCTCCGGGCACACTTGGGCCGAAAACGGCCCAAGGGGCCAGCCGGCATACGTCTTATGGATTACCCCGACTGTAATCCTTTTCATCGTGCTTGATCCGGCGTTCACTGTGGGAGTTTGGGGCAGCTCTTGGCTGCGATGATCGCAGGCCTCGTAGCGGCAGCCGCATGGTCCACAACCCAGGAGCCGGGAACGCCGAGAATGACAGCGCCGAGAATGACAGCGCAGCCAAAGATAAAGGAGAATGAGGCTACCCTTCTGCGAGCCTATTACGAGGGGATCGCACGCGACACGCTGGAAATTCTCTGGCATCAAAAGCTACTGATTGTGGGGATCCTTCTCGCGGCTCTTTTTTTCGCGTCAATTTTTCTCGTTCTGATCGGGCCACGCTATTCCGCTGAAGCCACAATCCATCTCAATTTCACCCGTGAGGAGCCGGCCACCGGAACGAAAATCCAACCGATCGCCTCGATCGACGCTGCTGCGCTCGTGGATGGCGCCCTACGCGTCATCCGCTCGCGTGCAACGGCCAGCGCCGTAGTGGCTCGGCTCGGTCTCGATAAGGACCCTGAATTTGCGCATGGGTCGAATGTGTGGCGCGTGTTCTCGATCGGGCGAGCAGCGTTCGGACTGGCGGCGGTGGAACCACCCTCGCGGCGCGACCTTGCCGTGAATGAGCTGATGCGGAGGATCACCGTGGTTAGCGAGACGCGCTCCTACGTGATCTCGGTCGCGACTACCGCAGGAGATCCGGAGCGGGCCGCCAGGCTAGCCAATGCGGTTGCGTTGGAATACCTCCGCGGCCAGATGTTGCAACAGTTGGCTGATACCCAAGCCGCCGCTGAGCGCGAACTAACTCAGCTTTCCTCGGTATACGGAGTACGTCACCCGAGCTACGTTCTCGCACGCACGAGGCTGGACGCTCTGCAAGATCGCCTGACCGCTTTGCGTGACGGGCCACCTGACGATGATACTGTCAGGCTCGTCATAGGGCAGTCATTTGTTGCGGCCGAAAAGACGCTCGTCCCTTCCGGTCCCCCCATCATTTTGATCCTTGGGCTTACGGCGGGCGCGGCGCTCGGTCTCGGGATATGGCTGGCTCTGCGGCTCGCGCCGAACGTAGCGATGCCATTCTTCATCTCTCGGCATCTACGATTGCTGCCGGGTTTACTCGGAATGTTCGGATCGACACTCAGGCGATACCTAGGTCCGCGCCTCAAAGGTCTTCGAGGAGGCGAGCCAAATTCGGATCGTTCGGCACAATCCTGGCGGGCCGTTCTGCGAATTCGAGCGCCGCGCTAATGTCGCTGGCCGCGCGACTGATATTGAATGCAGCAGACTATCGCGATTATCAGGGATGTCGCGCCGGGCCCTCCTTGAGAACGGTCATTGCATTCCCGATACGTCCTGCTGAGTGCAGCGCGACAGCATAGACGAAAGCATATCGTGCCTGATCGCGATTGGATTCAGAGTGCGGCAGCTCACCAAAGCGCCTCGTCGAGCGCCTGAGCCACACGAGCGCCAATCGAAGCGCACGGTGACGTCCTGCGTCTTGCGGAGATGCAGCGACCGCGGCACGTAGCACTCTCGTGCAGTCTCGCCCAAGCCTGTACTTGCCGCCAAGCCGAACACTAAGGAGGAAGCTGTCGGGCAACGAACCTGGATAGAGTGTTTTGCTGGATGCGCTTGAGTGAAAGTCTTCTACTTTTGCCTGCAACGACACAGAAGCTGTCGACGACGACAGCTACCTAAATATTGGTCAGACCGAGGATGCGAATAAGCGCCCCTTTCCTTCGGTGGTCCTCGAAGAGTGCTCGGCCATCCACCCCCGCGCGCTATCAACGACCGTCTCGCGTGAGTGCTGGGCGCCCAGAGCATTCAAGGCAGCGATCTGCCGGTTGCCGGCTTCGAGCTCGTTCCTGACGGAGGTAAGCTCGCGAGCAAGGGCCTCAGCGCGATCGCGCTCGCTCTGGCGAGAGCCAGTTTCTGCTCCGCTGCGGTAGCGCCGCTTGTCTCCATCACCTGTAACACCTCGGCGTGCGCGGCAGCGAGAAGTGCGGAACGCTCCTCGGCTTCCTTCCGCGCCGAAGCGAGTTCGCGGGCGAGCGTCTCGGCCTTGTCGCGTTCCTTCCCAAACGCCAGCTTTTGTTCGATCTTCACTGCCTCAGCGGTTCGCGTGGTCTCCCGGCCCGCGGCACGCGCCGCATCGAGTTCTGCCCGCAGCGAGCTCAGTTCGCGCGCAACGGCCTCTGCCTTGTCTCGCTCGTGTTTGAGTTCCTGTTTGAGCGCCTGCTGTTGCTCGACCGTTGCCGCGGCGGCTTTCGCGACTTCCGGGCCCGCGATCCGCGCCGCATCGAGTTCTGCCCGCAGCGAGGTTAGTTCGCGCGCAACGGTCTCTGCCTTGTCTCGCTCGTGTTTGAGTTCCTGTTTGAGCGCCTGCTGTTGCTCGACCGCTGCCGCGGCGGCTTTCGCGACTTCCGGGCCCGCGATCCGCGCCGCATCGAGTTCTGCCCGCA
>WNFJ01144627.1_pt1 | contig 10423 bp, 7 predicted proteins | sample 5400461 | NCBI WGS metagenome assembly WNFJ01 (sample SAMN13153349, study PRJNA577476) | soil metagenome | isolation source: 115 cm saprolite on Douglas fir-dominated hillslope | place: USA:California | collected 2013-09-17
TATCTCGCGGTGGAGATCCTGCTGCTCCCGCAGGCGGGCGCGCGCTGGCTGGTGGCGGGAGTGCTCGGTGCGCTGCACGGCCTCTACTTCCGCCTGTTCGTGCAGACTACGGGATACTCCCCGGCGCTGGTGTTGCTTGGCGCGGCGCTCGCGGAGGCCGCCGCCATTGCGCTGCTCGCGCTGGTGCTGTCGCGGTTGGGCCGCATGGCGAAGGCGTTCCGCCCGGTCCAGGTCGCCGCCTCGGCGCTCCTCGTGTTCGGCATGGTCTGGTTCCTTCTCCGCCTGCGAAGTTAGACCTTGTGCAGGTGGGGCGGGCTTCAGCCTGCCAATCCGAGCGCAGCTCGGACCTCTTCACTTCCCCAACATCTCCCGATACACCTCGTACGCCGCCTTGCCGAACAGCACGAAGATCACCTGCTCCACCGTCGTATCCGGCCGTTCCAGATGACGCCGCACTTCCCGAATGGCGATCTCCGCCGCGTCTTTCAACGGGTAGCCGTATACTCCGGTGCTGATCGCCGGAAAGCTGATCGTGCGCACCGCGCGCTCCTTGGCCAGTTCCAGGCACTTGCGGTAGCATCCCGCGAGTAACTCCGCTTCCCCGTGGCGGCCATCGCGATACACCGGACCCACCGCGTGGAATACGTACTTCGCCGGCAGGTTGCCCGCACCCGTCGCCACCGCGCTGCCCGTCGGACATCCGCCAATCCCAGCCAGCTCGCGCATGATCGCCGGGCCGCCGGCGCGGTGGATGGCGCCATCCACGCCGCCTCCGCCGGCCAGCGCGGAATTGGCCGCGTTCGCCATAGCGTCCACCGCGACCCGCGTGATGTCGCCTTCCTGCAGAACGATCTTTCTTCCGGTAGAGCTCGTCCAGTCCATACTATCTATTACAATCATTTCATGACAAGGCGAGAACTGCTGGCGGCCGGCGCGGCATTTGCCACCTGCGCGACCCCTCTGATGGCGGCAAAGACCCACATCGATAAATCCCGCATCAGCGCGATCACCGACGAGATCGGTCTGAGCACCGAGGAGTCCATCGCGTTCGCGCATCACTACGGGATGCAGAATGTGGAAATCCGCAATCCCCCGGGCAAGAGAGAATATTTCACCCTGCCCGAACCGGAAATCAAGGCTGACGCCGACCTGTTCGCCAAAGAGGGGCTCAAGGTCACGTTCGTCAACACCAGCCTGCTCAAATTCACCTGGCCGGGCACCGAGGCCGCGCGCCGCCGCACCGAAACGCCGGAAGCCCGCGACAAGCGCCTCGCCGCCGAGAAATTGCGCTGGGACCAGCGCGGGGAGGATCTCCAGAGGGTGATCCGCTGCGCCCGTATCATGGGCTGCGACAAGGTGCGTGTCTTTGCCGGCAGCCGCGTGGCCGACCCCGTAACGGTTTACCAGATAATCGCCGACACCCTGGGCGAGATGTCCAAAGTGGCGGAGAAGGAAAAAGTCTACCTCCTGCTGGAAAACGAAGGTTCGCAAAACGTGGCCACCGCCGCGGAGCTCGGCGACGTCATGAAGCTGATTCCCTCCAAATGGGTGGGCTATAACTGGGATCCCCACAACGCCTTCGGCAAGGAGAAGGCCTACCCCGAAGGCTATTCGCTGCTCCCCAAGGAGCGTATGCTGAACCTGCAAATCAAGGGCAAAGGTGTAATGCCGGAAAGTGCCGAGAAAGAGGATTGGCGTGCCATCTTCGCCGCGTTGAATAACGACGGCTATGAGGGCAAGGTCGGTCTCGAGACCCATCTCTTCGACGGCACCCTGATCACCGCGGCGCACAAATCCATGGATGAGATTATGAAGATCGTGCGCGAGGTCTGATCATGCGAAATAACTTCCTCGCCGCGTTTGGCGTTGGCCTCGCGATCATCGCCCTGGCGGTGGGCGGCATCTTCTTGATGCAGCGCGGCGACCGGATCGAACTTCCGGGCAAGATCCTCAAGGTGCGCACCGCGCCGTTGGATGAGGACAGCTCGATCGCGGTGATCGATTTCCGCATGACCAATCCCTCCGACATACTGTTCGAGGTGCGCACCGTAACCGTCGAGATGGACGATAATCAGGGTAAGAGCTACCTGGGTCAGACGGTTAGCGAAATGGACGCCCAGCGTCTCTTCGAAGCGTTGCCGGTGCTCGGGACGAAATTCAACCCGAGCCTGCTCACGCGCGAACGGCTCGGGGCGCATAAGTCGGCGGACCGCATGATCGCGGCGCGATTCCAGGCGCCGATGGCTATGCTCGATAGCCGCAAGCGGTTCGTGGTACGGATCGAGGAAGTCGATGGCAAGTCGTTCGAGTATGTGGAGCAGCGCTAGCGCCATTCTTGCGCTGGCGGCATGTATTCCGGCATTCGGGCTCCGGATGCCCATCGGAAGTGAAATCCAGATTCGCCTGAAAACCAAAGTAGCCACGCCCACCTCCAAGGCTAAAGATCCCGTGGAAGCCGTGGTGATTGCGCCCGTCATGGTGGATGGGCAGTTCGCAATCCCCGCGGGCGCGGTGGTCCGCGGCGACGTCGAGAAGGCCGCGCAGTCCGCCAAGCCCGACGAGCGAAGCACTCTGCTGCTCGCTTTCACCGAAATCGAAATCGACGGCGCCAAGCTGGCGGCGCGCGTCACCTCCGTGGAGAACGCGCGCGAGAGCGTCGACGAGCAGGGGCAAATTACCGGCATCATCGCCAGCGAAACCATCAGTGGACGCCTCGACGCCGGCCTGAATAAGCTCGCGGAACACGCGTCCGGATTTGCCGATATCCTGAGCACCGTAAAAAAGGTCGTCCTCAAGGAACCCGAGAGCGACATCACTTACGATGCCGGAGTCGAAATGGCGCTGGCGCTGACCGCGCCGCTGGATTTGAAGGCCGCCTCGGGTCCTGGTCCGGCTGCAAAATTGAAGCCCATCGCCGGCGAGAACGCACTCATCGATCTGGTGGCGCGCCAGCCCTTCCAAACCGTGGCGCAGAAGCCTGCCAAACCGAGCGACATCACCAATCTCATGCTGGTGGGCACGCTCGAAGAGGTGCAGCAGGCATTCAAGGATGCCGGATGGTCCAGCGCGGAGGCCCTCACCACCGAGGCCAAGCTGGAAACCTTCCGCGCCATCGCCGAGCAGCGCGGATACAAGGAGGCGCCCGTCTCCGTCCTCCTGCTGGAAGGTAGACCGCCCGATCTGGTCTTCGAGAAGATCAACAACACCTTCGCGCGCCGGCATCACCTGCGCGTGTGGAAGCGGCCCGATACCTTCGAAGGCAAACCCGTGTGGGTGATCGCCGCCACCCACGATACCGGCATCGATTTCTCCGAGGAGAATCGTACCTTCATCCATAAAATCGATTCGCAGATCGACCGCGAGCGCGCCAAGGTGGTCAATGACGTGTTATTCACCGGGCGTGTGTGCTCCGTGGCACTCGTCGATCGCCCGGCCGTTCCCCAGCACGGCCAGAACGCCACCGGAGACGCCGTGGAGACCGACGGCAAGATGGCCATCCTGGTACTGCAGTGATTAGAGCCGCGACCGTGAGGTCGTGTGTGTGCCGTGGTGGGGCTTGCTTTAGCTTGCCTCGCCCGCTTGCGGGCGCTACTTTCCGAGCCGCGACCGTGAGGGAGCGGTCCCCTCACCCCTCACTTCCTGAGTAGCGCGTAGTGGGGATCCAGCGTCACCTTCAGCGGAGCCGCCTTCAACGCCACCGTGAACGTCACCGGGACCTCGGCTGTTCGCACCCACTGCGTCACCGTGTGGCCTTTGGCAATCGCAATCTCCACCGGCACTGCTGCCGTGAAATCCTGATCCACGCCCGATTGCGTCACCGTTCCGACCAGTCTCACATTCGGCACCGCGCCCTTTACTGTCCACGTGAGCTTGATCGTCGGGATGCCCGTCCCGTAGACCCATTGCTCGAAGAAGGTCTCCAGTTTCGGATCGTCGGATTTCGGTGGCAGGTACTCCGCGGCCAGCAGGCGGAACTCCTCGGTGGTGATGTCCTTCCGGTCGTAGCGCTTGCTGATCTCCACCAGCAGCGCCAGGAAGCGCTGGTCGCCCATGCGGGCGCGCAGCATCTGCATAATCCAACTCCCCTTGCCGTAGGTGATGGCACGCCATCCGCGCGGTTCCTGCGAGGTTTCCAGGCGCGTGCCCAACACGATCGGGCCGGCGGAATCTACCACCTGCCCCGCTTCATTCTTCGCCAGCAAACTCTCGCGATAGCTGTCCAGCATGCTCTCCACGGCGCGTGTGCCGCGTCGCTTTTCCAGGTACAGCAGCGCCGAGCAGTTGGCCAGCGCTTCCATCAACCAGTTGTCGCGATAGGTGGCCGGCGTGACGCGATTGCCCCACCATTGGTGCGCCACCTCATGCGCCTGCAGCACGTCCCGGAAAAACAGCGAGGAGGAGGCGCTGGCCCCGACGCGCGTGCCCGGCACGGCGGACAGGTATGCCAGCGTGGATAGGTAGATCAGTCCCGGGAAACCCTGTCCGAATGCGCCGGGGATCGGCGAGACCGTCAGGTGCGGCAGCGCCGGAGGCCCGAATCGCGAAGCCATGAACTCCATCGAGGCCGCCACTTCGCCAGCCAGCGTTTGCAGGTGTTCGATGGGGCTCGGCGCGCGCGGCTCGATCGGGGGAGTCGGCTCCACAGTGTCCGGCCGGCGCCGCGAGATGCCGCCCGCCGGAAATGTCATCGGCGGCAGGACGGGCGCGCGCGGTTGCAGCGAAGCTTCCAGTTTGCGGTTGGCGCACACGTCGACCACGTATCCTCCGCGCTCCACCCTCGCGTGCTCGTAATCGCCCAGGTTGAAAGCCGCGATCCGTACCGGCGCGCTGGTGCGGCGGCGGACCACGCGCTCGTCGCCTTCCACCCGATCGTCCACCGTATCCCCCACGCTCACCAGATCCAGGTTGCGCGGGAAGTGGAAGGTGAGATCGTAATTGGAGAAATGGTGTCCGCTGGCTGGATACCAGTTGCTGCGCGAGCTGACAAAGTAGACATGCTCGCCGGCCTCGTGGATCACCTTGCCGGAATGCCGGAACTCGAACTCGTACTCGCGCCCGGCGCGTAGCGGTTCCGCCGGCGCCACCAGGAACAGACTGTCTCCGCCGCGCGCCAGATTCAGCCGCGCGCTTTCAGCTTGCAGAACCTCCGCAGGCACGCCATCCACGCGCACCTCCGTCACCGACATCTCGCGCGCAATCTCAAACGCCGCCACAGCCACCGACGTCGCCGTCACTCTCACCTTCACGCGTGAGATCACGTTCAAGGTGAGATCCGCCGTCACCGTGGCATCGATCCGGTAATCGCTCACTTGCGGATCGTGTACCGGTGCTATCGGGTTCTTGCGCGAGGATCGCGCCGGGAAACTGGTCCAGGTGTCGAAGTAAAGCCGGTTCTCCCGCGTCGTGAGTTGCCCTACCAGAATTTGCTCGATGTTGTCCGGGTCATAGACCACGTCGAAATTGCCGATTTTGCTGCTTTGGAACATGCCCGCGAACAGATTGTTCGCGCGCGCCGGCCTTCCCAGCAGGTCGAGCGTCAGTCTCACCTGATAGCTCGTGCCCAGGTTGCGCAGCACCGGGGTCCAATGTTCGTCGAGCAGCGGCCCCATCTCCGGCACCTTGCGATTCGCCGGGTTGTTGGCCATCTGGTTCTTGAGTTGCTCGTAAACGTCGCCGGTGAATAGCAGCAGCGCCGCGCGAACGTGTACATCCAGATTCGGCGTGTCAATAAAGGTGGCAAGCGAACGGCGCTCCGCGCGATCGGGCGGCAGCACGATCACCTCGCCATCGCCCCCTTCCACATCGGTGGAGAACACCGCCGCTATCCTACGCCCCGCCACCGGCTTGCTGAATATGAGATAGCCGTCCGTCAGATAAACCCGGATGTCTTCCTTGAGCAAGGTGAGGTCGCGTACCCGGTAGCACTCATCGCGGTCGAAGCTGCTCTCGCGCACTGCGCGTGCGACATCGCCGGCCGTCCCGCCAAACGCCGTGAAGGGGAGCAGGCATGCCAAAGCCAGAACCGTGCGCACCATGATCCCTAGTCTACAACTCCAATCCGAGCCGCGACCGTAAGGGAGCGTGCAAGCCACCCGCCTCTTGCCTGCATGGCAAGGCCTCTGCAACAACAGCCCGTTTGCCACTACCCTCGCGGACGCGCCTGCCGATCCGGCCGCCCAGAAAAGCGAAACCAACCCCCAGGGTTCGTCGAAGCGCGTCCGGCTGTCCGCAATGATTCCGGCCATCTTCTTCTGCAACTGGTCGCGACGCCTGTCAAACTCGGCGCTGCCCGCTAACTTCGCCGGATCCGAGCCGGCGAGAAACTGCTGCATCGCGACGATTTCCTTGCCCGCCGCCACCATCGCGCCGGCCCACCAGACAATCGTGTAGACGTCGCCGCGCAGATAGGGCGTGATCGCCGCCCCGCTCGAGTCGCTAAGGTGCAATCCCACCAGGCCTGCAAGTCCGTCGACTGGGCCCATCTCGACCGCGTCCGCCCAATGCTGATCCAGCAGTGCGTACCGAAACCTGTCCTTATCGCCGGTGTTTGGATCGATCAGCGCGCGCATCGCCCGCCGGCCGACATCCAGGTAGTGCGGCAGATCCCAAAGCTGGCTCGGCGATTGGAAGAAAAGCGACCGGCACGCGTCATCGTCAAACTCTGTGCGGATCAGGCACGTCGAAGGCCCTCCGCCCGGAAACTGCTTCAGGCAGGCGGCCATTTCCTGGCTGGTCAGCAGGTTCATCACCACGCACCATTTGAGATATTCGGCCAGTTCCGCCGGATTGGTCGCGCTCTGGAACGCGAAATGGAAGTTGTGGCTGGTAAGCCCCGGCATGTTGACCGTGTTGCTGACGCGGTAGGTGGCTGTCAGCAGCATCGATTCGAACATCGCCTGGCGCAGGGCCTCGCTGCGGCGGTCGGGCTCCGCCTCGGCGTTGATGCGGTTCCCTGTCGCGCTGTCTGCAATCGTCAGGTAGCCGGTGCCGGGATCTTTCACCACCACGCACTTGCGAATCAGATCGGTGAGCGAAATGAAATTAACCAGCCCCAGCAGATTCAGTTTGAAAACGGTCTGGTTCTTCCGCACCGTGGTCAGCACGCTGGTCAGCAGCTTCACGCCCGGAGCCAGGTCGGCGCCTTCCGTACTCATTTCAAACGCCGTGAGACTCGAAAGGTCCGCCTGCAACGCCTTCTCCACCGCCGCGCCGGATGCCGCATCCAGCAGCGCCGGCCGGATTTCATACTGGAAAGCCGCCTGGTCGTCCGTGATCTGGCTGAGAGCGAGGTCGAGCGACGCTTGCAAACTATGGTCGAGACCGCTCTTGATCGCGCCGGTCAGGGTCGCGATCTCACCTGGTGACAGGCCCCCATCACCAAAGAGCTTTTGAGTGGCGGCATCAGTCGGGTCGGTGGTGATTACACCCAGCAGGGACGTCAGCAAATCCGTGCCCCCGACTTTCACCGATACCCCGCCCGAGGCAGATAAATCGGTCTTCAGCGCCGTCCCCTGCTGCTTGTAGAAGCTGAGTTCGATTGTTTCGTTCGAGGTTCGCCGCACCCGGACCTGGTACGACCCCGTGATGGTAAAAGATGCCGAGATCCCCGCCAGCACGCCCGTCTGAACCGCGACCGTCCCGGTATTCAGCGGCAGGGCGAGCGAAGCCAGCGGATTCGGCGCAGCCGTCACACGGAAGCCGCCCGAGATCTTCAGGCTTCCCTGTCCCGACACCGTACAAACATCATTCACGCCCATCAGTTTCAGATCGTCCACGCCCGCCGGGATCACGAATCCCGAGATGGCCTGGCCGGTTGCGTCGCCCAGGGTCGGTTCGCCGGCGCCCAGCGGGAACGCCTTGCAGTACTCAAGCGCGATACCGCCGTTCGCGTCGATCCCGAATGTCAGCTCCCCCGACGAACCGCTCATACCCAGGTCCAGCGCCCCCTGCAATGCCAGCGAGACGTAGCCTGTCTGGTCCGGCACCGTGCACGCAATCCGGAACGGCTCTTCGTCGAACAGGTCGGAGCCCTTCGTCGTGTTTGCCCGTATGCCGGGATGAAACGACGGCGTGAGGTCGATTGCGGGCCGCGTGTTGCCCAACTGGAACTCGTGCTGCAGCGTGAGTTGGAACGAGATCGGTTTCGGCGTCGCCGCGCTGAGTAGTTGCGGCGCGCGCTCAATGAAGTCCGGGGCCACCGTCAAATGCAATAGCTCCGCCTTTGCATACGCCAACCACGAAGAGGGCTGCGAAAGATCGATTTTCACACCTCGGACGGAATTTCCAAGATCGTCGGTGAGTTGAATATCTGCCATGGCTGCTTGTTCCTCGAGTGATTAGATCCCCTTCGCCAGGAATCCTCCGTCCACCGGAATCGTCTGGCCGGTAACAAACGAGGAAGCGTCGCTCGCCAGAAAGATCGCGCATCCCACCAGTTCATTCACATCGCCCACCCGCCCCATCGGCGTCCGACCGATAATCGACGAGATGCGCTCCGGAATATCCAGCGCCCTCGTGTTCAGCGGCGTGCGGAACACTCCGGGCGCAATCGCATTCACGCGGACCCCTTGCATGGCCCACTCGCACGCCAGGCTCTTGGTCAGCATATGCACGCCGGCCTTACTGGCCGAATAGACCGCTACTTCGACGAAACTGACAAACGTGGTCATGGAGCAGGTGTTGATAATCGATCCCCGCTGCTGCTTGAGCATCTGGCGTCCGAAAATCTGGTTGGCGCGGAAGGTGCCGTTGGCAACTCGGCGGTCGGCATTTTCTTGAGCGCACCCGAGGTGACCATCAGGACATCTACCTGGCCGTACGCCAGCACCACCTCATCGCAAAGGCGCTGCAGGCTGGCGCGGTCCTGTACGTCGCTGGTCATTCGCAGCGTACGTGCGCCCAATGCTTCGAGTTCAGTCGCCGTGGAATCCACCTTCGCCTGATCGCGGCTGCTCGCGATCGTGGTGGCCCCGGCCTGCGCAAATCCCCGGGCGATCGCCAGTCCGATTCCGCTGGTCCCGCCCAGTACCACCGCTACACGATTCTTCAAGGAAAACAGTTCGAGTGCATTCATTGGGGTTAGACTCAAATATACAACGCGAATATCCACCGGGAGAATCAAGTGCAATTCCTCACTCTGCAGCGCGAAAGCTGGGACGAACCCGGCGTACTCTACGATGGTGAGATCATCGGACTGAAAGGCGCGGGCTTCAACGACTTGCTCTCCGTGATCGCGGGGGGCGCCGACGCCATGGACCGCGTCGCGCGCTGGCTCTACCGCCCTCCCCACAGCGAAGTCCTCAATGCGGCCGAAACTCCGTTGCGCGCCCCCATCCCCAAGCCGCCGAAGATCATCTGTATCGGCTTGAACTACCGCGACCACGCCGCCGAAGCCAAAATGGCGATTCCCGAAGTGCCCACCGTGTTCGCCAAATACGCCAACACCGTGATCGGACACATGCACCCCATCGTGCTGCCCAAAAACTCGGTCAAGCCCGATTATGAGGCCGAGTTCGCGGTGGTCATCGGCAAAACCGGCCGCCACATTCCAGAGGCCCGCTGGCGCGACTACGTCTTCGGATATACCATCGTCAACGACGTCAGCGCGCGCGATTTTCAGCTCCAGACCAGCCAGTGGACCATGGGGAAAACTTTCGATACCTTTGCCCCCATGGGCCCCGTCGTCGTGACCGCGGATGAGATCGAAGATCCGCACAAGCTCGCCATTTCGCTCACCCTGAACGGCGAGCTCATGCAGAATTCCAATACCTCCAACCTGATTTTCGGCGTGCCCCAGCTCATCGCGTTCCTCTCCGGCGTGATGACCCTCCAGCCGGGCGACATCATTTCCACCGGCACTCCGGCTGGCGTCGGATTCGCCCGCAAGCCGCCCCGTTGGCTAAGGCCGGGAGACGAAGTCGCCATAGAGGTGCAAGGCATCGGCCGCCTCGTCAATCCCGTAGTTGCCGAAGGAGCGTAAGCCCCAATCCGAGCCGCGACCGTAAAGTAAGGGAGCGTCTGCCGGGCGCAACTTCCGAAACGGCTTCCTGCTAAAATCAAAAGTGGCGTGCGCCCGTAGCTCAGTTGGATAGAGTGGCTGACTTCGAATCAGTAGGTCGGGAGTTCGAATTGTTGGGATGGGCGTTCCGCCCGCGAAACGTCATGAAAAACCACCCTTCGTGGGGCAGGCAATTTTGCCTGCGGACTCGCTTTCAGCGGGTCCAGCCGCCTGCAGGGCGGCCTGGTTTTTCGCCCCTGTCCCCGGGTTTGCCCCCTTTTCTCGCGGTGTGCCCCAAAACGGTTAAGCACCCGCTGCCGGGCGCACCTTCCGAAACGGCTTCCTGCTAAAATCAAAAGTGGCGTGCGCCCGTAGCTCAGTTGGATAGAGTGGCTGACTTCGAATCAGTAGGTCGGGAGTTCGAAT
>WNFJ01301974.1_pt1 | contig 10423 bp, 10 predicted proteins | sample 5400461 | NCBI WGS metagenome assembly WNFJ01 (sample SAMN13153349, study PRJNA577476) | soil metagenome | isolation source: 115 cm saprolite on Douglas fir-dominated hillslope | place: USA:California | collected 2013-09-17
TCGCGGTTTTCAGCAACCCCTTCACGTCCATCGGCTCCCAACTATGCGGCAAGAAAAAAGCCGGCCCCTCCGCCGGGCCGAATTTGAATGGCGCGCCAACTTCGCTGAGTTGTTTTCCAGTTGTGCGCTGCATCATCTTTAGAAGTCCGGGGGAGGCGAGATCCAAAACCCAGCGCTGAAAATGCGCACTCGCGGCGAGATCTTTGGCGAGAGCTGCTACTTCTTCGGCGCTAAGATAGATGAGCAGACCCTCGGTGAGAATCAGGATTCTCTTGGCGCGGTGGTCGAGCTTGGCAAATAGCGCGCGGCGCGCGCTGCCGTCGGACAAATCCGTTCGAACGCGTTCCAGCGCGCAAACCGGCTTTTTATTCGCAAGAATTCCTTCTTTGTAAGTAAGAATTTCCGGCAGATCGACTTCGATCCACTGCAACGAAGCGGGCAGAGACATGCGGTACGGCCGCGCGTCCAGGCCCGCGGCAAGATTCACCACCATGTCGGTGCCTTGCTCGATCTCCTGCGCGATGAACCAATCGAAAAGATAAGTCCGGGCCACCCACGCCCACGCGTGACTGTTTCCCTCCGGCAGCGTGTTGGCGATATCCACGCCCATTTTCCCGGCGAGGCGTTCTGCGTAGGGATCGCAGAAGAGCGCGTCGGGACGCTTCGTTTCGCGCGCGCGAAAAACGGCAGCCCATCGCGCCGTATCCGAAATGTTTCGAACGACGGCTTGCGTGGGTGTTGCTTCAGCCTCAGTCATAGCTCTGGTCCTCTTGGCAGGAACCGGTGGTGGGTCCTCGCCAGCAAGATGATCCTAGCCTGGCAAAAGTTACGCCGTCGTGTGGAAAGTTTGATTGCGTAGCGGCGCCACTCGATCCACCTACAACGGCCACAGCCAGGCTGCGCCGCGTACTCCGCTGGCATCGCCATGTTTCGCCGGAAGAATCGGCGTGCCCGCTTCCTTGCCGAAAACGTACTCCTTCAGACGGGCCGGAACATTTTGGTAAAGCCGTGGAATTTGCGAAGCCCCCCCGCCCATCACAATCACGTCCGGATCAAGAAGATTGATGACTTGCGCCAAACCGCGCGTGAGCCGGTCTTCGAATCGATCGAGCGCTGCGAGCGCGGCAGGTTCGCCTGCGGCGCTTCGCGCGATGATCTCGGGGCCCTTGAGAGAAACGCCCGTTGCGCGCTTGTAATCCGCTTCCAGCCCCGTTCCGGAAATCCACGTTTCGATGCAGCCGTTCCTCCCGCAATAACACGCGGGGCCAGGAAATTCCTCTGGTCGCATCCACGGCAATGAGTTGTGTCCCCATTCGCCCGCAACTCCATTCGAACCGCCGTGAACGCGGCCATCGACCGCGATTCCCCCGCCGCAACCAGTGCCCAAGATGACCCCGAAAACGACGTGCTTGCCCGCACCCGCGCCATCCGTCGCTTCCGAAACCGCCAGGCAGTTGGCGTCATTCGCGCATCGCACTTCGCGCCCAAGCGCGCGGCTCAGATCCTTGTCGAACGGTTTCCCGTTCAGCCATGTGGAGTTGGCGTTCTTCACCAAGCCGGTCTTCGTAGAAATGGTTCCGGGGATTCCCATCCCGACGGTAGCGCTCCGGCCGAGTTCCTTCTCGATTCCCTCCGCAGCGTGCGCCACCGCTCGCACGGTACCTTCGTAATCAAAGCGCGGCGTCGCGATGCGGTGACGGTGCAGCTCCCGGCCATCTCGCTCGAGCGCCACGAATTCAATCTTGGTGCCACCAAGATCCACGCCAATGCGAATGTGATTTTCTTTCTCTTGGGAAGCAGTCATCGTTTGAGCCCCCTGTCGGGCGTGGAGGGTAGTCTATCGCGCACGAGTCAATACCGCGTCCCGGGTCAACAGAATTGGCTTGACGCGCGCGCTGCGAGGTGCTATTTTTCTAGCATATCTGCTATAAAACTAGCATCCGATGACAAAGAAACCTAAACCGCATGCTCTTACACGCCGCGAACGCCAGATCATGGACGTTCTCTACAAACTCGAGCGGGCCACCGTCGCGGAGGTGGTCCGTAAGCTCGCGGATCAACCCAACTATTCGACAGTGCGCGCGCAGCTCCGGATACTTGAAGAAAAAGGGCACGTGCGGCACGAAGAACACGGGCTGCGGTACGTGTATGTCCCAAGGGTGCCGCGTGACATCGCGCGGCGGTCTGCTCTTCGCCACCTGGTGGAAACTTTTTTTGAGGGGTCCGCGGAAAACTTGGTCGCCACGCTGCTTGGCGGAGAGATTTCGCGAATCTCCCGCGAAGAATTAGATCGGCTAGCCCGTCTCTTCACCAAAGATCGAAAGGAGAGCTGACAATGAATCTGCCCGGCGGCTCCGAAATCTCACTTGCCTTTCTAATCGGATGCTCCGCGAAGAGTACGATTCTACTTGCTTTCGCGTGGGTCATTGCGAGAGCCGCGTGCCAGCGATCCTCCGCATTCCGGCATCTCGCGTGGGCAGCGGGGATTCTAGGCTCGCTCACGCTTCCATTGCTTTCGCTACTGCTACCTGCGTGGCACTCCGCCGCGCTCGGAAATGCCGCCGGACTCCTGAGCCCAGCGCATGCAGTAGCAGCCGACGGCGGGTCTCCGACATTGCCCGCAATGATCGTCGACGCGGGAGCGGCATCTCCGCTGCTCGGCAAATTTGCCAACGTGGCCATGCTGGTCTGGACAGCCGGTTTCTTGCTCTTTGCGATCAGGCTCGTCGCAGGTCTCGCGCGTCTCGCATGGAAATCCGCACTCGCAAAGCCCTTGTTCGAAGATAGCTGGATGCGCATTGCTTTGGAGCTATCAAAAGTTTTCAAAATCGCGCGCCCGGTGCAGCTGTGGCTATGCGACGATCCCGCGGCCATGCCGCTCACTTGGGGATTTCTCCGGCCACTCGTCATACTTCCCTCCGCCGCTGCCGATTGGCAGGAAGACCGGCGGCGCATCGTGCTTTCGCATGAACTTGCCCACATTGCGCGGAATGACTGGTTCTTGCAGATCTGTGCCGAACTGGCCCGCGCCGTTTACTGGTTCCATCCGCTGGTTTGGGTGGCAGCGGAACGCCTGCGCCAGGAGAGTGAACTCGCCTGCGATGATTCCGTCTTGAACTCAGGGATCCAGCCTTCGGAATACGCCAATCAACTACTCGACCTCGCGCGGTCGCTCCAGCATTCCGGGCGAGCCTGGTCCTCCGCGCTTGCTATTGCCCGCCGGTCCAATATAGAAAGGAGATTCGCTGCCATGCTCAATCCGTCAGTCAAGCGTCACAGCTTATCGTTGAAATCCAGATCGCTAACTATCCTCACCGCCTTTTGCCTGCTGCTACCTCTTGCAGCGGTTCGCCTTCCCGCCCAAAACGTGGCAGGGAAATTCTCGGGAACTATTCACGACGCGAGTGGCGCTCCTGTAACCAATGCCACCGTCATCATGGCCGGCAATAAAATGAACATTGTCGAGATGACGACGTCGGACGCCGCCGGCAATTTTAGTTTCAAGGCTTTGCCAGCGGGCGAATATGAAATGAAAGCGTTGAAACGCGGATTCGAAGAGTACAAAGCGCCGCAAGTCGTGCTCGAACCTGGCCGCGAAGCCTCGCAGAACTTCACCTTGAGAGTAGCAGCCGTCATGGAGGAAGTGGACGTGGTGGCGGCAGGAACAGCCAAGCCGTTGCCCGCATCGGGGACTTCTGGAAAGCCCTCGCGGCTTCGCGTTGGCGGCGACGTCGAGGCTGCAAAACGCATTAACTTAGTAACACCAGTCTATCCAGCGGCGGCCAAGGCGGCCGGCATTCAGGGTACCGTGATTCTCCATGCGGTCATCGGTATGGACGGCACCCCGTTGTCGCTGCGAGTGATGAACGGCGAGATCGACCCCGAACTTACACGGTCCGCCGTGGAAGCGGTCAGCAAATGGCGCTACCGACCCACTCTCCTGAATGGCGAGCCCATCGAAGTGGACACCACCATCATGGTGAATTTCAAACTACTATCCTAACGGATTAGGACTGCGGGCATCTAAAACGCGAGCATGCAACGCCTTAAGGCGCCGCTATTCGTCGCCGCGGACCTGCCACCAATCAAGGCGTTCGAATTCGGCCATTTTTTCGAAGCCATGTTCCCGGTACCAGCGGCTCCAGGCGAGCGCGTCCGCGGGCAGATTCTCATCCGTAATTTCCTGCAGCGCGAGGAAAGTCCAGCTTCGCATTTGGCCCGTTGTGCGGGGATTCATCGCCAAATCGAGGAGCTTTGGCACCATCCTCATGCGCTGCTTGCGGGTGAAAATTCCGCAATCGGAAATGTTGCAGCCCGCGCGGTCCCGCACGCTGTTGGCGGGATCTCCGGTGAACGAAGTGAACAGCTCATCGAGAACTTCATCCTTGCCTAGAAAACGCATGCCCTCGACGGCCCACTGCCGCACGCCGGCGTCTTGATCGTAACGGGCATAATTCAAGAGCACGCCGTGGATGCGCTCGTAGTCGACGCCACGGCCCGCGAGCATGCCAAGAAAATAAACCGCGGCAGCACGGTAATGCTGGTCGGTGCGCGCCCGCTCGATCAGCAGATCGGCCGCCTGCTCGTTCTTCTGCCAGCCTTCCAGTGCAAGATTGATGTCCGCATTGGCGTACCGCACGCGAAGATCCTTGGAAAACTGCGAGCGCTGCTCTAGTTGCCGCACGCGGTCGCTCATTCCAATGTGGCCGATCCAGCTTTCGACTTGCTGATCGAATAGTTCCAGCGCGCGCGCGTCGTGACCAATGGCGCGTTCGAGCAATTCCTCAGCCTGCGCTTGCGCGGGAAGTGCGCGCACGCGCTCCACGTCGGCATCCGTCAAAGGCGCGGAAAAAACGCGCCGCGTAACTGGCTTGGCAGCAGAGGCCGCCGCCGCTGTACGCGAGTTGTTTGTGCGGGAAGAGAACGAGGTCATCCGCCACGCCATGAAGCCAATCATCCCGGCGATGGTGACGAGGAAAACGCCAGCGGAGGCGGCCGCCGGCACGCGCTGCTGCGACTGAGTGAAAACTTGGCCAGACGCTTGCCTCTGAGTTTGTGGAGATACGCCGAGAGGCAAATCCACTTCCACATGCGTATCCAATTTCAAGCCGGCCAGCGTTTCGATCTGCGAGACGACCCAGCGCGCTTCCTGGCGGCTGTCGATTTCGTCGGCGAGCGTGATTTTGCTCCCATCCTTCAACCGCATTCGAATCGCATGCAGCGCATTTCCCGAACTGTTGCCCTGCTGCATGCTGACCACGGGCACAATCGAGGCCACGTCGGAAACTTGAATTCGGCGCGTGCGGCCAAGGCCGAAAATTCCCGTGCGCGAAAGAATCTCGCCGCTGCGGACGCAGATGCGCGCGCTGCCGAACGTGACGTGGAGAAAGCCGGCGAGTATGATCAAATCGCTCAGCCCCAAAATAATGAAAAAGAAAATCGGCGCGTGTTTCTGGTACATCAGAAAGGCGACGCCGGTCCACACCAACAAAACCAGGAATAGCATCAGCGCACGACTGGGATTGCGCAAAATCGGAAAATAAAATTCGGCGCCGCCGGAGCCCATCGAAACGACCACTTTCGTATGCGCGGGCTGCGGGACAGCGCCAGAATCCGCGTCGCTGGGCCGCGGAGTGGCAAAACCGAAGCTGTCCGCTCCAGTTGCGGTTCGTGTTCCGGAATCGCTCGCCGGCTCGGCGGACGCGGCGTTCCGAAAAACCGGAATTTCGAAATCATCCGAGTAATCCACGCCGGGAACGTCCGCCTGGGCGTGAAGCAGCCAAAGAACTTGATCGCTCGGATTGTCGTGATCCGTGACCAGGCTGTCCGCGGGCACAGAAAAATCCACGGGAATGGCGCGGCCAAGCGGTCCGGGCTCTACGGCCCCCGCGGGAACATTGTGCTCCGCCTGCCAGAGAACGATTTGATTGGTGCCGCGGTTGTCGCCCGATCCAGAAACGAGTTTGCGCACGCAGGAGAGACGCAAGTCGACGCCGTGCTCCGCGCGCGTATCAAGTTTCAGGTGAATCCTTCCACCCACCCGGTCGCCGGGAGAAAAAGGCAGGGCATCGAACTCGAAGTACGCGTCACCGAAGCGCCGATGACGAATTGTGGCGCGCAATGCCTTGACCATCAGAATCACGCCAAACAGGTTGAAGCCGAGGAGCAAAAACACCCGCGGGTCGCCATTGCGCGCGAAATTCGGGACCATGCGGAAGAGAAACGGAAGCGCAATCAGATTGCAGAGAATGGCGAATACCCAGGAGGTGATTTCGCTCTTCTTGTTTTGACTTTCCGCGCGGCGCGACGCCCAATCCAGACGCCACAGCCAGGGAGAGAGTGGATTCGATTCCTCGCGTGCAGCCTGCTGTTTCAGGAGTCCGTAGCCGCGGAAGGCGGCGTAAATAAGTCCACCGCCGATGAAGACGAAAACCGAGCCGAACATGATGCCGGTGAAGATGTCGAAAGTGTTGAAATTTCCGCGGCTGAGGAGCTGAGCGTAAATGAAGGCGAGCCCCCCTCCCAGGAAAGGCAGTCCGAAGAGGGTCAGGAAGATGGCGGCGCCCCTGGAAGGCTGGGTCATTACTTGATTCTAGAATTGTTCGAGCGGACAAAGTGGTCGCTAAAAGCTGAATTGCCTTTGCGGTTACACCTGAACTGTGGGACAGGCCTGGATTTCCGGCGCGAGCAGCGCGCGAAGAAGCGCAAGGCGCGGTTACGGCAGGCCGCTAGTGAGTTGCCATCATCGGATTGGCGATCAACAGTGCGTTTAGATCCGCTACGATTTGCGAAGCGATCTTCTTGAAGTCGTCATCCGCGGCGTTCCTATCCATCTCGAAACGGGCCGCCGGTGAGTACGAGGTCACGGTAATGACTGGACCGTGCTTGGCGTCGTTGCTCGGAGGATTGGCAAGCTCATAGAGAGGCTGTTGTGGGCGCGCGAGGTTGTTCACACCGACGTATAGCAGCATCTTCGGGGTTAGGGGATCGCTCCCGACCCGAAGGCGCCGCACGCGATTTTGTTCGTCAGGCTCAGCAAAAACACCTCGGATGCGCAGGCCCTCGTCCGGGAGCGCTTGTCCCGGCCGCAGACGCTTCACCTTGAAACCGGCCTTCTCCAGAGCGGTTACCAGATTTTCGGCCATGATGTTGACAAGCTTGTCGGCCTGTTCGGCGGGAGTCTCGTCAGGCTGGGAATCGGTTGCCGGCGCGGGTTTCTTCGGCGAAGAGCCGGGAGAAGAGTTTTTCTGTGTGGCTGAAGGAATGGTTGATGTACTGCCGGAAGTTGCGCTCGCGGAGTTGCGGGAGGGTGCGCGTCTCGACGCGCGGCCATTGAGGACTTCGAGCTCGAAATCGCTGACATAAACGACCATGGAACTGGTGGGAGAACCATTCGATGTTTGTGGCTGACGCGAGTTGGGCGCTGGTTTCGCGGGGCTCGGGCTTGAAACCCCCAGAGCGCAAGAAGCGATTAGGGGAAGCAGAGGAGCTAAACGGGAGATCTTCACGGAAATGCCTCAAGCGGCAAATGGTGAGCCCGCTGGAACGAGCGCGAGATGAATTGTGGCATAAATTCGAGTTTGAATGAGGCACAAAAAAGCGGGGCCCGCGGAGGTTGCAGGCAAGCGGCACTGGCTGAGGAAAATCGCAGGTGGCTGGGGCCACGCGACCTCAAGCAGCGATCGATTTCGGCGCCGGCTTGCGGCGAGGTTTGGTCCCGTTCTCGAGCAGCTCGCGCTCAGCGCGGGTCCAGTCCTCGAGCGCATTTCCGGGCGCACCACCGCGCTCCAAAAAAATCTGGTAGGCGCGCAAGGCGATCTCTTCCGTTGTCGGATGGATCCCGGCTGTGCGCGGCTTTGTTATTGTTGGCGAGGAACTTTTCCCCGTCTTGGGCATACCCCCTCCTTTCAACTACTGTCTCCATGTTACATCTGATGGAAAGCCATCGCTTCAGAATTCATTGGAGAGCTAATCGAAAGATTCAATAGTTCGAATCGAAAAACCGGGCTCCGGTGGAGGGAGAAAGTGCGGCAGCTGTAGCACGCGGCCGGTTGGACCAGAGCGCGCTGAACCCAGCGAATCGGAACACGTATCGTTTGAAAGAGAACGCCGCGACGGGAGAAAGGAGCTGCAGCAGGAAGATCCACGAGCAAGGTCAGGAAATCGGCAACAGCCGGGGGGCGCATTGGATCTAATCACCGTCGGTTTCGGTCAGGATGGCGCGCGTGTTGCGATTCCAAAGAGTGACTCTCGTGCCGGGATATTGGGCAGCGAGCGCTGGGAGCCGCCGCCGCGCAGCATCCAAGTTCTTGAAACTCTCCAATGCGAGGTGCTGTCCATCTGCGTCCATGATCAAAATGTCGTAAACGGCGTGCAGCGCCGGCGAAACCTTTGCCGCCATAGTGTGCACTCTCTCCTATCGAGTAGTAACAGACGGAAAGAAATCGTTTCAATAGGGCATGTGGCGTGAGCTAAGCCCAGACCGCAATTTGTCCGACCTTGGGAATCAGGGATTAGCGAGCAGTAAAGCTCTTCGTTTGTCCAAGGGCAGGGACGACGCCGAGCTGCTGCATCATGCCGAAAGTGTCCCAGCTGCTGTAGGAATCCATGATCTTTCCATCGACCATGTGATTAATGGTGATTCCTTCCACGTACACTTTCTTGTTTGTGGCGGGAATTCCCATGAATTCACCGGTGTGAGTGCCGGAAATAGTCCAAGCGACGGCCAGCTTTTCCTTTTCGTCAACGATATCTTCAATCGTGAAGTGCAGATCAGGAATGCCGACGATGAAACGCGAGACTTGGCGTTTATAAGCGTCAGGACCAACCGAGGAATCGGTGAGGTTGGGATCGTGGAGCGCGTGACTGGGGGAGATGATTTCGTCGGCTAGTTCGAGCCGGCGTTTGTTCCAGACTTCTTCATAGAGGCGCCGAACTACGGCCTTGTTTTCGGCTGACATGGAGTTCCTCCTCCTCCGGATCCTTGCGATCCGGCAAACGCGGAGATCGGCCCTGCCTCACGAAACGACTGGCAGAGAACCTGGGAGGGGTGGGGCTCGCCCGAGCGTACTCCCATGATGATTGATTTGCAATCGGTTCACTGAAGATCGAGACGACACGCCCAGGGCCGGTCCAACCGAAAACCTATGATGAAAAGAAGCAAAGTGCGGCAATGGCAATGGACGTAGATTGAGAAATGGGGAAGATTCCCTGAATCCCCGGGCGTCGCTCATTGAACGGGAGCACGTTCAATGCGGAAGGTGAAACAGCCCGCCGTGGTGCTGTTGACCTGTAGATAGTCGACGTTGGGATGGGCGAGCAGTTTTTCGATGGCCGGCTCGAATTCCCCATCCGCCACGTATTCCTGGGCCAGGAGGCGGCGGCCGCGCGCATAGGCCTCGACCGTGCGTGGGCTCCCGCGAAGCTCCTCCGGAAATCCGGCGTCCTCCGGATAACGCGCGCAAGCTTCCGCGTGAACATAGACCGGGCCGGGCCGTGGAAGCGATTCGACGCCGGCGAAGCGATCGTAGGTAAAAAGAATTCTGCGGCCCTTGCCCGCGACGAATGCGCGCAGGCAGTGACGGCACGGGGCAGCGTCGGTGGCCACCTCTGCGTGCGCGGGGAATCCATAAACAGGCGCACGGAGTGTGGCGCGCACCGCTTCGGCGACTTGGGTTGGAATGGCCACGATGCGAATGGGCAGCATGAATTGTTCCTCACATCCTTCTTCAGATTCAGAGCGGCATGTGCAAGCTCTGCGCGTACATGATTGTGGAGGGTGAGTGCGTTCCGGTTCTATCCGGTTTAGGCGTTCAAATTCGAAAAAGAACTTCAGAAAATCAAACCCTATTACAATACAAGAAGGGCCGCTGATTTCTCAGCGGCCCGGAGGCATTCACAAAATTATCTTATGTTTTGACACGCCACGTTCTGCCAGAATACGCACGAACCTGCCGTGACTTCAGCCAAAGCCCCGAGAGAGCATTCTTCCTGTCACTACAAAAGCGAGCAGTATTCCCCGCCGGAGAAGCCCGCCCTTCGCGAGTAGCGCAAAGGATAGGCACCGAGCTTTGCCTCGTAACGGTTCCTGAGACCGCCGTCGTTACTTCTTGCAGCTATCGCTGACCATCTTTACGTTTGTCACATAGAGGTGGCCATGTTCGGTAGCATCCTTATCCATGCCATGCTCTTTCATTTCATCTTTGACTTTCTCTTTGGCCTCGTGCAGATCGGCGGCTCGCACTTTGCCGGTCACGGTTACCCGTGGGGCCGTAAAGCCCCGGACTTCCGGCCGGGGATATAAGGCCCCTTAAGACGTCCGCGCGGCGCGTTCTGCTGCTGGATATAACTCTTGAGCATGTTGATGGGGGCATCGCCGCAACTAGCGGCGAAATAGGAAGGCGACCACAGGACGCCTTGCCAA
>WNFJ01033629.1_pt4 | contig 10422 bp, 12 predicted proteins | sample 5400461 | NCBI WGS metagenome assembly WNFJ01 (sample SAMN13153349, study PRJNA577476) | soil metagenome | isolation source: 115 cm saprolite on Douglas fir-dominated hillslope | place: USA:California | collected 2013-09-17
CATGCTCCCCCCCGACCGGCTCTGGCCCATGAGCGAGTTCTGGACCTTCCACGCCGGAGGCGACGAGTTCAAGGACCTGCGGCTCTTCACAGAGGCCCTGGAGGCCCGCTACGGCAAGGCCACGAGCGCCGAAGACTACGCGCGCAAGGCCCAAGCCCTCGCCTACGACGGCCAGCGGGCCATGTTCGAGGCCTACGGGCGCAACAAGTACGCGGCCACCGGAGTCATCCAATGGATGCTCAACAACGCCTGGCCGTCGATGATCTGGCACCTCTACGACTGGTACCTCCGTCCGGGCGGCGGGTACTACGGGACCCGGAAGGCCTGCGAGCCCCTCCACGTCCAGTTCTCCTACGACGACCGCTCGGTGGCGGTGGTGAACGACCTGTCGGAGGCCTTCCCGGGCCTGAAGGTGAAGGCGCAGCTCCTGGACTTCGGCCTGAAGGTCCGCGCGATCCGGGAGGCGAGGGTGGACGTGGCCGCGGACGCGGTGACCCGCGCCTTCACCCTCCCTCCGCCCCCGGGCCTCTCCACCACCTACTTCCTTCGCCTCGGGCTCGAGGATTCCTCCGGGCGGCCACGGAGCTCGAACTTCTACTGGCTCTCCACCCAGGAGGACGTGCTCGACTGGGAGAAGACCGAGTGGTACTACACCCCCACCCGGCGCCACGCCGACCTCCGGGCCCTGGCCGGGCTCGCCCCGACCACCCTCGTCCTGCGCACGGGCCCCGAGGAGGGAGGAGGGGAGCCCGCCGCCCGCGTGCGGGTCGAGAACACGGGCCGCGCGCTCGCCTTCCAGGTCCACCTCAAGCTCGTCGATGCCGCGAGCGGGGAGGAGCTCCTGCCGGTGTTCTGGGACGACAACTACTTCGAGCTCCTGCCCGGCGAGGCCCGCGACGTGCGCGTGGCCTATCCGCCCCGTCGCGACGCGGTGCCGCCCCGCGTGGTGGCGGAGGCGTGGAACGTGCCCCTCACCCGCCCGTGAGGGCTCGAATGCGGACTCTTGTGAAGCTCGTCGAGGGGGGAGTATGCGAAGACTGATCTGCGCCATGGTGACGGTCGTCGCCTCCTGGTTGCCCGCCTCGGCTCCCGCAATCCCCGGAAACGCCGGGGATCCAGGAGTCATCGTCAGCCACCGCGCGCCCTCCGACTGGGCCCCCACCGCCGACCCCGAGGCACCGCCCTGGAAGGGGGCCACGGGAGTGTGGGCGGAGAAGGACCGGCGGGGAGAGATCGTCCCCGGCCACCGCACGGAGATCCGCTCACGCTGGACGGCCGGGAACCTACCTGAAGCCGAGTCCCTCTTGGAGCCCGGAGACCGACCGCCTGTGGGAGTTTGACGTGGCGGAGGCGTTCATCGGCACCGACTTCGAGAACATCGAGCGCTACACCGAGTTCGAGGTCTCCCCCCAGGGCGAATGGGTGGACCTGATGATCGATCTGAGCGCGCGGCCCGCGCGGTACGACCGGACGTGGGACTCCGGGTTCCAGGTCAAGGCCCGGCTCGACCAGGAACGCGCGGTCTGGTACGGGGAGATGCGCCTCCCCATGGACAAGATCGACGTCCGCCCCGCGCGGGCCGGTCAGGAGATGCGGATCAACTTCTACCGGATCCAGGGCCCGCCCGCGAAGCGCAAGTGGATCAACTGGCAGCCCGTGAACCGCGACGCCTTCCACACCCCCGCAGCTTTCGGACGCCTGCTCCTCGAGCCCTAGTCCCCGCAGCGGATCAGGATCTTCATCACCTCGCCCCCGCCCTCGAGCTGGCGGAACGCGGAGTCCACCCTCTCGAGGGGCAACACCTCCGTGACGACGGAGCCGAGGGGCAGGGCGCCCGAGGCCGCCACCGCGATCGCCTTCTCGAAGTCCTCGGGCTCGTAGACCCGTGCCCCGGTCATCTTGACTTCCCGCAGGAAGAAGCGGTGGAGGTCGACCCGGGGCGGCTCCGCGAAGATCGCGACCACCACCACCCGCCCGCGGGTGCGCGGCAGTTTCGCCATGCTCTCCGCCCCTGAGGCCGATCCCGTGACCTCGAAGACGACGTCGGCCCCCGCTCCCCCCGTCTGCCCGTGCACCACCTCGACGAGGTCCGCTTCCCGCGGATCCACCACCTCGAGCCCCCACCGGGCGGCCAGCTTCCGCCGGAAGGGGTTGACCTCCGAGACGAGGACCCGCGCGCCCTCGCGCCGGGCCAGAAGCCCGATGAGGAAGCCGATGGGTCCCCCGCCCTGCACCACCACGTACTCGCCGGGCTCGACTTCTCCGAGGCGGACGTCGTGACAGGCCACCGCGAGCGGCTCCACGAGCGCGCCCTGCTCGAGGGACAGCGCCTCGGGCAGATGGTGCAGGGTGCGGGCGGGCACCGTCCACAGGCCCTGCATGGCGCCGGGAGCGTCGACCCCCAGGACCTTGAGCTTCTGGCAGACGTGGCGGTGCCCGGCACGGCAGGCCGGACAGGAGCCGCAGTCGTCGAGGGGCCGGACCGTCACCCGGTCCCCGGGCGCGAAGCCCGTCACTTTGTCCCCCACCGCGGCCACCGCGCCGGACATCTCGTGCCCGATGACCTGGGGGGCCCGGACGCGATCGTCCAGGTGGCCCTGGAACACATGGAGGTCCGTCCCGCAGATGCCGCAGTGAGAGACGCGGATCTGGACCTGGGCCGGACCCGGCGGAACGCTCGCGCAGTCGCCGATCCGGAACCTCCGGTTTCCTTCGTAAAACGCCGCGCGCATCGGCTGAGGATGCCTCGGGACGATGCGGCCGGCAAGCCGCGGACCGCGGCCGCCCGCGGAACGGTCGAGGTAAGATCCGCTCCTCACCGGGAGGGGACATGGGCCTGCCGAAACGGCCGCTCGGGCAGAGCGGCCTCGAGATCACGACCGTGGGGTTCGGTGCCTGGGCGGCCGGCGGCGGAGGCTGGGCCTTCGGCTGGGGGCCCCAGGACGACGCCGCCTCGGTCGCGGCCATCCACCACGCGGTGGCCCGCGGGGTGAACTGGATCGACACCGCCGCGGTCTACGGGCTGGGGCATTCCGAGGAGGTGGTGGGCCACGCCTTGAGGGCGCTGCCCTCTGCCGAGCGGCCCCTGGTTTTCACGAAGTGCGGCCTCGACTGGGACGAAGCCGACCGCATGAAGCAGGCGAAGCGCGTCCTAAGGCCCGACTCGATCCCGCGCGAGTGCGAGGCGTCCCTGCGGCGTCTGGGAGTCGAGCGCATCGACCTCTTCCAGTTCCACTGGCCCGATGAGTCGGGCATCCCGGTCGAGGAGTCGTGGGGGGCCCTGGTCCGGCTCGTCGAGCAGGGCAAGATCCGGGCCGCGGGGGTATCCAACTTCGACGTCGCCCTCCTCGCGCGCTGCCAGTCCGTGCGCCAGGTCGACTCGCTGCAGCCACCCTTCTCCCTGGTCCGCCGGCGCGTCGCCGCGGCCGAGATCCCCTGGTGCGCCGCGCACCGCACCGGAGTGATCGTCTACAGCCCCATGCAATCGGGCCTCCTCACCGATGCCTTTTCCGAGGACCGGATGCAGGCCCTGGCCGCGGACGACTGGCGTCGGCGGGCCCCCGAGTTCCAGCCTCCGAAGCTCCAGGCGAACCTCGCCCTGCGTGGCAAAGGCGAAAGGGGTCTCCGTGGGCGCCCTGGCCGTGGCCTGGACCCTAGCCTGGCCTGGGGTCTCCGGTGCCATCGTGGGCGCGCGCTCGCCCCAACAGGTGGACGGCTGGATCGCCGCGGCGGACCTCAGCCTCGAGCCGGCCGAGCTCGAGGCCATCGCGGGCGCGATCGAGCGCACGGGCGCCGGGGCCGGCCCCCTCCGGCCCTAGGCGCCGATGGGCTTGATACGAGGCCTGCTGCTCAGGGGCTCACAGAGCGCCTGGCTCCGCGAGCGGGCGCTGCGCCATCGGTTCGTGAGACGCTCGGTGGCGCGCTTCATGCCCGGGGAGAGGATCGAGGACGCGCTCCAGGCCGCGCAGGCCCTCCGCGCCGACGGCGCGGGGACGATCGTGACTCATCTCGGCGAGAACCTCTCCGACGCCGCGGAGGCGGAGAAGGTGACTCGCCACTACCTCGACGTCCTGCAGAGGATCCGCGACGCGGGCCTCGACACCCAGGTCTCGGTGAAGCTGACCCAGCTCGGGCTCGATCTCGACCCGGAGCGCTGCTTCGAGAACCTGCTCCGGCTCTTGGACCGGGCCGGGGCCTGCGGCAACGTCCTTTGGATCGACATGGAGGGCTCGGGCTACGTCGAGCGGACCCTCGAGCACTACCGGCGGGCCCGCGCCCGGGCACCCCACGTGGGCGTCTGCCTCCAGGCCTACCTGCGACGCACTCCCGCGGACCTCGAGTCCCTGCTGCCCCTGGGGCCCGCCATCCGCCTCGTGAAAGGCGCCTACCGCGAGCCGTCCCCGATCGCCTTCCCGAGGAAGCCAGACGTGGATGAGGCCTTCTTCACGCTCGCCACGCGCTTTCTCTCCGCCCAGAAGCGCGGGCCGGGAGCCCTGCTCGGGATCGCCACCCATGACCCCCGGCTGCTACGCCGGCTGCAGGATTTCATCGCCCGCCACGGGGTCCCTCGTGCCGACTACGAGTTCGAGATGCTCTACGGGATACAGCGGGGGCTGCAGAAGCAGGTCGTCTCCGAAGGGGGCCGCCTGCGGGTGCTGATCAGCTACGGCGAGTACTGGTTCCCGTGGTACATGCGGCGTTTGGCCGAGAGGCCGGCCAACGTCCTGTTCGTCTTGAGAAGCGTACTGTCCCGGTGAATCACATGCGAAGGACTCGACTTGCGACATCGTTCCTCGCGCTCCTCCTGCCGACCACAGCGCCCGCCGGCGGAACACCGCCCGTCCGAGAGGCGGTCGCTCCGAAGGCCTGGGGGTTCCCCCTCGGCGACGTGCGGCTGCTGGACGGTCCGTTCCGCGAGGCCATGCTGCGGGACCAGGCCTATCTGCTGAGCGTGGACCTGGACCGGCTCCTCCACACTTTCCGGCTCAACGCCGGGCTGCCTTCGTTGGCCCGGCCGCTGGGCGGCTGGGAGGCCCCCGACGTCGAGCTGCGCGGCCACAGCCTGGGGCACTTCCTGACCGCGAGCGCCCTCATGTATGCCGCGACCAGGGACGTCCGATTCAAGACGAGAGCGGACGCGGTGGTGGCGGAGCTGGCCCGGATCCAGGCAGCCGCCGTGAGGCGCTTCAACCCGGGCTACCTCTCGGCGTTTCCCGAGGAGTTCTTCGACCGGCTGGAGAAGCGCCAGCGCGTGTGGGCGCCGTACTACACGATCCACAAGATCATGGCCGGCCTCCTCGACGCGCACCTGCTCTGCGGCAACCGACAGGCCCTGGCGGTCCTGCTTGAGCAGGCGGACTGGGTCAAGCTGCGGATGGACCGCCTGACCGAGGAGCAGCGCCAGGAAGTCCTGGAAACCGAGTTCGGGGGCATGAATGAGATCCTGGCCAACCTGTATGCGGTCACCGGGGACCCGGAGCACCTGCGGCTGGCCCGTCTCTTCGACCACCGCGCGGTGTTCGACCCCCTGGCCCGGGGAGTGGACCAGCTCGATGGGCTTCACGCGAACACCCAGATACCCAAGGCCATCGGGGCGGCTCGCGAGTACGAGGTGACCGGAGAGCCGCGCTATCGCGACATCGCCTCCTTCTTCTGGCGGCGCGTCGCGGAGCACCGCTCCTACGTCACCGGGGGGCACAGCGACGGCGAGCACTTCTTCCCCGTCGAGCGCTTCTCGCAGCACCTGGGCGCCGACAGCGCCGAGACCTGCAACACCTACAACATGCTGAAGCTGACCCGGCATCTCTTCCAGTGGTCGCCCTCCGGCGAGCTCATGGACTTCTACGAGCGCGCCCTCCTCAACCACATCCTGGCCTCCCAGGACCCCGCGACCGGCATGATGATCTACTACTGTCCCCTCAAGCCGGGGGCGTTCAAGACCTACTCCCGGCCCGACGACTCGTTCTGGTGCTGCGTGGGCACCGGCATGGAGAACCACGCCAAGTACGCGGACACGATCTACTTCCGGGACGAGGACTCGCTCTACCTCAACCTGTTCATCCCGTCCGAGCTGACCTTCCGAGAGAAGGGCCTGGTTCTTCGCCAGGAGACGCGCTTCCCCGCGGAGGACCTAACGCGCCTCACCTTCGAGCCCGAGGGGCCGCTGCGCCTCGCCCTGAAGGTCCGGCATCCCGGGTGGGCCCGGGGCGGCATCGCCGTACGCATCAACGGTCGCGAAGAGCCGGTGGCGAACGCGCCCGGCTCCTACGCGACGATCCGGCGCGAGTGGCGAAAGGGGGACGTGGTCCAGGTGCGGCTGCCCATGAGCCTGCGGCTCGAGGCGATGCCCGACGATCCCCGAAAGGTCGCGCTCCTCTTCGGGCCCGTGGTCCTCGCGGGCGATCTCGGCCAGGAGGGGCTCAGCGACTCCGTCCGGTACGGCCCCGGCACCCCCCCGCTCAGCCGGGTGCCTCCCGTGGAGGTCCCGGCCTTCGTCGGGGACGCGCAAAGGGTCCTGGACAAGGTCGTGCCCTTGCCCGGTGAGCCCCTCCGCTTCCACACCGAAGGGCTCGGCCGGCCGCGGGACGTGACCCTCATCCCCTTCTACGAGGCCTCCCGCCAGCGATACAGCGTCTACTGGAACGTCTACTCGCCGGCGGAGTGGGCGGCCCGCGAGTTGGAGCTCGCCGTCGCGGTCAGGCGACGCCAGACCATCGCCGGCGCGACCCTGGACGCGGTGAACGTGGACGATCCCCAGAGCGAGCGCGACCACGGGTATCGTGGGGAGGGGACGGAGCAGTGGAGCTTCGAAGGGCGGAAGGGCCGCCACACGCGCAAGGGGTGGTTCAGCTACGAGCTCAGGGTCCGGCCGGACGAGCCGATGACCCTCGTCTTCACCTACCGGGGGACCGAAGGCCGCCCCCGGGTCTGCGACGTGCTCGTGGACGGTCAGACGGTGGCGACCAAGACCGTGGAGTACCACCCGACGGAGCTGCTCGACGCCGAGTACGCCATCCCGGAGTCGCTCACGCGGGGGAAGCAGCAGGTGACCGTGAGGTTCGAGCCCCGCGCCGACGCAGGGTCCGCCGAGATCTTCGAGGTGCGGGTCGTCCAGGGTCCGACCGAGAGGAAGTGAGCCGAAGGGAGACCGCCCGATGCTGATATGCCGATCGGTGATGACCGCCCTGGCTTCGGTCGGGGCCGGCCTGGCCGCCGCCCAGTCCTACCAGACCGATTTTCCCCCCGAGGAATTCAAGGCGCGCTGGGCGAGGGTCTTCGACGCCATCGGCCGCGGCGCGGTGGCCGTGGTCGCGGGAGCGCCCCTAACCAACGGCTACCAGCTGCCCCGGCAGTCCAACAGCTTCTACTACCTCTCCGGCATCGAGACCCCGGGGGCCTACCTCTTGCTCGACGGCCGCGCGCGGCGCGCCCTCCTCCACCTGCCGCCCCGCAACGAGCGACTCGAGCGGGCCGAGGGGAAGGTGCTCTCGGCGGAGGACGTCGATCGGGTGAAGACGCTCACGGGAGTGGACGAGGTCCGCTCGACATTGGCGATGTCGGAGCGCTGGCCGCTCGAAGACGGGCCGGCGAGCGCGGTCTACGCGGAGTCGGCGCCGGCCGAGGGCTACGCCCAGAGCCGCGGAGAGCTCGTGGCCGCGGAGGCCGCGATTGCCGCTGACTACTGGGACGGCCGCCTCCCCCGAGAGAGCCGTTTCGCGGAGCTGCTCCGGGTCCGGCACCCGGGCCTCCCGATCAAGGACCTCACGCCCATCCTGGACCAGCTGCGCAGCATCAAGAGCCCCCGCGAGATCGCCCTCGTGCGCCGCGCGTCCCAGTTGGCCGGTCTCGCCCTCATGGAGGCCATGCGCAGCACTGAGCCGGGGGTGTTCGAGTACCAGCTCGAGGCCGCCGCCCGCTACGTCTTCCTCGTGAACGGTGCCCGCCTCGACGCCTATCGGTCCATCACCGCCTCCGGCACGGAGAACATCAACAACATGCACTACTTCCGCAACCTGTCGGCGGTGCGGGAGGGCGACCTCGTCCTGATGGACTACGCCCCCGACTACCACTACTACGTCAGCGACGTCGGCCGCATGTGGCCGGTGGGCGGACGCTACCGCTCCTGGCAACGCGAGCTGCTGCAGCTCGTGCTCGAGTACAGAAACGCCTTGCTCTCGCGGATCCGACCCGGGACGAGCGCGGCCGCCATCCAGGAGGAGGCGCGAGAGGCCATGCAGCCCGTGCTCGCCCGCACCCGCTTCTCCAGGCCCGCCTACGAGGCGGCCGCGCGCAAGCTCGTCGACACTGGAGGCGGCGTGTTCTCCCACACCGTGGGGATGGCGGTGCACGATGTGGGGGGGTACCGCGACGGGCCCCTCATGCCGGGGCAGGTGTTCTCGGTGGACCCGCAACTGCGCGTGCCCGAGGAGAGCCTCTACATCCGGTACGAGGACACAGTGGTCGTGACCGAGAACGGGGTCGAGAACTTCACCGCCTTCCTCCCCTCGGAGCTGGACGATATGGAAGCGCTCGTCGGCAAGAAGGGCGTGGTGCAGCTGCGGCCCGCGCTCACCCTCCCGATGTTCGAGCGGCTGGGGGCAGCCGCCGCGCGCTGAGCCCGCGGAGTCAGTGGACGCGGAGGGAGGGCAGGCGGAGCCGGGAGAGCACGGCCACGACCACCCGGTCGCAGCGCGCGAGGTGCAGGGAGAAGGCCTCGGCGGTGGCGACTCCCGCCTGAGCCAGGAGTCGCGTGCGCAGGAGGGCGCGGGCCCGGACCAGCCGGGTCCGAACCGTCTCGGGGTTGAGGTCCAGGCAGTCCGCGGTCTCGGCGGTGCGCAGTCCCTCGATCTCCCGGAAGACGAAGACCGAGCGGTAGCGCGGCGGGAGGCCGTCCACCGCGGACTCCAGCAGCCGCCGCAGCTCCCCGGTGAGGGCGAGCTGCTCGGGGTCCGGTCCCGCCGCGCGCAAGGCGGGGTTGGCATCGTTCGTTGCCGACATGGCGTCGATCTCCGCGACCCGGCCACGGCGACGGGCCCGGGCCAGGGCCTCGTAAACGGCAATCTTGGTCAGCCAGGTGGCGAAGCGGGCCCGATCCGCGAACTGGTCGAGGTGGACGAAGGCGTTCACGTAGGCCTGCTGCATCACGTCCTCCGCCTCGTGCTCGTCCCGGAGGATGGCCCGTGCCACCCGATAGAGGCGCTGGTTGTAGCGGCGCATGAGGACCTCGAAGAGAGCCCCCTCCCCCGCGCGGACCCGCCTCACCAGCTCCTCGTCCGGAAGCGCCTGAGCGGTCAGCCCCTCCGGGGACGCCCCTCGGGATCCGATGGCGGTCATGCCTCTCCCTTCCCCCTAGAATATAGAGCGGGCGGGGCCCGGAACGTTCCCGAAAAGAATCCGACCCTCGGGCCGTCACCAAGGAGACTCTCGCGACTCTGTCCCTCTGGAGGCAGCGATGAAGGCAGACGGCGGACTGAACTCGGCCTGGTGGGCGCTTCGGATCGGCTTGGGCCTGGGGCCCTTCCTGGCCGGACTGGACAAGTTCTTCAACATCCTGGCCGATTGGGGCATGTACCTGAGCCCCCTGGCCGAGCGCTTCCTGCCCGTGAGCACCCCGGTGTTCATGCGGGTCGTAGGCGTGGTAGAGATGGGTGTGGGCTCGTTGATCCTGATCGGCCAGACACGGATCGGCGGCTACCTGGCCATGGGCTGGCTCCTGGGCATCGCCGTCAACCTGGTCACCACCGGGATGTTCTACGACCTGGCCGTCCGAGACGTTGAGATCGCCATCGCCGCCTACGCCCTGGCCCGGCTGACCGAGGCCAGGAGACAGACTGTATAAGCAGCACAGGAGGAGTGAAATGAAGAGAGTCGCGCTTGCCGCCCTCGTCGCGGCCGGTCTGGGTCTGCCGCTCACCACGTTCGCGGCGGAGACCTGGAAGAACGTTGCCGTGGTCGACACCAGAAGGGCGGGTACGGGCTCATCACCGCGGACGGTACCTACCTGAAGTTCGACGCCGCCGGCAACGAGAAGACGGTGGCCGCCCTCAAGGCCACCAAGAAGGAGGATCACGTGCGGGCGACCGTCACCGGGGAGCGCGACGGCGAGACGGTCAAGGTCAACTCCCTCACCATCGACTGACAGACCCCGCCTCCGGCGGACTCGGCCGGCGCCATGGCCGCCGGGGGCGGATCCCTCTCGAGTGCAAGACCCGCACCTCCCGGCGTGAAAAGCCCGATACGATAGGGCCGACCGTCGCACGACGAGGAGGGCAGGCATGGACAAAAAGAAGCTCGGACTGCTCGTTGCCCTGCTCGAGGCGACGGCCTGTGCGCCCAGCTCGGCGAAGCGGAGCACCGCCTCCCTGGACGACGTCTTGCGCGCCGCCGTGGAGCAGCGGCGCGTGCCGGCCGTGGTCGCCATGG
>WNFJ01116924.1_pt1 | contig 10422 bp, 16 predicted proteins | sample 5400461 | NCBI WGS metagenome assembly WNFJ01 (sample SAMN13153349, study PRJNA577476) | soil metagenome | isolation source: 115 cm saprolite on Douglas fir-dominated hillslope | place: USA:California | collected 2013-09-17
GGACACGTTCAGCGTCGGCGCCGTGCGGACGACCTCACGGAACCGCAGCCAGACATCGGGCATCGGCTGGTCACCGGTGGGCAGCCCGGTGTTGGCCGCTACCACCCGGGCGAACCGGTCCGGGTGCTCGGCGACCAGCCGCAGCCCGATCAGGCCTCCCCAGTCCTGCCCCACCAGGGTCAGTCCGTGCAGGTCGAGGTGATCGAACGCGAACCCGCGGATCCACTCCACGTGCCGCGCGTAGCTGTGGTCGCTGATCTCGGCGGGCTTGTCGGAGCGCCCGAACCCGACCAGGTCCGCCGCGATGGCGTGCAGCCCGGCGTCCGCGAGCACCGGCAAGACCTTGCGGTAGAGGAACGACCAGCTTGGCTCCCCATGCAGCAGCAAGACAGGCTCGCCGTCGGCCGGCCCGGCCTCCACGTAGGCCACCCGGAGCCCGTCGACCTCGGCGTAGCGCGGCGGATAGCCGAAAGCGGGCAGATCAGCGAAGCGATCCTCGGGAGTGCGCAGCACCTTCATGCGATGGTGGACACCTTTCAACTTATCGACTTCCTGACGATCTTCCACGATCCGGCCGCCACCATAGCATTCGGTATATGCCACGCTAGGCGCGTCCGCGCCGGATGGCAGAACTCCACCGTCCTGCAAGGCGACCTGGCAACAGAGGTGCACAGGCGCAAGCGGGCGCACGACATCATGGTCACAGGCAGCGTCAGCGTCATCCGCACGCTGGCCAGGCAACCAGTAACGCGCCCGCGCCCGGGCTCCATCCCCGGTTGCCTGCCACCCCACCAACCTCGCCCCTTCCAATTTCGAATTCTTGGTCGGCAAACTGGTGAATATCATTGTGTTAACCCAGTATTTCGCTATCACGTTCTATAAGATTAAGTTCAAGATCATGATCCCGAACGGATGTGGTTCATGCCCCCCGAGCCGGTTCCCGCGGACCCGCCTCGTGTATTCCGGTGATGTCGGTGGTGGCTTGACATATGCGACTGCGACGATGACAAGCGTTACCGAAGCGCAACGGCGCGGCATTATCACGCTTCGCGGGCAGGAGCTAGTTAAAGCCTTGCCCGAAGGAAAGAAGAGGCTGATAGCCGCGTCTCTACGATATCGCGGCCGAGCATGGCTGTAGTCGCGTCGAATGGATGACTGACCGAGATAATCCCGACGCGCAGCGATTTCATGCCGAGCTTGGCATTCCTGTCCGAGAATCCAAGCTGTTCTATCGGATCGAAGGCGACGAGCTTCGCAGTCGAGTCGGCTCATAGCTAAATTGCCACACGGTTTACCTAGTGCCAGGAGCCGCCAGCGTTTGCCCGGTTGGCCAGTGCTGACTCGACTGCGGCTCGGCGCGGCAACCGTCGCCATGGGGCGGGCGTCAGCCGGGGAACGGTTGAGAGCGCTACGGATGATGTCGGCTGCTGTAGGTGCGATAATGTCTAAGTGGAAGCCTTCCTGTCGCATAATCGTCATGACAAGAGCATTGCACGCCGACTTGGCGTCCAGCTGCAGCTCGCGGGTGCTTATGTGTGGTTCGATGACTGGGAAGTCCGTGCAGGCGATTCGATTCCCGGCAAGATCAACGAAGCGCTCGCTGTGGTTGATTCGCTCGTCCTAATCTGGTCGGCGAACGCTCACCGGTCAGCATGGGTTCGCGCTGAGCTGGAGACCGCGATCAGCAGGGCGATAGAGGATCATACGCTCCGTGTAATTACTGTCAGGCTCGATGACACCCCCCTGCCCGCGCTGCTGCGTCCGCTCAAGTGGGTAGACCTTTCCGATGACGATATCGCCAGAGCAGTGAACGAGATCATGGGCTTTGCCAACGACCAGGACCGTCGGCGCGCAATTCAAGAAACATTGGACAAGCCGGGTATCGAGATAAGTTACTTCGAGGGCTATGGAGCTATCGTCTGCTGCCCGCGATGTGGTGCGGGAGTTGACCATCTGCGGGGATGGTCCGACATTGACTACGAACGAGGCCATATCTACGCGGGTTTCCGGTGCGAGGTCTGCGGGATCGAGGACGGTGGAGAAATCTAAGCGATCTGCACAATTGCCGAGCCACCAGATAGCGCGAATCAGCAATGGCGAATAGTCGGCGTTCGGCAGCGTTCCAGCCTCTCAGCAAGATTGTCCAGAGGCGCGACTGCCATGCAGGTAGACGAACCGCGCCCCGGCCTTCCTGAGCACGGCAGCAGACTCCGCCATTACCTCTGCTGCCCTGGCTTCGTCCATGCTCCCAGTCTGGCAGATCATCGGGATACCTGTTTTGCTGGCCGACGCCCGTGCCCTGATGGCCTGAAACCGACGGTGAGTGCACCGACTTGTCCCGGCCGCTACGTACCGGTTCCTTGAACGAAGCGACCACGCCTTGCGACATCGTTTAGTAACGAAAGCCCTGTGCGAATACTGGAAACCAAAACGGACATCGCCGCTGTCTCCCAGGTCAGTTGGCATATATGCCTATGTAAGCGTTGTCCGCCGTGCAAACGATAACCACATATGTCCACCGCGCGGCGCGCGCGGGTCCTTCAGATCGCGATCAGCCGGACGGCCGGGTCAAGAAGGCGGAGATCGCCGGGATCGGAGGTGACGACTTGCTGCCCCGTGCGGCGCGCGCAGATCACCACGTGGGCGTCGACGAGGTCAGATGTTCCGCTTGCCGCGAGCAGCCTGCCGACATTGGTCGCGTCCACTCGGCCGAGGTCGATAACGTCGGTTGCCGGCTGCCGGACCAGGCGCGCCAGCCGGGCCTGCCGGTCCGGCCTCCGGATCGCCTGGGCCAGTGCGGTCGCCGGAACGGTGACGCGGGCGCCTGTCTCACGTGCCCGGGCAAGGAGGACCACCACACGGCGGTCATTGCGGTCTAGGGCGATCAGGCCTCCCGCGTCGAGGGTTACGCCTGGCATCAGGCCGCCGGCCTGCTCCCGCGCTGCGTGACACCGAGTACCTCATCAGCCCACGCACGCTCGCTGTCGGAGAGCGCACCGCCGCTTTCCTGCAACGCCTCGGCGAGCAATGCGCCCCACCCTGCCACGTCATCCAGGGAGACGCCGACAGCGTGCTGCACGAATCCGGAAACGCTGGGCGCAACTCCCGCCTCCACGAGGGCCCGGATCCGCTCGAGCTGGGCCTCGTCGAGAGTGATCGTCACCTTCTTTGACGCCATACCAGTTACCATACCATGGTGGGCAGGCTGTCCTGCATCTTTGTAAGTCTCCCGCCCGGCGCTCCTCCACGAGAGAACCGGCTCCGTAGAAGACGACCGCAGCGGTCCGATGGTGAATGGCCGGGCCATTGCCTCCGTCCTGCACCCGAACCATCGGGCAGTTACGCGGCCATGCGCTACGGGTCTGGCCGTGATGACGCGCCCTGGATAATACCGCGTTCTTCAAGCCAGATGAGTGCTTCAGGGGCCGGCGGAACCCGGGCCGCCGCTCACCGCGTCCGGCGGGCGAGCAGGGCGACGGAGGCTCGGCCGCGATGAAGCGAGCCGACTGGCGACCGTGAGTAGTGGCCGTGGCTGCCTGGGACAATCGTAGGACAGTGCGGGCCGGGGGAATGGTACGTATGCGGCGAGGTGCGCGAGCTGGCCGTACTGCGCGACGGCCGCCGGGCACCACGGCGGCCGTGGTCTGCGCCGTCGCCGCCGGGGCGCGGTGGTTTCCTACTCCGATATCTACGGCCTGGGCCGGGTCCACGGGCAGGACGGCACAGCGGCCCGGATGCTACCGCTGAGCGTGGACGGCCTCATCCTGACCGCCTCGCTCGTGCTGCTGCACGAGGCCCGCAACGACCGCGACGCGCCAGGGCGCCCGGCTTCCCGGGGGGATCTCCGGCGCCTGCCTGACGAGCACCGCAAGATGTTCGCCGCTGCGGTCCATGAGCTGCTGCGTCCCGCCCTGGACGCTGGGGCACATACTGGCGCTGCACCTTGGCCCGGGGCACTGCGCATCCACAGGATCGGCAGGGACTACTCGATGACCTCGAGCTTCGCCGGCCCCGACGGCCGGGCACTGTTCCGGCTGGCAGAGGTAGCGGGCGATCCAGTCGTTATCTGGCTACGGGCCGGCAATCACGACATCTATAACAATTGACGAACCGAAGATGGTTGCTTCGCGCCGTCCTGCGGCTATCTGTTTGTAATAATCGGCCACCCGGCCAGCAAGTTCACTACAGTCCGTAAGTCGTAATGCAGACATATTCCCGGCGGGCAAGACGCTCAAGGTCGATGTAGGAGAAGGTACGGCCGACTGCGTGCAGGTCGATGATGTCGCGGATCACGAACCGGTCATGCCAGGCACGGGCCTTCAGCCCACGGTGTCCTCAAGCGACAGCGCCCGCACACTCGCCGTGGCAGCTACCTGCACGGTGACGAAACTCGGATCGAGCGCCTCCTTCATCAGATCCATCTCCAGTGCCTCTCCAGGACCGGGGAGCCGTAGCGTCAGGCGTGCGTAACGGGCGGTCGCCTCCACTAGTTCCACGTGATATCCCGCAGTTTGGAAGGCATTCTGGACATGCACGGCGATCTCCGGCAGCGGGGTGTCATCCCGCGTGGCGAAATCTAGATCCCGGGACGGACGATGTAGGATCTCATGAGCCCGGAAGGCATATCCCCCGGCCAGCAGCAGGCCGTAGCGCTCGAAGACGGGCAGGCCATCAAGCAGGACTCGCAGGTGAGCTGCAGGCAGCCCGTCCAGGCTCACCGGCAGCCCGTCGTCATCAGCTTCCGCTCCCACTCCCGGCGGGCGCGTACGGACCCAGCAGCCGCCGCAAGCGGGGCCACATGCTGACCAGCGATTCGCGATGCACGAACCGCTCAAGATCCTCCCGCTGCGCCTCCGCGAGCAGCAGCGCATACAAGACAAGGCGCTGGCCCTCATCGCCGACGTCATACCGACGCCGTCCTGACCAGGCGACGTGCAACGGCAACTCAACCAGGCCCGTAGCTTGGCCCTTCAAGTCTTCCAGGGAAGCCGGCACGCGGCGCTCATACTCCGCCCAGCGCGATGGCAAAGCACCGTCCTCCATGTCCACGATTATGCTCCCCGAGGCAGGTCACCAGGACCCGGCACACCGTAACCCCACTCGTCGGAGCCAAGTCTGTTAGCGGCTGGCAAATGCTGGGCCTTTGAGGGTCTGCGACACGAGCTGGTCCAGATGCAATTACCAGGCGGAAAGAACATCTACCGTCTTCTTGGCGCGGCAGATACGAGTCTCTTTTTTTGATCATCGGCCGTGGTTATCGTCGTATATGTCATCGTCCTCATCTGGAAACGGAGGGTGACAACTGTGCCCAGTGGCGGAGGTCGCTCGGAGTGGGAGCGCCGCATGGCGGCGCAGCGGCGTGAGGCCGAGCGCCAGGCGAAGGAACAGGCAAGGCTGGCCAGGGAGCGGGAGAAGGCAGGCAAGGAAGCACATCTTCTGGCCCAGCAACGCGCGGCCGAGGCGAAGACCGCGGCGGTGGAGCAGCAGGTCAAGGAACTCGATGAGGTGCTGGCCAGCGTGCGGTCAGCTTTGCTAGTCTCATGGTTCCCTCAGCGCCGCCGCGTTTCGAGCCTGGCGCTCTGGCCGCCGGGAATCCTCCGCCTGACTGGGCCGACTTCGTCCCTCCGGACCCGAAAGGGCTGGCCCGCATCTTCGGGGGCAATGCGCGTCATGCCCGTGAGGTCGCTGAGGCACAGGTCCGCTTCGATGTCGCCGTGAAGGCTCACGTGCAGGCCGAGGCGGCTCGCCAGCGGGCACTTGCCAAGGTCAGGAACATGATCGAATGCCGAGCTAGAGATAATCGACGGCTGCTTCCCTGCCAATGCCGCCTGGCTCGCGCTCGCCGCCATCAGCTGCAACCTGCTGCGCGCCGCCGGGGCCCTGGCCAGCCTCGCCTACGCCAAAGCCCGCGGCGCCACCCTGCGCGCCGACCTGATCAGCGTCGCCGCCCGCACCGCCCGCCACGGCCGCGGCCACCTTACCCTGCACCTGCCCGAAGGCTGGCACCGCGGGCACGAGTGGATGAACCTGTTCGAAGCCGCCTGCGGGCCGCCCGCCGCGGCGGCCTGACCAGCCCGGACCGGTTACCGCACCCGCACGGCCCAGACAGCTGCCCGGCAGGCAGCCCTCAGCCCGATCCCCGGCAGGAACCACGGACAAGCCGCAGAAACGTAAGCGGCGGGAAACTCCCGCCCGCCACCCGCTTACAAGACCAGATCACCGGCCCGTACGCGCAAAAAGCGACCACATCAATTCACGCGGTGGATCGAGGCTAAGAGGTGGACCGGCCTGGTCGGGCTTGAGTCTGTGCACGCCCTGACCGGCGTAATGGCCGAGCACAACGCTACAACCGGCGTACTGGTCACCACGTCGTGGTTCGGCCGGGCCAGTGAGCAGTTCGCCAACCGCAACCGCATCACACTGATCAACGGCGCGGAACTAAAGCAACTGATCAAGGAGTACTTGCACAAGGACGTGATCCCGGGTACCAGCCCGCCGAAACGGCTCCGTGCGTCGGACAACGTCCAGACCGGCCGACCCGGGCCAGTCCAGCCCTGACCAAGGCAAGCATCAAGTCTGTTTCCGCAGTTCAGCGCCTATATTTGCGCATGCGGCCATAATCTACGGTGCAAACGATAATGACACAGGTCGTTTCGGCTCCTGCGCCAGTTCTGCGGAGATCCGGTCATCCGTCCTGATCAGCGAAGATGTCTCTTAGGAGGAGCCCGAGCCGCGCGGGCGGCTCCTCTTCGGGGAAGATCTCGCGCACCGAGGCGAGGACGTCGTCGACAGTGTGCAGGCCGAGCACCTGCACGAGTTGCCGGATGTCTTCCGCGTCACGAGGCCGGGCTGCAAGCGCTTTCATAGCCAGGAGATGCTCGGGAGAGGCGGCGAAGACGCGAAGGCCCGGGTGGTCGAATACCCGGGAGGCCGCCGAGTCCCCGCCAGGCGCGACATAGGAACTGGCCTGCTCGTTCAGCCACCAGCGGGGCAGATCGAGCTCGGCAGCCACCTCCAGTGCTTCCTCAAGGACGATGCCGTGCGGTCGAGCAGTGGCGAGGGGTCGCTCACGCGGCGTCGATCTCGTAGTCGGCGACGAACACGCCCCGCCTGCGGAACGCGGCCGGAGCATGCACGAGCGCCTGCGCGCGCGCTTGGAGTGTCGAACGGGAACCAGAACCGCCGCAGCCCGCGGGATGCCGACCATCTCGGCGCGTCCATGCCATCTCGCATGGCAAGGTGCTCGGCGAGCCCGGCGAAGAGCACGTCCCAGCGCTCATCGCCGGTCGGTCCCGGCGCATCCGCGAGCAGTTGCTGACGTGCCCCCGCCGGCTCCTGGTGATACTCCTTCAGGAACTCGACGACCAGCCGCCATCGCGTGTCGAAGTCTGGCTCGGCCGCGATGAAGCGAGCAAGCTCAGCAAGGCTCATCGGCTGATAGCTCACCACCACAGAGTAGCGAACGTGACCCGGCCCGCACCGCTTCCGGGACATGACTCCGAGCGGGCACGTTATCGGCGCTGCGGCGGCAGTGCCTGCGCTTCAAACCAAATTCGTCAGCTGTTTTCCCAGTTCAACAGCAATATCTGCGAGTGCCGCCACCGTGCAAGCGATAATGACACAGTGCCACGCAGAGATGAATCCTCCATTTGCCCGGAATCAGTCCTCCGGTAGCAGCTTGAGCCGCTCCCCTTTGGGCAGATGGCGTGGCGCGACGACCTGAAAGTCCCGGCGGTCCAGGGCAGCGACCTCATGCAAGTCGAGCCGTTCGGCAAGCGCGATCACGCAGGCATCAACGGCCTGGAGCCGCAGGGATGAGTACGGAACTCCGCGCACCGAGCATGATCACTGTCAGCCTCGTTGAAGGCCGCGACAAGCGGTCCGGTGTCTCATAAGATCACGCGGACGCTGCTCCGCTGTCCTCATCGCGGTCCGGGTAGGCCAGGTATTTGTCGTGATTTCGGCCCAGATCCGATGGCCCTTTCAGCGCGCCGACAAGCGCGGCCAAGTGTCGCGGAAGCTCAGGGATCTCATCCCTGGCCCGGCCCGTATCATCGGCACGCGCGTCATCAGCCATGACCGGAGTCTATCGCCACGACCCCCAGCCGATGTCGCTGGTGATTCGTCCGGCGTGGCCGCTCATGGTCAGCCGGGGGGGGGCGCGCTGGGCATCGCCGCTCGTGGCGTGGTGCGGGGGGCTATTGATGATGACGGCGTGACCCGCCGTGCAAGTGATAAGGACACAGGTTCGCGTAAAGGTTGACGGCGTGCACCTTGCCCTGGGGATGGTTGTGGCAAGGGTGCGTTCGTCTGGAGCGAGCCCAGCCGCTCACCGCCCGCCCTGCCCTGAAATCCCCGCCCGGCCTGCCCGGGGCCTGCGCGGGCATACTCCGGCATACCGGACCTGACCGGCGGCCCTTACCGGCCGGGCGGGGGCGATCACCGGATTCCCGCGGAAACAAACCGCCCGGCGGAAAGAAACCCTGCGCCGGAGACCGTTTTCTCTCCGCCAGGCGGCGATCTTCCGCGGCAACCACACCCGGCATGTCATCGCAGATGCGGGCATACCGCACACCGGGCCGGCGGTTCCGTACCTCCCGCCGACAGCGATCCGCGTCACTCCAGCCTGCCGACCGGGGACAACCGGTCAGCCGCGCAGCCGGGCTGCGGCGTCGCGCAGTACCTCGTCCAGCGGGGTCGGCATCAGGCAGAAGGTCTCGGTGGTGGTGCCCGCGTCGATGACGAACGGCCGCGTGAACTGGTAGCGGGTGGTCCGCAGCTCCCTGATCAGCGGAGAGAACAGCCCGCTGGCCCACATCACCGGGTACGGGATCGACGTCAGCCGCGGCCTGGCCGCGTCGTTGACTTGGGCGAACCTGGTCGCGAGCTGCCGGATGGTCAGCGCCGGGTTAGTCGGCGCGAACCACACCTGGCCGTGCGCGCGCTCGTCGGCCGCGACCGTGACCAGGGCGCGAGCGCAATCGTGAATGGAGGTCCAGCTGTGTGGCACGTCGAGGGGCCCGGGCGCGTAGGCTCGCTTGCCTGCCAGGACCGACTTCCCGATGACAGTCGACAGGATCGAGTTGGCCTCGATGTAGTCGCTGGCGCGGACCTCCACCGCCCTGATCCGGCCGACCTGGTGGGCGGCCAGCATGTCGTTCCACATCTCGGCCCGCAGACGGAGCTTCGGATGGGTCGCCGCGATCGGCAGCTGGGGCGTGATCGGCCCGTCGACCGCTCCGTAGCCGTAGAGGTTGCTCATGGCGGCAAGCACCGCGCCGGTGCGCTCGGCCGTGGTCAGGAACGAGGCGGCGAGCGGCGGCCAGTCGGTGAACCACTGGTGGTAGAGCGGGCTCGCGCAGTTGTATAGGGCGGCGGCGCCGGTGGTGATCTCGGTCAGCCTGTCGGCGTCGGTCGCGTCAGCCGCGATCAGCTCGATGGCGGGGTGCTGCGGCCCGGTCCCGCGGCGGCTGACGACGCGGACCTGTTCGCCGCGCTCGGCCAGCAGTAGCGCTGCGGCGGACCCGACTGCCCCGGCTCCGACGATGGCGTGCTTAGCCATGGTGTGCTCCTGATCGCTCGTGCGCGCGGGGACCCGTTGCGCTCGATGCTCCGTTATGAGAGCTATGCTCTCGTTTACGAGCGCCAGTCTGCCACACGCCAGCCGTCGAGCACAAGAGCGCTGCTCTCGAATGTGTGCAATAATCTTGGCCATGCCTGCAGCATCTATCCGGGCCCGGGTCCGGGCCGAGATGACCGACGAGATCAAGGCCGTCGCCCGCCGCCACCTGGAGACCGACGGGGCCAACCTGTCCCTGCGGGCGGTCGCCCGCGACATGGGCATGGTGTCCTCGGCCCTCTACCGGTACTTCGCGAGCCGGGACGAACTGCTGACTGCGCTGATCCTGGACGCCTACAACGCGCTCGGCGCGGCGGTCGAGGCGGCCGACGCGGCCGTGACCGACCGCGGTGACCTGCGCGGCCGCTGGATGGCGGCGGCCCACGCCATCCGCTCCTGGGCGCTGGCCAGGCCGGCCGAGTACGCGCTGCTCTACGGCAGCCCGGTGCCTGGCTACGCGGCACCGCAGGACACCATCGCTGCGGCCGCCAGAACGTCAGCCGTCCTGGTCCGGATCCTGGCCGACGGCCACGCGGCTGGCGCGGTCGCGGCGCCCGAACATCCGCTGCGACTTGCCGCCGCCGTCCGCGCCGACCTGGCCCTTGCCCGCGACCAGATCGCGCCGGGACTGCCCGAGGAGCTGCTCCTGCTCGGCATGACAGGCTGGCTGCAGCTGTTCGGCACCGTCAGCTTCGAGTTGTTCGGGCAGCTCAACAACGTGATCGAGGCGCGCGCGGGGTTCTTCGACCAGCAGATGCAGCTGATGTCCGAGGTGATGGGAATCTAGAGATGATGGGAATCTA
>WNFJ01333755.1_pt2 | contig 10422 bp, 7 predicted proteins | sample 5400461 | NCBI WGS metagenome assembly WNFJ01 (sample SAMN13153349, study PRJNA577476) | soil metagenome | isolation source: 115 cm saprolite on Douglas fir-dominated hillslope | place: USA:California | collected 2013-09-17
TGTGTTACGGGTTAGTCGGCCCGCTGGCGTCGCGCATGGGCAAGATGGCTGACGAGCAACACGCTTTCCTGCTGGTGTTGCGGGTGACCATGATTGCTTTTCTTAAAGGCGTAGCCCCGATCATGGCGGTTGAGATCGGGCGGCGGACCGTGCCCGGGCATGTGCGTCCTTCGTTCAAGGCGGTGGAAGAGGCTTGCCGGGGCGCGAAAGCCGATGCGGCTGCGGCAGCAGCGGCGCCAGACGCCGCGCCAGACGCGGGTTAAACATCGCTCATGCCGACACCGCCCATCATCGTTATCAAGAAAAAAGCCAGCCACGGCGGCCATCACGGCGGCGCGTGGAAAGTCGCCTATGCCGACTTCGTCACTGCCATGATGGCGCTGTTCATCGTGTTGTGGCTAATGAACAGCAGCAAGCCCATTCAGGTGGCGGTCAGCGGTTACTTCAAAGATCCCAGCGGAACCGGGAAGCAGACCGGAACCACTATGGACGGAACCGGCGAGAAGGCGCAACCGGTCAAGCAGGACATGGCGAAGATGAAAGAGGAGTTGCAGAAGAGTATCCAGGGCATCAACGACCTCGCCAAGCTGAAAAACAATATCGAGATCACGATCACCTCGGAAGGCCTGCGCATCGATTTGCTGGAATCGGAGAGTGGAACGTTCTTCGACAGCGGCAGTTCCACGCTCAACAAGAGCGGGCAGCAGATTGCGACCTTGCTGGCGGCGGAATTGGCAAAAGCTCCTAACCGTCTCTCGATCGAGGGACACACCGACGCCAAACCATTTGCCGGCAAAAGCAGCTTCAGCAACTGGGAACTCTCGGCGGATCGGGCGAATTCAGCTCGGCGCTTAATGCAGCAGTCGGGATTGCGCGCCGATCAGATCTCGCAGGTGCGGGGCTTCGCGGACCAGCGCCTGCGCAACCCAAAAGATCCGCTGGACCCGTCGAACCGGCGCATTTCGATCATCGTGCAGTCCCCAGCCTATGACACCGCCGGCAATGACACCGGTGAAGGCAAATCTTCCGCAGGGGATACGCAAGAATCGGGAGAGGGAAAACCGTCAGCCCTCGGCGCGAAAGCGGAATCTGAACCCACAGGGAAAGAAAACGGAAAGTAAAAAAAGAAGGCCGGCCACGGAGGCCAGCCCGAAAGATTGCATTCGTGATCCAAAACTTACGTCTTCTTACTTAAGTGGCTGTGTACATCTTGCGGTTACGCGCCGCAGTTCGGATGATAGGGGGAACATAGCGGAAACGGCCCCGTCGGAGCGGGAGCTTTCGGGACAGCCGCATACGCAAATGTGCCCACCAGGCCTACCAGTAGCAGTAACGCCCTGAGTGAACGTTTCATTTGTCTTACTTCTTTCTTCTTAGGGTCTGCCGAAAGACTGGCGTGACGCTACCAGCTTCCGGTGCCGGGAATTATACACAACGTTGCAACTTTATGATTATTGGGAGGTTACCTGAAACCCTCCGGGCGATGCGAGCCGGTGACCGGCATGCCAAAAATCGACGAGGCCGTCCGGCAGGCAAAATAGGCGGTTTTACGCTGGTTTCCTAAGGTAATGGTTTGATTCGAATTACGTCACTTCATGCTTCGAGGACAGGGGTCGGAAAAGGCAAAAAATCCTCTTGACAAGGTTTTTTGCGTGGGCTTGTTTTCGGCACCGCGAGGCTATGGCCGGGTCTTGGAACCAACTGCCGCGGAGTTGGCTCTGGGTCGCTCGCTGGAGCGGTTGAGCGGGAAATGATCTTCCGCTGCCTCCAGATTCGAGCTGCGCAATAACGCGCGTTCCACCATGCCTTCGAACATCGGGATCAGCGAATCGGAAGCCGCCGGGGGTTGAAGATCCGCCAGGCTCTGTTCCCATCGCTGAGTCTGCAAGCGGTTGGCGGCGCCCGCGCGCACGGTTTTGCGCGAGAATGAGTAGCCAAACCAAACCACAATAGCCAGGTTCCAGGCTACCATGTCAATCATGTTCAGACTGTCCTGCGCGATAAATCCCCCCGAATTCAAAGCGAGCATCAGCAATTCCACACCGGCAAAGAGCCCAAAGCCAAGAGAGATACCAAAACTTACTTGCTTCCGGGATACTCCCAGGAAGCGTGAGAACAGAAGCAAAAAGAGGATGAGGCCAAGTTGCACGACGCCGACCGAGCGTTGGAGAGTGGCAAGGGCGTGCACTAGCGGATCGCGGTCCAAAGAATTTGAGAAGGCGACCACCACCGAAAGCAGCAGCAGCACCACCCCCGCCCACTTGAACAGCAGCGTGCCCAGGTCTTTCAGCGTGTGGTAGGGGCGAAACACGTCGAGGAAAATCTCGTGAATCACCTTGAAACCGAGAACCGCGTTGACCGCCTCTCCCAGCCAGAAGAGCCAGAAGTACCAGCTGCGGCTGCCCGTGAGCCAAAGGGGAAAGATGATGGCAAAATTCGCGACCTGCACCAGCAGGAACAAGAAAAACGCGGGAAACTGGCGGTGCAGCTTACGACGCCAGAAGATCGCCGCCACCACCGATTGCAGGATCGGTTGCACGCCCCACAAGCAAATCACGACGGTTTGGCTGTGCCAATTCATGGGCCACGCAGGTGGAGTAGCGACCAACCGCCGAAACTGCCGCACCTCGACCTTCTATATCCTGAGGCAGGGAACCCTGGGGGTCAACCCACCTAAGGTAACTTTGGTAACCATTAGGGGCGCCGGCCAGCTTTCCCAGACCCCGGTGGAACAAGAGTTTCCGCCGCCGGTTCAGCCAACCTCAAGTAAAGGACGGGCAAGCCTATCACCTATCCGGCGTCAGGTGTGGAATGCAGGTAGGCGCGCATCATTCGTACTTCATCGTCCTTTTCGTCGAGGTCGTGGAGGAGGATGTCGCGCAAAGAAACGACGCCCTTCAGTTCGCGTCCCGCGCAGACCGGCAAATGCCGGAATTCATGCCGTTTCATCAGGGTCTTGCAGGTCTCGAGGGGATCGTCGGGCGCGACGGTTAGAGGATCTTCGGTCATTACCTGGCTGACGGGGGTTCGGGCGGGATCCTTGCCGGCGACCACCACACGGTCCATTAGGTCGCGCTCGGAGAATATGCCGACCATTTGGCCTTCTCGGAGAACCGGTACGGCGCCGATGTGGTGTTCCGCCATCAGGCTGGCAACTTCAAGCACGGTCTGATGGACCTCGGCGGATATGGTGACTTGATTTTTGAGCAGATCGCGGATCAACATTTGCGCCTCCCGTGGGCATGTGGAAAACCGCGCCCGGGCGAACAGCTTCAAATTCGTCTGCAACGAACGAAGGAAGCAAAACCGCTTGGTGTCTCGACCCCGGCGGAGTATATGTCGAAAATCGGCAGAGGGGAAGCAAAAAATGCAAAAGCAGTTGCCGGTTCCCAGTTGCCGGTTGCCAGAAAAACCTTGCGATCGTGCGGGGTTTCACTGAGAACTGGCAACTGGCAGCTGGCAACTGCTTATGATGTAGGACCTGGCCACCAAAGCGGCGGGCATCTCGGCGGCGGCGCGGGCGGTAACGATGACGTTGTAATCGTCACTCGCGCGCAGACGGCCGAACACCGGTGTCGCCTCCTGCGGCTCGACCAGCGCCAGGTATCGGAGGAACGCGAAGACGTCTTCGGTGGGCTCCAATCCCGGCGCGACGAAGCTGACTTCGACATCTTCGTGATGGAAGTGCCATCCCAGAGACGCGGCCAGACGCACGGCGCGCTCATACACCGCGGGCGGCAGGACTCCGGGCGCGGGATTGTCAAACACGACGCGGAGCTTGCGCTCATCTTCACGGCTGAACTCGCGCACCTTGAGCGCGCCAGTGCGGGCCGTGGCCTTCCAGTCCACATGGCGGGCGGAATCGTCGGGCATGTACTCGCGGATAAGGTACAGATCGTTGCCGCGGCCTCGCACAAAGGTTTCGAACTCGCCCGTGACCATGGGAAGAACTTCGAGAAACTGTTCCGTGGACTCGACCTCGGGATAGACGATCGCTTCGCGGGCGAGGTTAATCCGTCGGGTTTTCATGAGGAAAGCGAAGGGAAATCGCGTGGCCAAGCCGAAGTTTTTCTCCGAGTAGCGGCCGCGGGTTGGGAAGCTCATCTCGAGGTCGGCACGGAGTTCTTGTCCGGGAGCGAGAAAAGGAAAATAGACGGAATCCTGCAGGATTGGCTTTTCCGCCTCTTCGCGCACGCGGCGCAGACGACGGTCTGGCAGGCGGAGCCACTGGTCCCGCGGCGCACGGTTGCGGGGCCATCCGAAGGTTGAGGCTTCCCAACCCCAGTGGTCTTTATTCTTGCGCTTGGCGGGAACCACGCGCACGGAAAAAGATGGCAGCCAGGAACTGGTGTTGCCGAGGAGCAGGCGTGCCAGCATCGGACGGCCGGCAAAAACGTGTTCCGGCAAGCGCACGTCGAGCTGAAGACTACGAAGCACCAGCGCCGATGCGACGCCGGAAACCAGAATGGCAGAAAGCAGCGCGGCGACAACAACATAAAGCAGGTTGTTCCCGGTATTGATGGCGGCGATTCCGATGACGACGCTGATCAGGATGTAGATCACGCCGGCGCGCGTAACGTCGTAGTCCATCGCTTCGCGCACGCGACTGGCGACGACCCGCCGCGCCAAGTAGGGCACCGTAGTCAAGCCGACAAATGTGGCCAGCAACAACGCAACCGACGCCAGAACGAGGGTTCCCCAGAAGTTGCCCGCTTCGCGCGATACGGTGGAAAACAACGCCGCGCCGAAAGCCAGCATCAAGCCCACGATCGCCAGGAGGAATCGTACCCAGACCTGCGAGAGTTTCAGCCGCGGGAAGCGGCGCGCGCCTGCGTTTTGCGAGCTGGTTTGCATGCGTTCGGAAATCAAGGGGCTCATCACGTTGCCAATCAAAGAGGCTGTCAGGTTTCAGTCATCAGCTATGTCTACTTAGTCCCTGGGTACCCCCCCAATTTTTTGCTAAAGTATTGGTTTCAAATGATTTAAAAACAAAGTATTCAAAACAAATGAGTTACTAGAAGCCATTGGGGTACTTTCCTTTAGAATCATTGAGTCGGCTGGTTTCCGCAAAGTATTCAGGAATAATGACTTATTTTTAAGACGTTTACAACATTGAAGTTATTGTCAATTCCCGAGGGAGCGGGGAGGAACTCATCGTTTAGAATGAGGGGTTGCGGCGCGCTCAATCGAGCAAAGTATAGATTTCAAGGAACTTAGTACTAAATGCGGCCACGGCCACGCTGGGGCTACAGCATGTTTTTATTATAGCTCGCGATGTCAAGGTGATCGGGTTTGAATACACGGATGTCATTGAATCGGAGCTAAAGCCGCTTCTCTGAGTTTCCACAGAACTTTGGGATCGCCATAATCCTTGTTCCACTTTTCCCAGCACTAAAGCGCTGGGCTGAGTTCGGTCGCCCCTCCGGGGCTGGATAGTCCAAATGCTTCGATCCACCAGGTTGCTCGAACACGAGTTCTCACGCACAGACGTCAGTCATTATCTGACGTGGACTGGCGCCGCTGTCTCCACCACAAATATAGGATCACCGCCACGGCGACAATCAACGCGGCGATATTGAAGCGCTGCATGGCGCGCAGCAGGGTGCGCCAATGTTGCCCGAACAGATATCCGGCGCTGGCGATGACCGTGACCCAGACCACCGCACCCAGAAAATTGAAGAGAGCAAACGCTCGCCAGCGCATGCGCAGCACGCCGGCCAGCGGTCCGGCGAATATTCTCATGCCGAAGACGAAGCGGGCAAAGAAAATGGTGGCCGCGCCGTAGCGGGCGAACATTTCCTCGCCGCGTTTCAGCGTAGTCGGCGAAATCCGAAAGAAGCTTTGATAGCGATCGAGCAGTGGACGTCCACCATAGTGGCCGAAGGCGTAACCCAAATTGTCGCCCAGCGTGGCGGCACACGTGGCAACCACGATGATCCATCCGAGATGGAGCCGATGTTCGGAATAGGCCAGAAAACTTGCCAACAAGAGAGCGCTTTCACCGGGCACAGGGATGCCGGCGTTCTCGCACAGCAGCGCCAAAGCTACGCCCCAATAACCGTAGGTGGCAACGAATTCGCGGAGCGCGTGAGAGATCGTGTGGTGCATGAATTGATGAAAACAAGTTCTCAGTTCCCGGTTCTCAGTTCTCAGTAGAAGGGGGTTAACTGAGAAACTGAGAACTGAGAACTGGGAACTGATCGGGTTCCTCTCTCCCCGGTGAGGAAATCGACCAGTGCGCGATTGAAGTCCTCGGGCGCCTCCTCATAGGGCAGGTGGCCGACGCCTTCGAACGCCACCAGACGGGCATTGCGAAAATTCTGGCGCAGCGGCTCTGCGGATCGAAAATCAACCGCGCGGTCTCTCGTTCCCCAGATGAGGAGAGTCGGATTATCGCGAATCTTGGGGAGCGCCGCTTCCAGCTCCGCAAGGTCTGCGGTCCAATTCCTTACGATGCGCGCCGCATGACGCAAGGCGTGATTCTTGCGTGCGGGTATGCGGTAGCCCTCGAGCGAATCGGGCGGAATTCTCGATCCGTCGCCAAACATACGGCGCAGCCACAGGTAGTCGAGCGAGCGCCAGCGCTCGATCGTGTTGCGGAAGAGCATGGAACCGAAAGCGCTCCCCACCAAGGGCGCGAGCCGCTTGCCGTGCGGTGACCAGGGATTGACGGGCGCTACCAGCACCAGACGCTGCAAGCTCGCATGGTTTGCTTCCGCGTGTCGTGCTTCCGTGCATCGTTCCGCACATCGTTCCGCACATCGTTCGGCACAAATCGCCGCCACCATGATGGCGACGCCTCCGCCGTGCGAAGTGCCCAGCAGATCGAAGTCTTTAATGCTGAGAGCGTCCGCGAACTGCAGAACACGCTCGGCGGTCGCGCGGACGGTGCAGTCCATCCCCTCGTTCCCTGGGGACAACCCGGCGCCCAGATTGTCAATGGCATACACGGTCGCGTGGGGCGCCAGCGCGGGGACAGTAAATCTCCAGGAAAACGAATAGCCCATCAGCCCATGTATCAGGACGATCGGCGGGCCTGACCCGGCCTTGAGATAACGCATGCGTCCGCCGGGGAGGTCGAGCCAGCGCTCCTCGACCGGTGTGTTGCGATCAATTCCGGAGACGTACTCTTCTTCGGGATGTTGGGTTTCGGCAGGCAACGAAATCCTCGTGGAAAGAGCCTTATTAAGTGATATCGCCTCTAACTTTGGGGAGCTGAATTTCAGCTCCCCCTTTCTTTTGTGAGTCTGCGCCAACCCGCTGTGGAAAGAATCCCGTTCGATGCCCAGCCCCTAAAGGGGCTTTGACGTTGAGAACTTTGCGGCATCGCTAAAGCGATGCCCTGATACGAATCCCGCGGGCTCTGCGGTTGGACGCTTCTTCCGCACGCCGAATCCCGCATCAGTTCGCCAGCGCGGCGGGAGACGGGGCAAGCCCCGTCTCTACAATTGCTTTCTTCCGCTTCTTGCCGAGCAGTTTCTTCAGCACTCTGATGCCTTTATCCACGTGCTTTTCTTCCAGCAGGAACGGCGGCAGAAAGCGCAGGACGGTGTCCTGGGTGGCGTTGAAGAGCACGCCCTCGGCCAAGGCCTGCTCGACCAATGGGCGCGCCGGAATGTCCAGCACTAGGCCTTGAATAAATCCGCGGCCTCGGACCTCGCGGGTGGCGGCGTAGTTCGAGACCAGTTCCTCGAATTGCTGATGCATGTAGCCGCCAACCTTCGCCACGTTTTCAAGCAGATGCTCTTCTTCGACGATCGCCAGAAATTCGAGTCCGACGCGGCACGCCAACGGACCGCCGCCAAAAGTGGTACCGTGCTGTCCCGGCGAAATCGCGGAGGCAAAATGTTCTTTCGACAGGAACGCGCCGAGCGGCACTCCGGCCGCAATCGGCTTGGCGATAGCGACGATGTCGGGCACTATACCAGGAGGTATGCCAAAGCTCTGGAAGGCGAACATTTTGCCGGTGCGGCCGAGCCCGCACTGGATCTCATCGAAGATGAGCGCGGCCTGATGCTGGTCGGCGAGCGTGCGGCAGGCGCGCAAGAAGTCTTCGGAACACTCAAGAATTCCGCCTTCGCCAAAGATGGGCTCCAGCACGATGGCGCAAGTGTTGGCATTGACGGCGGCCTGCAGACCCTCGACGTCGTTCTGCGCCACGAAGGTCACGTTCTCGAGCAGCGGCTCAAAACCCTTGCGGTACTTGTCCTGTCCGGTTAGGGACATGGCTCCAAAGGTTCGGCCGTGATACGACCCCTGCAGCGCCACCAGTTGCGACTTGGCATCGCCGCCGGCCTTGTGTCCGGCAAGGCGCGCCAGCTTGATGGCGCCTTCCATCGCTTCGGTGCCGCTGTTCGAGAAGAAGACGCGATCAAAATTAGAACCCGAAAGCTGGCAGAGGCGCTCGGCCAGTTGTCCCTGGTATTCGTTGTAGTAGAGATTCGAGAGATGAATGACCTGGGCCGCCTGCGCGCGGATGGTTTTCACGATGCGCGGATGACCATGTCCGAGCGCGTTCACTCCCAACCCGGCCACGAAGTCGAGATACTTCTTGCCTTCGAAGTCGTAGAGGAAAACACCTTTCCCGCGCTCAAAGCCCACGGGATAGCGGTTATAGGTAGGAAGAAGAAAACGCTTTTCAAGATCGGCAATCTGATCGAGGCGAGCCATAGGTTTATTGTAGAACGAGCGGTAGAACGAGTGATGGATCGGCGATCGGCTGGCAGGCGCTAGCTCTCAACCCAGTGTCCACTCTTCCGCGGGGCCTCGGAGACTTCTTCAGATCAGTTCAGAAGGCTTCAGACCGGCTCCATGGACGTTTCCGGGAATGAAGCGCAACATCACACTCACTTGCAGGAGCTGCTCGCCCTCTCCTATAACGAGTCAGGTTGAGCCCAGTGAGTGGGGGGTTTGAGAACGGGGAAGGTCCTCGAACCCCTCAAAACAAAATAAGGGGTTTGGGCCCGTCACCTTACTTCACTTCAGATACACGCAAACCAGGAAATCCGCAAACTCCCTCCGGCTTACCGAGCACCCAGACCCCCCTTCCCATCAAGATATGCCATCCCAAAAAGCAGAAGCTGGCTTCCATAATTCATAGCCGCCATTCCAAATCAGCTCTATAATTGCGGAAATCGCTCTATGGAAGCGACTTACGGGCGCTTGGGAGGATTGGGAGCGTGGCAGTTAAGTTGCTTATGCCTGAACAGCGGCGAATCTCTGGCCGCGCCATGCAGCTGTCCCAGCCCATGAACCGCGAATTTGAGGCCCGGTTTACCGCCATCCTGCTGGCTCTCCTCACAGTAGCGGCGGCAGTTTTCGCCTCCTTCAACTACAAGATCGAACACCATTCCGCCATCCCCGACGACGGCGCCTGGTGGATGGAATCGAACGGCCGCCTAGTCGCGGATCGACTGGAACCGAACGGTCCGGCAGAGCGCGCGGGAATCCGCCGCGGGGACGAAGTGGTCAGCGTCAACGGCCGCGCGGTGGGCACAGCTGCGGCGGTCACGCGGCAACTCTATTACTCCGGCGTCTGGTCGAAGGCAACCTATTCACTGATCCGCGGCTCGGTCCCTCTGGATGTGGAAGTGGTGTTGGCTCCGGCCGAGCGCTCCATGAACGATTGGCTGCGGCTGATCGCGCTCATTTACCTGGGTATTGGGCTCTATGTCCTGCTGCGGCGCTGGACGGCGGTGGGCTCGACGCATTTCTACATCTTCTGCCTGGTATCGTTCGTCTTCTACTCGCTGCATTACACCGGCAAGTTCAACGCTTTTGACTGGACCGTGTTGTGGGGCAATGAAGTCGCGTGGCTGCTGCAGCCGGCGCTCTTCTTGCACTTTGTGCTGACCTTCCCGGAACGGCGGGAATTCGTCACCAGGCATCGCTGGTCGATACCGCTGCTCTATCTGCCGGGAGCGGTACTGCTCGGAATCCAGGTGCTGGCCTTCGAGTTTTTGAAAGCCAGCGCGGGGTTGCTCTTCAACCTGAACCGAGTGAACTACGCTTATCTGACAGTCTTTTTCGTCTCGGCGGCGGCGGTTCTGTGGCGCAACTACTGCCAAGCCACGACTCCGCGCGGCACCATCCTCGCCATAACGCCGTTCACGGTTTTTTACGTTCTGCCGTATCTGCTCGGAGTGATGCCTTCGCCCATCATGAAGGTGTCGGTGCTGTCGCTGGGCTTGCTGCCGCTCACTTTTGGCTACGCCATTTTCCGCTACCGGCTGATGGATGTGGATCTGATCTTCAAGCGCGGCATGGCCTATACGCTGGCGGCGGCGGCCATCGTGGCAGCGTATTTCGCCGGTGTGGCTGCCATCGCGGAGTTGGTACACACGCGCGTACCCAGTTCCGGACCTTACGGGTTGATGGTGGCCATGGTGGTCACCGCGCTGCTGTTCGATCCGGTACGGAAGT
>WNFJ01038323.1_pt1 | contig 10421 bp, 10 predicted proteins | sample 5400461 | NCBI WGS metagenome assembly WNFJ01 (sample SAMN13153349, study PRJNA577476) | soil metagenome | isolation source: 115 cm saprolite on Douglas fir-dominated hillslope | place: USA:California | collected 2013-09-17
TTCCTATCGCGGAGTCTCCCGACGCGAAGCCCTTCGCCGGGCGGCTAGCGCCGGCGCCCTGATCTCGCTCTCTCCTTTAGCCGGCTTCGGCGTATCTAGTGCAGAGGCGGCTGAAGAAGCCCTTGGCAAGTTTCCCAAACATCCGCAATGGAAATTCACATTCGTTAATCACGTCACTACCAACCCTTTCTTTGTTCCCACCAGGTACGGCGCCGAAGACGCGTGCGCCCTGCTTGGCTGCAGCTACCAGTGGACAGGCTCAGAAAAATCGATTGCCACCGATATGGTCAATGCTTTGAACACGGCGGTCTCGGCGGGCGTCGACGGCATCGCCGTCTGCCTGGTTGATTTGGCTGCATTTAACGATCCAGTCGAAAAGGCTCTTAAGGCGGGTATCCCCGTGGTGTCGTATAACGCCGACGCTAAGGGCAACAAAAGATTATGCTATATTGGGCAGGATCTATTTCAGTCAGGCAAGGGGTTGGGCGAGCGCATCGTGGAGCTGGTGCCGGAAGGCGAAGTGGTTGGCTTTATTGCCACCCCCGGGCAACTCAATATCCAGCCGCGCTTGGACGGCGCTAAAGCGGCGATCAAGGAGTCCGGCAAGAATATTACATTAAATGAGATAGCCAGCGGGGCCGCTCTGAACGACGAGGTTTCCGCGGTTGAAGCGTATTACGCGGGTCATCCCAACATCAAGGGCATGTTTGCGGTGGACGCGGGCAGCACAGCAGCGGTGGCGAAGGCGATGGCTGGGCACGAACTGCAAAAGAAGGGCGTTCATGCAGGCGGCTTTGATCTTCTGCCAACTACGCTCGAAGCTATCTCGAAGGGCGACCTGGACTTCACGATCGATCAACAACCTTACCTCCAGGGATTCTATACGGTTATGGTGCTCTTTCTTTATAAGATCTCCGGCGGGTTGACTGGCCCGTCCGATATCGATACCGGCCTGAGCTTCCTGACGAAGGCCAATGTAGAGCCGTTCCTCAAAACCCAAAGCCGTTACGAGGGTAATTCCAGTGAAGAGAAGGTGTTAAAGCGCTCTGGCGCGATTTAGCCCTCGACGGATCCCATGGCGAAAGACATAGCGGATTCTTTGCCGCAGCCACAGGATCAGCCCCGGCGCGGTGAGCGCCGGGGCCTGTTGCGACGCATCCTGCGCTCCCTGGTTCACTTCCGGGAAGCAAGCATTGCGGGCGCCGGGATCTTGCTCGTTATATGCTTCCAAGTCACCGCGCCAGCATTCCTGTCGCCAGGTAACATTGCCAATCTTGCGGGGTATGCAGCGACGACCGCGATCATCGCCGCCGGCGAGGTGCTGGTACTCATTTGCGGTGAGGTAGATCTATCTGTGGGTCAGGTCTACGCGTTGTCTCCCTTCGTGATGTTCTACGCACACCAGGCTGGCATTCCGTACGTCCCTGCGATCCTGCTCGGGCTCATTGTCGCGTCGGTTGTCGGCTTCATTAATGGGCTGTTAACGGTCGTACTCCGGATACCCTCTTTCATCGCCACTCTTGGCACGTTTTACTTGATCAATGGCTTCACCCTGACCATTTCGGGCGGCTTTCCGGTCCAACCGCCAGCGGTCGCGATCATCACAAATACCTTCGGCGGCAATTGGGTTTCGCAGATTTTGTGGGCTATCGGGATCGCGCTAGTTTTTCAGTTTGTGCTGAGGAAAACGCGCTGGGGTCTACACACGATAGCTACCGGCGGCAATCTCCTCGGTGCTTCGGAGGTAGGCGTCAAGGTGGGTTTCATCAAGGTGGGAAATTTCATCCTTTGTAGTGTGTTGGGCGGTCTGGCTGGCACCTTGGATGCCTTTCGTATCGGCTCGATCGATCCACTGGCGGGCGGTTCGGAGATCATGTTTATGGCCATCGCCTCCGCCGTGATCGGTGGAACCCTTCTTACCGGGGGCTCCGGCACGATCATCGGAGCGTTTTTTGGCGCGATAGTTCTCGGCGTCTTGAAGGACGGTTTCACCCTCCTGGGCATCAGCGCCTACCTTTTTGACATGATTCTGGGCGGCGCGATCCTTATTACCATGCTGATCAATGTGCGCTTGAGTCTGATACGCGCGGTCGGAGGCGGACAATGAGCAAGGAAGTGTTGCGCACGGAACACGTGGCAAAGTCTTTTGGAGCCGTATCAGCACTGGAAGATGTTTCGATTCGCCTCAACCGCGGCGAAGTCCTGGGTCTTCTCGGCGATAATGGCGCCGGCAAGTCGACTCTGATGAAGATCCTCACCGGATTTCACAAACCCAGCAGTGGAAAACTCTTTTTCGAAGGCCAGGAGACTGAACTCAAGTCCGTCAGCCACGCTCGGTCGCTGGGTATCGAACCCGTCTACCAGGATCTGGCGTTAGTTAACGGGCTCAACGTGTATCACAACATGTTCCTCCAACGTGAGATTATGTACGGGGGAATGTTCCGGATCCTGAACGATGGCGCGATGCGCGAGCGGGCAAGAAAGCAACTGAAGGAGATGGGAGTTCACATTCCTTCGGTGGACGTCGAGATCGCCAAGCTATCGGGAGGCCAACGACAAGCTATCGCCGTAGCGCGCTCGGTCTACGCAAATGCCAAAGTATTGCTGCTGGACGAACCAACGGCAGCCATGGGCGTGAAAGAAAGTACGATGATCCTCGACCTGGTCCGGCGCCTAAAGGAGAAAGGCGAAGTCTCGATTATTATCGTGGCTCACAATTACGCCCAAATTTTCGATTTCTGCGACCGGATCAACCTTTTGCAAAACGGTAAGATCACGTTCGACCAGCGGACCAAGGATACTTCCGTGGAGCAGCTGACGAGCCTTGTGGTGAATGAGTATCGCGCCGCCCGGGAAAACATTGGGCGATCCTGAGGGGAAGAAATGCGGAATGCGAAATGCGGAATGAATGACGAATTGCCGACTTCATTCCGCAACCCGCGTTCCGCAATCCGCATTTCTTCAGACCATGTCGCGGCAGGCGGTCGGCAACATGCCGACGACCTTTCTGGCGGCGCCCCGGACGACTTCTGCCAGCGCAGGATGGATATAAATGACGTCGACCAAGGATTGGATGTCGTTGCGCCATTTCATCACGGGAAGCACAGTATGGAGTAGAACGGACGCTTGGTGGCCAACAATATGACAGCCCAGAATCCGCCGGTCAGGCGCGATCAAGAGCTTGCAGAGCCCGTATTCTTCCTTAATTGCCCGACCCTTAGTCGTATTGGAGTATGGGACGGCAGCGGCAAAGTAGCTGCTCCCTTCCGCTTTGAGTTGATACTCCGTTTTCCCTACTCCAGCAGTCTCTGGTGAGGTAAACACCGCGTGCGGCATCGGTCCGTAGTCGATCGGGTCCTGGCAGCCGCCGCTAATCTGTTTAGCCAGATATTCGCTCTCGAAGTTGGCTGCATGCGTATACATAAACCGGCCACCGACATCCCCCATTACCCAGACGTTGGGGCCCGAACCGCGCAACCGATTATCGGTCTCGATAAAACCCTTAGCGTTCCGCCGCAAGTCAGTCTTCTCCAAACCGATCTGATCGGTATTGGGAATTCGACCGATGCAGAAGAGCAAAGCTTCACTGATCCGCTCAGATGACATGCCGTCTTTGCCTGCTAACTCGATGTGGAACGTTGAATCGTTGTACTTCGCTGCGCTTACCTCCGTTTCGAGTCGGACCGGGACTTGAGTGGTGTAACCTCGCTGAAAGAGCGCCTGGATTTCCTCGTCTTCGCGTTCCAACAACTTAGCCCCGCGAACCACTTGCAATGTTTCCACACCGATTCCCGAAAAGAAATGGCCCAACTCACAAGCGATATAGCCGCCGCCGACAATCGTGATTGATCGCGGCATCTTTTTCAGAGTAAAGACGTCGTCGCTCGTCCAATACGGTCCTTCAAAGTTGGGGCGCTTTGGACGGCTACCGGTCGCGAGCACAAGCTTATCGGCCGAAATTTCGTTGCCGTTAACGGACAAAGAGTAGTTACTGGTCAAAACTCCGGTACCGCGAAACAGAGTCACGTTTTCGCCGAGCGCGTCCTGCAGGATGGAATCGTACTTTCGGGTAAACTCGAATGTCTCGGTCAGAATTTTGTCCGGATCTCGTATATTTATCGTTGTGTCGAATCCGAATTTGCGCGCTTCGCGGACAGACTCAGCCGCATCGGCGTAACCAATCAATAACTTCGAGGGAATACATCCACGGTGTGGGCAGGTTCCCCCGAGAGGTCCGCGCTCGACGAGCGCGACTTTCATTCCTGCCTGGCCACACTCGATGGCCGTTGAGATCGCGTTTCCGCCGCCGAAAACAATCAAATCAAAGTGTATTTTGCTCATCTCGGTTGAAGCATAATACGGCGTGACGAATAGCCAACACTGCGCGAATAGCCAATAGCCAACGCTACGCGAATAGCCGATAGCCAATAGCCAACGCTCCGCGAATAGCCAATGGCCGATAGCCATTAGCCGCTCGTTTCGCGCACGCTAAATAGCCACAGAAAAATCTTCTGAAAGGAAGCAAAGCGAAGAATGGTATTCCGGCGGAGGCTTGAGTGCTTGGAAGACGAACCTTCTAAACTCTAGCTTCTGGATTCTAACCTCTGCATTCGGCTCCCATCCTCATTTTGCTCTTCTCCAGACCGCGTGAACGGTCCCCCCGCTTGCGGCAACTGAACCGGTCAGTGTCAGTTCGTCCCCCACCAGAGTGAAAGATCCATTTGCTGCGCGGAAACGCGGCTATTGCCATCCAGTATTAGAATGTCGGTTGGCGTGCGAGGAAACAGCACGAATTTACTGCCGTCCGGCCGTTGATTGTAGGAAGAGACGAGTATCGACGTTCCCATCAGCTGCTCCTTAAGCGCGCTTCCCGCTCGCGGGGAGACCGCGTTTGCCAGTCACGGAAGTGGTGCACTAATGAGAAGCAACCGCACAAACTTGAATTCTTTGATCGCGGAAGGAAAACGAGCCAAAGTACTTCTTGTGCTGCTCCTAAACCGGTTATCGGGGCGCGCACCCGCGGGCGCGTTTCCGGCACGATTCCTGAATGACAGAGGCTACTAACAACGATTATAGGCTTAAGCTCGCAAACAAGTTTTTAGCGTTCGGCTATTTCATTTACGCGGCAGCGATCATTCTCTTCATTATTGCTTGGCTGGCCTCGATCGCGACTCGGCTGTCTCAGATATATGCTCAGTCGTCTTCTATCTCCCTCGTTCCTTTGATATCGCTTCTGATCACTGCGATTTTGTTCACGACTTTGAATATTGCAATAGGTAGACGGTTGTTGGCGAACAACCGAACGCGATTCACTTGGATTCTGGTGCTATTTTCGCTCCTGGAAATCCCGATCGGAACCGGTCTCGCGTTTCTAACCCTGCTCTGGCTGTTTTCGCTTCGCGGAACCAAATAGCAAACGATCTTTGCTCTGCGTTCTTTTGTGGCTCTTTGCTTCGTCGTCGCGTCACCGCTTCACTCTACGATTCGGCGAACAATTTCTCTTTCGGCGGTTCGCGCCAGAACATCGAACCCGATCCGAATATTACTGTTTTTGTTTTCTACCAGACGAGTGAGTCCTTCCCTTTTACCTTCAGCGGCAATCTCGACATCCCATGTTTCGAATATGAACAGATCAGGACGCACCATCGCCAGCGCTGCTAACGGATCGTGAGGATGATTCCAGGTAACCTGCCATAGTTCCCACCACCTCAAGATCTGGTCCTCCAATAAAGGACCGAGTCCGCCTCCGATCTGTGCGATTTTTTCGACGTCTTTTCTGTCCAGCCGTACTCTTAACGTTAAGTCGAGGCCAATCGCCGTGATCGGAATGCCCGATGCAAAGACTATCCTCGCGGCTTCCGGATCGCATCTAATGTTGTGTTCGTATCGGTCCATCCAAAATGCGCCGCCCATCAAGTAGAGATGCTTGATCCGAGAGAGCGCTTCCGGGCTCTTTGAGACCGCAGAGGCTATGTTGGTCAGCGGTCCGGTTGCGAGGATCTCAAGGTCGTTTCCGTAACCCTCGCTACTTTCGATCAGGTACTGAACAGCGCTGATTGATTCGGAGATTCTGACCTTATCCAGACCAGGGATGCCGTACCCCTCCTGACCGGCCCAGAAGATCTGGCGACCCGTCAAGGTCTGCGATTCACCTGGAACCACCGCTATTTCTTTGCGCCGCAAAAGATCGCAAGTGATCTGCGCAATTCGGGCGCGAAGCACTGTGTCACCGTAGACTGTCGTCACGCCGATCAACTGCAGCTCAGGAGCCTTCGCCAGTAGAACAAGCGCGAGGATATCGTCTACGTCGGTGCCAATATCTGTATCGAAGATGACGGGACGCATGAGGGGAATAAGAAATGAATGCGGAACGCGGATTGTGGAATAAGAAATAAAATCAACTGCCGCGGTACATTCCGCAATCCGCATTCCGCAATCCGCATTTCATTTCTGCCTGGTTGTTAGTTGTTGTCCTCGGCGCGATTTCAGTGATCATTAGCCGTTCCCCGTTGATGTTCTCCCATGAAATTGCTCAATCCATTGTTGGCCACGCGGCCGAGATTCACCTTGCTCCTTTTACGGCTCGTGCTCGGGTTCCTGTTTTTCGTGCACGGTTCGCAACTCGTGTTCGGCTGGTTTGGCGGGTACGGTCTGGGCGGTAGCATTAGCGCATTCACCGAGAAGATGGCCATACCAGCTTTTCTGGCCTATCTGGCCGTTTTCTCTCAATTCTTTGGTGGGCTCGCGCTCATTATCGGTTTTGTGACTCGGATCGCTGCTCTCGGGATCGCAGCGGACATGGCCGTCGCCATCTTTCTGGTTCATCTGCCGAACGGCCTGTTTATGAACTGGAACGGCAATCAAAAGGGCGAAGGATACGAATATCATCTTCTGGCGATTGCGATAGCCGTGACGCTCGTCATCGGCGGCGGCGGAATTCTTTCCGTTGACCGGCGAATCGCAAGGGGAAATGGCCGCGAGTTGTAGCCGAACTACTATCGTTTGAAGTAAAGCGCAGACTTTCTGCTCCTCTGCCCGCTAGGAATAGGATAGAAATCTCAATCATGAAAAAAGCCTTGGTGGCCGGAGCGCTCGGCGTGACCGGCCGAGCTTTGGTTAATCATCTGGTAACACTTGGCGATTGGGAGGTGATTGGGCTGTCGCGGCGCAAGCCTGAATTCCAAACGACCGCTCAATATGTATCGGTTGATCTTTTGAAACGATCAGAAGTTGAAGCGCGCTTAAGCGAGATTGGAGACGTGACGCATGTTTTTTACGCAGCGTTACAGCCGGCAGCCGATTTTTTTGCTGAGATTGCTCCTAACCTCGCCATGCTCGCTCACACAGTTGAAACTGTGGAACGGTTTTCCAAAAACTTTCGCAAGATAGTCCTGCTTGAGGGCGCAAAGTTCTACGGTGCTCACCTCGGTCCGTACAAGACACCGGCCAGGGAGACGGATCGACGGCACATGCCGCCAAACTTCTACTACAACCAAGAAGATTATCTGCAGGAACGTTCGAAAGGAAAAGCTTGGTCATGGTCAGCTTTGAGACCATCGAGCATCTGCGGTTTTGCGGTTGGGAATCCGATGAATATGGCCACCGTCATCGCTGTGTATGCGACCCTCTGTAAGGAAATGGGGTTGCCTCTGCGTTTTCCTGGATCGACCACTGCCTACCGCGCGGTGATGGAGATGACCGATGCCGAGCTTCTGGCCAAAGCCGTTATTTGGGCAGGAGAAAATGATCGGTGTAATGGGCAGGCGTTTAACATCACTAACGGGGACTTCAATCGTTGGGAGAATATTTGGCCACCGCTGGCGGAGTTTTTCAAAATGGAGTACGCACCACCGCAGCACCTCCCGCTCACTCAATTCATGTCGGACAAAGAATCTGTCTGGAAGACGCTGGTTAAGAAGCACCGTCTTCTCGACTACTCGTTCCATGACGCCGCGGCGTGGCCATTTGGCGAAGCGATTTTTAATCTCGAATACGATATCATGTCGGATACCACCAAATCTCGACGATTCGGCTTTCACGAATGGGTCGATACCGAAGAAATGCTGTTTCGGCTGTTTACTCAGTTCCAAAAGATGCGTTTCGTTCCCGTGTGATCCGAAATTAGCGCCGGGAACGCTGGGAACGCCGCGAGAGGTGATTAGCGCTGAGGTGTTACCTATGTCCTGAACCTAAAGTGTTACCGATGTCCTGACCACACCACTGCGCCGGCTATCGGCTATTGGCTATCGGCTATTTGCCTTTTGCCGACCCGACATTTACTTCTTTCTATGCTCTCTTGTGTCATTCACGCTGCACACGATCTCCGGGTTGAGGAACGGAAAACGCCTCAACCAAAAACCGGCGAAGTGCTCGTCCGACTGGGTGCCGGTGGAATTTGCGGATCCGATTTACATTATTATCACGACGGCGGCGTTGCCGATTTCCGCTTGCGCGAACCAATGATCCTCGGTCACGAAGTCGCCGGCGAAATCGCGGCGATCGGACCAGGCGTCACTGCCCTAAAGGCCGGTGATCGTGTCGCAGTCAATCCCGCCCGCTATTGCGGCGTCTGCTACCAGTGCCGCAGCGGCCGTGCGAATCTTTGTCCCGAAGTGCGGTTCTTCGGAAGCGCTTCACGATTTCCTCACGTGCAAGGCGGTTTCGCGGAGTTTTTCTGTGCCGCAGAAACCCAATGCATCCGGTTAACCACCGATATCTCTTTCCCGGTGATTGCTTGTGCCGAACCGTTGTCGGTGACTCTGCACGCTGCCAATCAAGCGGGCAAATTGATGGGAAAACGCGTGCTCATTACCGGCTCCGGTCCGATCGGTCTGCTTTTGGCAGTGGTCGCCCGGTACGCCGGCGCGCGCGAAATTGCGATCACCGATCGGATTCAGGCTCCGCTGGAAGTCGCATTACGCATAGGGGCCGACCGGGCCGTCAACGTCGCGGAAACGCCCGGTGCCTTAGGAGAAATCAGTAGGGAGATCGGCGGATTCGATGTTGCTCTCGAGGCTTCTGGTGCTCCCCCTGCCCTAGTGGACTGCGTGGAGTCAGTCAAACCGGGAAGCCGAATTGTCCAAGTAGGAATGCTCTCTAATGCAACAGTTCCGCTCGGCCGGTTGATCGCGCGTGAACTCGAGCTGGTCGGCACATTCCGATTTTACGACGAGTTTGCAGAAGCGGTAGAGCTTTTGGAACGAGGCCGGATAAAGGTGGATACGCTGATCACGGAACAGGTGCCTTTACCCCGAGCAAAGGAAGGATTTGAGTTGGCCTCGGATCGGCAGCGCTCGATCAAAGTGAGCTTGGTTGGAGGGTAACGCTGGGATCGCCGTCATCGCCGGGAACGCCGGCAAGAAAGGAATGCGAATTGCGGAACGCGGATTGCGGAATAAGAAATAACTCAATTGCCGCGGCACATTCCGCAATCCGCGTTCCGCAATCCGCATTCCTTTCTTTTGTCGGGCAGGCCGACTAGCCGGCGCTAAAAGAACAGGAAATGACGCTTCTTTTTATCTTCGGCTGGCTGGTTTCCGGTTGCCTGCTTCGGTTTGCTTTTGAACAGGTTGAAGAAGCTCCGGAGCGGGTTATGTGAGTTCCGGGCGTCCGGATCAGGGCGGATATCGGGTTCAGCCTGTCGCGTTTGCGTCAGTTTTTTTGTATTCTGCGTGGTATTGGTTGGTTCAGAATCATCCGGACCGACATCGTCAGTCGAAGCAATCTCCGCGGCGCCGTTCTTCGGAAAGCTGACGGAGTTCACCAGTTTGTAGTTTCCGATCGCTGGATCTAATCCCGATCGCTGGATCTAATCGTTTGAGGCTGGGATCGTACCCGTTATCCAGAGCGAGGACCTGCTTGACAATTTCAGCCGCCATCGGGGCGGCAACGCCACCGCCGGACTTGCCGCCTTCGATCATGACGGCCAACGCGATCTTGGGATGATCATAGGGAGCGAAGGCCAAAAACCAGGTATGATTGTCCTTCTTTCCGCTACGCCAAAATTGAGCGGTCCCGGTTTTTCCTGCGACCTGGACACCAGGAACCGCGCCTTGCTTGCCGGTTCCGTCATCAGCGTTGACTACCTCCCACATTCCTTTTCGAACGAGTTCAATCTGGTCTTTGGTAAGCTTGTTGTCTTTAATGAGATCACCCCGGATTTTTGTCGGCCGGCGAATGATCGTGCCGTCCGACTGTTGGATTTGATGAATCAAGGTGGGCTGGTAATTAGTTCCGCCATTTGCGACCGTAGCAACGACCATCGCCATCTGCAAAGGGCTGGTCAGTACGTAACCTTGACCAATGGACGCATTGGCGGTCTGGCCCTGCGACCACCGCTCACTCTTCGTTGTTTGCAACCATTCCGGCGACGGCAGCAGACCTGGATCCTCGTCGGTCAGCTCAATCCCGCTGGGTTGACC
>WNFJ01302196.1_pt1 | contig 10421 bp, 7 predicted proteins | sample 5400461 | NCBI WGS metagenome assembly WNFJ01 (sample SAMN13153349, study PRJNA577476) | soil metagenome | isolation source: 115 cm saprolite on Douglas fir-dominated hillslope | place: USA:California | collected 2013-09-17
AGGCGCCCATCAGGATGTTTTCCCTCACGCTCATATCCGCGAACAGCCGACGCGCCTCCGGTACCGACGCAATGCCGCGCCGAACGATCTGCGGCGTGGTCAGACCGAGCATCGAGGCACCGTCAAAGGCCAATTCGCCCGAGCGTGGTCGCACCAGTCCGAGGATGATCTTCATCGTCGTCGATTTGCCGCTGGCATTGCCGCCTAACAGACACACGATATGACCGCGCTGCACGTCGATCGAGAGGTCGAAATGCACCTGCGCCTGGCCATAGGAGGTATTGATACTGGAGAGCGCAAAAGTGGTTCGGAGGAAGGTCCAATGCCATTCATGCTGCCGTCTCCCGCTCATCCGCCGCCGGGCGCGACAATCCGTGGCCGAGATAGGCCTCGATGACCCTGCTATCGTTCCGCACGTCTTCGCCCGAGCCTTCGGCGATCTTCTTGCCTTCGTCCATGACGATGACACGGTCGGAGAGACGCATGACCATGTCGAGCTTATGCTCGATCAGCAGGATCGTCAGTCCTTCAGCTTTCAGTTCGGCGACCAGCGCTTGCATTTCAGTCGTCTCGGTCGGATTCATGCCGGCCGTCGGCTCGTCGAGCAACAGAAGACGCGGCCTGAGCGCCAGCGCGCGCGCGATCTCGACACGGCGGCGATTGGCGTATGACAGGCTGTAGGCCGGTTGATCGATGCGTGGCAAGAGACGTTCGCCAAACCGCGCCAGAATCCCTCTCGCCTCTTCGCGCAACTGCTCCTCTTCAGCTTTTACCGCAGCGGGTCGCAACAGCGCCAATCCAAGCTCGAGCAAAGGCCCGATCAGCGGTGTTGCCGGCTTGACTGCGCGTAACCGCGTATGTGCGCCGATCAGGACATTCTCCATGACGCTGAGATTGCCGAAGACGCGACCGAGCTGGAACGTACGCGCGATGCCATTGCCCGCCAGTTTTTCAGGCGAAAAGCCGGTGATGGCCTGTCCATCGAGACGGACTTCGCCACCGTCGGGCCTGTCGAGCCCGGTAACGAGATTGAACAAGGTTGTCTTGCCGGCACCGTTCGGGCCTATGATGCTGACCAATCCGCCTTTGGCGATGTCGAGATCGATGCCGTCGACAGCGGTAAGCCCGCCGAAACGCCGTGTCAGTCCACGCAGGGAAAGCAGGGATGCACGGCTGGCGACTGGCGAATTCGTGTCCTCGGCCATCAGATGGTTCCCAATAGGCCTTGCGGCCTAAACCGGACCAGCAGCAAAAGGACGATGCCATAGATCAGGATGCGATACTCCGCCGCGATCCGAAAGACCTCAGGCAGACCAACCAGCGCCACCGAACCGACGATCGCGCCGGCGACATTGCCCAATCCTCCCAGGATCACGACGGTCAACGCCAGAATGGACTGCTGCGTGTTGAAGGTCTCGTGATTGATGTAGGAATAAAGATGGGCTGCGATGCCGCCGCTGACGCCCGCAGCGAACCCACCGAAAATGAAGGCCAATGCCTTATAGCGGTTCAGACTGAGACCATAGGCGCGCGCCGCAACATCATCATCGCGGATAGCACGAAAACTACGGCCGATATGCGAGCCGAGCAGCCTCATTTGCAACAGCGCGAGCAGAACCATGACCGCAAAGCTGAACCAGTAGATCGACGCCGCGCTGACAAGCTGATAACCGAATAGTGACAAGGGCGGGATGCCCGAAACCCCGATTGGTCCGCGTGTGACCGTCTCCCAGTTCAGGATGATCAAGGATATGATTTCGCCGATGGCCAAAGTCGCGATCGAGACGTAGTGCCCGCGCAGACGAAACGACGGCGAGATCAGCAGCGTGCCGAGCGCCGCGCTCATCAGCCCCCCGCAGATGATAGCCACGCCAACCGGAAACGAGAAATCCAGCGACAGCAGTGCGGAAGTATAGGCGCCGATGGCGAGCAGCGCCGCATGTCCCAGCGAGACCTGACCTATCGTGCCCGCGACAAGCGTCAGACTGAGGGCCAGCATGCCGAGCAGCCAGGCGTTGATAAGTGTCTGGAGCAAATAGGACGAAACCGGAAGAAACGGTAACAGCGCAAAGGCGCCGAACGCGATCAACAATGCCCAACGCGGCATTCGGACCGGGCGACTGGGTGCGATGAATGTGCCGGTCAGCGGTTCTGGCGGCGCCTGCTTGGCGCTTGCGAACAAGCCGTTCGGCCGCAGGACCAGCACCACGATCAGCAACAGGGATGCGAATAGATTGCGATAGCTGGTGCCGAACACCGCTACGCCGTAACTTTCGACCAGCCCCAGCAGCAGACTGCCCACCACGGCGCCCGGCACATTGCCCGCGCCGCCAACCACCTCCGCGACGACACCTTTGAGCGTCGCCTGAAGGCTCATCGCGGTATCGATCTGATTGTAGTACATGCCAACCAGCATGCCGGAAACGCCGCCAAGCGCAGCAGCGATTCCGAACACCGCCTGGTTGACGCGGTTGACATCGACGCCCATCTGCATGGCGGCGTCGCGATCCTGTGCGGTGGCCCGCACGGCCCAGCCGAGCTTGCTATAGCGCAGGAAAACAAACAGCAGCAGCGCACTCGAGACGCCGACACAGGCGATCAGGATGTCGAGTGGACCAATCGTTCCCGTGCCGATCTGAAAACGGATATCGGGCAATTGGCTCGGTAGCGCGCGCGGATTGGGCGAAAAGGTGAGCATTACGATCTGATCGAGCACAAAGCTGATGCCGATCGTCGCCAGCAGCGGTGCAATCCGCACTGAATTCTGCAAAGGGCGCAAACCGAAGCGTTCGATAATCAATCCAACCAGTGCCGAGCCTGCTGCAACCAGCAAAATGGTGATGAAAAGCGGTGTCCGCAATTCCACCACCGCCACCCAGCCGATATAGGCACCCACAAGATAGATGGAGCCCTGCGCGAAATTGATTAGCCGGCTGACGCCGAAAATCACGGCGAGCCCGACAGCAACGAGCGCATACACGTTACCGACGATCAATCCATTGATCGTGTAGTCGAGCCATGAAGACACGCTGAGTTCCTAGTGAGAGAAATCGGCGTTGGGGATCCTCCGCCGAATACGATGTCAGGTCGGCTGCTTGCCGTCCCAAACCGTGAAGTGGCCCTTTCGCACGACGAGCTCGGCATTCATGGCCCCTTTGACACGACGGCTCTCAACATCAAAGGTCGCGGGTCCGAAAATGACCGTCGAGACGTCGTGGACTTTCGCGAAAGCGTCCCGGATGGCTCGCCGATCGGTACCGCCAATTTTCAACACGGCAGCAGCCACATTGATCGCATCATAGGAATAGGCATTGAAGGCATCGGGTTCCTGCCCATTATACTTTGCCTTAAAACCAGAGACGAATTTTTGGACCTCGGGGCGCGGATCATCGGGAAAATACCGGGTGCCGAGATGAACATCCTCGACCGCATCTCCGCCAAGCTCCAGAAACTTAGGCGAGTAGACCGAGCTCGCAGCGCAGATCGTCTGCTTCAGGCCGACTTGTCGCGCCTGCCGAGCGATCAGCGCACCATCTGAATAGTACGAGATCAGAATGAGTCCATCCGGATTGGCGTCTCGGACGCGCACGAGCGTGGAACGGAAATCGCGCTCGTCGGGAATATATCCCTCGGTGATTACCGCTTCGGCGCCAAATTCCTTGGCGGCCTTGACGAAATAATCGCGGCTGGTGCGCCCCCAATCCGTATTGAGATGCAGGATGGCGAGCTTCTTGAGGCCAAGATGGCTCACGGCATAGAGCGCCAGCAATGGCTGCTCGTCTGCCTGGCTGACGGAGGTGCTCCACATGAAATCCCCGCCCTTTGTGAAATCCGGATGCGAGTTGGTGAAGCCGAACTGCACCAGGCCTGCCCGCTGATAGATCGGCGACGCGGCCATCGAGGCCGGACTGGAGAAGTCGCCGAGCTCCATGACGACCTTGGGATCTGATACAAATTTCTGGGCGATAGCCACCGACTGGCGCGGATCGCTCTGGCTGTCCTCAAACGTGTAGGCAAGCTTGCGCCTGTTGATGCCGCCTGTTGCCTGGATCTCATCCAACGCCAGATCGAAACCTTGCTTCCATTGTACACCATATTGCGCGTTCGGCCCTGTCAGAGGGCCGCTGACACCCAGGAGGATGGGCTCGGAAGATTGCGCAAAAGCGGCGCGCGACATTGCCGCTCCCGTGACGATGGCAGCAAGAGACCCTTTGACCAAGGTACGGCGGTTGACGTTGCTCATGTGCGGCTCCATCCGTTCTGACGTTAGAAGTCCCTATCAATCGCGGGCAATTTTCGTGCCAGCGAGGATGCCGAGCGGCACCGCGCACGATGCGATCAGGCACCGACCGCCGTTGTCGGCTCGCCGAGGGAAAGCATCAATCTGTTCGCCCAGTTGAAAAATGCCGCGCTGTTGATCAGGTCGACGATTTCGGCGTCATCGAGACCCACGCTGCGCAGTTCCGCGACATGCTGCTGACCGAATGCGATGGGCGTCGAGGCAAGCGCAACCGAAGCTCTGACAACAGCGTCCCAGCGCTCGCCGAGATCGGCGCCCACGCCTTCGTCGAGCAATCGCTGAACATCGTCGCGGCGCTTGGAATGGACCGTGGCGAAGCGCGCGTGCACGGACGTACAATAGATGCATCCGTTGTAGCGGGATGTCGCTGCAGCCGCGAGTTCGCGCTCGGCTCGCGGCAAGCCGTCTGCGATGTTGTAGAAGATGTCCTTGTCCGTCTTGGTCCTGGCCTCAAGAATTTCAGGATCGCGCACCAGCAGGCGAAAGTAGGCGGACTTTGCGCGGGACCGATCGACCAAGCCGGTCCAATGCCGCTCGGTCAACTCTGCCTCGGCAAGCGGATCAAGCCAGGGCAGCCAGCCCAATTCTTCCTGGGTGAAAACAACCGGCTGATTGGTGCCGGCATGAACGACGACTGAATCAGTCATGATCCTTTGGCTCCTTAACTGGCTTTGGCCGCAGCATCGGCATGGCGTCCAAGTGAGCCGCCAAGCGTTCGCAGGCCGGCGACGGCCCTAACCTGAAACGACAGGAAAGCGACGAGTTGCGACAATGTCACGGTAGCGGTGCTCGACCAGCCGGCCTCAAGCAGCGCCTGCAAGGCTGCGGAAGTAGCATCGCGCGGACGGAACACCAGCAGATGAGCATGTTCAAAGGCAGCCGCGAGTCTCGCGCCAAGGACACGCCGGTTTTCTCCGCCAACACGATAGATCAGGCCGACCTTGTCCTCGACTGAGAGCGGTCCGGCCGGAAAGGCGCCATACGGACCTTCGGTCTTTGCGCGTTCGATTTCGGCTTTGAGCGCCTCGACCAGCTCTGATCGGTCTGCGGCCTTGGCAAATTTGGCCAGGTAGAAGTTGGCTGCGGCCGGCTCACCATGAATGCCGGCTACGAAAGCCGCGACCGCATACCGATCTGCAGCGGCGAAGTCACGAAAATCGACTGGTTCGAACAAGGCGACATAGCTTTTCTGGGCATTCTCCCGCGCCTGCAAGCGTCGGTCACGGATGCCGTCCAAGCTGGAGCCTGGTTCAATACCGGCGAGAAGATCGATGACATCCGTTGTCTCTGTACTCATCGTTCGGCTTCTTTCAATTCGATGATTTTGCACGTCTCACTAATCCACCGGCGCATCCGCCGCAGTCCTTTTTGTCCAACCGACCGCCGGAGCAACCTTTTCGGCGATCAATTCGATCGACCGCAATATATGTGGATGCGGGGGATCGATCGAATGCGCCTGAAAAACAAGATCGGTCACCCGCTCCAGGGTGGTATCGGCACGGAGCGAGGCGATGACGTCGTCAGGTGCCCCCACATGAACGTCGAACGCGGTGATCATGTCGGTCAGCGTGTCTCCCGGCGACGCGTGACCGGCGGCGACGAAGTGATCGCGTGCACGCAGCAATCCGATGTTGGCCAAGCGCAATGCTTCCCGCCGATCGTCGGCGGCGAACACGCTGCGCGACGCCATGATCCGAGGCGCGCGCCCCGGCGGCAGGGCATCGAGGTAGGCGTCGATAATGGGATGCTGAATCTCGGCAAGCGACGCGCGCGGAGCTTCCTTGGACCGGGGCTGCGTCCGTGACAACAGCAAGCCGTCGCCCACCCTGCCTGCCCTCGCCCCGCCGCTCACTGAAAAGGTAGCCTGCCAGATCCGGTCGCACAATTGCGGCCTCGGCGGATAGAGCCTATCGCCGCCGGCGAGCGGACGGCCCGCCAAGGCGTTACGGACAATATCGAGATTCCGCGCGAAAATGTCCGCCCGCTCGGCACTATCTAATCCAAAGGCCGCAAAGGCTGACGGGTTTCCGCCGGTCCCGACACCGAGTTCAAGACGGCCATTCGACAACAGGTCGAGAACCGCGGCGTCCTCCGCTACCCTCACCGGATTTTCCAGCGGCAACGTGACGATGCCGGTCCCGAGCCGGATCCGGGACGTCTGCGCGGCGACGAAACCGAGAAAGGCGAAAGGAGCCGGAAGCCCGCCCTCACTCTCATGAAAATGGTGCTGCGCAATCCAAGCAGAATCAAGCCCCACGCGTTCCGCGTGCCTGATTTGCTCTGCCGCCAGGCGATACCGCTCCGCCGGAGCCGCGTCATCGAGAAGCCGCGTGAAAAAGCCTAGTCTCTTTGAATTTACGGAGCGCTTCATGAGGACCTTCAGAACAGGAACAGGCGCACAGAACGTAGAAGCCCAGCCGCCGCCCCCTGCTCATCGCACGACACCCGCGAAGAGGTGATCGATTGATTGTGCGCGGAGACCATAGGACAGTCAAATCAGAACAGGTAGATGCGCCCCAGCTATGCGGACAGGTCGGTTGCGTCATTGACGGGGTTGCAGGGCACGAGGACGTCGTCCTCTAACTATTCGAAGCGAGCCGGTAGACCGTCCGCGATATCGGACTGTATGCGGGCAAGAACGCCGGTCCATTCCGGACAACATGGATGGCAGGAGGCCCGCTATCCCGACAGAGGCCACAACAGCAACGGCCTGAAGATGAACCGTCCATAGGACTCGTAATGCCGCTGCGTCGGCAGCGCGAACTTCAAGGGCGTGGCGTAGCTTGCCTCGAATGTCAGCGGCGGCGTCGGGGTATATGACGCGCCAACGCCGACCGAATTCAATTCCACCACCGCGGGCACCGTGGAATAGACCGCGCCCCAGTCGCTGAAGACGTAGGTGTCCAGCCCCCTGACGAGGGCCGACCAGTCGTAGTGGAGTTCGGCGTTGAAGAAATAGCCGCTGTCGCCCGCCACCGCGCTGGTCGGATAGCCGCGCACCGTGGTCGGCCCGCCGATCGAGAAGATCTGGTCGCCGGGCAACAATTTTGCCGGCGAGTACTGCCAGTTCGCGAGGAAACTCAGGCTGAAGCTGGCGGGCAATTTGGCCGCCGCCGTCGCGATGCCGGTATAGGTGTTGAAGTTGCGCTCGCCACCCAGAACGTGGTCATGCCAATCCACGAAATTGGCCACCGGTGAGACCGTCACCGAATAGTCCTTGCCGGAATTGGTCAGCGAAAATCCGCCGGTGCTCTTGCTGTAATGGTCGTTGGTGACGGTGACGGCCGCAAAATCGCTGGTGGTGTTGCCCTCGGTCTCGGCGGCGTTGAGGAGCAAGAGCCAGTTCTCGGTGACGAAGATCGGCTGGCTGAAATTGGCCGCGCCCTGGTTGGATGTTCCGGTGACGTCGAGCGATACGAACGGCCCCTTGATGATCCTGATCTTGCCCTGGGTGTAGCTGACGCCGAACCGGCCGCCCCAGGGATTCACTGGAAGGTTATAGGCGAGATTGCCGTTGAGATTGCCGTCCGACCTGACGCCATAGAAGGTCAGGCGATCGTCGATGCCGAACAGGCTGTGCCGCTTGTAATAGATGCCCTCCTCCAGCCGGCCGGTGGTCAGAACGCCCTGATTGTCGACAAAGAGCTGCAGGGTATCGCGCGGCGGTTCGATGACCGCAAAGTTCAGGTCGGTCAGGCCGAAGTTCGATCCGGGCTGCAATAGCGCCTTGACCTGCACGTCGTTGGTTCGATTGAACCAGGTGACGTCACGGTTCAATTTTGGGACGTCCAAAACTTCTCCGGCGGGCGCGCCAACACGATGCAGGACATAAGCACTCGACGTCTGCTTGTTGCCCTCGATCGAGGTGTTCTGCAGGCGCCCTTCGGTCAGCTTGATGTGGACGACGCCGCCGGCCGCGTCCTGCTCCGGCAAGGTCGCGATCCCCGTGACGATTCCCCGCTCCGCGTACACCGCGTTGATGTCGGCCACGATCTGCTGCAGGCCGGCGATGTCGATCTGCTTGCCGACATATTTGCTGGCGATTTTGTCGAGCTCCTCCGGCGTGAGGAATTTCGACGGATCGAACTCGAGCTTGCGCAACTTGAATTTCGGCCCGCCGGGCTTGAGCTTCGGGGTCTTCCCCCGCTCGCCGCCGACGACGCCCGGACCCTGAAGCTTCGGTGTCTCGCTCTGCTGTTCGAACTGCTGCCGCTGTCGATTGACATCGTTCTGGATGACGCCGGGATTGATTTGCGGGGCAACCTGCGCGTGCGCGGACGCGCACAGCAACGAGGCAACGCCACAACCAATCGCCACCAACCTACGCATCAGCCCCCACCGATCCCGCCCCTTCGGCCAAAAGCAAATATGCTATGGATTCTAATTGGTTGGCAATGCTACCGGGCATCCGCAAAGTGGTCGATGCTCGATTTCGCTTGAGTGTTGCCGCGAAGTTCGCCGCTGCGCCAGCCGGCACGGCCGCCCTTCCGGCTTTGATGCTCCAGGCGGTGGAACTTCTTGGCTTCGGGAAGCCCGTCGATGTTGACGGCGGGACCAGGACCGACGGTGTCGACTGATTTCGGAATTTGAGTTGCATCGATCCGCGAGCCGCCGGCGATGCCGAGCAGATAGAAGGTCTCGGCGCCGCTCTTCTGCGCCAGCCAGGTGTCGATGGTTTCGGTTCCCTGGGTCTGGTTCGGGATATCGCGGACCATGCTGCTACCCGTGAAGTCGCTGCAGCAGGTATGGCCCGACGAATAGGTCGAGACCGTCGAGGCGATGTCGCCGCTGTAGAACACCACATAGCTATCGGTGAAGTTGGCGTTGCCGTTCTGGCTCAGCGTGAACACGCCGCCGGGCTGATAAAGCTGCAGCGTCGGCCAGGCCGACGGTGCCGGCGAGCGGTTGTCGAGGAGAATGAATTCGGTCGGGGTCGTCAGCATCAGCTGACCCGGCACGAAGCCGTTGACGATCGAAATCGACGGCGCGTCGGCCACGACAATGGCGTCAACCACCCGGAACTGATTGAACACGAGCAGGAGCGGATCGATATCGATATTGGCCGACTTCGCGACCCCGCCTTTGTAGCCCGTGACATTCATGATCAGCGGGATCGAGGGGACCGACGGGACCTGGCTGCCCGTCACATTGATGGTGTTGGCGGCAAGATCGAGCTCCTTGACCACGCTGACGAACTTCAGCGTCAGGTCGTTCGGGGCCGCCAGCGCAACGGTGCTGCCGCGCAGTTGATCCAGGCTGATGGAGTTGTTGCTGTTGAGATGAAGATCACCGTTGGCGAAGATGGAGCCACCGCGAAGCGAGCCGAAATCCGACGTCAGATCGACGTCGCCGGCGTCACCGGGGATGCCGGTCGTCGTCAACTGCTTGAACACGATATCGCCTGCGGCATGCAAGGTCTGCGTGCCGCCGCTGGTCGCGGTGTTAAGCGTTATGCCGCTGCCCGAAGTCGCCACCAACGCGCGGTGGACATTCAGGTTGGCCCAGTCGATCAGGCCGCCAGCGAGCAGAGTGGCGCCGCCGGTGACGGTCGTCAGGTTGATGCCGGTATTGTTGGTTGCCGCGATCAGGTATGCCGAGCCGTTGGCCTTGATGGAGCCGCCGCTGATCGCCGCGCGATCGGAGATGACGTTAACACTGCCGGCGTCACCGGGGATGCCGGTCGTCGTCAATTGGTTGAAGCTCACGCTCTTGTTGGCGTGCAGCGTCTGCGTGCCGCCGCTGTTGGCGGTTGCGAAAATGATGCTGTCAGTCGTTGACGTGGCGCCGAGCGTCGTCCCCGCCGTCAGTGCGGTCCAGTCGATCAGGCCGATGGCCGTCAGCGAAGCGGAGCCGGTGGTCGCCGTCAGCGTGTTGCCGGTGATGGTGGTGGCGGCCGTCAGCGAAGCCGAACCGGTGGCCGCGACCGAACCCTGCGTGGCCACGCCGTTGACCAGCACCGTCTGCGCCAGGACAAAACCGTTGTCGGCGTTGACGATGACATTGCCGGGGTCGTTACCGGCGCCGGTGGTCGTGATCTGGTCAAACGTCACATTCTGGTTGGCGTGCAGCGTCTGCGTGCCGCCGCTGTTGGCGGTCGCGAAGCTGATGCTGCCGGCCGTCG
>WNFJ01344819.1_pt5 | contig 10421 bp, 11 predicted proteins | sample 5400461 | NCBI WGS metagenome assembly WNFJ01 (sample SAMN13153349, study PRJNA577476) | soil metagenome | isolation source: 115 cm saprolite on Douglas fir-dominated hillslope | place: USA:California | collected 2013-09-17
CGTCCCGCCAGATGACGACGCCTGCCACCAGCATGACCAGCGCCAGCGCGGCTACCCCGATCGAGACGTACACCAGGGCGAGCGTTCCGGCGGCAGCGCCCGCTACGAGCAGGACAATCGCTACCGCAACGACCGAGACAATTGCGCCGAAGCGAATCACCTGCGGGCTCCGTTAATCCTGAGCGCGGCCAGCCACACCAGCGGGCTAGCGACGGTCGTGCTGTCCGGCGTCCGACGGGTGGAAGCCCCCATTGTGCGCGACGGGCTCAGGAATGGCCTGGTAACCGCCAGACTGGTTGCCGTTGCGCATGTCCATGCGGCCCATGCCGGAGCCGATGGCCGATTGTGGCCCGGTGCCTACGGCCGGGAACACGCCGCTGTCGGCAGCACCCGCCTCGAGGTCCCGGAGCTGGCCTTCCAGATACGCCTTCAGCCTGCTGCGGTACTCGCGTTCGAACGCGCGCAGGTCGTCCACCCGGCGCTCCAGCTCCTCGCGGGACTGGACGAGCGAGCCCATCGCCTGGCGGTGCCGCTCCTGAGCGTCCCGCTCCAGACTCTCGGCCCTGGCCCTGGCGTCGCTGGTGACCTGCTCGGCCTGCCGGCGGGCCTTGGTCAGGATGTCGTCGGCCTCGCGACGGGCGCGGCCTAGCGTCTCATCGGCCTCGCGGCGGGCGTCGGCGATCGCCTGGTCCGCGGTCTGCTGCGCAAGCGCCAGCACCCGGGCGGCGGTGTCCATGTTGTCTTCGGCCGGCTTCATCGGCGCCATCATCACTGGCTCTGGCCGGCGCTCAGGCTCGTGGCGCATGGGCTCGGGCATCATCATGTCCGGGACCTCGGCCTGCGGGCTGAGCGAGACCGGAGACCGACCGCGCAGGGCCTCAGTCAGCTTGGCCTTGAGCTCCTCGTTCTCCTGGATCAGCTCGTCCAGCGCTGCCTCTACCTCGTCGAGGAAGGCATCGACTTCCTCTTCGTCGTAGCCCGGCCTGAGCCTGGTCGTGCTGAACTGCTTGTTCCGCACATCCGCGGGCGTCAGTGGCATCTCTTCTCCCTGGAGCTTTGTCCAATTTGGACGCTACCCGATGACCTTACCCTCACCTGGTGACTTGCCAGAGCACGTAGACCACCAGGAACAGCAACATGAAACTGAGGTCTAGGGCCACACTACCGAGCCTGACCGTGGGAATGTAGCGCCTTAGGAATCTCAGTGGTGGGTCCGTGGCGGAGTAAACACCCTCAGCTATCACAAGAACGACGCCTGTCGGGGTCCAGCTTCGGGCGTAGACCTGAATCCAGCTAAGGATCATGCGACCGATGAGCAGCACAAGGTAGACCGATAGCGCGTAGAAGGCTACTTCTCGCAGAATGTGCACGTACTGCCCGCCTTAGCTCCCCGCAGGCGACCACGCCTGCCCTGCCGAGCGGCCCGCCGGGACGCCCGTCAGCTCTGGTTGAAGAAGCCTCGCTCCGCGATCCGGGCCTTGTCCTCGGCCGCCACTTCCACGTTGGCCGGGGAGAGCAGGAACACCTTGTTCGTGACGCGCTCGATGCTCCCGCGCAATCCGAAGATCAGTCCCGCCGAGAAGTCGACCAGGCGCTTGGCGTCACTGTCGACCATCTCTGTCAGGTTCATGATCACCGGAGTGCCCTCACGGAAGTGCTCTCCGATCGTACGAGCCTCATTGTACGTGCGAGGATGCAAGGTCGTGATCCTGGCCAAATCGGTCGTCTGGACCGGGCCAGTGGCATGCCGGTCGACCGCTCGGCCGCCGACCGGACCCTCGGCCAGGTGCGCGTCTAGCCGGTCATCCTCGCCCGCGAGTTCGGCGCCGTATTCGTCATACTCGTCGCCGTACTCGTCCTGGTACTGATCCTCGAAGCGGTTGTCGTCCTCTACCAGGCCGAGATAGACCGCCATCTTGCGCATCGCGCTGGCCATCTTCTGTCCTCCGTCATGCACGCCAGGCCGCCCAGCGCAGCGCCGATTCGCTGGCCAGGTGCCGTGCGTCGGACATTACCTGACGAAGGGCCGCCGGCCGCCGAGCAACGCCGTACCGACTCGCACGTGTGTCGCGCCTTCTGCGATAGCGTCGCCAAGATCGCCGCTCATGCCCGCCGAAATCACCCGTGCGTCCGGGTGCGCAGACCGCACCTCCGCCGCGATATCCCGCAGCCGTGCGTAGGCCGGCCGCGCTGGCTGGCCAACCGGGGCGACCGCCATCACCCCGGCCAGGGCCAGCCCGTCCTCGGCCGCGATCGCCGCCGCGATGCGGCTAACCTCCGCAGGCTCCGCCCCGCCGCGCTCGGCGGCACCGGCCTGGCGGGCGGCGCTGGCGGCCGGCTCGTCAAGGCTGACCTGCACGAGGCAGCGAACGAGTCGGCCCGCCAGCCGGGCCCGGCGGCCAAGCGCCTCGACCAGCCTGATCCGGTCCACCGAGTGCACCATGTAGGCGTACCCGATGACACTGGCCGCCTTGTTTGCCTGCAGTTGGCCGATGAAATGCCAGCGCAGCGCGAGCCCGGCCGCGGCGCAGGCGGCAGCCTTGGGCGCTGCTTCCTGATCCTTGTTCTCGCCGATGTCGACGATGCCCAGGCGGCTGAGCAAGATGACATCAGAGGCAGGGAACGTCTTCGTCACGGCTATCAGCGTGACGTCATCGGGCGGCCGCCCGGCGGTCTCGCACGCCGCCGCGATCCTGGCACGGACTGCGGCCAGGTTGGCCGCCAATTCGGCGAGCCGCCCGTCCTCGTCACCCGCGGCCGGGGTGCCAGCCGCGGCGGTCACGGCAACAGCCAAATAAGCGCCGCTTGCCGCCCGGTCGTACCGGACCCCCGGTAGGAGAACAGGTCCGGCGCCTGTTTCGTGCACCGCCCGTCGGTGCCGATCCGGGTCAGCCCCGCGTCCGCGAGCTGAGCTCGGACGCCCGCGCCAACATCCAGGCCGGCAGTTCCCGCGGTGGTGCGGCAAGCCGCCGCCGGCACGGCCGCAGCCACCCTGGCCTGCATGTCGGCTGGTACTTCGTAGCAGCCGCCGCAAATGGCCGGGCCTGTGAACGCCCGCATCCGGCTTGGGTCCGCCCCCGCTGCCGTCATCGCGCCCAGCAGAGCTGGCACTACCCCGGCCGCGAGTCCCTCCCGGCCGGCGTGCGCGGCCCCGACAAGCCGGGCGACCGGGTCTGCGAGCAGAACCGGCACGCAGTCAGCGACCAGCACGCACAGAGCCAGCCCGGGTACGTCGGTGAACATCGCGTCCGTGGGCTCGGCCGGGCCCGGCGACCCGGCGCCCACGTAGCTGACGTTTGTCCCGTGCACCTGCCGCATCCAGGCCAGGTCGGTGGCGCGCAATCCGCAGGCCATAGCCAGCGCAGCCCGGTTGGCGAGCACGGCATCCTCGTCGTCGCCCACGCCGAAGCCGAGGTTGAGCGAATCGTAGGGCGGCACGCTGTAGCCGCCAGCCCGGCTGGAGACCGTTGCCGCGATCCCGTCGCCCTGGCCATCCACTCGGGTGACCGGCGGCGCGGTGTCCGATTGCAGCCGGTCGCCTGGGGCCGGGCTGGTCACTTCAGGAAGTCAGGCACGTCGAGTTCGTCGTCCTCTTCGAACACAACCGACTTGCGCCTCGTGCTAGCCGCCTCGGCCGGACGGCCGCTAGCTCTGCCCGGCCCGTCCGTGCCGCCGTTGCCAGCCGCGGCATCGGACGTTCCGGCGCGCGGCGCGGGGATGCCGTCGATGTGCGCGCCGTCCTGGCCGCCGGCTCCCGTGCCAGCCGCGCTCGCAGCCCGGGCCGCCGCATCCTCGCCACCTGCCCTGGCGTCGGCCGGAGCACTGCCTGCGCTGATGCCCGGGCCATTATCGGTCCCGTTACCGCTGCCGGCCAGGGCCGCCGTGGAATTACCAAATGTGACGCCCGAGCCGGCCGCCGACTTGCCATCACTCAGCTGAAACGGTCGCCACTCTGACGACCCGCTCGGCCCGGTCACGGCTGCCGCGCTCGCATACGCAGGCGTCCGCGGCCGTGCCCGGCCGGCCTGCGGCTCGTCAAAACCAGCGGCGATCACGGTGACCCGTACCTCGTCGCCAAGCGCGTCGTCGATGACGGCACCGAAGATGATGTTCGCGTCCGGGGCGGCGGAGTTGGCCACCAGTTGGGCGGCCTCGTTGATCTCGAATAGGCCGAGGTCAGAACCGCCCTGAATCGACAGCAGGACGCCGTGCGCGCCATCGATGCTGGCCTCCAGCAGCGGGCTGGAGATCGCCATCTCGGCGGCCGCGACCGCTCGGTCGTCTCCCCTGGCGGTGCCGATGCCCATCAGCGCCGAGCCCGCACCGGACATGACAGATTTCACATCGGCGAAGTCCAGGTTAATCAGCCCCGGCGTGGTGATCAGGTCGGTAATGCCCTGAACACCGGACAGCAGAACCTGATCGGCCGCCTTGAACGCGTCGAGCACGCTGACGTGCCGGTCAGAGATGGACAGCAGCCGGTCGTTGGGGATCACGATGAGCGTGTCGACTTCGCTGCGCAATTTCTCGATGCCCAAGTCGGCCTGGGCGGCCCGTCGCTTGCCCTCGAAGCCGAACGGCCTGGTCACCACGCCGATCGTCAGCGCGCCTAGGTTGCGCGCGACCTCCGCGACCACCGGCGCGCCGCCAGTGCCGGTCCCGCCGCCTTCGCCGGCCGTGACGAACACCATGTCAGCGCCCTTGATGACTTCCTCGATCTCCTCGCGGTGATCTTGGGTCGCCTTCGTTCCGATGTCGGGATTAGCACCCGCGCCCAGTCCCCTGGTGAGTTCTCGTCCGACGTCGAGCTTGACGTCTGCGTCGCTCATCAGCAGCGCCTGAGCGTCGGTGTTGATCGCGATGAACTCAACCCCACGGAGTCCCTCTTCGATCATCCGGTTCACGGCGTTGACGCCGCCCCCGCCAATACCGACGACCTTGATGACCGCCAAGTAGTTCTGCGGTGCTGCCACGAGGAGCAACCCTTTCCGCTCGTCTGAAGTCCGCACGCCGGGCGGACACCCCCGAAATCCCAGGATCTACGTCGCCGACACGGCAGTCCCTTCCCCCGGAACTGGCCTTCCGGCCGTTGCCGCCCGCGCCTGCGCTGGAACCCTGTCCCCGCTCGTCAAACTCTCACCCTCAACTTGAGATTTAGAGTTATGTCAAGCTGCTGACTGATAGGGACAGTAGGGTTGCGCGCTGCCCCTGGTCAACCACTGTCCGCTTAGCGGCCCGGCGTGTCGCGGACCGCCGGCCTCCCGGGGCGCGGACCGCCGGCCCCCGAGGCGCGGCATCTCCCATCATCGGTCCGCCACGACCGTGTTCGGATCGCTGACGTCGAAATACCGGCCACGCGTGCGCAGCAGCGCCGCTAGGTCCACCGCCTTCTGGCGGGCGTCAGCGGCGCTGCCCCAGAGCACAGTGAAGCCGCCGGTCAGCCGCAGTGTCACCGCGTTCGCCGCCGGTGCCGACACCGACAGCACCAGCGAGCGCAGCTTGCGCGGCAGGCGCGCCAGCACCGTGGCAGCGGCCCGGACGGCCGGACTGCCGCGCAGGACCGCAGGCGGTGCAGTCAGCACCGGGATGCCCGCGGGCTTGCGACTGGCGAAGCGCACCTGCACGCCGTCGGCATCGATCAGCTGGAATCCGCCCGCAGCGGCCACTGCCAGCTGCGGCCGCCGCTCGGTCACAGTAATGACGATGGTGTCCGGCCACGACCTGCTCGTTCCACCCGCCGCGCCGCCGACCCGGTGTCGACAGTCGCCAGTGGCGCTCCCGGCCTGATCCTGGCCGCGACCCTGATTTCCGCGGCCGGCACCAGGTGGTTACCCGTTACCTCCACATGGCGGACGATCAGCAGGCTGGAGCCGAGCAGCGCCCAGGCCGCGCCGCCGATGATGGCCAACGCCAGCACGCCGAACAGCACCATCCGCGAGGCTGGAAGCCGGCGTCGCGTTCCGCTGCTGTCGGTGGCTGGCTGCGCCGGTTTCATCAGCCGGCTCCGGCCCGCGCCCGCAGCGCGGCGACGATCTGCGGCCCGAGCGCGGTCACGTCGCCCGCGCCCATCGTGAGCACCAGGTCGCCGGGCTTGGCCAGGGCCGCTGCTGCGGCGGGCACCGCCCGCTGGTCCGGCATGAAGACGGCGCCGCCCGGCACGGCGTCACTGACCAGCCTGCCGGTCACCCCAGGCTCCGGGTCCTCCCGAGCCGCGTAGATGTCCAGCACCACTACCTCATCGGCAAGGCCGAGGGCCGCGCCGAAGTCCTTGGCGAAGATCCTGGTCCGGCTGAACAAGTGCGGCTGGAAGACCGCGATCACCCGGCCGCCGCCTGCCACCTCGCGCGCGGCCGCGAGGTCGGCGGCCAGTTCAGTCGGATGATGCGCGTAGCTGTCGATCACCTGCACGCCGTCGGCCTCGCCCTTCAGCTCCATCCGCCGGCGCGCGCCGCGGTAAGCCGCGAGCCCGGCCGCGGCCTCGCCGGCCGGCACGCCCAGCTCGACCGCCAGGCCGAATGCGGCCGCGGCGTTCAGCGCATTATGCCGGCCAGGCACCGCGATCTGCAGCCGGACCGGACCCGTCCCCGCGAGCGCCGTGTCTGCCGCCCCGGTCACCGTCAGCGCGGTCCGCATGCCCTGCGCAGTGATATCCGTCACCCGGTAGGAGGCGTCGGCCGCCGTGCCATAGGTGAGCGCGGTCACGCCCGGTGCCACCCGCTCGGTCAGGACCCGGGACCCGCGATCATCGGCACAGGCGAGCAGCAGCCCGCCGTCGGTGATCTTGCGGACAAAGTCAGCGAATGCCTTCTCGATCTCCGCGAGGCTGCCGTAGTTATCCAGGTGATCAGCCTCGACGGAGGTGACCACGGCCGCGGCCGGCGCCAGCATCAGGAACGAGCCGTCGCTCTCGTCGGCCTCCACGACGACGGCTGGGCCAGCGCCCTCGGCTGCGCCGAGCCCGGTCTCGGCCAGGATCCCGCCGATGACGTAGGAGGGCTCGGCGCCGCTATGCAGCAGCACCGTGGTGATCATCGAGGTGGTGGTGGTCTTGCCGTGCGTGCCGGCCACCGCGATCCCCTGGCGTCCGAGCATGATGCTGGCCAGTGCAGCGGCCCGGTGCAGCACCCGCAACCCGCGCCGCTGGGCCGCCAGCAATTCCGGGTTGTCCTTCCTGATCGCCGTCGACACCACCACGGTGTCCGCGTCCCCCAGGTTCTCGGCCGCGTGCCCGAGGTACACCCGGGCGCCAGCGGCGGCTAGCTCATCGAGCAGCCCGGAAGCCGCCGAGTCGCTTCCGGAGACGGCCACGCCGCGGGACAGCATGATGCGCGCGATGCCGGACATGCCCGCGCCGCCGATCGCCACGAAGTGGACCTTGCCAAGCTCCGCGACCGGCACTGGGTCAACCGGCGTCACCAGGCCCATCGGTGTCACCGCCGCCGGCGCCGGCCTGGGCGCTTCCAGGCCACCGACAGCACAAGCTCGGCCAGCTCGGTGTCGGCATTCCGCTTCCCGCAGGCCGCAGCAGCCTGCGACATGGCTCCGACCAACGTCCCGTCGGCCAAAATCGGCAGCAGCGTCTCGATGACCCAGTCCGGCGTCAGGTCGGCGTCGTCGATGATCAGCCCGCCGCCGGCTTCCTCGATTGGCTCCGCGTTCAGCCGCTGCTCGCCGTTGCCGTGCGGCAGTGGCACGTAGGCGGCGGGCAGCCCGACGGCGGTGAGCTCGGCGCAGGTCATCGCGCCAGCCCGGCAGAGGGCGAAATCGGCTGCTGCGTAGCCGAGGTCCATCCGGTCCAGGTACGGGACGACGACGTAGGCAACCCGCCCCGGCGGCACGTCGAGCTCGGCCGCCTTAGGCCCGACCACATGCAGCACCTGAACTCCGGCCGAGCGCAGCGCGTCAGCAGCGCCGAGCACGGCCCGGTTCAGCGACGCCGCTCCCTGCGAGCCGCCGGTGACGAGCAGCACCGGCAGGTCGGGCTGCAGGCCGAAGTGCGCGCGCGCCTTGTCCGCGAGCGCAAGCCGGTCCAGCGTCGAGATCTCGTGCCGGATGGGGATGCCGACGTATCTCGCGTGCGCCAGCTTCGTGCCGGGCTGCCCCGTGCAGACGTGGGTCGTGAGCCTGGCGCCGATCCGGTTCGCCAGGCCTGGCTTTGAGTTCGCCTCGTGTACGACGATCGGCACGTGCCGGCGCCTGGCCGCCAGGTACGCAGGTGTCGCCACGTAGCCGCCGAAGCCGACAACCACGTCCGCCCTGGTCCGGTCCAGGATCTGGGCGGCCGCGCCGACTGCGCCGACCATCCGGCCCGGGACCGACAGCAGGGCGGGGGTCGGCCGCCTCGGTAGCGGAACGGGCGGGATCAAGGCCAGGTCGTAGCCGCGCATCGGCACCAGCCGGGTCTCCAGGCCGCGTTCGGTGCCGAGGCAGGTGATGGCGGTGTCCGGATCGGCCCGGCGGACGGCGTCAGCCAGCGCCAGGGCCGGCTCGATGTGGCCGCCGCTGCCGCCGCCGGCGATGACGACACTTACGCCCATCCTGCACCTCTCACTGACTTCTCTTGACGCGCCACCCTACTTCGGCAGCGGCCGATCAGGCCGGCCGGCGGCGGAGTGCGAGCCAGCCAAGGATCCGCCGTGGCAAGCCCGGCCCGGCTGCCGCGAGCGCCTGCGCCGCGCCCGGCTCAGTCCGGGCGAACGCCATCAGCATGCCGAGCGCAGCCATGGTAGTAACCAGCGATGAGTCGCCATAGGAGATCAGCGGTAGTGGCACGCCTGTGAGCGGCAGCAGGCCGAGCACGGCCCCGATGTTCACCAGCGCCTGGGCTATCAGCCAGACAGTGATCGCCCCAGCCGCCAGCCGGGAGAACGTGTCGGTGACCCGGCGGGCGATGCGCAGGCCGGCGTAGCTGAGCCCGCCGTAAAGCAGGATCACGCAGAGCGTGCCGACCAGGCCAAGTTCCTCGCCCAGGATGGCGAAGATGGAATCGGTCCAGCTATTGGGCACGTAGCCCCATTTCGCCCGGCTGGCGCCGCTGCCCACGCCGAAGAGACCGCCAGAGCCAAGCGCGTCCTTGCCCTGGATCAGCTGATAGCAGGCCGGCGTCTGGCAGTTGGGGTGCATGGCCGCCAGGAACCCGCTGATCCGGTCCAGCCGCCACGGCTGGACCACGATCAGCATCAGCACCACGAACGTCATCAGGCCGAACATCCCGGCCAGCAGCCTGCCGGGCGTCCCGATCACCCACAGCAGCGCGAGGAAGATGATCAGCATCAGGAAGGTCGTGCCAAGGTCGTCACCGAGCATGACCAGCAGCGCGAAGATCGCCGTCACCGGCAGCAGCGGGATCAGCAGCTGACGGCTATCAGCCAGCAGGCCGAATTTCTCCTTCCTGGCGAGCAGGTCAGCGCCCCAGACCACGAGCGCGAGCTTGGCGAACTCCGACGGCTGCACCTGTAGTCCGGCGATGTCTATCCAGCGCGTCGCCCCGTAAATGTTGACGCCGATCGCCAGCACCGCCATCAGTCCGACCAGCGACGTCGCCAGCATCGGGTAGGCCAGCGCCCGGAACAGCTTCGGCCGTGCCCTGGCCAGCAGGAACATAACCACGACGCCACCGGCCGCGCCGAGGCATTGCTTGATGAACATGGAATAGGGCGGCAGTCCGTTGTCCAGGGCGAAGGCGGTCGAAGTCGACAGCACCATCATCAGGCCGACGGTGAGCAGCAGCAGCGCGCAGCCGAGCACCAGATAGTAGGAGGTCAGCGGGCGGCTCAGCAGCGCACGCAGGCGTCCGGCGGACACCCGCAGCCCGGCCGCCAGTTCCCGCGCACTGTCGGCGCTCACCGGCGCCGCGCCCACACGCGGGCCGGCAACCGGCTCCGCCTCCTCGCTGGTCCGCTGCCGTGGCTGGCCCAGCGCGGAGCTCACCTCGAATCCGCCAGCCTGGCCACGGCTGCGGCGAACGCATCGCCGCGGGCCGGGTAGTCGCGGAACATGTCCCACGACTGCGCGGCCGGCGCTAGCAGAACCGTGTCTCCGGGCTTCGCCAGCGCCGCCGCCTGTGCTACCGCCTCATCCATGACTCCAGTTTCGGTGCTGGCAAGGTCCGTGACCGGGACATCGGGGGCGTGTCGCGCGAGTGCGCTGGCGAATCGTCCCCTGTCGGTGCCGATCAGCACGGCAGCGCGCAGCCGTGGCGCGGCGGTCGCCACCAGCGCGCCGAGGTCAGCGTCGCTACCGCGGAAAAGTCCTCCGGCTAGCCAGATGATGGAGGGGAACGAGGCCAGCGACGCCGCCGCGGCTGCCGGATTGCTGGCCTTGGAGTCGTCGATATACCGGACGCCGTCCAACTCTGCCACCAGGCTGATGCGGTGCGGCTCCGGCACGAAGGCCGCGAGCCCGCCGGCGATCGCCTGCGG
>WNFJ01071903.1_pt1 | contig 10420 bp, 9 predicted proteins | sample 5400461 | NCBI WGS metagenome assembly WNFJ01 (sample SAMN13153349, study PRJNA577476) | soil metagenome | isolation source: 115 cm saprolite on Douglas fir-dominated hillslope | place: USA:California | collected 2013-09-17
TGGATACCCGCCCGTCTCCGTGCGAGGCTCGACCAGTAGAAAGTTCGCTGCACCACTCACGGGGGGCATTGGTTCGAATAGGATCATCTGAATCCATGAGAAGATCGTTGTATTCACGCCAATTCCGATGGCCAGCGAAACGATGATCGCGGCCGCAAGCCCCGGCATGCGTCCGATCGTTCGCCCTGCGTTTCGCAAGTCCCCCAGCAGATTTTCGATAAATAGAAATCCTCGCTCGGCTCGATAGTCTTGTTTCATCGTCTCCACACCGCCAAACTTGAGCATGGCTTGGCGCCGTGCCTCCACGGGTGATAAGCCGGCGCGGAGATTTTCGGCGGTCTGCAGAGCGATATGTTCCGCAATCTCTTCCCTCAATCGTTCTTCCTGTGCTCGCCTGGTCGCCGAGTTGAACACCCGATTGAGGAACCGCCTCAGAGATTTCATGACAAATCCTCCGCTTTCGCATCGAAGAACCGAGCGATGATCGCTGCCGTTTTTTCCCAATCTTGAGTCTCGACCTGCAACTGCTTGCGTCCTTCCCGGGTCAGCCGATAGAACCGCGCCCTGCGATTATTCTCTGAGGCGCCCCACTCGGACGCGATCGCGCCTTCTTGCTCCAGCTTCAACAGCACGGGATACAGAGTCCCTTGATTCACGGCCAGCAGATCTCCGCTGATCTGCTCGATGCGCCGCGCGATTCCATAGCCGTGCAGCGGTCCCAGGACATCGAGAGTCTTGAGGACCATCAGCGCCAACGTGCCCTGTAGGACGTCCGTTTTTTGTTTCATAGCACCGCCATTTTGGTTTCCAACAGGAGGATGCCATATTTCCTTTGGGAAAACAACAGGTAAGTCGTCGGGGATGCCGCCGGTGCGGCGCTCCTAGAGACTCATGAAGGTGCTATCGCCAAGTAAACGGGGAGCGAGGCCATGGGCGAATCGGCAGCCTGGAAGTATCGCAAGTTGCGTGTTTTCAATTCCTCTAGATATTCCGACTCGCCCCGCCTCCACCAACTCATAACGCGTGCATCTGCGGCGGCCTTCGTCAGGCTAGCCGCTGAATCTCACCGCGGCGCGAGCTTTCGCTTTTGCCGCCTCCTGTTCTCGATTCTTTGCTGGTGCGTGCGTTTCAAGCGAATGGACAAGGCGAGCCGAGACGGCAGCTATTTCGTCGACCGCGGCCAGGAACGCAACTTCGTTGGCCTGCGAAGGCTTGTTGAATCCGGTGATTTTCCTGACGAACTGGAGTGACGCAGCGCGAACCTCGTCCGGCGTGACCGGGGGATCGAAATTGAAAAGCGGTTTGATGTTCCTGCACATTTCTTTGACCCCCTTGTCTTGTGGATGGCCGACGCTAGCCTTTTGTATCGCTGATCGCAAGCACCATTTATTGTTCTTATTTGCCGCCAGCCGACGTTGCCATTTTGGAAGAGGCGAGACGTTGAACGGCATATCCGCACCAGGGGCTCGAGGGGTCCAGTCCAATGTACGCTTGCCAGTGCCTTCGCGCCTCGTTATACGCGCCCAGCTTCTCGCAGACGAAAGCCAGATTGTAGTGCGCGTCGGGATAATTCGGATTAAGACGTACAGCGTTGCGGAGGTGCAAACGTGCCGCTTCCAGCCTGCCGACCTCTTCCAGCACGCTCCCCAGATTAAAGTGGGCGAGAGCGCTCTCGGGATTCACTCGCAACGCCCGGCTAAAGTATTCGGCGGCTTTCTTGAAATTTCCTTCCTCATAGCAGAGGGTGCCGCAATTGAGCAGGGCGTCCAGTTTTTCGGGATCTAGGCAAAGAGCTTGCTCGTACGCGTCGATGGCCTGAGCCCTGGTTTCCCCTTCGGCTTCATACTCGAGCGCCGTGGCGAGCCATTCGTCGGCATCGGGCCCTCGCCTGGCCATGACACGTACTTTCTGGTCCAATTCGCTGGTCTCGAAATTCAAGACAAACTGGCCCGAGAGCGGCTCCAGGCGGGTGCCGCCGCGTTCCACGAGGATATCTTTTCCATCGGAAAGAACCCTAAGTTCCGACAAGGATGCCTGCGCATGGAGAAGTTTATCGCGAAGCGCGGCCAGGGCGCGCCGCAGTCGGTTGGCAGGCACCCCTTCTTCGACCAGTTGCTTGACGGTGCGCAGGCCAATGAGATCGCGGAAATCGTAGAACCGGTCTCCACTTTCTTTTCGAGGTGAAACGAGGTGCAAACGGTCCCAATATTCCAGCTGTTTCGCGTTTAGACCCAAAATGCGCTGGACTTCTTCGGGGCCGAATCTATCCGTGGTCACCATCAAATATTAACCGACTGCCTTTTTCCCCGCCTTTTTCTGGACAGACGAGATCGGTTGCACCGCTCGAGCCGGAGGCTTCTTGCCCACGGGCGCTTCCGCTGCGAGCGCGGGCGCGGCGGCCGCAGCCGGCGGTTGCTTTTCCGCGAGACTCTTCTTGAGGGCCTCCATCAAATCAATCACCGGAGCCATATGCGGCTGGGCCACTTCGGTTACTTCCTGACCCTTGAGCTTGGCAGCGATCATTGCGCGCACATTTTCTTGATATTCATCCCTGTATTTCTGCGGTTCGAAAGGCGCCGCAAGACTTTCAATGAGCTGCCGCGCAAGCTTCTTTTCCTGGTCCTTCACTTCGATCTTGTCGGTGGGAACAGACTCGGCCGCGCGAATCTCATTCGAATAGAACATCGTGTGCAGCGTCATGCCCTGGGTTCCCGGCCGGATAATCACGATGTGCTCACGCTGGTGCATGGTGAGCTTTGCGATCGCTCCATAGCCGGACTCTTTCATCGCCTTCATTAGCAGCTGATAAGCCTTCACCCCGGCGTCTTCCGGGCTGAGGTAGTAGGATGAGTCGAAGTAGAGAGGATCCATCTCATCCAGCTTCACGAACTCCAGAATCTCCATCACGCGCGCCGAGGAGGGTTCGATCTTGTCGAGCTCCTCTTCGTTGAACAGCACATATTGATCTTTCTCGTATTCGTAGCCCTTCACAATCTCGGACCGTTCCACGTTGCGGTTGCAAACGGGACAAAACAAAGGCTGTTTGAGTCGTGAATGACACTCTTTGTGGAGTTGGTTGAAACTGATTCGTTCACCGCGAGCCGCCGTAGTCATGCGGACGGGCATCGAAATCAGGCCAAACGTGAGGTGGCCTTTCCAGACAGTCGTGGCCATGTGAGCGCTCCTTCGACAACAGCCTTGGAACTGTGCACGAGCTTTTTTAAGGTTAGCCGCCCGCCGACCAAGAAGCAAGATGCATCCACACCCGGTAATGTCATCTTACAGAATAAGTCACTACCCCCGGCTGAAAGCCTGAGGGCCAAAGCTGCGACCCATACATCGGCCTGGGATAGAATCCGTGTATGGCAAAGCTGGAAGAATACAAGCGAAAACGGCGGTTCGATCGAACGCCCGAGCCATCGGGTGAGCCGGAGCCCTCAGGCCGCCCCGTGCAACCTGCGAAGCCCGAGCCATTGGGCAAGCGCACACGCCTGCCGAAGCCGAAACTGCCACAGTTGGAAGTCCGTCCCGGGGCCGACCATGGCGACACGTTCGTGGTTCAGAAGCACCGGGCAACGCGGCTGCACTACGATTTCCGGCTGGCGATCGACGGAACGCTGAAGTCGTGGGCCGTGCCCAAAGGGCCTTCCCAGTGCCACGCCGACAAGCGGCTGGCGGTGCAAACGGAAGATCATCCGCTGGACTACGCCAACTTCGAAGGGAAAATTCCCGAAGGTAATTATGGCGCGGGAACGGTAATGGTATGGGACCGCGGGACTTTTCATGTGGAGGGCAATCTCGACGCGCTGAAGCAATTGGAAAAGGGAGAAATCAAGTTCAGCTTGAACGGAGAGAAACTGCGCGGCAGCTTCGTTCTGGTGAAACTGAAACAGAGCGAAAAAGGCAACGAATGGTTGATGATCAAACACAAAGACGCCGCCGAAGATTCCTCCTGGAACATCGACGAGCACGGGACGCACAATAGAAGAGATTAAGGAGGAGCTACCGCCCAAACGGGGGCCAACCTTAATTCAGGCGTCTGAGTTGCAGGGCGCACACAAGGGCGCAATGCCGTCTCGCTTGGAACCCATGCTCGCGACGCTCGCCGACCATCCCTTTTCCGATCCCAACTGGCTCTTTGAGATTAAGTGGGACGGTGTGCGCGCGCTGGCCCGAATCGAGAATGGCGCATTAGCGCTACGTTCTCGTAATAGCATTGACATCACCAAACGCTATCCCGAACTGGCCTCTCTTTCCGATGCACTAGCCGCACGCCAGGCAATTCTTGACGGAGAGATCGTTGCCCTGGATGCCCAAGGTCACAGCAACTTCGAACGCTTGCAGGAACGCATGCACGTGCGCGCGCCCGGCGAGAACCTGGTCACGCACATGCCCGTCGTATATTTCGCCTTCGATCTTCTCTACTGTGACGGATACGACCTTCGCGAAGCGCCTCTGCTCGAGCGCAAGCAGCTCCTGCAACGCTTGCTTTATACGTCGGAGCGATTTCGCTACGCCGATCATCAGTTGGAACACGGAAAAGAGTTGTTCGCGCTGGCGGAGCAAAATGGTTTGGAAGGGATCGTCGCGAAGCGCGCCGACAGCCCGTACATTTCCGATCGAAGCCCGTACTGGGTGAAGCTGAAGAGTACCAAGACAGTAGACGCCGTCGTCGGCGGCTGGACCGAAGCCCGCACACCCGCTCTTCCCTTTGGTTCGCTGATGTTGGGCTTGTATCAAGGCAAGAAACTTCGATTCATCGGGCACGTTGGCAGTGGATTCGACGCGAAAAAACTGAAAGAATTAAGCAGCAGGTTAAAAGAACTGGCAGCTCCCGCTAGCCCGTTCGAAGCCGTGCCCGAAACGAACGAGAAACCATCCTGGGTTTCTCCCGCCCTCGTAGCACGCGTCAAATTCAGCGGGTGGACGCAGGAGCACGTTCTGCGTCATCCCGTTTTCCTTGCGCTCCGCGAGGATGCGCGTCCCGAGGATTGCCAATGGGAGAACGAGGTTGCCGCCGCGCCTGCCGCGGCGCCGACCGTAGTCCGCGCACCTGAAGTCGTCGGTCGCGTGCTCAATACGACAGCCCAGATCGAAGCCGAATTGTTCAAGGGCCGCTCAGAAAACGTGACCTTCGAATTGGACGGCAAGCGGGTGCGCTTTAGCAACCTGAACAAAGTCTATTTCCCCGAGTCCGGCCACACCAAACGGAATCTGCTGGCCTATTACTACCGCGTGGCGGACTTCATCTTGCCCTTTCTGCGAGATCGCGCTTTGGTTCTGCGACGCTATCCCGACGGAATCAAAGGCCAAGCTTTCTTTCAAAAAGATTTGCGGGAAGGCGTGCCGGACTGGTTCAAGACCGTGCCGATTGATTCGGAAAAAAAAGGGGAGGCAATCCAATACGCGACCGCCAGCGATCGCGCCTCCCTTCTATTCTTAACTGGACTAGGCTGCATCGACCACAATCCGTGGTCCAATCGTTATGACGATTTCGACCATCCTGATTACTTCTTCTTCGACCTCGACCCTTCCGATGGCACGGATTTCTCCGTGGTCGTCACTATTGCCGGAGCATTGCACGAGAAGCTGGAAGAATTGCGCCTGGCGCACTTTGTGAAAACATCCGGGGCGACCGGGATCCACATCTTTATTCCCGTGGAGCCCGTCTATACTTACGAGCAGTTGCGGACCTTCGGCGAGATTATCGCGCGAACGGTGACTGCCGAGCACCCCAATCTGGTCACCAGCGAACGCATCGTTGCCAAGCGGCCAGCGGGCCGCGTGTTGATCGACGTTCAGCAAAACGCCCACGGCCGGCCGCTGGCTGCAGCGTATTCCGTGCGCGCGTTCCCGCAAGCGCCGGTTTCCGCTCCCCTGTTGCCCAGCGAATTGCGTCCCAGCTTGCGCCCCGAAACGCTGAACATAAAGACCGTCTTTGCGCGCTTAAAGGAGAAGGGCGATCTCTGGGGTGATTTCTGGAAGCGGCGTCAACGCCTGGAACAGGCCATCGAACTCCTTAGCGCCCGCATGCCTCCGAGAACGAAGCCATCGGGGACAAAGTAGAAGGCCACTTGATCGCAAAGCGCGCCAGTGCCTTTTCCCGAACACAGTGGCTGTGATTAAATGCCAAGGCACGGAGGTGCGTCATTCCTAGCGCTGGCCGGCTTCTTGTGGGAACTTCTGGCTACTCCTATAAACAGTGGAAAGGCAACTTCTATCCCGAGAAGCTTCCGGACAAGGAGATGCTCAGTTTCTACGCCAAGCAATTCTCTACGGTCGAAATCAATCACAGTTTCTATCGCATGCCGACCGAGAATTTGCTTCTGCAGTGGGCGAAAACTGTGCCCGAAGGCTTTCGCTTCGCTTTGAAAGCGAACCAGCAAATCACTCACATTCAAAGGCTCCGCAACTGCGAAAGCACTCTGAAACGTTTCCTGGAAGTCGCCAGTGTGCTGAACGATGGCGACCACCTTGGCCCGGTGCTCATCCAGCTGCCCCCCACGTTCAAGTTCGATCGCCCGTTGTTGGAAGACTTTCTTGCTCTTCGCCCGCCTGCGTTCCATTTTGCATTCGAAGTACGTCACGCGTCTTGGTACACCGATGAAACGTACGCCGTCCTTCGCCAGAATAAGACGGCGCTTTGCCTCTCCGAGACCGACAAACAAACGCCTCCGGAAGTGCTCACTACCGGCTTCACCTACGCCCGCCTGCGCCTCGAAAACTACACTCCGAAGCAAATCACGGCCTGGAAGAAACGCTTCGACGGCTGGCTTGGCCAAGGCGTGGATGTGTACGCCTACTTCAAGCACGAAGACGCGGGCAAAGCACCCGCGTATGCCCGCCAGCTACTAGGAAACCCGCTTTGATCATAGATTCTCGATCGCGTGCGTGGAAATAGCGGGATACTGTGACTCCCCACTGCCATCGAGAGACTGCAGGGTATCCGGTCAACGAGCAGCGCCGTAATGCCTGTCGCATCGCCAATCGGTGGAATCAACAACGACGGTCACACTTCTGCGTAATTCGATTGCCATTGAGTACAGTTCTGCTTATTTCTTGAACGAGTCGACGGTCAAAAACTGCACCGTAACTCTAAGACCTATCGGCAATGACGGAGCATTGTCCTCTAGGCCGATCACCGCCTCCAGGATATCGCGGTCGCTCTTGTCAGACGGATCGCCCGTGGAGATGCTTTTCCTGCCCATCATGGCAGATATTCTCACGACCGAGCCATTGAGCCACTTTCCCTCAAGAGCGTCTGCCCGGATAACTACCTTCTGTCCGATCGACACTTTATCTACATCTCTTTCGTCTATCTCCGCCTTAATGTGCCGAGAGGAAGTATCCGCGATGCTGAACAATGGGCGGGGAGTGACCGTGCTAAAGGACTCACCGCGTCTGGCAAAGACCCGCAAAACGGTTCCGTCGATCGGAGCAAGGATTGAGCACTTCCCGATGCGTTCCTGGACCGTTCGGACGCGCCCCTCCGCCGCGAGCACTTCTGCATCAGCTCGTGCCTTTTCCTCCTGCAACGGAGGTGCGGCAAGCAACTCCGCAGTTCGAACAGCAGCTTGGAAGTTGGCATGGGCGACACCGAGATCACGGACAGTTTGCTCATAAGAGGCCCGGGAGACCTGCTCCTTTTGATAAAGGGCGCCCTGCATCTTTTGACGCGACTTAGCCTCTTCAAATGTCGCGCGGGCGGCGGCAGTCTTTTCGCGCGCGATTTTCTTCTCTTCATCACGTGCGCCCCGCAGAATCCGGGTTCTAGTCTGGCGTGCGCCATCTGACTCGGCTATCGCCGTTTGTAAACTCGCTTGCAATTCGTCACAGGCGATCTCGGCAAGTAAGGTCCCGCCTTCAACGAACTGACCTTCTTTCACGTAAACTTCCTTCAGGATGCCGTCCGCAGCAGCGCCCACCTGCGTGGTTTCCGAAGCTCCCTCGACCCTTCCGGGAGAGGCGAATGCAACAGTGGCGGCAGCACTATCGGGGGGTATCCCACGAGCTTGCACCGAATTCCTGCTCCGCGTAGTCCCCAAGAACGCCACAGCCAAAATGACCACAACAATTGCGGAACCACCAACGCCCCATCTGCTGCGGGACGTCATTGGTTTCTCTCCTCTTGTTCTACTTGGCCATCGCATAGAGTGATGGTGCGATCCGCAAATTCCCGCCAGCGCGAATCATGGCTAACGACAACGACAGTTCTCCCGTTCTCGTCGACTTGATTGCGAAGAATTTGACAGATGTTCTTTCCGGCGCGGGCATCCAGAGATGCGGTCGGCTCATCTGCTAGAAGAATCGGTGGATTTCCCGCCAAGGCCCGTGCAATTGCAACCCGCTGCTTTTCGCCAGGACTGAGTTCGTTGGGCTCTCGATCGAGCTTATCTCCCAAACCGAATCGAACGAGTAGATCTCTTGCCATTTTCATTCGACCCGGCAAGGCGGCATCACGAAGCTCAAAGCCAAGCGCGACATTGTCAATCGCGGAGAGGGAATGAAATAGTCGAAAAGCTTGGAAAACAAAACTGATTTTCTTTTGACGAACAACGGTCCTTTCTACTTCACTCAGTCCGTTTACCACGACACCCTCTAGGAACACGCTCCCTTCATCGGGCGACAACAAACAGCCCAGCAGAGACAATAACGTCGTTTTTCCGCTGCCGGAGGGTCCCATAACTAGCGAAAGCGTGCCGCGCTCGAAAAATACTGAAACGCCCCGCAGTGCACGGACTTGTGCCTCCCGCTTGCCGAACCACATACTCGCATCTTTGACGCCCAGAAAGTGATTAGGCACGGAACACCCTCCCCGGCTCAACTGTGAGGGCGCTGCGAACGGAAGCAATCGACGCCAAAGAGCACATGGCCAAACTTGGCACGACCATGACTAGGAGCAACCACCATGGAGTGTAGATCCAAGAAATCAGAGATTTTGCGTAACGAATGGTTGGAACAACCGCGAGCAGCCCCAGTACACTGCCGAGCGCCCCGCAAATAAGGGCCTGCGTAAGCACAATGCGGGCCACAAAAGCGTGGGAAGCTCCAAGAGCTTTCAACGTCGCGTATTCCTCGATGTTCTCCATGGTATTCGCATAGACGGTTTGGGATACCACCACAAGACCTATCAGAAACCCCAACACCGCCGCGGTTAGAATCGCGCCCCCGGCCCCGGTTCTAATCGTCCAGTAGGTGCGAGATTTGCGCGCAAATTCATCCCGCGTGAGAACATCGACCTCTGGAAGACGCTGCCTGAGGCTCTGCTGTACGTCCGATATGGAGTGTACCCGGTCGACACGCAGGAGGACATACATGGACTCTTCAGGACCAAACGCCAGATAACGAGTCGCATTGCGGTAGGAAGTAAACAGAAAGGGGACACCAAGGAATGCTCCATAACCCTCAATCTGACCCTCGATACTGGCGCGATGCCGGTTTACCTCCACTTCTGTCGGCAGCGCCGTCACTTGAATCAGGTCGCGGTCGCTTACGTCGTAGAGCATCGCATCAGGCGACATCCCCTCGCTCGAACCAGGGGCATCGGGAGCGGGGAAGCGCTTTCCTACATTGCGGTCCGCACCGACCAGAGCTACAACCTGTTGCTTTCCGTTTGGCGTGCGGTACACGGCAAAAGCCATGCAAACTCGGCTCGTTTCCAGCACACCTGGCACGCCGGCAGCCATCTCTCTCACCCGGCTTTCGATGGGAGTTCCAAACTCAAAGGCCTGCACTCCTCTCGCAGTAATCCAGATGTCGGAGTCGCTGGCATCTATAAGCCTGGATGCTGCCCGCAAAAACCTTGAAAGACCATCAGGAACACCGCAAAAGACACGCCGAGCACGGTTACCGAGAAGCGGGCTCGATCGTGAACGATATTTTGCCAAGCGAGTTTCATAAGTGCTGAACTACCGGCAAACTTTGAGAGCGGGGAGTACTTTATGTAATTGCGCGGCCGCGGCTTTTGCGCTGCGTCCAGGCAGCGCTCTCAGTTCCTGTTCTCCCTGCGCTCACACTTGTTGCCCTACTTGGTTTCCTCGCACGCTTGCCACGTCAGATCTCCTGCCAATAATGCCGTGGTCCCCTCGGCGGTCAGTGGCCTGGAAAAGTAAAATCCTTGGCCATATTTGCATTCCAGTTTTTTCAGCATCGCAACCTGTTGAATTGTCTCTACTCCCTCGGCAACCACGTCTAACCGGAGATTATTGGCCATGGGCAAAATGGTCCGCGCAATCTCCATACCTTCTCCCTCGTCCCCCATGCCGCTGATGAAGGAGCGGTCAATCTTCAAGGTGTCTAGAGGAAAACGGTGTAGGTAACTCAATGAAGAATAGCCAGTACCGAAATCATCGATAGCCAGGCGGATTCCCAAGGATTTAATTTGTTGCAACATCTCCACGGCTGCCGAAGGGTCTGCCAT
>WNFJ01081486.1_pt2 | contig 10420 bp, 7 predicted proteins | sample 5400461 | NCBI WGS metagenome assembly WNFJ01 (sample SAMN13153349, study PRJNA577476) | soil metagenome | isolation source: 115 cm saprolite on Douglas fir-dominated hillslope | place: USA:California | collected 2013-09-17
TACGAGTGTTAAGTGATAGAGGCTTCGAGGTTTATATACCGATAGGCGATCCTGCTGAGAAAGGTCTGACTAGTTTTCATGCCAAGATTTGAAACAACAAAGCTCGACCACGATCTTCTGTATGATAGATGGATAACTTTCGGTGCTTGGTTACGTCAGCGGCGACGCATTGCTGGTCTCACTCAAGCTGAAACCGCTCTGGCTGTAGGAGTGTCACGGCGTCAGTGGATTCTGTACGAACATGGATCGAAGATGCTCAGGAAGAGATTCAAAGCAGCGGCGCCTATTCTTAATGTTCCGTTGGAAACAATGCTCAATAGAGCGGCTTACAAGGTATCCCCCAGGCTCAACGACATAAAAGGACACCTTGGGACGATTGAAGACCATTTGTCGGCGGGCAAGACCTACCTGGCGGTACTTGAGCTCCTGAGACTGAACGATAGAATTGCTGCCAAAAAGCAATTGGTTAAGCGAATTGGACTAGGCCCGCAAGCCACTGAGTTTGCTCAGGCCGTGGCCGCAGTCGATAGATTGCCGCCGGAACTGTTTAACTTGCTTCTAAATGCTATGCAGGGGAGGACGAAAGACAAGAAGAAGGAGCCTAAGATGGATCCGCGCGATAGAAATAGGCTCCGAGCGAAATGTATTGAGGCACTTCAGAGCAACCGTGTTAGTAGCCGGTGAATCTCTATTTTAGAAACTAACTGCCGCCAAGTGAGCCACGCCGTCTCTTTCAATTCCAAGTAGAAAACTCCGGTCACGGGCATTACGTCGCCGGCCGAGTGCACACAGCATTGGTTCGAGTGCAGGTGAAGCGGTCAATCAGTCCGATTTACGATGTACTGCTGCGCACATGCTTGGAGTCCGATCCAGATGCCGTGGCGCTCTGCTCACCATGATGGGCTTCAGCTCAGCGAGCCCTACCCGATTCAACTATTTGGAGAGATCTCCCATTCAACCCAAGAAGGTTACCGGCGAGCAATCGAGACACAAAATGCAAGTTAGGAATCTATGACTCGGTTTCTTCCAGCATTCAATTTCCGAATAAGCAATGACCAGCCTGTTTTTACCAATGAAGCGCCCTCCAGCGGGCGTTACTGAAGTGAGTCCTGCGAGTTGCGCGAGCCGGCGAGCGAAGCGGGCGGAAGGGGGAGAATCTGTAAACGCGGGCGTCCGATCAATCGTCATTACGTAAGAAGGGAAAAGGCTAACAGCCGCAGGCGCGCATGACTTCGCTTTTTTGATGTCAGGCGAGCCGCCCAATTACGTAATGCCCGATTATCGGATGACCGTCCGATTTCTGATTTCCATTGGCTGAATAGGTCTAGTAGAAATTTTACGATTTATGACTTCAAGCTATCGGACATCCCCAGTAGATATTTCCGATCCTAGTCCTGAGGATCCGTAAAGGTAAATGCCGCGTTAACAAAATTAATGCGGCGTTTACCTCGAGACCAGCTCCCGAATTTTGGAGTGCCGTACAGCCAATTTTCGGGGGCGCGGCACCTACTGTGCCTGCTTGCTCCCTGGTTATTATCGTTCAAGGTGCTCTGGTAGTTGGTGGTTGAAAACCGTATTCGTAAAGAAAGCCTAAGCGTAAATCTAATATCCAATGTAACTGTCCTTGAGAGGTTCAATCATCGTAGCGGAATCGACATCTCGTAAGCGAAGACTTGATTTGACCTTTAGTTCCCAGCTGTCCTGTGTCTTCAGCCTCATGGTTGACTAATGACTCCAGGGAATTTCGCATGAAAACGGCAACGTGCTAACAACCTCCGGCGCTAGGCAGAAGGGGTAATCTTCAGTAATCCCTTCCCTCATTCTGCGACAATTGAGATTTACCCCTGTGGTTCCTCATTCATAAAGCGCAGCAAGTGCACAAAGGAGATCCAATGCGGTATCAAGGGTTCTCGCGCAAGTGCAGGTCGAGAAGTAAGTATTCTCGCTTGATATCTTTACTCTCGTTCGGTCTTATCCTGCTGATTGTCTTCAATGCTTATTACCGAGTATTGCCGCTTGCGAATGCGGCTGGACCGCCAAGTTGTTTGACGGTGTCAGCTTCTGGCGCCGTCTGGCAGAACCTTGCATTTGTCGGGGCACAAAGCGGAACCTTTACGGCGGAAATGGACGGCACTCCGCTCGGTGCTGGCATAGATGCCGGGATAGGTCTTTCGAATGGGGCGCAAACGGCCTTTACTGGTCTTGCTTGTATAGCTCGCTTCAATACCACTGGAACGATTGACGCTCGAAACGGCGGTGCCTACGCAGCCGTTACGACGATTCCTTATGCCGCCAACACAACTTATCACTTTCGATTTGTTGTGAATGTACCGGCGCACACTTATTCGCTCTACGCGACTCCTACGGGCGGAGTTGAACAGGCTGTTGGAGTCAACTACGCATTCCGCACCGAACAAGCAACAGTTAGCAGTTTGAATTATTGGTCCATGTGGGGTGATATTGGTTCGATGCAGGGTTGTGGATTCGGCGCACCCTGTTATACCGCCACGGCTGGAGGAGGCTGGCTCAACAACGCTTTCGCCTCCCAAAGCAGTACCTTCACAGCAGAATGGGATGCGACACCGTCCGCAGCTAACATCGATGCCGTCATGGCGCTGTCGCGCGGGGCCCAGAGTGCGTTTACGGGGTTCGCTTGTCTGACTCGATTCAACCTGTTAGGAATGATTGACGCTCGCGACGGTAGTATTTACCACGTAGCATCTTCGATTTCTTATGCCGCCAACACGACTTATCATTTCCGATTAGTGGTAAATCTGGCGGCTCACACGTATTCCATCTACGTAACGCCTGCCGGCGGAAGTGAACAGCCAGTGGGACTCAACTATGCGTTTCGCACCGAGCAGTCAACGGTCAGCACCCTGGACAATCTGGGGCTGATCGTCGATAGCGTCACAGGCTCAGCTCGTTTGTGCAACTTTGCGATCAGTGGCAGCAATAGCTTGTTCCAGGACACTTTTACAGGCTCTGATGGTCTGATCACAAACGAGTATGCTCACTGGAATTCCGATGGCATCAACTCTCCGGACTGGGACATGACCAGCGGTTCGCTCTTTCGCCAGACAAATACGGCTTTGACATTAATTCCAGATTCGTGCGCACCCGATAAGTACTCAAGTTCCTGTACTGATTCCAATGTATTCAGGCTCAACACCAAACAAAACTTCTCGGGAAACGTCAAAGTGTCCGTGGCGCTCAGGAACAACACTGACATCCATGATTCGAATTGCAGTTCGAATGACACATGCTGGCATGGGGTTCACATCTGGATGCGCTACCAGACGCAATACGACCTCTATTATGTAAGCATCAACCGCGCCGACAATCAGGTGGTTATCAAGCGCAAAGTACCGTGCGGGCCTGATAATCAAGGCACTTATATCGTGCTGTCACAGGCGACACACGCGTGGACGGTTGGAAGCTGGCAGCACCTCTCGATGACGATTCAGACCAATGGTGACGGGAGTGTGACGCTTAAGTTGTACGATGACGACATCGATCCCAACACGCCGATCACGCAAGGCACAGACAGCGGAGGGACAAATCAAAATTGGACGCCGGGGTGTACCACGCAAGGGCATTATCCGACAGCACAGTATCCGCCGATTACGGCCGCCGGTGTAGTCGGAGTTCGCGGTGACTATGACAACTTCAACTTTGACAACTTTACAGTGACTTCGTTCTAAAAGGTTTGGAAGTTTCGTGCATCAATCTTTCTCCCCGTCACGGTTGAAAAAAGTTCGTGTAGTGGGTCAGGCACAACTGACCGTTTCTGGTCGGCAGTTGGTAGGTCATGGGTGGTCCAAGAAGTCGCTCAACATCCGCGCGAGTCGAGTGAAGCGGAACAATCCCGCGCCACGCTTTCCCTTGCGAAGTGACGGCACCGACCAAGAGGAATATCAGGCCAAAGATCGTCCGCGTATTACGGGAAGCAAGCGCTTTTAAGCGCTTGGTCCCAGTACCCACTCCAGTCATTGTAATCCTTCCCATCACGCTTACCTGTTGGAAAAGCAACGGTTGCCCCTTTGAGTCTTTCGGCACGATTCCAAGATCTCTAAGAGCTCTATCTAGTTGGTCATCAGAACCGGGGCCCTGCAGACCATGGATCAGCTCATGCATGAGAGTTTCGGCGTCAAGCTTTACATTTAGATCTGGACGAAATCCCCCGTTGAGCAAAATCTTACTACGTAGATTAGTCGAACTTCCGCCCGTCCAGAAGATCCCGCGGTTGAACATGTAATCCGAATACGCCAGGATCTCCTCTTGGGAGTCGATATATTGGCCGGAGTTATAGCGTACCAGAGTATCAATGAACTTTCTGCACTTCTCTGACTGAAGCGCTTTCGCCATTGCATTTCGAAGCGGCATGTATTCATCTTTCGTCAATCGATCGGATTTCCGCCCGGCGGTATTCTGCGGAACTCCTTTCTACTCTGGCAACAAATTAGTCCGTATCAAACGTTGTCCTGAATGACTTTCAGCCTTCGCTGCGACCTTCTTTTAATGTCATCGTCTTTCATAACAGACACGACGTGTTGTAGTTGGTCCGCAATATCTCGCCTTCCACGAAGGTGTTCCTTAAGGGCTAGTTCCTCAAAAATATGGATGAGGAAATCTTGGCGCGTCTCACTACTTTCTGCCTTCAATTGATCGAGCACAGTAGGGATGATTCCTTCACCGCCCTCCGCTACGTCACCAGCAAAATCCGTTGGCGGCTCCTGATACATTCCACACTCGTAGAGTGTTAACTGTTCCTTTACAGGAGAGGCACGGAGTTTCTTTTCTCGTTGCTGTTGAGACAAATCGTAGAACTGACGGCATTCGGGAGATGGCCGTGGTTGCAAACAACTTGAGAAAGCACCACAGCTTAACGTCAGCAATAACGTGATGCTTAGATGATGAAAGTCTAATAAGCGCGCTGAAAGTGAGTCCATGTTTTACCTTTGAGTCTCAGAGCTTTGCTATTGAGCACACGGATTCTTGCCGTGGTTATCGGCAATGATCGTTTTATAGGTTTCCTCGGCGTGCTGGCGCTTCCTCTTCAAGACGTATATTGAAATATGCGTCTTGATCGGACATGCCTTTGTTGCGATTCTGATCGTACTCTTTGAGATATTCCTTCGGGAAGCCTACGTAACCCAACTCTTTGAATTGTTGAACGTGAGTAAGCTCGTGTAGGAGATCTTTGAATCCTTGCTCCGTTGATGGATTGTAGTTCTTGAAATATGTGTCGTAACCGAATGTATAACCATCGGGGTCTGACCACACGCGTGGACCGAGAGGGATGTAGTGGTGAATGGATACGTCGGAAAGGTTTACCGCAAAGAACGGTTTCAGTAGCTTCTTATAACAATCTGAAAGCCGGTCACCGCCAATCCACCTCTTCCCAGTATCCTGCGGAAGCCCGCCCAGAGTCGGGAGAACACAAGAACCCTTAATCTCCAGCAATGAAACTGACCATCATCCACCGCCCACCCACTTTCTTGAAACAAGCACTGTAGTCGAGAGGGCTTCGTATGTCATTCGCATTGACGTATCCATGACCCCCGGAGCGCGTGATAATCCTCACCCACTTGCCTCCCTGGCTCCCGCCGCTCTCAGCACCAGATTGACTCACCTTGATGACGTCGAATGATAACATTGCAAGGACTGGCGAGTTTGCAGATCGTTTCGCATGGACCTTGACGTTTCTTCGTAATATGACCGCATACTGGTAAGCGTTACCATACTCCGGAAAACGTGCAACGATATTCTTCCATTTACTAGTGACATACGGTGCACAATACTTTTTTCCCTCGGAAGTGGAGTCGAATGTGCCCCCGAGCGAAAGAATCACCTCAAGCTCTTTCCAGAGTCTGCTGTTCTTTCTTTCTGGGTGCCACAGTCTCTTGAAATCCTTGAGCCCGCTATCACCGCCGAAGCTTAGGGTGATGTTGGGATCAATGACTTTCAGTAGGAACGTCGCATCTCGCCTACGCACCGCCCGCCGCAACTCAGGTTTGAATTTAGCGAATGAATTGTCTTGAGCGGCTTCTTCTGTGGGATATAGTCTAAGCGACGAGTTGTTGCTCTTCAGTCTCGTTCCACCAATAAAGAAGGCCCGATCCTTATCACCTTGCTCCAAACCCATGGTGGGTGCGGGACTGATTGGACTGCTAATGCCCTTCAGTGGCGCTAGGTATAAGACCGTAAGAAACCCCAAGTACACAGCGAGATCCAGATGTGTTGCAACTGATTTGCTTAGGTTCTTTCCTTTACGCATTCTGTTTACTCCGGCAATATCTGCTCAGCAGGAGAATGGATCAATTCCATTATCGCTATTAAAAGCGAGAGAGGACCTTTAGACCAGTTATGGACAGCCCGCGTTTTCCTTGAACACCACATGCAGGTGGTTATCACGTAGAAGCTGGGTATCTATTTGATTGCGGGCTGCAGGAAGCGCGACCGATCGATTGCACGGATCGATAGTCTTCTGCGGTAGTTTAAATGCAAAAATGACAAAGCAAGTCGTAGCTGAAGGAGACCGTCGTAGTTGCATTTCATTTGAGGCGGGCGTCTCTCGCCTGATTTGATCAGCGTTCTCCAGTTACTGAGCAGCGGTTCTTCTCGATGACGACAACATAGCGATTAGGAGATTTACTTAAAGGCAAGAGCGAGGAATCTGCCTCACTGTAACCGATCTTCCTATCTTTGAAATCACCCTTGCATCCTACCAAGTCTTCCGCGTGATCGAGCTGAGCGTGGAAGTTGAGCCGAGCATCCACCGGAAGATCGAAGATTAGAAACAGATCCGTCGCACCGGCTCTAACATAAAGATAGTTAAGCGACTCGCCAGAACGGTTGGTTATAACAATCTCTTTGTTTTGCGGTGCGTCCCCATGGAAATCCTTTCTATTCCATATGTGTAGGCCGTTTTCTGTGAACCATTCGATGTCCGGATAAAGGTCCTTAAAATCTGAATCGTAAGCATCACCCTTGTAGATCTCGACACGATCCACAATAACCTCGTCATTCTTGGAAACATTGATCGTTACCTTTCGATTTCGCAAGTCCGCAGGCTGGGTAAACGGCCAAGATGGTGCCGAAGCGATGCCGGAGAATCTAACTACATACGTTTTGCCTGGAGACTGCATTGACCATGAGTCGGGCTGTGGTTTTTGTCGAATTGCCGGGAGGAGTAGCCCAACTGTCAGTAAGATAACAATGCCTGCGGCTATTCCGATGATCAGCAGCCTTTTCATGTGTTTCTTCCCCGATGTGATTAGTGATCGCACAGTTTGTTGAAAATCTTGGTTCTAAGCTGTTCCCTTCCAAGCGTTCCATCAATTGACTGTCCCATCCACTGTCCAATTTCTATCGCTGCCTCATCATCGGCTACCTCCGCCAAGTGTTCGCCGCGATGTTCGGGATCACTTAATACTTCTGACTTGTCTTTGTCCAACTGCGAGTTCACTAACCCCCATCCTGTTGTAGCTGGACGAGCACCTGGTTGTGGCGTAGTTTCCGGAATACGATTATTACCTATGAGCACAGCTCCGGCGACGCCCCAGATGTGTTTGTACACGTCACCTCGCTGGCCGCCGCTGACGAGATAATCATGAAAACCACTGATCGCCATACCTTTACTATCCTTACTGAATTCATTCTTTGCTCTAATACCCATTCCACCACCGAGACCATACTTTGCGACGCCTCGTTGTCCGAACGGTCGTCGGAATGCGAGTGCTACAAGTGCATCGGTGACGTGGGCGCAGGCCGAACTCCCGTAAACCGCCTGCGTAAGGGAGTTCTGCGGAAGAATGCCAAGCGTAAGCATGTCAACGGAGGCCGTCTCAAAGTAGTCGCTGCCAGAATATGACGTGGATACGAGGGTCCATATTCTTTCACCTTGATAGTTGAGCCAACCCCACTCCATGGTCTCGTGGCCCGAAGTCGAGATCGATACGAATCTCGGATTCCCAACACTGTCATAGACAACACCCGGCCCCCCGGCGCCGTTGGGCCAGTATCCTAATTGTCCGTTACGAGGATTGCTGGTCAGCGGCGTCAATTCATGTCGACCCGTAACCGGATTCCAAACGTTACGCGGACCGCAGTCGTTATGCGGACACTGCTGGACAGCCTCCCAGTTAATGCGGCCGCAATCCGTCTCGAAGCCATCCAGGTAACAGGTTTGGCAGTTCGGGTCAGCCACGCTGCAACCGGAACCGAGGGCAAGTAGTCCCCACTTTGCTATTGGTTCCGGAATATCAAATCCACTAGATTCCGGTGGCGAGAAGCCGACATCGATACCGTCAGCATTAAACTCGGCTTTCGAGTAGTAAGAGCCGCTGGCAGTGCTGTCACCACGACTCCCCGTCACCGGTTCCTCATGTGACCAGGTCACATTGCCTCCGGCTTCTTCAACCAATTTACGCCCAGCGGCGTAAACGTAACGCTTAGTCCTTTGTCCAGTGCTGGTTAATTCAGCCACCGCCAGGCCGCGCAATATTGTCGAAGTAAGGTAGTAAGTTTGCGTGGTTACCGGTGTGCCACGGAAGCCCGGATGAGTAAAAGTCCTCTTTTGCAAGCGGCCATTACCATCAAACGCGTAAACTCCGTGTGAAAACTCGTTATCGGCTTGAACGTTTCTGCCGGCGGCATCGCGCGTGTAGCTCGCGGCATTGTCAGTAGTAACGAATCCCGCAGCATCATAACCCCAGCTCTGCATCCGATTGTTTACCCACGTGTTGGTGGTCGTTTCGTTATCAGTCCAGAGGCGATTTGTCTGTTGCGCGATCTGATTGAATGAACTGTACTGGTAGCCCTGGCGGTAGGGACCGGTGGGTGCGCCGCTGTTCGTGTTGTTGATGAAGTCGCGGGCTTCCGATCCTGAATAAGCGACACCTACACGTGCCGCGTGGTCATAGGAGTACGCGCGATCAAAGCGTTCGTCAAGCGCGTCATGATTGAACTGTGGCTGTCCGTCTGGGTAGTACTGGTGAGTGTGCGACATTTGTAACTGACCACTCGAATTCTGCACGGTAAAACTTGTCATCTGCAAACGTGCGTTGTAAGCGGCGGCAGAAGTAAGACCGTTGCCGTACGTTTCTGACTTGAGCGTGCCCCAGGCGCGATATTGCATGTTCGAGAGAAATTGCGAAACCGACCCATAACCGCTCCCGGCAATGTTATTCAGCCGACCAGTCGAATCAAATCCATAATTGATCGTCGCTCCCCACGGATCAGTGACGGTCTTCAATTCGCCCGTCAAGTTGTAATCATAGCCGAGAGTGAACGAACCGACTCCATTGAAGGTGCGCGTCTCAGAAGTCATGCGCGAGAGTTGATCGTAGGTATAGCTGACCGAGCCCAGGCCGTCAGTCATCGAAGTTCTGTTGCCCGCTCCGTCGTACGCGTAAGTAACATTCGATGTCGCCGTGATGCCCGCAGGCGCGTTGTAGTTGATGCTGGTTACTTGATGCCGATTGTTGTAGCCGTAAGTCGCGCTCGCGCCGCGTGCATCGGTGACTGACTGCACAGTATCATCAGAATTGTAAGCATAGACTGTTGCCGTGTCCGCGTTCTGTTCGGGAACGTGTTTAGTCAACAAGCGGCCATAACCATCGTAAGTCATGGTCGTGTCCTGATAGACGCCGCTGGTGTCCGCGCCCTGATACTGTCGCATCAGTGTGACCTGATCGCGCGCGTTGTAAGTGTTCGTGGTCGTGGAGTAGACAGTGCTGTCCCAGTTCAGGACTTCTGTCTTGGACGTTCGACCGAGCACGTCGCTGTAGACTTTCTGCTGCCTTCCCATTTCATCGGTTAGCGTGGCAACTTCGCTCCCCGCACAGCCACAAGCGGAATAGCTCGCATACTTCTGTGTCCCGTCGGTATTGGTCGTCACCAGCGGCCGGCCTTTCCAATCATAGGTTTGTTGCGTGTAAAGCATTCCTCCTGCGTCATCGCCGGAAGGAACCCAGGAACCGTTTATCTCTGTGGGGTTGGATTGCTTCGCGACGCGACCCATCTGATCGTAAATCAAGTTTACCATGCTATAGCCACCGCTGCTCCCGGGATGATTGTTGGCCGCTCCAATCACGCGGCCGGCGCCATCAAACACTTGAATGGCATACGCATCATCGGCAACATTATTCACACCGGAAAAATTCTGCACATAGTTCGGCCCATAGACATAGCGCGTGTAAGCGCCATTGTTCGTCGTCGTGATCTGTTGAATGCGCGCCGCGCTGTCGTAAGTAAAAGTCTGAATCGCGCCCTGCGTCTGACCGGCAGGCGGCGGCCCCTGCGCGCGGGTTTTAGCGCCAAAGTCGTAGTTGTACTGCAAGCTCGTTGAGTAACCATCCGGATCGGTAGCCGTGGTGAGATAGGCAAGCGTGCCGCGATTGGCGCCATCAGAAAA